>OGGQ01000103.1_pt1 | contig 113100 bp, 101 predicted proteins | sample 1571191 | NCBI WGS metagenome assembly OGGQ01 (sample SAMEA2582061, study PRJEB24529) | metagenome | biome: Human gut stool | place: China | collected 2011
CGCTGCAAACTACGCAGCGAAAGAACCGGCGGGCTTCAAGGGATCCCTATGGGGATTATACTCTGCCCCACTATGCGCTGCTTTATCGGCAGCCATGAACCTTGACTTTTTCGTTACTATTTACGGCTGCCGACATGCGCGGGAAATTTATAGCAACTGTGAATAGCAACACTCTTTCAAACCTTTTTTTCGCATCCGACTTTGCGCATGTTGATTTCACGTATGATGTCCGGTTCTACCTTGAAGCTGCGCTCCATATCCATCAAGCCGTTGATCTCCTGCTGGACATCCGTAACCTGAGTATAGCAGTAACCGCAGACATAGGATAGTTCCTTTATGGCCGTTGTGATGCTGTCAAACCTCTGGACAAAGGCCTCTTTGGTATCCACTTTATCCCCATAACCCCAGCCGGATTCGCCATTGTCAAAGGCGATGCCGCCGAATTCGCTGATGATCACCGGCTGCCCCCTGTATTCATATCCGTCCGCAAAGGCGCTTCTGTCTTTGTTATGATACAGCACGGACTGCAGTATGCGGTCCCGGCCTTGGGAGTAGCGCGCCTTTAATACGTCCCCGGATGCCTCGTAATCGTGAAGCGTGATGATATCCGAGACAGTGTGCTCCCAGCCGTCGTTCACAATCACAGGGCGGGTTTTGTCTAAGCTTTTTGTGAGATAGTAGATGGCTTCCGTAAAATGCTGCTGGTCTTTTCTGGTCTTGATCCGGCTGATTCCCCAGGATTCATTAAATGGCGTCCAGGTAATGATACAGGGATGATTATAGTTTTGTTTTACTATTTCCATCCATTGTGCGGTGAATTCCGTGACCGCGTAATCCGTATAATCATAAGCGGCCGGAGCTTCGCTCCATACCAGCATTCCTTTCTTATCACACCAGTACAGAAAGCGTTCGTCCTCCGTTTTCTGGTGCTTGCGGAGTCCGTTATAGCCCAGCGCATGTATCTTATCGATATCCTCTATTAAAGCCTCCTCGCTCGGAGGGGTCAAATGGGAATCTTTCCAGTACCCCTGATCCAGGATCAGTCTCTGATACAGCGGGCTGCCATTGAGCAGTATATTGCTTCCGTCAATGCGGATTTCCCGCATCGCGAAATAAGATCCGACCTCATCCAGGACGGCTCCTTTATCCGTGATTCTAAACAGTATATCGTAAAGATCCGGTCTGGCCGGGGACCAGCAGCGCACCTGATGCGCAAAACCCTCCGGCGTCTGCACCGCCAGATCCACGCAGGAATTTATATGCCCGTTCACAACAGCTGTAAGCGTCCGGCTGATCAGCTGTCCGCTGAAGGAAACCGTGGTTTCCACCGTTAATTCACCGTTAAAGCGGTCTTTTGGGGCCCTCACATCCAGCTCCAGGTTCAGGCGGTCCGCCTCGCAGTCAGGAGTCATTTTCACATTAACGAGGCTGATTTCAGGCACGTACTCCGCCCAGACGGTCTTCCAGATGCCGGTGGTCTGCACATACCAGCACCCGAAGCTTAAGTCCTTCCAACGCTGCTTGCCACGGGGCTGCTGCGTGTCAAAGGAATCCTCCACCTTGACGGTCAGGCTGTTTTTGCCGTCCTTCACCAGCTGGGTGATGTCAAACGAAAATCTCGCGTACCCGCCTCGGTGGCTTCCGGCATATCTGCCGTTGACCCAAAGCCTGGTCAGGTAATCGGAGCCCTCAAAATGTATGACATACCTGCTGTCCTTTAATCTGGATGCGTCCACCTCAACGGTTCTGTGGTACCAGACATTGTCGTGACGGGTCTCATCCCTAATATTGCTAAGTTTTGTTTCATAGGTAAAAGGCACCCGGATCTGAAGATCGCTTTCAAAACCTTCGTACCATTTTTCGTTTTCACCCGCATTTTCGTCATCGAAACGGAAATCCCAGATTCCGTTCAGATTTTCCCAGGATTTGCGGACAAACTGTGGTCTCGGATAATCTTTTATATAGCATTCCATTTTGTTTACCCCCATATCGGTATATACTTATTTTATTCTTTACTGATAATTATACAGTTATGCTGCAGCAAGTAAAGTAAATACGGATTGATTCGAATGAATTATAGTGAAAAACCATTTTTATCAACAGCAACGCTGTATAAATAAGAAAGTTTTTCTGTCCTTTTCACATGATAGCTGTTAAAATAATGATGACATTAAGAAGAAGCACACTGATGTGTGCGCAGGTCATCAGCCTCCGGCTGGTGACATGAAAAGAGGAAGCACACTGATGTGTGCGCAGGTCATCAGCCTCCGGCTGGTGACATGAGAAAGGGGAAGGGACGGTATGGCAAAATTTATACAGTATGATATGGACAATGCGGATGTGTTATGCAGGCTGGGAAAGGCGCTCTCCTCACCGGCGCGTCTGGAAATACTGAAGCTGCTGTATGGCAGGGATCTGATCATCGGCAGCATTGCTAAAGAGTTGGGACTTCCCGTATCCAGCACGGCATTCCACCTGCGGGTTCTGGAGGAGGCGGGGCTCATCTCTATGGAAGAGCTGCCGAATACCAGGGGAAGCATGAAGCTGTGCCGCTGTAGTGCGGATCGCATTTCGGTCGATCTGGTCGGCAGAAAATCCGACATCGACGAGATCTTCAGCGCGGAAATGCCGGTGGGCGCATTCAGCAGCTGCAGGGTGACCCCCACCTGCGGCCTCTGGTCCGTGGACGGCATGATCGGAAATGAGGATGCGGAATACTGCTTTTATCTGCCCCAGCGCATGAATGCCGCTATCCTGTGGAGTTCTTCCGGGTATCTGGAATACAAATTTGCAAACGGAGTACCGCAGAATAGAACCGCAAAAAAGCTTACGCTTTCCATGGAGCTGTGTTCGGAGGCTCCGTCCTATAAGGAGGATTGGAAATCAGATATTACGCTCTGGATAAACGGCAGGGAATGCGGAACCTGGACCAGCCCCGGAGATTTTGGAGGCAGGAGGGGACGCCTGAACCCACCCTGCTGGGCCAACGGAAAAACCCAATACGGCATGCAGGTGATCTGGGAAGTGGATGAAGAAGGGACCTGTATAAACGGCAAAAAGGCGGCCCAAACTTCGATAAAGCAGCTGTTTCTTTCGGAGCGGGCCTATGTCGCAGTAAAAATCGGCAATAAGCCCGACAGCCGGTATGTGGGAGGATTTAATATCTTCGGCAAAGGATATGGGGATTATAATCAGGATATTGTTCTGACCATCGCCTATTGACCGGCTTGCTGCTGCCCGATCCCAAGCCAGATCGGCGCGACGGCCTCCTGAGGTATGTATCTTCCTTCCTCAAAAAGTTTTATAAGGCGGGCGGCGGTATCCCCGGGCAGTTCTTCAAGCACCGGGAGCGCCTCTCGCATGGCTTCAGCCATTACATGTGTTTCTGTCAGGGGCAGTGCCTTCGGATCATAGGCTGAGACCAGCGCCTGATACCAATCAGACCGCAGCGAAACCTTATACATCTGCCCGTACCGTCTCCGAAATTTGGCATAGATGGACAGGCCCTCCGGGTCCAGATCTCCGAAGTAATGCACCGCATCCCCTCCCCCAATCCCATAATCCTTTGCCACCGCAAAGGAACTTAGAATCTTCTTTCCCTCGCCGAATATCACACAGTCATAGCCAAAGCCAGCCATTTTTTCCATTACCGTATAATAAGTATCCTTATTCTCCGTTATGAGCACACGGTGCTGCCTGTTTTCATAAAGGCCCGGATAGGAAATATGGAAAAACGGTTCCGGCGCATGCCTCACTCCCAGATTGCTTAATGAAAGGCCCATCCGGTTTAACACTTCCAGGGCGCGCCCGCTGGATTTTTTATTCTTTTCAGGCTGTTCAAATGCTTTCTCACTGTGAAAAAGGTAAAATCCAAGCTCATTGGCGGTCAGGTCCGGTTTCTCTTTTTGCTGCCAGCAGCTGTAGATCCTGTCCAGATATCCCTTGTCTTTCTCGAACTCCGCCTTTTTCGCACGGTAGTATTCCGGCACTCTGGTGCCCGGATATGCATAGAGCTGTTTCTGATACCCACTGTCGTATTCTTTCGTTCTGGATTTTCCGTTGAGGAGATATTTCTCATAAGAAGGCACGGCCGCCCTTCTCACCTTCGAGCTTGCCACAGGGCTTAAGATTTGGTCACGGCAGAGCCGGTCCAGGGCCCGTTCGAACTCCTCCATCCGCGCCACCCTGATCATCCGGATGCAGCTTTCATCCCCTCCGCCTGCCGCCTCCAGCAGTTCTTCCTTTTGAATCCTCCTGCAAAAGCCTTTGTTTTTCTCCAACTGTACCTTACAGTATTCCGCTAACAATTCGTATATCATAGCTCACTCCTGCTGCTTTTATAGCAAAACAGGCAGGAATTCCGTCCGTTGTATGGAATTCCTGCCTCATGATCTTATCTCATCCGTTATTTGGTCAGCGACAGACGCACCAGCGCCTTTTTTAAGGCCACCTCCGCCCTCAGGCGGTTATACTGCCCGTCACCGCTGTTTAAACGGCGTTCCGCACGGACCTTTGCTTCTTCCGCGCGATGGCGGTCAATTTCTTCCGGCCACTCCGCTTCCTCAGCCAGGATGGTGATGCTGTCCTTAAGAATGGTGACAAATCCCTCATGCACCGCGGCCTTTTTCACTGTGGCGCCGGCCTCCTCATGGATGGTCAGCACACCCGGTTCCAGCGCACAGGTCAGGGGAATATGATTTTTATATACGCCGATCTGGCCTTCGCTGGTGTTCATCTCCACCATATAGGCCTGACCTTCATAAAACACGCGGTCCGGCGTGATCACTTTTAATTCAAACAAATTATCTGCCATACCATCCCCCTTATTTTATGCGGGCCAGTACGTCATCTATGCTGCCGGCATTTAAGAAATAGCTCTCCGGAATATCGTCATGCTTTCCTTCGATGATCTCTTTAAAGCCCTGTATCGTATCCGCAATGGGAACATATCTGCCCTCCAGACCGGTAAACTGTCCCGCCACGAAGAACGGCTGAGACAAAAATCTCTGGATCTTTCTTGCTCTGTTTACGGTCAGCTTATCCTCCTCGGAAAGCTCATCCATGCCCAGCATCGCGATGATATCCTGCAGCTCATTGTACTTCTGCAGTATTTCCTGTACCCTTCTGGCCACATAATAGTGCTCTTCTCCTACGATGCGGGGATCCAGGATCCTGGAGGTGGACTCCAGCGGATCCACTGCGGGATAGATGCCCAGCTCCACGATGGAACGGGACAGCACGGTGGTGGCGTCCAGATGGGCGAAAGTGGTGGCCGGTGCAGGATCCGTCAGGTCATCCGCAGGCACATACACCGCCTGAACGGAGGTGATGGAACCGTTCTTGGTGGAAGTGATGCGTTCCTGAAGAGCGCCCATTTCGGTCTGCAGCGTGGGCTGATAGCCTACTGCGGAAGGCATGCGGCCCAGCAGCGCGGACACCTCTGAACCCGCCTGCGTGAAGCGGAAGATATTGTCGATAAACAATAGCACGTCCTTACCGCCCTCATCACGGAAATACTCCGCCATAGTGAGCCCCGTCAGCCCCACTCTCATTCTGGCTCCCGGCGGCTCATTCATCTGCCCGAAAACCATGGTGGTCTTATTGATAACGCCCGACTCCTGCATCTCATAGTACAGGTCGTTTCCCTCTCTGGTTCTCTCTCCTACGCCGGTGAATACGGAATATCCTCCGTGCTCTGTGGCGATATTGCGGATCAGCTCCTGGATCAGCACGGTCTTGCCTACGCCGGCGCCGCCAAACAAACCGATCTTGCCGCCCTTCTGATAGGGGCAGAGCAGGTCAACAACCTTAATGCCGGTCTCCAGCATCTCTGTCTCCGTGGACTGTTCTTCAAAAGCCGGAGCCTTCCGGTGGATCGGCAGCGTCTTTTCTGTCTTGGGGGCCGGCTTATTGTCAATAGGCTCTCCCAGGACATTGAAGATACGGCCCAGGGTATTTTCCCCCACCGGAATGGTGATGGGCGCGCCGGTTGCAATGGCTTCCATGCCGCGCACCAGACCATCCGTAGGACCCATGGCGATGCATCTGACCGTATCGTCGCCGAGATGCTGTGAAACCTCTACCGTCAGGGTACTGCCGTCCCTGGCAGGCACTTTTACGGCTTCATTGATCTGGGGAAGACAGCCGGTAGGAAATTTTATATCTAAAACCGCGCCGATAATCTGCGTGATCTTTCCTGTGTTGTTCAATGCCATTATCCTTTTCCTTTCCTTGTTAGTTCTTAACGTCAGCTCAAAGCTTCCGCTCCGCCGATGATCTCTGTCAGCTCCTGAGTGATGGAGGACTGTCTCGCCCGGTTGTACATAAGGGTCAGGTCGTCGATCATCTTCTCCGCATTGCTGGTGGCCGAATCCATCGCCTGCATGCGGGCTCCATTTTCACTGGCCGCAGCCTCCAGCAGCGCTCCGTAGATCAGGCTGCACAGATATTTCGGAATGATCCTGCCTATGGCCTCATCCTCTTCCGGCTCATAATTCATCGGGGTCAGCTGCTCTTCCCTGCTGATATTCTCCGTGTCCATCTCCACAGGCAGCAGCTTCAAAAGCTTCGGCTCATGGGTCACCGTATTTTTAAAGGAGGTATATGCCAGATAGATCTCTCCGATCTGATCATCCGCAAATGCCTGCAGGATTTCTTTTCCAATGGCCGCGGCATCCGAATACAGCGGCGCATTGATCACCTCCGAGTAGTCCGAAGCCAGGGCGTATCCCTTATGGGAAAGGATCTCTTTGCCCTTCTGGCCGATGGTGTAGAGCAGCGCGTCTTCTTTTGGGATGCCGCTCTCCATGACCAGCCGGCAGACATTGGCATTATAGCCTCCGGCCAGTCCCCGGTTGGATGTGATCACAATAATCGCTTTCTTCTGCGATGCCCCCGACTGGAGGTAGGGGTTCATGATGTTCCCCGACTTCGCCAGCATGGCGGCCACCGTTGTATACATCGCCTCGAAATAGGGCTTCGTGCTCTCGGCGCGGGCCCGGGCCTTCTGCAGTTTCACCGTGGAAACCAGCTTCATGGCCTTGGTGATCTGCTCCGTGCTCTGTATACTCTCTTTTCTTCGCTTAATCGCTCTCATGGTTGCCATGCTATCACCTCTTTCCTTTAATGGAAATCTTTCTTAAATTCGGTAATAGCCGCAACCAGCTTCTGCTGTGTCTCTTCCGTCAGCACCTTCTCGGTACGGATGGATTCCGGTATTTCCGGATATCTTGTATCGATCAGCTCGAACAGCTCTTTCTCAAATCTGGACACTTCGGACACCGGCACATCCAGCAGATACTTCTGGGTGGCGGCGTAAATGATGATTACCTGGTATTCCACACCCATGGGCTGGTACTGGGGCTGCTTGAGCACCTCTTTGATGCGCTCGCCCTGCGCCAGTTTCTCCTTGGTATCGCTGTCAAGCTCGGAGCCGAACTGTGAAAAGGCCGCCAGCTCCCTGTACTGTGCCAGCTCCACACGGATCGGCGCAGCGATTTTCTTCATGGCCTTGATCTGTGCCGCGCCGCCCACACGGGATACGGAAAGGCCGGCATTGATGGCAGGGCGGAAGCCCGCGTTAAACATCTCCGTCTCCAGATAGATCTGTCCGTCCGTGATGGAGATGACATTGGTAGGGATATAGGCGGATACGTCGCCCGCCTGTGTCTCTATGATCGGCAGAGCCGTCAGAGAACCGCCTCCCAGCTCGTCCGACAGCTTCGCCGCGCGCTCCAGCAGCCTGGAATGCAGATAGAATACATCGCCCGGATACGCTTCACGTCCCGGCGGTCTGCGAAGCAGCAGGGAGAGTGTACGGTAAGCCGTTGCATGTTTTGACAGGTCGTCATATACGATCAGGACATCCTTGCCCTGCTCCATCCACTCCTCGCCCATGGCGCAGCCTGAATAAGGCGCAATATACTGCAGCGGGGCCAGCTCGCTGGCTGTGGAAGCCACTACCGTGGTGTAATCCATCGCTCCGTATTCCTCCAGCGTTTTCACGATGGAAGCCACGGTGGAAGCCTTCTGTCCGATGGCCACATAGATGCAGAGCACATCCTTGCCCTTTTGATTGATAATCGTATCGATGGCGATGGCCGTCTTGCCGGTCTGTCTGTCACCGATTATTAATTCACGCTGTCCCCTGCCGATCGGAACCATGGCATCGATCGCCTTGATACCGGTCTGCAGAGGCGTATCTACCGACTTTCTGGTGATAACACCCGGAGCCACTCTTTCAATCTGACGGAATTTCACAGCCTGTATCGGTCCTTTGCCGTCAATCGGCTGGCCGAGGGCATTGACCACACGCCCGCACATCACATCTCCGACCGGCACCTCCACAACCCTTCCGGTTGTTTTAACGGTGTCGCCTTCATTGATGCTCTTCGCGTCGCCCAAGAGCACGGCGCCCACGTTGTCCTCTTCCAGGTTCAAAACCATTCCGTAAACCTCGCCGGGGAACTCCAGAAGCTCTCCCTGCATGGCGTTTTCCAGTCCATAGATACGTGCGATTCCATCCGCAACCTGTATAACCGTTCCCACTTCGGAAACCTCAAGCTTTGCGGTATATCTGCCGATTTGTTCCTTGATAACGGAACTTATTTCTTCCGGTCTTAAATTCATGGGATATACGCACCTCTTTTCATTGTTTATGCTAACTGGATCTTATTCAGATCCTTTTTTAACTCATAAAGCCTGTTTTTGACGCTGCCGTCCACAACTCTGTCTCCGATACGGATCACGACGCCTCCGATCAGACTTTCATCCACCGCATAGTTCATTTCGAACTGCACATAGGGAGTGGTTGCCAGAAGTTTTTGTTCAATCTGGCTCTTCTGATCCTTTGTCAAAGGAACCGCGGAAGTCACATGGGCAATGCCTATTTTCTTGTATTCCTTCACTCTTGTGATGAAATACCCGAGAATTTCATGTATACCCTCCTGCCTGCCCTTCTCCACCACAACGTGCAGAAGTCCCGCCATCTCCTCAGAGATGCGGCCTTTAAAGATTTCTTCTACGGTTTTTTCTTTCTCAGACACCTCGATGTCGGGATGGTTCAGAAAGGCAGTCAGCTCCGGATTCTCCTCAAATATCTTCTGAAGCGCCAGCGCCTCTTCAAACAGGGAATCCGTCATGGCTTTTTCCAGGGCTATGTCAAACAGCGCATCACCGTACGTCTTTGCTATCAACTTTGCCATGTGCTATCACCTATCTCGTTCAGAGTCTCGTTAAGCAGTGCGTCCTGCATCTTCTCATCTATGGACGCCGCCGCAATCTTGCCCGCCATCATGGACGCTATGGCGATGATCTCGCCCTTTACATCCTCCATGGCCTTTTTCTTTTCCAATTCCACTTCGTGACCTGCACGTTCCAGAATCCTTGCGGCCTCTTCCTGTGCCTCCGCCACGATCTGATTCTCCCGATACTGCGCCTTTTTGCGGGCTTCGCTTAGGATCTCATCCGCTTCTTTCTTCACGCTGCCGATCTTCTGCTCATACTCCGCCCTCATAGCCTGTGCAGAGGCTTTCTCCTGCGCAGCATAATCCAGCTCATTTTTAATCTTATCCTGACGCTTCTTCAGCATATCCCTTACCGGATTAAAAAACATATAAGACATGAAGAAAAACAGGATGAAGATATTGATACCCAGCAGTATCGCATCGTGAATCAATTGGGCATCAAGGCCTAACAGTCTTTCCAAGAGCTCACCTCCTCTATTGTCTTTAACCTTCTCTTATCCCTGTCCGGGTCAGAGAGCTCTTTAGCTGAAAGGCTTAACGAACATAAGAATAAATGCTACGGCCAGACCGTACAGACCAGTGGTCTCGGCAACCGCCTGTCCTAAAAGCATGGTGGTGGTGATATCACCCTTCGCACCCGGGTTGCGTCCAACTGCAGAAGCTGCATAGCCGGCGGCAATACCCTGGCCGATACCGGGGCCAATACCTGCGATCATCGCGAGACCTGCGCCAATAGCGGAACATGCATAGATTAAATCCTGTCCTGAAAACATATTTTTTCCTCCTTTTCATGTCACCAGCCGAAGGCTGATGACCTACGCACACTGTGCGCTTTCACTGTAAGTCTGATTTCCTGATATAGGGAGTCCGTTGCTCCCGCATTAGCTCTCTCCGATCTTGTCCGTAACAAAGATCATGGTCAGCATACAGAACACATAGGTCTGGATGCAGCCGGAGAATAAATCAAAGTACACATGCAGAAACGCCGGTACGCCGATTTTAAGAAAAATTGGTATTAATCCATACCAGAGTGCCAGGATAATGGTTCCTGACAGCATGTTGGCGAAGAGACGCAGCGACATGGACAGCGGCGTTGCAAGTTCGCCAATCAGGTTGATCGGGAATAAAAGCGGAATCGGCTTAAACAGCGCGGTAAAATGCCCCAGTTTCTGGTGCTTGATGCCGTTAAACTGGATCATGGCAAATGTGATCAGCGCCAGCATCAGGGTTACGCCGTAATCCGCCGTGGGCGATCTTAATCCGAAGATACCCGATATATTGCTGATCAGCACAAATAAGAACAGCGTGGCAATGTAATTGGCAAATTTGCCTGCATACTTTCCCATATTGGTGTGAACCAGCTTATCCAGCATCTCCACGATCAATTCCAGAATATTCTGCAGAGTTCCCGGTATTTCTTCGGCCTTCTTCATGCGGTGATGCGCCACCAGCCCCAGCACAATAAAGAGCGCGGTGATGATGATCATTCCCACATGGGTTGTGGTAATCCAGAAGGTCTGGCCGAATGCCTCATAGCTGAACAGTCCGTGAATCATAAAATCCGCTTCATTCGATATGAGTCCCACTTTTTTCACCCCTTCCTTCATGATTTGTAGTCGTGACTGATTCAGTCACCCGGCTCATCTAAAGCCGTTTCATTGCTTTTGTTTTTTCTTTGATAAAGCTTATGGAGCAAAGGCTGCAGATAGGTGCCGATCTTCAGGCCGAAAAGTCCGGCGAGCACCGCCAGCATATTAAAGATTCCGGAGAAAAACGCCGCCGCAAACGCCGCGATAAATACCACGCTGCGGATCACGTAGGACTTGGCCGCGTTGCGTTTGGCCGCGTGTTCGTCCATGGTATCCACCGTGCTCTCAAGCGTAACTGTCATATGCAGCAGCAGCGCTGCGCTGCCGAAGATTCCCAGCGCAAGGCCCGCAAGGGCGGATAAGAGCTGCCCGCCTTCCACGAAAAACAAAATGATCAGCGTACATACAAATCCGTAGATCAGAATACCGGTTACGATCTCCTTCACAGCCTGATTTGTATACCTAATCATCCTTCTTCTCCTCATTCTTATCAATAATCTTTTTCGCAAGAACATAACCGTTCCTGGCCCCGGCCATAATGCCCAAAACCAGGCATACGAGAATCCCGGTTCCTCCGAACCAGCCCTTCAAGAGGATCCCCACGACGGTGCACAAAATCACCGGGGCCAGAACACTGATCCCCAGCTGCGTCACCATCATCAGATTTCTCACAATTCCCGCATTGCTGTTTTTGCCCATTTCCTGCACCTGCTGTCAGCTCATTGTTTTCATTATATCATTTTTTACTGAATTGTCTATTAACATTCAGTAAAATTTGTCTATTTACAACTCGTTAATTTTTTGGCAAAATAGATTATTTACCTTCACTGATTTTTATAACTATGGTATAATATCGATATTATAGCTGCACTGGTAAATCAAGAAAGCCGGAGGAAAGCATATGGACATCCCATCACCTGTTCTATACCGCAAGCGCCTGATTCCCAGCGAATGCATCCGCCTGGACCAGGACATCATACTGTACCGTGACAGTAATATTATGGTAACGAAATGGATTGCTATACATCCCAAGCCAAAATTAACCAACGGCTATTCCTGCTACTTCTTTGATAAGGGGATCAAGGTGAGCAAATTTTACGGCGAGGGAAACGTATTCCGATACTGGTACTGCGATATCATCAAAACGGAATACCGCAAGGAGGATAACAGCTACCTGTTCACGGACCTGCTGGCCGATGTGGTGGTATTTCCTGACGGCAGCGTCCGCGTAGTGGATCTGGACGAGGTGTCCGAGGCGCTGGATCAGGGGCTGATTACCGCGGAGGAGACCAAACTGCTGCTGACACAGCTGGACCGCCTTTTAAACATCATATATTCGGGCGGGTTTTCCGGACTGACACAGGAAATTGAAAGCAGAGAATCAAATACATAAAATACAAGAAAGGGGCTGTTGCAGTGTGACAGCCCCTTATTAATTAAATTTCAAATGCAGGCGTCCCGGCGATCCGTTTCATCCGCTCCCTGCAGTCATCCAGCTGTTCCTTCGTTCCCGTACAGGTAAACAGACAGCCGCCCTCATAGCCGCATACGCCGCCTCCTGCCGTTATATGAGCCTCTGCACCGCAGAGATCTCTTATTGCATCCAGCTCTGTGTAAACTTCGCCCGGCGCAGGACAAAGGCGGCAGCCGGCAGCTCCCTGACCGTTGTTCAGCCTGGCCAGCTGCGCAATCGGCTCCTCCACCCGCTTCTCAACGCCCACAGGCAGGATCAGCTTTACACGTCTGCCCATCACGGCGGAGTAAATCGGACCGATCGTCCCGGAAGTTGGGTTTCCGGCCAGCACGCCGGCCTCGCCGGATGCCAGATGGACCGCGTTGGCTCCCTTCAGGATGATGTCCTCCTGCTTCAGCTCTCCCGCACAGTCAAATATGTTCTGCCCCTTGATCCATTCGCCGCGCCGGATCACAATGTCGCTTCCGTACGCGGGCCGGGATGCTTTGGCCGTGTCCGGCTTTAAAAGCCCCCTGTAAAACGCGCCCCGGCAGAAATCCTCTGCCTGTCCGATACTCTGCAGCAGGGACTGAGCCACATAGCCGTTTGTAGACCCCGCAACAATTACCACCGTGTGCTCTCTTAGAGCTGCTTTTATGTCTTCCCTTGCGGATAACGCATCTGCAATCAGTTGTTTCCCCGCAGCCGGTGTTAAGAAAAATTGGATTGTATTCATGCCTTCTTCCCTTTCTAAAAGGCTCCGTGCGCCTTCATACCGGCGCAGGAGCCTTCAGTCATCGGTGCCTGTCATCTGCTTCTGCAGAAACGGACTTCCTTCAGATAATTATATATGGTGAAATTAGTAACGCCCAGCCGTTCGGCCACATATTCCACGGAACCTTTCACGTCAAATATCCCTTTGTCTTCCAGCCGGTCTACGATCGCCAGCTTATCTTCCTTCTGCATATAGGCCACCGGTTTGGCCATCAGCTTCAGCTCTGAGCTCACAATCGTTTCCATCACCTCGCTGATATCCCGCGCAAAGAACTCCATCCCTGCTTCCGGCTCATCCTCCAATGTATTAAACGAGGTCAGCTCCTTAAACAGATTGACTCCCACCAGATAGTCCGTTAGATCCTGATTGATGCAAAGGCATCCCACCACTTCCCCATCGTCATCGCGGATAAAAATAGTAGAAGAGCGAAGAAGCCGCCCATCGGAGAGCACATTCTTATAATTAATGCTGTTGGGCACATCCTTGCCATATTTACGGATCAGCTGAAGCACGTAATTGGTGACAGGCCCTCCGAGATGACGGTCTGTTACCGATCCTTCCAGCGCCACAATGGAACTTTCCACCTGGCTCAAATCATGAAGTATGACCTCATATCGGCTTCCCATCATGTCCTTGAGCCCTTCCACCAGCTGTTTTACAACCTTAAGGTTCGGATGTAATTCACGTTCTTCCATCTTAAACCTTCCCGTGACTCAAGGCCGCTTCACCGTTTCGTGAAACGGCCTTTCCTGTCACTCCCCTTCTGCAATTTTTCCGTAACAACTAAAGGTTTCTCTCCTGGATCAGTAAATGGATGCCTTTCTCCAGCCGGTCCAGTCCCTCTTTCAGAATCTCTGCGCTGGTCGCGAAGCAGATCCGGCAGTATCCCTGTGAACCCGGTCCAAAAAACTGCTCGCCGCCCGATACCAGCGCCAGCTGAACTTTTTCTTTTAAATAGTCCGTAAACTCTTCACTGGTCATGCCAAATTCTTTGATGCAAGGAAACAGTAAATACGTCGCCTGCGGTTTGTGGCAGGTGATCAGAGGCATTGAACTTAACCTCTCCAGGGCGTAGTCCCTGTTTTTCTTTAAATGCGCGAGAAATTCATCCACCCAGTAATAGCATTTGTCCATGCAGGCAGTACCTGCAATCTGGGAGATGGATGCAATCCCCCCCGCCGTGGTCAGCACCGCGGACTTGTTCACAATCTTCTCAAAGCCGTCCCTGTCCGTGCAGTACACACAGCCCGCACGCAGTCCAGCGATACCGAAGCTCTTGGAAAATCCGAACACAGAGTACACTCTGCGGCATCTCTCATTTCCAAGGGCATAAATGCTGATAAAAGGCTTCTCCGGAAATACAATGTCGGACCAGATCTCATCATTCATGATGTACAGCCCATACTTCTCACACAGCCCCATGATGTGTTCCAGATCTTCTTTTCTGTAAACAACACCGTAGGGGTTGTGAGGGTTACACAGACCGATCATTCTGGTCTTCGGCGTAATGTATTTCTCCAGCTCCGACAGGTCGATATGGCCATCCTTCAGCACGGCCGGAAACAGTACCGGTACCGCCCCCGCAGCCAGCGCGGACTCCTTGAACAGATAATCCACCGGGTCAAACACGATCATTTCATCTCCCGGTCTCAAAAAGGTTTCCGCAATCACATACATGCCTCTGGCCGCGCTGTCAATGGGAAGGATCAGATCCGGATCGATTTTTTCCTGTTTTCTGGCATATAACGCCCTGGCGATGCTCTCTCTGAACTCCGGGTAGCCCATTTTAGGTGTGTAGGAGAAGTATCCGTCGTTAATATACGCCATCATGGCTTCCCGTATTTCAGGGGCCACAGGATAGTCGGGGTCCGCCGCCGTCAGAGGGATAGTTCCGTCCGGAACCTCCGCCCAGCGGTAATTGAACGCACGCTTTTTCAGCACGTCCACATTGACATTTTCATTGTCAAATAAGGCCATCTCAATTCTCCTTTACAAATCCGATCGCTTCGATCTCACACAGGACGCCTTTCGGCAGATCCTTCACGGCAACGCAGGATCTCGCAGGACAGCTGATGAAGAATTTTTCATATATTTTATTGAAGGCCGGGAAATCAGCCATATCAGCCAAAAAGCATGTGGTCTTAATCACGTTTTCAAAGCAGCTGCCTCCCGCTTTCAAAACCTCTCCCACATTTTTACAGGACTGCTCCGCCTGTACCTCGATGGTCTCTCCTCCCACCGCTCCGGTAGCGGGATCCACCGGTATCTGGCCGGATGTAAATACCATATTTCCGAAAGTCATTCCCTGAGAGTAGGGTCCGATTGCCTGTGGCGCTTTGTCTGTTACAATCTTATTCATAATAATTTCCTCCATATATTCACTCTTTTTGTGACCGGGTCCGTCACCATAATTTCCCTATATTCATTTTATATTACCCATGTACACTTGTAAACCGTATTTTATTCCAGCGTCATTACTCTTTAAAGGTGTCGATAAAGCAGCGTATGACGGGGTAGAGTATGGTCCTCATTGGGATCCCTTGAAGCCCGCCGGTTCTTTCGCTGCGTAGTTTGCAGCGTTAGAACCGCTGCGCGCTTCACGGAGCGAGAGCGCGTCCCTATGAGGACCATACTCTACCCCGCCATACGCGGAAGGTTTATGGCATCTGCGAACAGCAATGATGCGTCATTTAAGCTCCAGATGGCAGGCCACCTGTGTCCCATCCTCCATAGTCTTGAGCTTCGGTTTTTCTTTTTTACAGATCTCCATGCATTTGCTGCATCTGGGGTGGAACGGACAGCCGGACGGCGGGTTCACAGGGCTGGGAATATCCCCTTCCAGTATGATTCTCTTGCCGGCATCCTTATCTTTTATATTGGGGATCGCGGAAAGCAGCGCCTCCGTATAGGGGTGGCGCCTCTTTTCATAGATGGCCTCTTTCGAACCGATCTCCACCACATTGCCCAGATACATTACCATGACGCGGTCACACAGATGCTTGATGATGCGCAGGTCATGAGAAATAAACATATAGGTCAGGTTGAACTCTTCCTTTAAATCCTGCATCAGATTGATCACCTGTGCCTGTATTGAAACATCCAGAGCGGATACCGGCTCATCGCAGACGATAAAATCCGGGTTCAGCGCGATGGCCCTGGCAATGCCGATGCGCTGTCTCTGTCCTCCGGAAAACTCATGAGGATATCTGGTGATATGTTCAGGGCGCAGCCCCACACAGTCCACCAGGCGGGCAACCTTTTCAATCATCTCCTCCCGGGACATCTGGGGATAGTGGATCTGAAAAGGCTCGCACAGCGTCTGAAACACCGTTTTTCTCGGATCCAGGGAAGCATACGGGTCCTGGAAGATGATCTGCATGCGGCTTCTCATGCTTCGCATCTCCTTGCGCTTTATCCGGCTTAGATCCGTGCCGTCATAGAGGATCTGCCCGTCGGTTTTCTCCAGAAGGCGCAGCACCAGACGGCCCGTTGTGGACTTTCCGCACCCGCTTTCACCCACGACGCCTAAAGTCTCCCCTCTCTTAATCTGAAATGTGACGTCATCCACAGCCTTCACATACTGTCCCTTGGTGCCGGTGGGAAAATATTTTTTCAGATTCTTAACATCGATCAATACATCGTTCATTCTCCGTACCTCCTGCATCTGACCTGACGTCCGTCTTTCAGATCGGTGAGCGGGATCGCCGCCTTACCGCATTCTTCACAGAAGCAGTCGCATCTGGGGCCAAACCGGCAGCCACCAGGCATATCATAGAGGCTGGGCACCAGACCTTCCAGCGTCTGCAGGCGGTCCACCTCCTCATTGATATCCGGTATGGAGTGCATGAGCCCAATGGTATACGGGTGGTTCGGATGTGCGAACAGATCCTTCGTCTTCGCCTTTTCCACCACTTCTCCCGCATACATGACCACCACCTCATCGGCCATCTCCGCGATCACCCCCAGATCGTGGGTGATGATGATGATCGCCATATTGAGTTTCTGTTTTAAATCCCTAAGCAGCTCCAATATCTGTGCCTGTATGGTCACATCCAGTGCCGTAGTCGGCTCATCGGCGATCAAAAGCTCCGGGTTGCAGGATAAAGCCATAGCGATCATCACTCTCTGACGCATTCCGCCCGACAGTTGATGGGGATATTCATCCACCCGCTTTTCCGCCTCCGGTATGCCCACCAGCTTTAAGAGCTCTATGGCCCTTTCCCTGGCTTCCTTTTTGTTCATGTTCATATGCAGGATCAGAGCCTCTTCTATCTGATATCCCACGGTAAATACCGGATTTAAAGAGGTCATCGGCTCCTGAAAGATCATCGAGATCTTATTGCCGCGCAGCTTCATCATCTCTTTTTTCGGCAGCTTTAAAAGATCCTGTCCGTCGAAAAAGATGCTTCCGCCCTCATTTCTGCCGGTAACCGGATCCACCAGCCCCATGATGGAAAGGCTTGTGACGCTCTTGCCGCAGCCGGATTCCCCGACGATGCCCAACACCTGGCCTTTATCCAGTGAGAAGGTCACGCCGTCCACCGCCTTGGCACATCCCGCATCGGTATAAAAATATGTTTTTAAATCATTCACTTCCAGTAATTTCATTGAAGCCTCCTTTATCCGATGTGTATCTCATGAGGCGTATGAGACAGATTCTCGCAGCCGCTTTCTGTCACGAGAACATCGTCTTCCGTACGCACTCCACAGCGATCAGGAAAATACAGACCCGGCTCCACCGTAAATACCATGCCGGGCACCAGACGTGTTTCATTGCCGATCACAATCCTGGGACATTCATGGATCTCCAGTCCGATCCCATGACCCAGCCCTTTCAGCGCATAGTCCTCCAGCCCCGCCTTAAGGAACACATCCCTGTGGGCCTGCTCCACTTCCCTTGCAAGGACGCCCGGACGTATTGCGTTAATCGCGGCAATCTGGCTCTCCCTCACCAGATCAAATATATACTGATCCTCTTTGGATATATCCCCGAACAGCAGCGTTCTGGTCATATCTGAACAGTAGCCGTCCTTCATCACGCCGAAATCCACCACTACCATATCGCCGTTTTCAATCACTTTATCCGTAGGAACGCCGTGAGCCATGGCGCCTCTGGGACCGGACGCCACAATAGTTCCAAAGCTCATGGCTTCCGCACCCTCTTTGGACACCAGATAATGAAGCTCATCCGCCAGATCCTTCTCTGTCATTCCGATCTTAAGCTTGGGGATCAGCTTCTCAAATCCGCCTTCTGCACAGCGGATGGCATCACGGATATGACCGATCTCTTCCTCGTCCTTCACCATGCGGATTTCCAGGAAATACTCTGATTCAAATACCACCTCGGTATCCGCAAGTTTCTCCTTTAACGCGAAGTATTCTCCGACCGCCATGCCCTCTTCCATGACGATCCGCTTTATGCCCATCTTTTTAATCGTATCCGCCACCAGTTCCAGGCGGTTTGCGGCGTGCTCGATGACCTCGCAGTCCACAGTCTCCATTAACGCCTGTGTGGTATATCTTTTATCCGTAACCAGCGCCACCTTATCCTTTGTCACCACCAGATATCCGTTGCTCCCGGTAAACAGGCTGAAGTACCTGTAATTCTCATAGGAATTGAGCATGGCACCGTCCAGGCCGTTATCGTCCAGATAGGTTCTAAGGCTCGCCAGCCTCTTTTCAACGATCGCTTTCTTATCCATCTTTTATTCTCCTATCCCGCGCGCTTTGCGCAGTTTATTATATCCCGCAAGGCACTTATTTCTTCTGACGCGCATCCAAAGCGTCTCTCATGCCGTCGCCGATGAAATTGATGCTCAACACCGCCAGCAGTATGCAGATTCCCGGCGGAACCCACTGCCAGGGCCTTAGGGTCAGGGTGGACAGGTTATTCGCATCCATCAGCATATTGCCCCAGCTGGCCATGGGCATCTGAACGCCCACTCCCAGGTAGCTTAGGGATGCCTCTGTCAGAATGGCGTGGGCCATCTGCAGCGTGGCCTCCACGATGATCGGAGCCATAACGTTAGGAATGATATGGGACCATATGATACGCCCGTCCTTCGCTCCTAAGGAGACGGAGGCCTGCACATATTCCAGCTCACGCACCCTTAAGATCTCACCGCGGACGAATCGGGCCGTGCCGGTCCAGTTACAGAGTCCGATCACCAGCATGATGTTGTAAATGCTGGGCTTTAACATGGTGGAAATGATGATTACCAGAAACATGACCGGGAAACAGTAAACCACGTCCACGGCTCTCATGATGATCGTATCCGCCCATTTGCCGAAATAGCCGGCGATAGCGCCCAGGATGATGCCTATGGTGGTGGAGATTCCCACAGCTACAACGCCGACGCTCATGGAGACCCTGGCCGCGTAAACCACGCGGCTGAAGATGTCGCGCCCCAGGCTGTCCGTTCCAAGAAGCGTGCCGCTGGCCTTAGGAGACAGATTCTTCATGACGATGCCGTCCGCATCCTCCAGCGAGATATATGGGCTGTGTTTTACTATGAGCGGCGCAAACACTGCCATCAGTATCAGCAGAGTTATGATAATCAGTCCGATCAGCGCCAGCTTGTTCTTGGAAAACCGCTTCCAGCCGTCGGATTTGAAAATATTCCGTTTTGCTTTCACTTGAATTTCAGTTGCCATGTCTACCTCCTTAGTACCGGATACGTGGATCTACAAAGGAATACAGAATATCGGATACCAGGTTGCCGATCAGCACCAATACCGCCGTAAACAGTGTAAGTCCCATGAGTACCGCGTAATCCCTGTTGCCGATGGCATCAACGCCCAGCTGGCCCATGCCCGGCCACCCGAATACCTTTTCCGTGATATACGCGCCGCCGAACAGGTTGGGGATAGACAGACCGAATATCGTTATGACCGGAATCAGAGAGTTTTTCAGCGCATGCTTATAGATGACGGCCTTTTCCGCCAATCCCTTGGCTCTGGCGGTCCTGATATAATCCTGGCTCAATGTTTCCACCATGCTGGAACGCGTAAAGCGCATCACGGTGGCTATATTGGCCAGTGACATGGCCGCCGCAGGCATGACAAGATATCTGAGCTTATTGCAGAATTCCTGCCACGGCGTACCGTGGAAAGAAGCGCTGCCAAAGCCTGAGGTGGGGAACCATTTCAGCTTAATCGCAAATATGTAGATCAGTCCCATACCAAAGAAAAAGGACGGGATGGATATTCCGATAAAGGAGAAGATGGTCAGGCCGTAGTCCCCGGCAGAATATTTATGTGTGGCTGAATAAACGCCCAGCGGTATGCCGATCACAAAACTGATCACAAATGCGGTGCAGGTGAGCAGCAGCGTGGCCGGCAGCCTCTCCAGGATCATTTCCAGCACCGGCTGTCCGGAAAACGTGCTGTAGCCGAAATTCAAATGAAACAGCTCCTTCAGCCAGTTCCAGTACTGCACCAGAATCGGTTTATCCAGGCCCAGCGCCTCTTTTGCTTTGTTGATAGCTTCCACGCTGGTCCTGGGGTTGATCATATTGGCCAGCGGCCCGCCGGGCGCCAGCTTCATGATGAAGTAGGTCAGAATCGTAATACCGAATACGATCGGTATGGTCTGAAGCAATCTTTTTCTAATGTACTTTCCCATTCCGCTTCCTCCTTAAATTATAGGGGATTATTCTCTCTGACCCTGGGAATGAAGCAGTCAGAACTTACCTCTTCGAAAGATACTTCCCCGCCCAGAGACTCAATAAACTTCTGATAGCGTCCCATGGTGAGGCCGTCGCAGAACGGATCCTTTTCCGAATAATTTAAAGCCACCCTTTTAGGCGCCAGCTTTTTCATCAAAGAAGATACAGATTCATCGTAGGAATCGTATTTGATCACTTCATCAAACAGGCCGGACTCCTCAATATCCTGGGCATCAATTTTGGAGGAAATGCCGTATTTCTCTCCATTCTTTGTAAAGATGAACGCGCCCGATCCCACCGTTCCTACGCCCGGTATAAAGCTTGTAATCTGGTCACTGCCTTCGCTGGTTATAATCACATAGGCATCGATATCCAGATTTTTCAACTGTTCAATCACATCGTTAATAACCTTTTCATGATATGCTTTATTCATGTTGTCCTCCATTATGCGCATCAGCATACTGACTGCGCTTATTTATTCACCTTTGCGGCAGGCAATACTCTTTTGTCAGACTCATAAGCATCCGGCACCCGAAGAAAAAGGAATCCACGGTTATGCTTTCGTTAGGGCCGTGGACCTTGGGCAGAATCTCATTGAAGCTGTCCTCCATCCGTACCGGCGAGAACCCGTACACCATACTGTCCTCGCTGCCATAGAAACGTCCGTCCGTCCTGCCCAGTGCCAGCATCGGCAGCACCCGGCAGGGAAAGCCATGCCTTCCGGCAAATGTTTCCGCCTTCTGTATCAGATCCAAAAGCATGGAATTCTCCTCATTGCTTTCAAATCCCTTCTCAAAATTCACTATCTCATAGCTGACCTGGCATCCCTCCAGCGCGCGGTCCAGAAATGAGCATATCTCCTCACATCCAGCGTAAGGCAGCACCTTCATTTCCAGCGTGACCTCACAGGAGGAAGGCACCACATTGCTGCGCTGGCCGATCCGGTAATTGCGCATCCCTATGCTGCTTTCTCCGGCATACTGCCACAGGGCTTCTGCCAGAGGATTGTCAATCCGGTCGGTGCCGAGGATTTTCTCCATCAGGCAGCGGATGCGCCTGCTTCCGACGGACAGCTCCTTTTCTCTGGCAAAAATACTTTTCAGGGCCTCTGCCATCTTAAGCACGGCCTGGTCCCCGCCCGGCGCGCTGGCATGGCTGCCCTGCCCCCTGGCGGTGAGCTTCACGCTGCAGATGCCCTTTTCACCAACGGTCATCATTAAATAATTCTGGCCGTTAATCCGCATCGGAAAGCCTCCGCCTTCATTGATCACAATGCTGCCGTGAAAGAGTTCCGGCCTCACTTCCTTTAAATACCCCATTCCGAAAGCGCTGCCGCCTTCCTCATCGATCGTCGCTACAAACCAGACATCTCTGTTTAATTCCTTCTGCCGCAGCTTCAGCTCCAGAAACGCATAAAGCTCCATAACGGTCAGCTGTTTGGTATCCAGCGTGCCCCGGCCGTGTATCCGGCCGCCCGCTGTAACGCCGCCAAAGGGGTCCTGCTGCCATTTTGCCGGATCCGCCGCCACCACATCGATATGGGAGATCAGCATCATCGGAGGCTCCACAGGATCAGAGGCCTTCAGACAGGCCAGCAGATTGGGCCTGTCGGGCGTCTTTGCCACGATTTCACAGGGAATGCCCGCCTCTTCCAGTATATTCTTCAAAAAATCACAGGCTGCCTTTTCGCCTTCACTCGCGGTTACCGACGGAATTCGAATCAGGTCAGCAAATACTTTTCCGGCTTGCTCCAGTTCCATGGGTCAGCCCTCTCTGTAAGGGATTTCAACAATCTGGGTCTGGCGTTTGCTGATCAAGCGGCAGCCGTCATCCGTCAGGATCACATTGTCCTCCACAATCGCGCAGGGAAGGCCGCCGTCCTGCAGCACTGTGGGCTCCAGCGCATAGATTTCGTTTTTCCTAAGCACCCCGCACATTGCCTTTTTGCTCTTATGAGGCCCCAGCACCGTCCCGCCGTCGTGGCATTCCAGACCCACCTGATGGCCCACGGAATGGGGGATGTTGGGATATCCGCTGTCCAGTATGGACTGTCTGCCCACCGCATCCACTTCGTAGCCCTTCATGCCGGGCTTGATCACTTTCAGCACTTCGCCCACCGCCTTAATAGCGGAATCCACACAGTGCTTCACATCCGCCGGCGCGTGCTCCTCACCGGGCTTCAGGAAATACATGGTGCGGGCGATATCTGAGGTATATCCGTTATAACGGCAGCTGAAATCGATTACCAGCATATCGCCGGGCTTAATCACATTCTTCGGGGAGGACTTTCTGTGCGACATGCCGCATCTTACCAGAAGCACCATAGGATATTCGTCCGGCTCGCCAATGCCGTTGACACAGCCCCGTTTTGCCAGTTCATCCAGCATCAGCTGCCCCACATCCGCTTCGCTCATGCCCACATGGATCTTACTAAACACCTCATCATAAATATCCGTGGTGATCCGGCTGCACTCCTGCATGATCTCCACTTCACTGGGAGTTTTAACAGCTCTTAAATACTCCAGCATATCAAAACTGCTGGTCTGAACGCGCTCCATCGTCTCCTTGCCGATGCAGCCGCAAAGCTTGCTATAAAGCCCTTTGGACAGCCCGTCACAGCGGTCGTCTTCGGCAGTCATATTAAGAGCCAGCTTCTTTACATCCGCCGCGTCATAGATCTTTTTAAATTCTCCCATAATGGTGTCGGCAGTTACGGCTGTCACTCTGGCATACAGGCCGGAATCCTTAAGCGCTGCCACATCGGACTCATCCGCCAGCGCCACATGCTGCCCGTCCTTTGCGATCACGAACAGGACTTCATTCTGCAGCCCCGCGTTGAACAGCAGCTCCAGAGAGGGGTCCTGTTTTCTTCTGGAGTATACCACCCACATATCCACTCCGTTTTCCGCCATCAGCTTTACCGCCTGATCCAGCTTTTCCCTCGCCACTTCATTTCTGTTGATCATTGCTTTCCCATCCTTTCTAATGTCACCAACCGAAGGTTGATGACCTTCGCGCTCATCAGAGCGCTTCCTCTTTCTAATGTCACCAACCGGAGGTTGATGACCTTCGCGCTCATCAGAGCGCTCCCTTATTCTAATGTCACCGGCCAGAGGTTACGCAGTCCGCCACCGCAGCCGTCAGAATGCGGCTTCCCAGACCCACCGAGTCTCTGTGTATTCTTTCATTGCGCCCATGTACCATGAGCACCGCGCTGTCAAAGGTCATATCCCAGTCATAAACCGGACTGTAGCCATATACTCTGGCCGAAAGGGGCACGAGAAAACGTCCGTCACTGGAACCCATGGATATAAACGGGAGGAACTCTGTCCTGCCGTCTGAAAACTCCGCCTTTGTGCATTTGGACAGGGCGGCGGGCAGACTGCCTTCCACAACGCTTTCATAGCCTTCGCTGAAGGATTCCACCTCATAGGAGGCATCATACATCCTTGCCAGCTCTCCCGCCACGCGCTCCAGATAATCCCGCCCGTAGCCCGGCAGCAGCCTTACATCCGCTGTAAGCACGGTCTCATTCACGTTCTTTCCCTCGATCACGGTAACCGTCATCGTGTTCTGCTGCATGGCCTTTAATATCTTGTTCATAAACGGAGACAGGGACCGAGACAGCTCCTCTTCGCTCTTTGCCCCCGCCGCTTTCATCAGGCGTTCCAAAAACAGTCTCACAGTCTCAAGCCGTCTGCTTTCCAGCTCCATGCCGCCGATATGTTTCACCAAATCCATGGCCCTTACAACTCCGTCCCCGCTGGTAAAAAAGGGCCCGTTTCCTTCCTTAGCCTTTACATGAAACTTCACAGTAGCCGCCCCTTTTTGTCCCGATTCACACAGATAGAATCTGGAACCGCCGACGAGAACCGGAAATCCTCCGCCCTCGCTGATCACTTCGCTGTGTTCAAACAGTGCCCGCCCGGTGATCCTTTCGTCTTTCAGGGTAACCTCTCCCTGCAGCAGCGCCTTCAGCCCACACTCGCTTCCGCTCTCCTCGTCGCAGGTCACGACCAGGTAAACATCCCGGTTCTGATCTTTTTGCAGGGTTTTCAGATTCAAAAACGCAGCCAGCTCCATCACCGTCAGCTGCTTTGTATCCACCGTCCCTCTTCCATAGATATATCCGTCTATCTCTCTGGCTTCAAAGGGAGGGCAGGTCCATTCCGACGGATCGGCTCCCACCACATCGATATGGCTTAAGAGAATCAGGTTGGGGCCTTTTACCGCCCGGGCGGCAGGTATGCATGCCACGAGATTCCCTCTTCCGTTTGCTGTTTCCTGTATACAGGATGCGATCTGTTCTCTGTCAAGAAGTGTCTTTATGTACCGCAGCGCCTCCTGCTCATTGCCCGGAGGATTCGTGGTGTCAATCCTCACCAGGTCTTTCAGACATTCCACAGGGTCAAATTTCATATATGCTCCCATCTGCCGGCGTCCTTTAAACACCCGCAACACAATTCTCGCTCTTTTGGCACAAAAGGCCGTAAAACCGCCTCATAAAGGAAATACGAAAAGGACCGTGACGATCCTTTTCGTATTTCGAAAGGCTTTTTATTCTGCCATGTTCCACTTCTCGATCTGATATGTGATGCCGCGGAAATCAACAGCAAAATTCTGTACCTTATCGCTTACGCCTACGATACTGATATTGCAGTAAAGCGGAATCCAGGGAATATCATCGGAAACAATCTTTGCAATTTTATGGTAACATTCTTCTCTGGCCGACTGCTCTGTGATCTGAATGGATTCCTCAAACAGCTTATCCACCTCCGGATTGGAGTATGTGATAAAGTTCATGCCGTTGGGCGGGCAGTACTGGGACTGTAAATACGTTCTGTATTCATCCGGATCCACCTCAACACCGAAGCCCAGCGTATACATATCAAAATCATCCGCCGTCACCGCTCTCGGATTGCCGTCCGCATCATTGGGAAGCAGTCTGGTAAATGCCAGTGTCGAGAAATCCTGCTCACGGATCTCCACCTTGATGCCGATGGCCTGCCATGCCTGCTGTACCAGCTGGGACATATCCGCCGCAGCCTGTCCTTTGGTCACCATATCATAGGTGAACATGAGCATCTTGCCGTCCTTCTCATAGAAACCGGTAGACGCGTTCTTCGTATATCCGGCTTCCTGAAGGAGTGACTCAGCCTTAGCAGGATCATAGGGGTAGGAGGTCACATCGTTGGTGTGGGACCAGTGCGTGGTGGGGAAAACATCATCGGTGGCGCTGGCGTATTCCCCATATACGGTCTTGATCATCTTCTCTTTGTCAAGAGCATAGGACAGGGCCTGGCGAACCTTTATATCTTTCAGGTTTTCGTTGAGCTGGTTCAGACCGATATAGTACATGTTCATGGTCTCATAGGTTACGGCGCTGGCTCCGTCGGTGCTGTCGAGCATATCAATCTCGGAAGATTCGATGGATTCCACCACATCCACCTCGCCGTTGATCAGCGCTGCGGTCAGTGTGGTCGCATCTCCAAATTTGTAATATACGGTATCGATGCTGGGCTGGTTTCCGAAATAGTCAGGATTCTTCTCCAGCTGAATATACTGGCCGGACTCCCATTTCACAAATTTATACTTGCCGGTTCCTACAGGAGCGCGGTTAAAGTCCATCTTATCCCATTCTCCGGGAGCCGTATCCTTTAACAGATGCTCCGGCAGAATATATGTATACAGCTGTGCGATAAACGCCGCGTTAGCTTCGGTCAGTTCAAAGGTTACGGTGTAGTCGTCCACCTTCTGGATGCCGGATATGCTATCCGCGGTGCCCGCCTTATATTCCTCCGCACCCACAACAGAGGAAACACGTGTGTCCATGCCTCCGATATAGCTGGGATCTGCGAGTGAAGTGAATGTAAATACGACATCGTCGGCTGTGAACGGCTCCCCGTCATGCCATTTCGCATTCTCTACCAGATGTACGGTATACAGTTTACCGTCATCGGAGATCTCCCAGTTCTTAGCCAGGCGTCCTTCAAACTCAAGGCTCTCTGTGGGGGATACCAGCGGATCAAAAATCATGCACTGTACATTGCTGTCCGGTGTTCTTGGAAACAGCGTGGGATTCAGGTTCGCCACTTCGGAAACCTGTCCGATTGTAATGCTGCTGGAACCGCCGGTGCTGCCCTGTCCCTCAGTGCCATTTCCGGATGTTCCCGCCGAACATGCGGTCAGCATCATGCTTAACGCTAACAGTATCGCGAGTAGAGATTTACTCTTTTTCATATACATTCCTCCTTATCTTGTCACCAGCCGCAGGCTGATGACCCGCGCACACTTCAGTGTGGCCCTCTCTTTTTTCGGTAAAACTGGGAAGCAGTTAAAGTGGGGCAATAAAACTTTATCGCTTCATTGTGATATAGTCCTAAGTTAAAAAAAATGCAGAATAGGACGGTTATCCTCCCTTCTGCTCCCTTGCATTTATGGGTTTTATTTTACCAACAAGGTTTTTGTATGTCAAGCAATTTTTGAACATTTCAAAAAAATCTACACTTTGCACAGCGAACACCTGATTTTGCCGTGCGGACACAAACTTATGCCGAAAAAAGGCCTGTCCTGCCGGGTTACGGCAGTCAGGCCTGATCAGCTGTTGCTGTCTAAAGTTCAATTGTGATTGTTCTTCCGGTCCGATTGTGCTGATAATAGCGCACGCCGGCGGCATCCATCATCCTCTTGGACGCCTTAACTGCGGAGGTATCGGCATACTTATCGTCAAAGTAAACCACCGTCTTGATGCCCGCCTGTATGATCGCCTTGGCGCATTCGTTGCACGGAAACAGCGTCACATACAGCTTGCTGCCTTCCAGGCTGCCCCCGCGGTAATTCAGGATCGCATTGAGTTCACTGTGAGTGGTATAGAAGTATTTATTATCGTAGGGATCCTCTTCTCCTTTGCCCCATGGGAACTCGTCATCGGAACAGCCCTTGGGAAATCCGTTGTAGCCCATGGAAAGGATCTTGTTGTCCGCGCTGACGATACAGGCGCCCACCTGTGTGCTGGGATCCTTTGACCGCTGTCCCGACAGCATGGCAACCCCCATAAAATATTCATCCCAGCTGATATAATCATTTCGCTTCACTGTCATAGCCTCCTCCGTTTCCTTTTGCGCCAGCCGGCAGTCATCAGCCCTCTATCTTTGCAATACGCCTCATATGGCGCTCATCCCCCGAAAACGGAGTGTGCAGGAAGGTATCCACGATCATGACGGCCAGTCCCGGCCCCACAACGCGCCCTCCCATCGCCAGGATATTGGCATCGTTGTGCTCTCTGGTGGCCTGCGCGCTGAAACAGTCATGGCAGAGCGCGGCGCGGATTCCGTTCACTTTATTTGCCGCAATGGAAATGCCAATGCCCGTGCCGCAGATCAGTATGCCCTTTTCATAGGTACCGTCCGCCACCCCCTGCGCCACAGGTCTGGCGATATCAGGATAATCCACGGCATTCTCATTGTAGCAGCCGAAATCCCTGTATTCAATTCCCTGGCTGTCCAGATATGCCAGAATCTCCTGTTTCAGTACATATCCGCCATGGTCACTCCCTATTGCAATCATTCTTTCTCCTCCTGTTTAAACAGTATTTCCGCAATCATCTTTACAAGCAGATCCATGTGCTCATAGAGCATACCGTATTCGGTAAGGGCCCCATGGACCTCCAAAACATCGCCCTTCTGTCCGGTAAACGCGCGGACAGTGGACACATCGGCCTTTTTACCGAACTGTTCCATGACCGAAACAGCTTCCTTTTCGGTCATGGTCAGGACCAGAGTATCCGCTGTCAGGTCTTCCGCCGCAAGCGGTATGGAAAATTCTCTGTCCACTTCCAGGCGGTTGCTCTTAAGCACCGCGATGGCCTTGGGATTCATGGGTTCCGGAAACAGCACCACCAGGCCTCTGGACAGGACTTCCAGCTCATGGTTTCCCCTGATACTTTTAAAAATCGCCTCCGCCATAATGCTGCGGCAGGTATTCTCCGTACAGACAAAAATCAACTTCTTATAGGACTTCATACTGTCTCCCCACTTAAGTGCGATTCATTCCTCCGCCTATAGAAGCGTGGAATCCTCATTTATTTTATTAGACCTGAATCAGATGGTAGCCTGCAGCTTTCATAAGCCGGTTCATGATAGCCTGTCCCAGCTGTCCGCCGTAAAAGCTTTCCGAATAGATCTGTGAGACTTCCTCTTCGTCAAATTCACGCAATGCCGCAAAAAGATTATGAGCGACGGTCTCCTCATCGGCCCTGCGTCCCATGCATTTGCAGATACCTCCGGGATAGCAGCCCGCAGTTTCTTCGGTGCAGAGCACGCCGACTTTGTTACCTCCAGACGATTCTTCCTTAATGCGGTTATTAATATAGAAGGAAACCTCCGCGCGGCCTCCCTCCACTATGGTAAGCCCTGCTTTAGGCGCATAATGGCGGTATTTCATCCCCGGCGCTTTCGGGCGCTCGCCTTCTTTCAGGGGCTCCGTGCAGGCCTTGTCCATCCTGACGCCTTCAAACAGTTCCTTCACCATATCAAGAGATATATAGCCGGGCCTAAGTATCACCGGATCGCTTCCGGTCACATCGATAATCGTGGATTCCAGTCCGATGCCCACCTCCCCACCGTCCAGTATTATATCCACCCTGCCGGACAGGTCTTCTTGCACATGCTTTGCCCTGGTGGGGCTTGGACGGCCGGATGTATTGGCGCTGGGCGCTGCGATGGGGACTCCGGAAGCGCGGATCAGCATGGCCGCAGCCTCATGATCCGGCATCCTGACCGCCACGGTATCCAGTCCGCCGGTCGTCTCCGGTGGCACCTTTAAGCTCTTCTTAAAGATCAGCGTCAGGGGGCCGGGCCAGTACTGATTCATCAAAGTTTCCGCCATGGGGGGGATTTCCGCCACCAGATCCGGCAGCTCCTCCAGATCAGCGATATGAACGATCAGCGGATTGTCAGAAGGCCTTCCTTTGGCAGCGTATATTTTTTCTGATGCCCGGGCATCCAGCGCATTGCCGCCCAGCCCGTACACCGTTTCTGTGGGGAATGCCACCAGTCCGCCGGATCTGATGACACGCCCGGCCTCCATAAATATCTCCTGGCACCTGCCCGGTTCCTCCACATTGTAAACCTTTGTATCCATATTAAACACCTGTCTGCCCGCTGCAGCGGGCGGTTGTTATTCTAATGGGGCAGGCGGCACTCTGCCGCCGTCCCTCTTCATACCTTCGGACATTATAACATTATTTTCACAGGCCTTCAAGATCTAAGGCTAAATATGACGTTTTACTTAGGTGCTCTAATTGTTACTACTCCAGGTTCAGATACTGCAGTATTCCCATATGTATGGTCCATGCCACCTTTTCCTGATACTCTTCTGTGGACAGCAGCTCCGCCTCCTCCCAGTTGCTTAAAAAACCGCTTTCCACAATCACAATCGGGCAGGAAGTGTGCAGGAGCAGGTAATAATTATCATTCGGTTTCGCCTGCCTGGTATTACGGTCCCCCACCACAAAGTCGAACCGCTTCTGCAGCAGCTCCGCCAGCTTTTTGCCTTCCTGGGAGTTTTTATAGTAAAAGACCTGCGGACCGCACACATATTCTTCATGATAGCTGTTCTGGTGAATGCTGACCACCAGATCCGCGCCGCTCTCTTCAATAAGTTCACAGCGCTTGTTCATATCATCCCGCTTTTTATTTTTGCTGCCGGAATCGTAGAGTCCCTCGTCCTCATCGCGGGTCATGATGACTTTTATGCCGTTTTGTTCAAGATACTCCTTGAGTTTCATCGCGACAGCCAGATTAATGTCTTTTTCCAGCTGATTGTTTACGCCCACCTTTCCCGGATCCATTCCGCCGTGACCTGCATCTATGACCACCACATAGGCTGACTTTTCCGGGAACGCGGAGGCGCTGGCATAATCGGCCGCATGGCTCGCGATGGCCGCGATGACCATGATCATGATCAGGCCCATGGTTACTTCAATCTTATTTTTCATGCTTAAGGACATCCTTTCTCCTCGTTTTCTACCCTCTTATCATATTCTATTCAGAAGGGCGTGTCCTTAACCATAGATTGAATCGGCAGCAAAGATTTCACAATCATTATTGGCACTTTACCGCCTCATCGGCAAAGGCTCTGATCAATTCGGTGTCATGCTCATCCCTCCATGCTTCTGAAGACTTCGTTCAGTTCATCCAGCCTGTCATAATCGCCGTATTTTCTCCACAACTCTATCATCATCTCATACCGTGTCAGTGGCAGACCGGTATAAGCGCAGTTTGATGTCGCAAATACATATCCTTTTCCCGCTTCCATACCCTGGCTTAGGGACCTTAACACATCCCGCCTGCATTCCTCCTCGGTCCCGGTCTGAAGCAGGCCGCAGTTCACATTGCCGATCAGCGCGATATTCTCTCCGACTAACCGCCTGACCTCCTTCAAATCCACACCTCCCTGCGGATCAAGGGAATGGATTGCGTCCGGCTTGCAGTCCGCCATCTGCTTTAAGATGGGCATGACATTTCCGTCCGTATGCTTGATCGAATAGTACCCCATCCTGCGGTACTCCGCTATCACTTCCTTCAGATACGGAACAATCAGCTCATCAAACTGCTCGCCGGTAAAAAAAGGATTGACATTGAAACAGTAATCGGAACAAAGCGCGAAACCGTCCAGCAGGTGGCCTCTGTCATCAAGTTTCTGCGCCAGAGTCACGAAATACTCGAGATCCCTTTTGCTCACTTCATTCAGTTCTTCGGGCATCTCATACATTTTCACCGCAAATTCCATCATATTGTCTCCGCTGGGGATCGCCCATGTAGGATCCCCATGCATCATGATGAAATATTCATCTCCGCTCTTTTCGCGGATTGTTTCCAGCAGCCACTGTGTGCTCTCAAAATCGTCCGGATTCGGATGGATGAATATCGCGCTGTGGCCGTACCGTTTCGCCGTCTGTATATACAGATCCGCCAAATCCTCGATATGAAGCCTTTTCTCATCGCCGCTCATCTGGTTCCACTGAGCGTAATGGCGCTGGGAGGGATGCACTCTGCCAAAAGCCTCCATCGTCAAAAAAAATACCAGTTCAAAGGTCGGAACGCGCCCACCGATCTTCTCACACTTGAGAGTCCTTATAAAACGTTCTCTGTTTGTCATATGCCCCTCCTGTCATTCATCAATCACCGGAATCCGCACGATTTCCGGATCCGTAAATATGTCGCATTCATCTATACTTCTGGTGCTGAATTCTGATACGACCGCTCCCTCTTCCCCTGCCTGAAACCAGTGAAGCGTATTGGGCTTAAGTGTCAGCTGCATGCCCGGTTTCAGTATCACTTCATGTCCGGCAGTATAATACTTTTCTCTGCCTTTAGGACGGCTGCAGGCCGGGTTTAATGTCTCCTCTCCGCTTATATATACATAGCAGGTTCCGTAACGGCAGCGAAAGGTTTCTTCCTTGCCCTCATAGCTGATATCCGGGATCGGAGCGTGGCGGTGTTCCGGGCATGTCTGTCCCGGCAGAAGTGCCATTTCTTTCCCGCAGCAGCGCTGTGTATTCACGTAAATCACGCAGGCCAGCCCGATATGTTCGTAATCCCCCAGCCCAAAATCAGCAACTTCAAGCTCTTCTTTCTCATCTTCCCGCAGGACGATGCCCGCCCTGTCATACAGGCACAACACTTCCTGTCTGGCCTTTTCATATTCAGATTTCTTCATTTTTGACCCCTTTTCTCTCCCGCGGCCGCAGGAGTTGATTTTTATATTTTTTCCCATCCGCCGGAGATCTTCTGCTCCAGTTCTTTGAAGCTTCGAAGCCGGCTGATGCAGAAAGATCCATGCCCGGCGGCACAATTACTGCAGAATAGGATGTCTGCTTCCCGTCCGCGACAATCATATCCTTTGTTTTTAGTAAATCATTTTTACAATTATAAGTCAATACCTTTTACGAAATTATCATGGAAAAGCCATTATGAAGGCTTTCACCTCCATAATGGCTTCCGGATGTACATACTCACTTATCAGTTGAGGTAACCGGGAATAATATCCCATACCTCCTCGGTCTCAAGTCCGAGTTTCCAGCAGGCAACCCCTGCCAGTTCCTGCTGGCGGATCAGCTGCATCTTCTGTTCGATGGACCGGGCATCTTCAATCCAAACACGGTACATACAGCCATCCTCTTCGTATTCTCCATAATACTGCCCCAATTCTACCAGCCACGAAGCTTCCACCCCATGTTCCTCCAGAAGCGTCCACGGCTTCTTCATGCCGCAGGCCTCGGATTCCAACGCGTAGCGGGGATAGATGGAATTGCCGTCCTCCCAGATCTTCGCGCCTTCTGCCGCCTTTTCCTCTGGAATCTCTTTCCAGATACGTGTAAAAAACGGTATGGCGTTAATCAGTTTCTCATTGGGAATCAGCTCCAGGGCATCCCTGATGCCCTTTTCCACAAAATTCATTGAAGCGTTGGAGCCCGCATTGCTTCCTTTCCAGTGCTCATCATATCCCATGATGATGACATAATCCGTCACTATGCCCTGTTCCTTAAGGCTGTAATGAATCCTGCCGTCACTGGGCACATAATTGTCCACAGAAAGCACTAGTCCTTCTCTGCGGCAGGCCACGGATAATTCTCTTAAAAACTGTATATAATGAGGGCCGGCATCCTTTGTGATGTTCTCGAAGTCTATATTAATTCCGTCCGCGCCCAGGGCCTTTGTCTCATTAATGAGATTCTCTGTAAGGCGGTTTCTGGCATCCGTTTTCTTCAGCATCTGATAGACGCTCATATCCGGACTGAAGTCATCCACAAGTACCCATACCTCCATCCCCAGATCATGGACCTTCTGTACATAGGAGGCATCTGCCAGCGATATAAAGTTCCCTTCGTTATCGGACAGGGAAAACCATGTGGGAGATACCGTAGTGACCCCTTTTGTCTTGCCGATCAACTCTTCCAGCCTGTCATTATCGGACTGCTGAAATGTCTGGTGCCATACGAGGCAGATGTCATAGCCTTTTTGTATGGAAGTGTATACCGGCTCTACAAAGCCGCTCGCTGCCGCTTCCTGCCTGAAATTATCCAGAGCATTTTTCCTGATATATCCGATATGCCCGTTCTCTGTCCGGACTTCACTCCAGTTCTCCATTTCGCGGAGCACCGTTACCTGGGCACCGGACTCCAGCGTGGTCATGACTTCGCTCTTGATCCCACCCAGCACGCGCACCTGGGTCTTATTTTTAACTGTGGCCCGGTTCGCGGTCCGGGAACCGAAATCCACAAAGGCTCTGCCGGGGTCCTGATAATACGTATACACAAAGTCCGTAAATTCCTTCACGTACTCCATGAGGATGGCCGTGCTGCCCGACGAGAAATCGATAATGGGCACTCCATAATCTTTCCTGTTTCCTCCGCGCTCAAATGCAGTGTCCCCTGTCAGTACTCCGACGGTCTCGTCGGGCAGAGTGTACAGCAGCCTGCCTTCGTCTCCGTTCCAATAAAAACGGTCATTAAAATAGTTGGATACGATATCGAGAGGCAGGTAAATCTGCCCCTGGCTTAAGTAGCCTTTTGCCGATGTGAATTCGCTGTCGATGATTAACGCTACCTGGGTGCCGGTTACACCGTATACCTGTTCCAGATCCGCCTTCTTTTTCGTTGGGGTGTATTTAATCAGCAGAATAGCTGCCGCTGCCGCGGCGACCACCAAAATAATGCTTATGATCAGCACCGCCACAGGATTGACTGCCTGCCGTTTCTTTCCTTTTTTGTCTTTCATTTGTTTTCCTCCGGAATTTTTGTGCATGTAAATGATCAGGGGGGAAGTTTTACCATGCAGGAACAACGGCCGTTCTCCTGCATCTCCCGCTGCCCGCAGCGCGGGTATAATATCTGTCGATATTATACCATGTCAGCAAGCTGACATAGCCCCTCCAGGGGGATGCACATGATTTCCTTTGGAAATTGTCTGCTTCGCAGACGGAAATCAGCGCGGGTATAATATCTGTCGATATTATACCACACCCTTTAAGGGTTCGTCATTACGAAAATTTGATTCGGGAGGAATTGGCATAACAGCATATTGCATATCATATGATTGTTTTAAAAGGAAAGGGACAGGTTGCCAACCTGTGTCAGGGATTGGAAATGTTTTTATTTCTTTGCGTGATATATTATAATTGTCTTTCCGGGATGTTCACCGAACCGGTGCTTAGATCGTATTATAAGAAAGCAGGTAGATGTTACAAAAGACCATCCTGTCTGATCCGCAGGCCGCCGACTGACTGTGAGGAGCCGGAGTGCCGCACTGCAAACCGCATAGTATCGTCTTTGTGGACTTATGCAGGAACCTGTACCGTTTTAACGGAGGCTGAAATCATGGGCAGCGCATACTGTCTCAACCAATGCTCCCCAGAGAACCGCTGAACGCCCCATTGTCCTTTCGGTCCCGTAACACGGTATCCGAATATATGGGATTGTGCCTGCATCAATGCAGCTTTGACAAAACTCACCTCCTGTTATATAATTACAGACATTCTGATCTTCATACAGCCTTTCATCATATTGAAATGCTGTACTGCATAAATCATAACGCAGGACTTAACAGGATTCAAGATGACAAACTGAATATCAAAACGTTTTTTTCATGCAGTTTGTTACACTTATATTCAATAATACAACGGTAACCGTACAGGCGCCGTCTGAACGGTTACAGAGTATGAAAAGTTTACATAAACTAAATAAATATTTTCTTTACATATCCTTACTACTTGGGGTATACTAACGGTGAAGACAGAGGTGTTTTCAGCGGCTCTATTCCCCGCAACAAGGGGCATGGAAAGAATGATTGCAGAACAGGAAGTGATACTGTGCGAATCGAAAAAATAAATGACAACCAAATACGGTGTACGCTCAATGCGAAGGATCTGTCTGCCAGAGAGCTAAATCTGGGAGAGCTGGCATACGGCAGTGAGAAAGCGCAGTCGCTTTTCCGCGAGATGATTCAACAGGCTTCTTCGGAACTGGGATTTGAGGCAGAGGATATTCCCCTCATGGTCGAGGCAATTCCCCTTTCCAGTGAGTGTATCATGCTTATTATTACCAAAATAGACAATCCGGAAGAGCTGGACACACGTTTCTCCAAGTTCACTCCGCTTTTTGATGACGAATCCGACGACGAGGACGACGAGGGGGCTTTGGCAGGCATCTCCAAGGCGGATGATATGCTGGATCTCTTCAATATGCTCTCGGTAATGAAGGAAAAAGCCAAAAAAGATGAAGATTCTTCCGATGACGGGAATGCGGCGAAGGACGTGAACCTGACGCAGGTCTTTACGTTTCCGGAGCTGGACGATATATCCAGAGTTTCGTCGATACTTAATACTTTCTATCATGGGGAAAATGCATTATATAAGGACAGGCGCCACGGCTGCTACTGTCTTGTGGTGAAGCAGTCCGACCACACGCCCGAGGAATTCAACAAAGTCTGCAATATACTTACGGAATACGGACGGCGTTTAAAGTCCACCTATTCTACCGAAAGTTATTTCCAGGAACATCTGGAATGCATCATCAGGGCCGATGCTGTGAGCCGGATGTCGTCTCTGTAATGCAGTCCCGGTACAGGTCTGAACTTTTTCGTATAAAATAACGAGTGAGGACTCCCTCTGACGGCTTGTCCTCACTCGTTTTATTTACATTACCGCAATTCCTGTTAATTACTGTGCCTTCGCTTCTAAATACTCATTCAGCTTGCTTTCCAAATCATCCGCATCAATGCCATGGACAGCACATGCTTCCTCCAGAGACTCTCCCTGTGCGGAAGGGCATCCGATACAATGCATTCCTGCTCCCATTAATATCGGAATAATGCCCGAATCTATGCGAATCAGATCACCGATAATCATATCTTTTGATACTTTCGCCATTGATTTTTCCTCCTAAAGGTTATTCGGCCGAAACCGTGTTTACATTATAGTATACTTTTTCTGCAAATGCAAGGCTTAACAAGCTTATCCCCGCCATGCGCTGCTTCACCGCCAATCGTAAATAGTAACTGCCAGACTACTGTTCACAGTTGCCAGGCATGTTCAAAAACAGGAACAGACGCACATTTTACTTGAATTATCCCCTTCTATGTATTACAATGTAACAAAGTAATGGTCTTTCACATTACCTTAAAAATGAACGTGTAAAGGAGGAGTTCGCTATGGCATATGTAATTTCTGATGAATGCGTAAGCTGCGGTTCCTGTGCAGCAGAATGTCCTGTAGGCGCGATTTCTGAAGGCGACAGCAAGTACGAAATCAATCCTGATGAGTGCATCGATTGCGGTACCTGCGCAGCTACCTGCCCGACCGGAGCTATTTCCGAGGGTTGATTTAACTGTCCCTACATAAAGGGAAACTTAAAACAGATCCTATGCTCATCATTTGATAAAGCATGGGATCTGTTTTTGCATCTCTCCGTATTCAGCTTTTTTTCCGGCTAAGGAATCTGCGTTTTTTCTTTTTCAGTTTGACCACGGGTGTTACGGTAGCTGCCGCCTCCGCACGGGCCTTATGATTCTTCTGATAAGACCGCAGGGTCTCATCCAGCTTTTTAAAACGTTCTTCTTCCTTTTCATCCCGCAGCCGCATGATAAAATTCATCTCTTTAATCACGCGTTCGCTGACCTTGCCGCTGACCTCATGCCCCAGCTTCTCATTGTTAGCGGCCAGAGCCTGAGAAACGATATTGGTCATGATGGTATGGAACTGTTCCATCTTATCTCCGGAAGAAACAACAGGGGATACCTGCTCCTTCTCCACGACACTCACTTCCGTTTTCTCCGCCTCCTTCGGCTCCATTTTATCTTCCGTAAGTTCGTCCTTAATTGCTTTGAGCTGGTATCCCTTTGCCTTTAGTTCTATAATTTTTTTAAACATTTGTATATGTTCATCCGTATAGTAACGGTGACCCATTTCATTTCTCGGAACTTCTATTCCAAGTTCTTCTTCCCAATAACGTAAAACATGAGCTTCTGCATTAATTTTTTTAGAAGCTTCAGAAATCAAATAATGGTTCTCAGCCATTGCTTGTCCCCCTTCTATGTAATTGTAAATCTTTTACATTTTATTAGATTATAACATAAATTGCGGGGATTGCAACGGTTATTTTTAATTTTATGAAGTCAGCGCTCAAATTATGCCTGTCATCCTGCTGTTATACCCTTCCAGGGAGTGGCATATAGCTTATTAATGAATCAATATTAAAGAACCTGAAGAGGAACCGTGCACAAAGTTACATTCACACCTACCGAGTATGAGGCAGCCGTGAACAGTATCAATAGTAACGTGAGTTAACGGAACCGTACAAATTTTTATTGACAAATCCATTTCATGCACATATAATAGCTACAAACAGAGAAAAAACCATTGAGCAGGAGTAAGTAAGTTTCTGATCATGTAAGCAGAGAGCTTCCGGTTGGTGAAAGGAAGATACATAGAAGAGACCGAATGGACCTGTGAGGGCAGCCTGAAATCCGAGCTGAAAAGCGGAGAAAGTATGCGCTGACGGGAACCCTTTCCGTTACCAACGGGGTGTGCATGATAGTGCGCAAAAGAGAGGATGCAACACATCAAGTCGGGTGGTACCGCAGAAGCAAACAGCTTTTGTCCCTACAAAGGGGATATAGGGCTGTTTTTTTGTTACCCTGAGAGCAGCGCGTCCCAACATCCGCAAGCGCTGCCAGGGGAGCTCGCTCACCGGGCAGTGTTTGCGGATGTTGGGACATGGGGCGACAGCCCCAAGCGAGGGAGACGTCCCACCTCCCGAGCGTGCGCTGCGGAGCCGCCAACGCGACTCACCCCACCAAAGCTGCGCACCGCGCAGCCAGTCCCCCCCTCCCCCACCTCAGTGTTCCCACACCCCCTCACACCCCTCACACCTCAGCTCTCCCAACCGTTTTTCTCCACCCCCCAGGAGGCCCAAACAATGATCATTCCCAGCTGCGACGACATCATGGAACTGTCCAACACCTACAACCTAATCCCCCTCTGCAAGGAGATTTACGCAGACATCGTAACCCCCATCACCCTGCTGCGCCGTATCGCGGCCGTCAGCACCCGCTACTATCTCCTTGAAAGCATAGAAGGCAGCAAAAAATGGTCCCGCTACTCCTTCCTCGGTTACGACCCCATACTCCGGGCCACCTGCAAAGACCGCACAGTCACCGTCAGCGCCCATGGCAGCCTGAACAACCGGCTCCTTGAAAAAGGTCTACCTACAGACACGCCGATTCACACCGACCGGCCTCTGGACATCCTGCGCACGGTCCTTTCCCTGTACCGCGCGCCAAAGCTGCCAGGCATGCCGCCCTTCACCGGAGGCTTCGTAGGATACTTCGGCTATAACCTGTTCGCATATGCAGAACCAACACTGAACCTTCCCCCTTCGGCCGCCAACGACTACGACCTGCTCCTCTTCACCGATGTGATCGCTTACGACCACCTGAAGCAGAAGATCACCATCGCAGTCAACATGGATACCGACCGCATCATGGAAAACTACGGCAGGGCCTGTGCCAAAATAGAATCCATCGAGCACATGATTTACAGCCGGCAGCCTCTTCCGGATATTCATACAGATGAAGTCCCGCATTTCACCTGTAACTTCACCAAAGAAGATTACTGCCGCACGGTGGAGCAAACCAAAGGCCACATCCGAAGCGGCGACATCTTCCAGGCGGTGATCTCGCGCCGGTTCACGAGCCCGTACCAAAGCAGCCTGATCAATGCCTACCGGGTCCTGCGCACGACTAACCCGTCCCCCTATATGGTCTGCATGCGCATCGACGATGAAGAAATTATCTGCAGCTCTCCGGAAACCCTGGTCCGCTTGAAAGGCGGCCGGCTCACTACCTTTCCGGTAGCGGGCTCCCGGCCGCGCGGACGGGACGAAGTCCAGGACGCCGCCCTTGAGAAAGACCTCCTCTCCGATGAGAAGGAACTGGCCGAACATAACATGCTGGTAGACCTTGGCCGCAACGACCTGGGAAAAATCTCAAAGTTTTCCACAGTAACGGTCACGGAATACCAAATGATCCACAAATACTCCCGGATCATGCACATATGTTCCCAGGTCGAAGGCGATATCCTTGATGAAAAGGATGCGTTTGACGCCATAGAAGCCGTGCTGCCCGCCGGCACCCTCTCCGGAGCACCCAAGATCAGGGCCTGTGAAATCATCGGGGAACTGGAGCCGGCCCCTCGTGGGATCTACGGAGGAGCATTGGGATATATCGACTTTACCGGAGGCCTGGACACCTGCATCGCGATCCGCATGGCGGTAAAAAAAGACGGTGTGGTCACAGTCCAGGCAGGCGGCGGCATCGTAGCAGACAGCGTTCCGGAAAAGGAATACGAAGAATCCGCCAACAAGGCTGGCGCATTGATAAATGCCCTTCAAAAAGCGGTGGAGGTGAATAACTGATGGTTCTCTTTATAGATAATTACGACAGCTTTACCTATAACCTGGTTCAGTTAGCCGGCGGCCTGTGCCAGGATATCCGGGTAATCCGCAACGACGAAATGGCCGCTGAAGAGATAGCCGCCCTGCATCCAGACCACATTATTCTATCCCCGGGGCCGGGTTATCCCAAAGATGCCGGTGTATGTGAAGAGTTGATCCGTCTCCTGTCCGGCTGCGTCCCCATCCTGGGCGTCTGTCTGGGCCATCAGGCCATTTGCGAATGCTTCGGCGCACGGATCCGGCCGGCCGGACAGCTGATGCACGGCAAACAGAGCACGATCCGAATCGATACACGCGATCCCCTGTTTCATGGCCTGCCTGAAACAATCAAAGCAGCCCGCTATCATTCCCTGGCAGCGGACGAGAAAACGCTTTCCCGGGAGCTGACAGTCACGGCAAGAGACGGGGCCGGTGAAATCATGGCGGTACGGCATGCGGTCCATCCGCTCTTTGGCCTCCAGTTCCATCCGGAATCCATCATGACCCCGGACGGGGCCGCTATCCTGGCGAATTTTCTGCACATGCATCGCCCGAATCGGATAAAACCGGCGCTTGATCCCATATACCGGCTATAGTCTGACCGCATATAGTAACTGCCATACAGGAAACGGTGCCCGCGCTGCCGCCGCTTCCAGCCTCTCATACCATCCCCGCAGCGCAGAAATGAGGAACAATTATGATACAGAAAGCGATACATGATGTAATTGACGGAAAAGACCTGGACTTTGATACCACCAAAGCTGTAATGAACGAAATCATGAGCGGCGGCGCCACACAGGCGCAGATGGGTTCCTTTCTCACCGCGCTGCGCATGAAGGGCGAAACCATAGATGAGATCACGGCCTGTGCCACCGTGATGCGTGAAAAAGGGTTAAAGCTCCACCCCCGCCACGATGTCATCGACATCGTCGGCACAGGGGGCGATGAAGCCGGAACCTTCAATATCTCCACCACCGCTTCCTTCGTGGTCGCGGCAGGCGGAGTGCCCGTAGCAAAGCACGGCAACCGCAGCGTATCCAGCAAAAGCGGAGCGGCGGACGTGCTGGAATGCCTGGGCGTCAATATCAGCCTGAACGTGGAGCAGTCCGAAAAGGTGCTGGAAGAAACCAGCATGTGCTTCATGTTCGCGCCTGTTTATCATTCCTCCATGAAATATGCGGCTCCTGTCAGAAAGGAGATGGGCGTGCGCACCATATTTAATATACTGGGCCCCCTTTCCAATCCCGCCGGCGCCACCATGCAGCTTTTGGGCGTCTACTCCCGGGATCTGATCGAACCGCTGGCGAGAGTCCTAAGCAATCTGGGCGTAAACCGGGGCCTCGTCGTCTGCGGCGAAGATGGGTTGGATGAGGCGACCGTGACCGGCGTCACACATGTATGTGAAATCCGTTTCGGTAAATTTACACAGTACGAAATCACCCCTGAACAGTTCGGCATATCCCGCAGCAGCCTGGCTGATCTGGCGGGCGGCAGCCCGCAGGACAATGCTGCCATCACCCGTGATATTCTAAAGGGAACGTTAAAAGGCCCCAAGAGAGACATGGTGATCTTAAACTCCGCCATGAGCCTTTATCTCGGCATCGATGACTGCGGCATAAGCGACTGTATCCTGAAAGCCGTCGAATTGATCGACAGCGGGAAAGCCTATGAAAAGCTGGAAGAATACATCCGCGCCACCAATGCTTTTCTTCCGGAAGGAGGCGGAAAATGATACTGGACGAAATCGCCCGCTCCACCCGCACCCGCGTGGAACAGTGCAAACGCACCCATTCTCCCGAATCCGTTATGAAACTGGCCCGGTCCATGCCCCGGGGAAACTTCCCCTTTGAACAAGCGCTTAAAGGCGGGGGCATCTCCTTTATCTGCGAGGTGAAGAAAGCATCCCCTTCCAAAGGCCTGATCGCCGCTGACTTTCCCTACTGCCGGATCGCCCGGGATTATGAGAAGGCAGGAGCCAGCGCCGTCTCCGTCCTCACCGAGCCGGAGTATTTTATGGGAAGCAGCAGATATCTCTCCGAGATCAGGCAAACAGTTTCACTGCCCCTGCTGCGCAAGGATTTTACAATAGACGAATACCAGCTCTATGAGGCCAAAACCCTTGGCGCAGATGCGGTGCTGCTGATCTGCTCTCTGTTGGACGAAGAAACCATCCGCTTATTTTTACAAATCTGCGAAGATCTTGGACTTTCTGCGCTGACGGAAGCCCACAGTGAGGAAGAAATAAGCAGAGCCCTCCGGGCAGGTGCGCGCATCATCGGCATAAACAACCGGAATCTTACGACCTTTCAGGTGGACTTTGAAAACTCTATGCGCCTGCGAAGCCTTGTCCCCGGAGACGTCCTGTTTGTGGCGGAAAGCGGCATAAAGACCAGAGAAGACGTCATGCGGCTTGAACAGATCGGCGTGGACGGCGTGCTCATCGGGGAAACCCTGATGCGCGCACCCGATAAAAAAGCGATGCTCGACTCGCTGAAAGGACGGTGATGTGATGCCGGGAATAAAAATCTGCGGGTTGACCCGACCGGAGGATATACGAACCGTCAACCGCTTCCTGCCGGATTTTATCGGTTTTGTATTTGCACCGAGCAGACGTCAGATTGACGCGGATACCGCCTCAATGCTGAAATCAGGGCTGGATCCGTCCATCCGGTCCGTGGGCGTATTTGTAAATGAAGATATTTCCCGGATGGAGGAGCTCTGCCGAAGAGGCATCATCGACCTGATCCAGCTCCACGGAGACGAAGACGAATGCTATATACAAAGCTTAAGATCTGTTACCGACCTCCCCATTATCAAAGCGGTACGGGTATCCGTCCGGGAAGATATAATCAAAGCCTCACAGCTTTCCGCAGACTTTCTGCTGTTGGACACCTATGTCAAAGGAATCTGCGGAGGCAGCGGAAAGCAGTTTGGCTGGGATCTCATCCCGCCCCTTAGACAGCCCTGGTTTCTGGCAGGAGGCTTAAATCTCCAGAATCTGCCCCGGGCGCTTAAGCTGCCTGCATACTGCCTGGACTTAAGCAGCTCCCTTGAAACTGACGGCAAAAAGGATGAGGAGAAGATCCGCAGCGTCATGGAACTCATACGGAAGCACACTGAAAGTGTGCGCAGGTCATCAGCCTTCGGCTGGTGACAGAAAATAGAGGAAGCACACTAAAGTGTGCGTAGGTCATCAGCCTACGGCTGGTGACATTGAAAAGGAGAAAGAGGAAATGTCAAAAGGAAGATTTGGAAAACATGGCGGCCAGTTCGTGCCGGAGACACTGATGAGCGCCGTAATTGAACTGGAGGAAGCTTACGATAAGTACAGCAAAGACCCGCAGTTTATCTCAGAGCTCAACGATCTGCTGGCAAACTACGCGGGCAGACCGTCCCTGCTCTACTATGCAAAAAAGATGACCGAAGATCTGGGCGGTGCGAAAATATATCTGAAAAGAGAAGATTTAAACCACACCGGCTCCCACAAGATCAACAACGTGCTGGGACAGGTGCTGCTCGCAAAAAAGATGGGCAAAACCCGCGTCATCGCGGAGACAGGCGCGGGACAGCACGGCGTGGCCACAGCCACAGCGGCCGCCTTAATGGGCATGGAATGTGAAATCTATATGGGCAAAGAGGATACGGACCGCCAGGCTTTAAACGTATACCGCATGCAGCTTTTGGGAGCCAAGGTCCACCCCGTGACCACCGGCACCATGACCTTAAAAGATGCCGTGAACGAAACTATGCGCGAATGGACCAACCGGGTGGAGGACACTCACTATGTGCTCGGCTCCGTCATGGGGCCCCACCCCTTCCCCACCATCGTCCGCGATTTCCAGAGCGTGATCGGCAAGGAGGTGCGCGCACAGCTGATGGAAAAGGAAGGAAAACTCCCCGATATGGTCATCGCCTGCGTGGGAGGAGGAAGCAACGCTATGGGGATCTTCTACGATTTCATCAATGAGCCTTCTGTAGCTTTGGTGGGCTGTGAAGCCGCCGGTCTGGGCATCGACAGGAAAGAAACAGCAGCCACCATCTCCACCGGCAGAGCCGGCATCTTCCATGGCATGAGCTCCTATTTCTGCCAGGATGAATACGGACAGATCGCCCCCGTATACTCCATTTCCGCCGGCCTGGATTATCCCGGCATCGGCCCGGAGCACGCTGACCTGCACGATCGGGGAAGGGCGTCCTATGTTCCTGTGACCGACGTTGAAGCGGTGGATGCCTTCGAATACCTTTCCCGCACCGAGGGCATCATTCCCGCCATCGAAAGCGCCCATGCCGTGGCCTATGCCATGAAGGCCGCGCCTTCCATGCCAAAGGATCAGATCATTGTCATCAACATTTCCGGCCGCGGCGATAAGGATGTGGCCGCAATCGCAAGATACAGGGGGATTGAAATCTATGAGTAGAATCAGTGATATCTTTAAAAACAGAAAAGCTTTTATCCCGTTCATCACCGCCGGTGATCCCAATCTGGCCATAACAGAAGAGCTGGTCATCGCCATGGCAGAAAACGGCGCGGATCTGATTGAACTGGGCATCCCGTTTTCCGACCCCATTGCCGAGGGACCTGTCATCCAGGAAGCAGATATCCGTGCCTTAAAGAGCGGCACCACCACGGATAAGATATTTGAAACCGTCAGACGGATCCGCCAAAAGACCTCGGTTCCCCTGGCCTTTATGACCTATATCAATCCCATCTTCGCCTACGGCGCGGATAAGTTCATAAGCAGCTGCGCGCAGGCCGGCATCGATGCGCTGATCGTGCCCGATATGCCTTTTGAGGAAAAAGAAGAACTCCATCCCTGCTGCCGCAGGTACGGGATCGATCTAATCTCCCTGATCGCCCCCACCTCCCACGAGAGGATCAAAACCATCGCAAAGGAAGCGGAAGGCTTTATCTACTGCATCTCCTCCATGGGCGTGACCGGCGTCCGCAAGGAGATCACCACCGATGTGGCGGAGATGGTTTCGCTGGTTAAGCAGACAAAGGATATCCCCTGTGCGATCGGTTTCGGCATTTCTACGCCAGAGCAGGCCGCCGGGATGGCTGCTGCCGCCGATGGAGTGATCATAGGCAGCGCCATCGTGAAGCTCATCGCACAGTACGGCGAAAACTGTGTGGAGCCGGTCCGCGATTATGTAAGAGCCATCCGGGCTGCTATATAAGGGGTTATAAAGCATACTTTGAACTATAGAACCGGTCAGGAACAAGCACTGTCCTGTAACCGGTTCTTTGTGCTGTTCTGTCAAAACCGTACTCCCATTGTGTGAGAGGGAGCACTTCTGAAATAAGGCTTTTTACATTTATGCTTCCTCTCCGAACCAATTCAATTCCGCGAAGCCACGCCGCCCTGTCATAGGCTATACTTCCCACAATTCTTCGGTTATTATAAACAAGCTGTCCCAAATCTACTGTGGCCATTTTTCCTAATATCCCCAGCTGTGTCAGCTGGCCATCATACTTGAGCACCTGCAGTCCCGTATCCAGAGCTGACTGGCTTCCAGAGCATTCAAGCACTGTGTCTATGCCATGCCCATTCGTAAACTCATTCGCCGCGGCCCGGATATCTTCTTTCTGAACATTCACTATACGGTCTGCCTTCAGTTCTTCCGCCATCCGCAGGCGTTCCACATCGGAATCAGTTCCAGCCACCATGACAGACGCTCCAAGCTGTTTTGCTGCCTGCAGGGCAAACAGCCCGATCACCCCGGGCCCTTCTATCAGAACATGATCCGCGGGCAGAATATATGATCGGTTAAACACCCCGTTTATGGCCGCGGCCAAAGGTTCCAAAAGCGCTCCCTCCAGAAAGGAAATCTCATCCGGCAGAGGAAAGACCCAATCGTTCTCATCCTTTACCGTAAACTCTGCAAAGCCGCCGTCCATACAGGCAGCCACACGGTCTCCTCTCTTAAACTTACGGACATGCTTTCCGGTCGCAGTCACTACCCCGCAGAATTCATGCCCAAGAGGAATATCCGTCTTCCAGGGATAATTACCTGTAATGATGTGCAGATCCGTCATGCAGACCGCACAGGCCTGTACCTCTATTTTTATATCCGTGTCTGTACATACCGGCTCCGGAATATCTCTGAAATCAACCTGTCCTGGCAGATCACCGTATTTCACTATTGCTTTCATTCATAGTCCCTCATCAAAGCATTCTTCAAGAATATCCATAGCCGTTTCCGCCTGCTCCATGCTGATTATCAGAGGTGGCTTAAGTTTAATTATATTATGCGCCGCCTGATAAAATAATCCGTGCCGGACACACCGCTCGAACAGTTTATTCATTGTTTCTTCTTCAACGGGGTCCTTTGTCACAGGATCTTTTACCAGCTCCACCCCAATTGCAAGCCCGGGTCCCCTAACGTCTCCGATAAATCCAAACTTTTGCTGCATCTTTTTCAGTCTGTCCGTCATATAACTGCCTGTGGCAACCGCATTGGCAAGCAACCGATCCCTCTCTATGATCTCAATGGTTTTCATAGCCGCCGCATAACTTAAATGATTATTTTGAAAGGTCTGCATATCTTCCATCAGATTATCAAATCCCTCCAACCGGTCGTGGATCAAAATGCCTCCAATGGGGATTCCCCCTCCTACCCCCTTGGCAAAAACAATTATATCCGGCTCCACATCATAATACTCCGCAGCAAAAAACTTTCCGGTCCTTCCAAATGTTTGTATCTCATCAAAAATCAGCACGGTTCCCACTTCATCACATATCTCTCGGACACGCTTCAGATATTCTTTTGGAAACGGGATCTGGCCTCCTCCTGATTGAACAGGTTCAATGATAACGCCTGCCACAGGTCCGGATACACCGCACAGAATCGTTCTCTTCAGACAATCCGCGCATTCCAGCCCGCATTTTCCGGCTTCCTTCCCAAACGGACAGCGATAGCAATACGGACGCTCTGTCCGGATAAAATGATGTTCAGACTTGTTTGCATACTGAAAAAAGCTTTTATTTATGGCTTCTTTGACATCTCCTCTTCCCGACAGAAAAGTACCGTCTGCCGTACCAAAGGTTGTACCATGATACCCGCCGTACAATGATACAAAATTTCGGGAGCCAGGCACATTTTTAAGCGCGATCTTCATTGCTGATTCGATTGCAAGTCCTCCGCCTATTGTGAACGATATTCTGTTCAAATGTTTCGGAGCGACAGATGCAAGTTTATGATACAGGCTATAACGGAGATCGGTCTGGTGGAGAGGCGCTACCATAGGCATATTCAGCGCCTGCCGGTAGACAGCTTCTGCAATCTCCTTATTACCAAAACCCAAAAGGCAGACAAACTGTTCAGAGGTAAAATCCATATACTTTTTTCCGTTCAGATCTTCGATATAGATTCCTTCCCCTCCTTTAAGAGAAAATCCTCCGGGCTTTTTAAGGCACGGCATCAGATGCCTGCTGTAATCCTTCCTTTGCTCTGGGGTCAACACAAAGCTATTTTCCATCTTATCGTTTACCTCCTGCATTCCCTCGCTTCTCATTTTGCGGTTCATACGCACGATCAAAAACTGCATTTACATGATCTTTCAGCTTATCCATGCTTTCAATCCATAGATCAACCACTTTATCTTCAAACATTAGCTCTTCCGTCCCTTCCAGTCCGCCCACCGATTCCTGATATGAGATAAACTCCCGCACAGCATCCACCAGTGTATAATCCCATGTAAAATCCGGAAATTGTGCCCGGAATTTATCTACAGAAAAATACAAATTAAACCTGGCAAGCTCCCCAAGAATACTGTCCTTTACCTCCTGACGGCACAGGGAAAACATGAAGTCCGTCGGGATATGGACAATATTTACAGGTTTTCCCAAAGCATCAGCAAAAGCGCGGATATATTCATCATAGGTAACGGCCACGTGATTAGCACAGTTATATGCCTGTCCAATGGTATCATCGTCTTCACATATTCTCGCGATCATCCTGCCTGTGTTATAAGCGGCTCCCGCATCGATTAGAGTGGTGCCATCGCCGGGCGAATACACCGGCCTTCCCTGCCGGATTCTGGTAACAAGATAAGCCCCACGGTTTCTGTCAAAAGAGGTCAAGGCGAAAGTTTTTCCCAGAGAGTAACCGGGACGCACAATTGTAAGGGCCGGTTTCCCGTCACGGAATGCTTTCTGATAAAGTTCTTCAATTCTCTTTTTATCGGCAGCATATTTTCCGTTAGGTTCATTCCAGGGATCGTCTTCACGCATCGGGAGATTCGTCAGCGGATAGCCGTAGACATCGGCCGTACTTACAAACACTAGTCTATCAAACGAATTGTTCTGCGCCGCCCTGATAACGGTTTCTGCCTGTTCAGTTTCAAAGCAGGTACAGTCAATCACAGTATCTGGCTTAAAGTCCACTAGTGCATGATCTAGCACCTCCAGCTGATTTCTGTCCCCATAGTATACTCGGATTTTTCCCTCAAGACCCAGAAGTCCTCCCTGTGTCCGTTTTATCACCGCCACCGGCGTATCTTTTTCCAGAAAATAAGAAATAGTGGATTCAGAAATATTACCCGGGCCTCCCAAAAACATTACTCTCATACAGATTTTCCTTCCTTACCGATCCTCAAATATTGCATGGAGGATCCAATCATCAGAGCCGCCCGCATTATGGCCCGGAATATGCAATATATCCCCTGTCTTTCCCGTAAGCCTGAAGCTGCGTCCTCTCACCGGATCGATCCATTCTCCGGCATAGCAGCCATCCCTGCGGATTGTAAAAAAACGGCGATCTGACACATATGCTACAATTTCCATTCCACCTCTGACGGATGCAGCCGGTATATAGCTGTCTGAGGCATTCGGCATCAATGCCCGTACGGTGTGAAATAATGTGCCTTCTGCATCGGGAATCAGCCTGTACCAAGGGATATGTTCAAACACCTCTCGCAGCACAGTCATATGATGTGCCGCAGCCGTATAGAGCGCATCCTTCCAGAACATATTGGCCATCCAGATGTCCTTATTCCCATAGGTTTGCCCCGCTCCGCCCAATATGACTGACGTGTAGGCATACCTTCTTATCTCCGTGGATGAAATTCCGTCATTTCCATCATAATGAGTTTCGCCCAGAACTGCGGGCTTGTGGGGATATTTCTTCTTTGCATCCAGCATCTGTTCAATGCAGCGTCCATAATCATATGTATAATTCATGCAGAAATCATACCAGCTCTTCTCTCCAAACATCGGATAGCTGGGTCCGATTCCGGCATGAAACGTATTCAGGACATGTTTTGCATACTTTTTATAAATCGGCACACATCTATTCACTTCATCATGCAGTGGAACTGCATCGTCATCTCCTCCATGGATAAATGCAATAACATTTGAAAATTTCCCATATCTTTGCGCGATCTGTCGGGCATATCGGTCAAGCGGCTCACCACGGTATAACCTGTGCCAGTCATCCTCCCACGTGCTAAGCCACATGGGAGCTACAGCAACTGCCAGTCCTAGACTTCCCGCATAGGCAATCACACGGTCCACATTAAAAAAATATTCTTCATTCAGCGAATCTATCATCCCCGGCGCGGTAAACGGATTTTCTCCATAAACATTGGTCTGATAGACATGATGCGGAAGCAGATGTACCTGAATCACCGTAAAGCCCTTTTCGGCACGATCCCTAAGATAGAAGCAGGCTTCTTCATAGGACATCATCCAGAATAGTCTCCAGCAGGTATCCGCATGCCAGAGAAACGGCTTACCATCCTGATCTTCAAAAAATACGCCATTCTCACTGATTCTGATCGGAAATCTGATCTCCTCCGCCATTTCCTTCCTCCTGTTTATATTTCATAATGTGAATCTGCTTTATAAAAACGGTCCAGCTTTTCCCTTCTTTCTGCTCCGCTTCAATTCGCAGCAGTTCTTTCTCCGGACAGGGATTTTTAAAAAGATGTTTGTAGAATGTCTCTTCCCCCACCCGCACAGGATAAGTGCCATAGGTCGTCTCTATCAAATGATCATCCACCTTATACATTGCCTGGCTCTCATCCCATGTACGCTCCCAGGAAGCATACCGATACCCGATATTCTCTCCGTATTTGATCGGAACAGCGGCCGTAGTTCCGTCAGCGTATATAAAACGGACAGCCCCAATCTCATAAACAGCATCCTCCGGAAATACTCCGTCCACAAACCATTTGAAATCGGGATGGTAATCTGTATTATAGAGAAGCTCTACGTACGGCGGATGCTGGAATTTGCCGCAAACACTGCACTTTTTCAATTCCGGATTTTTTAAATAATACAGATTTTCCATTACATCTTTTCTGATTTTTTCGAAGTCTGCTTCATTATAATCCGGATTCCAAAACATTTCATATGCATAGGCAATGTTAAAAAAAATTCCGTTTCGCTGCAGAATTTTCTCATTTAATGTACTCCAGTTGGAGATAACCGCTCCGCAGCTTCCCTTTTCCATATGTGCATGCCAGTTTGGAAACAGATAACTGTCGAAGTTTCCGTAACGGATGGAGAAGCCTTCGCTCAGAAGCTCATCCTCCAAAGTCTCTGAAAGTCCCCAGTTCCAATGCAGGACCCCAATATCCTTATTTATTTTATGAACCGCCTGAAAAGTTGCAGGCATAATACCTATAAACTTTCCGTCCTTTATATGAAACGCCGGAGAATACATTTTAATCTCCGCTCCTCCGAACGATCCTGCACCGGGAACCACTGCATTTTTTAAGAGTTTATCCCCCCAGATCACGGTTCTGATATTTCTATCCCGCAAATAATCCGCAATTTTATTAACATCATCTGCAAAAATATCCGCCCCCGACCTGGTACGGCATTTCTCGCAGATTCCTATCGTGTAATATTCGTCATGCCCAATGTTCATCACGGAAGGATTAAATACGCTTATCACCTCGTCGATAACGTCAAACAGTATCTGATAGGACTTCGGATTGGAGGGACAGTAAGTATCCGGATAGGGATCCTCCTGACGTTCTGCAATTTCGGGATTTCCCATCATCAGATAATCGCAATGCCCCAGAGATGGGACTTCAGGAATCACTTCCATCTCCCTTTCCCTGCAGTAACAGACTAAATCCTTAAGCGCTTCCTGTCTTAGGAATCCCCCGTCGCCGTTTTCCATATGTATCGCATTTTTATACCAGGGAAACGTCTCGTCCTGTATGACGGTGGTTTTTCCTGAATATTCAGCCATTTCTCTGCAATAGTCGACCCAGCCGGCATTGATTTCAGGGTGTTTACAGTACTCCATCGCTCCCCCAACTTCAATCATTATGGTGTTAAATTTGTAATAAACGAGCATGTCAATAAACTTCTTAAAAAACGGGATATTTTTTTCGGACGGGATAAACACTTTCATCCCCCGCTCAGCACAGGCAGGCGCACTGTAAAAGCACAGATTTTTAATATATCCTCCCTCTGATAAATGTAAAAGTGAGACAGCTCCATAGAGCAGGCCCCTGTCGGTGGATGCATAAACGGTTATCTCCTCACCTCTGGCAAGTACCAGATGACTTTCCTTTCCTCTGGGATACGGAACAGAAAACTGTTCCGTAATCCCCTTTAATGTCTTTTCAGAAGTATCCTTTGAAAAGCGAATTTTTTTATAATGAGTGTATTCGCCCTCTGCCCGCAGGCCAAAGGTTGCAAATAATTCCAATATTGCCAGAGATGCACCTGTAATTTCGGTTTTATCTGTTATATACAGTCCCTCTCCCAGCACGATTTTTTTCTTTTTAAAATCAGAACCGCTCATATTATCCTCCAGGTGTCCCTGTTTATTCGATTTTATTGGGCAGCGTCAAATCTTTCCTGCGCCTGTCTTTCCATTTCCGCGTTTACCGCATCAATGCCGGCATCCTTAAGCTTCTGCTGAAATTCCGCCAGCATGGCCTTCGGATCATCCGTAAATCCCAGATACAAAACAGGCAAATATTCCATGAGGACATTGGAGGTGTTTGCCACCTCTGTCGCCACATTATCGGTCAGAAATGCCATACCGTCGAGGGGATGGTGCGCCGCCTGATCATAAAAATAGCTAAGCATCGTTTCCGTATAACCCTCAAAGGACTCAGTGGGAATACTGGGTGTGTTAGAGAAACACCAGAAGGAATATCCGCCATAGGCATCCGGATTTATCGCTTCAACCTGACGGAACTCACGTCCCTCATATTCTTGTGTTCCAACTACCTTATTATGGACGTCCGGAATACCACTATTGATCAAAAAATTCAGTTCCGGATCGTAACCTAACAGATCCGCCGCCATCATAGCACGGTCAATATTTCTGCTCCTCGCATTAAATGCCACCCCCTGGGAATAACCGGTTGATCCCAGCCTTTTTCCTTCCAGCAGATTTACATACTCCACATTCCAGTCGGGATGGTTCACCTTTGCGGCCTGCCATGCAGCGTTTGCCTCCGTGATATTACAGATCTTCACAACACTCTTGCCTGCCTCAAATCGTTCTGCATTCGCAGTCGTCAGATCGCTCTTGGATAAAAATCCCTTTTGATTCCATCTCATCATTCTTTCCAAATGTTCTTCAAATCCAGGCAGCTCATAAAACGGCGTCAGCTCCAGCTTAGCAGGATCGGTAAAATCATACGTATATACGCCGGTATGCTCCCCCGCCAGGTACCAGCGCTCGTCTGGATACATTACGATTGCACGCATATACATTTCCGCATTATCGCTGGAAATATCCAGAGGAATAATGCCGGGTTCATTTTCAAGAACCTTATCCATATATTCTTCCAGCTGATCCACCGTCGTTATTTTATCCATACCATATTTCTCTCTTAGATCACCGCGGATCATAAAACCATAATGGTTTGAAAAATAGTTATTCTGTGGAATAATATAACACTGTCCCCTGACAGATGAACTGCTCCAGGCGGACTCCGGAAGATTTGCAACGCTAAGCGGGCAGTTTTTTTCAATCATCTCCATCGTCAGCGGATAGAAGCCGCCTTTGGATGCGGTTTCAGAATACATCGCCCAATCCGCAGTATAAATCATGTCAAATTCCTCTCCCGATGTAAAGAGAAGCGGATAGCGCTGGTCCCAGTCTCCCCAGGATAAATACACAGGTTCGATAGTCGCATTGATCTTTTCCTTTAGAATCCGGTTGATTTCCGCAAATACCTTCTCATTATCCGCCGCAGGTTCACCGATAAAATAGAACTTCAAAGTTACAGGTTCCAGCTGCGCCGCGCCGCCGCCCTCCGTCTGTGACTCCTGCGTTCCTCCAGCTGCATCCTCTGAAGCCACACTATTCCCGTTTCCGGATGTCTCCGAACCAGGCTTCCCGCTGCAGCCCACCAACACCATTGCCAATACAAGCAGTACCCCAAACAATCGTTTCTTCAATTTCTTATACCTCCTATTAAATTTGTTTAGCCTTTTACGGCTCCGACCATAATACCGCTTACAAAATATTTCTGCACAAACGGATACAGCAACAGGATCGGGCCGATAGTGACCAGAGTCATCGCCATCTTAAATGATTCTTCCGGCGGCGTTACCGCTGTCATCTGCGGAACCTTCGATACCAACTCCCGCAGCATCGTAATCTGTGACAGCATTTTATACAGATAATACTGGAGCGGAATAAGACTTTTCTGGTCCACATAAAGCATGGCGTTAAACCAGTCGTTCCAGTATTCCAGAGCCATAAACAAACCGACTGTCGCCAGAATCGGTTTGGAAAGCGGTATTACGATCTTCCTGAAAATCTGAAATTCTCCGGCTCCATCTATCTCTGCCGATTCGATCAGTGAGTTCGGAAGGGAGGAGCTGATTGTGCTGCGGATGATAATAATATAAAACACGTTGATCAGAAGCGGCAGAATCAGGGCCAGCAGATTATTTTTCATATCCAGATACCTAATCATCAGTATATACTTGGGAACAATTCCCCCTTCAAAAATAGTTGTAAAATAGAAAAAGAAGGCAAATGCGTTCCGATGCGGAAAGCACTTTCTCTGAAGCACATAGGCAGCCATAGCGGTAATGAACAGGCCGACAGCAGTGCCAAGCACAGTGATTGTGACTGTAACTCCGTATGCATTTAAAATATCTCCCGGCATCGCAAGGAGTGTCCGGAATGCAGACAGCGAAAATTCCCGGGGAAACAGCGAATAGCCATGTTCCAATATAGATCGCTCCGACGACAGCGCTCCAGAAAGCACAAACAAAAACGGTAACAGGCAGCATACAGTGAATGCCATCAGGAAAGTATAGGCAATTATATTGAATAGGATTTTATCTTTGCTAAGTCTATAATGCATGGCAGCCTCCTAAAAAAGTGCATAATCACGCTGGGTACGTCTTACAACTGCGTTGACCGATATAAGAATCACAAAATTGATAACCGACTGCATCAACCCCGCTGCTGAGGACATCCCCACATCCTGAAGCTGCAGCAACGAGCGAACGACAAAGGTATCAATGACATCGGTAGTCTCGTATAACAGAGGGTTGTTTCCCGTCACCTGATAAAACATCTGAAAATCTCCCTTGAATATTCTCCCGACATCCAGAAGAATCAGCGTAACAATCTGCGGTACAATCAGGGGGAGCGTAATAGAAAATATCTGCCTGAATTTTCCTGCCCCTTCAATGGAGGCTGCTTCATATATCTCCTTATCAATTCCCGTGATCGCCGCCAGGTAAATAACAGAACCGTAACCCACCCATTTCCACGCATTTACAAAGACCAGCACGTATTTCCAGGCCCCCACATTGGAATACATATCCACAGGATTCTTTCCTGCTGCACTTAGAAAGGAATTCAGCGTACCGTATTCATAATTAAAGAGATTATAGATAAATCCCCCGACAATTACCCATGAAATAAAATATGGCAGAAAAATCGCCGACTGTGAAAACTTGCGAAAGTGTTTTGACGCAATCTCTGTCAGGAATACTGCTGTGATAATCTGCAGGGATTGATTCACTGCTATAAATACCGTATTGTATGCCAGCGTATTCCAGGCTACTCTGAATATTTTTCCTCCGCTGAATAAAAACTTAAAATTTTTAAGACCATTCCATGGGCTCAGAAAAATACCGTCTATATAGTTGTAGTTTTTAAATGCAAGTACAATTCCGGTCATCGGTATGTACGCAAATATGATAAAATACAGAACCGCAGGCAATATCATTAACAAAAGAACTTGATTCCGTTTCGTGTTTCTCCTCATAGTATCCTCCTTCCGCTGTGATTTAATTTTACAGTGTTTTCTTCTCTGATTTCAACTGTAATATTCTAATAAACAGGTGATTTTCTCTTTATTTTGATCATATTGTCCAATTTTTACCATATATATTTGATATTTATATCAAATTAGTTTATAATCATAAGTGTTTTTCAGTTATAAGGATTAAGTTTGCACAAAGGCGTCAAGCCGCCGGAAAGGTATGAAAATCATGACAGACAGGAACATTCGTATGCTGATTGCAGAAGATGAGCCGCACACAAGGGATGTTCTGACGCATTATATCCCCTGGGATCAGATTGGCATCTGTGAGATTTATGAAGCAGCTGATGGGCGAGCTGCCCTGGAAATGGCCCAGACGTTAAAACCGGACATCATTCTCAGCGATATCCGCATGCCCAAAATGAGTGGTATCGAATTGGCGCATCAGCTCAGGAAAGAAAACCAAGATTGTAGATTTATTTTTCTAAGTGCCTATACTGATCAGGAATATCTAAAATCCGCCATTCAGATTCGGGCTGTCAGCTATGTAGAGAAACCGATTAATTCCTCCGAGCTTTGCCGCGCTGCCGAAACTGCGGTGGCGGAGGTTTTGTCACAGAGGGAATATCGCTCTCAGATCTGTTTCCACCTTCAGAATAAACTTTGCCTGGCATACGCATCCGGAAATATCGGCACGTTGGAAACAGAGGCTGCCGCTGCTAATGTCGCACTGCTTTGCGGGCCCTTTTTGTCGGCTTCCGTACGTTTATATCCCAGCGAGGCGCTTCCCTGGCCTGAATACGAAGAAGAGATTCTTCTGAATTATCTGAAAAAGCACATGGGCGAGCGCTGTTTGTTTGCCCTGAAAGATCCGGCGCATCTGGTAATACATCAGGAAACGAATGAATCTGCAGAAACTGCCGCAGATAACCTTTCCGCCCTCCTTATGCAGATACAGGAGGAAATCCCCCGGATTTTCCCACAGATACACCACGTCCTGTCAGGCATCGGTTCTCCCACTCCCGACACCGCCCATCTTTATTGCTCCTATTCGCAGGCAGTACAGGCCCGTCAAAGAAGTTTTATATCTTCCAGGCCTGAAATTTACAGTCGAAAGGGCACCGGGAGTTACTCTTTCTGCGATGCCTGCGCTGAAAATGCCGTGTCAGCCATACGTCAGGGAACTTACAGTGATATACAAAACGCGCTATTCTGCCTTCGGCACAGAATAAGACAATACAGCGACACCTCCTGCGAATTGGTAAAACAGTACTACATCAAACTACTGCTTTTTATCATGCGCCGCTCTGAAGACCGGCATGGTACTGCATTTTCGGAATTGTCAGCATCCTTTGTGGAGGCGCTGGGACAAGCCTGCTGCCTGGACGATCTGACAGAAATCCTGCTGGAGGCAACAGACTGCTTCTTTCGCAGATATCCATCCTCTGAAAATACACGTATCGTCGATAAAGCAATAGATTATATTCTGCGAAACTATAGTGACGAGAAACTGAATATTCCTTTCTTGGCTTCACAGCTCTATCTCTCTTCCGGTTATCTATCTCTTTTATTTAAAAAAGAGACTTCTAAGACAATTAATCAGTTCATAACGGAAGTGAGGATCAGCCATGCCCGTGACTATCTGAAAGACCATACGCTATCCCTCAATCGCATTGCACTCCTGACCGGGTATCACGATGCGAACTATTTTTCAAAGGTTTTCAAAAGAGAAACCGGATGTACCCCAAAGTCTTTCCGCGAAGGGCTGTAGCCGTCCGCTTATATAAAAAGAGAGGTTTCCCGTTATGTCCAAATTAAAAACAGCAATCACGCGTATCACTGACAGCATTTCTCTGAAAGCAAAAATACAGCTTATATTTTTTCTGTTCCTGATTATTCCTCTTCTACTCTTTACCCTGATCTCGTATCTGAAGACGAATCGTCTGATACTGAGCCAGACCCTCTCCTATATGAGTCAGTCCTATGATGAATGCGTGTCCATTCTGGACCGCTATTTTCTAAGCATGTCCAACTCTATGGACAATATACTGTCCAGCGAAGACATTTATCAAATGGCGGAAAACGGCATGCACAATCCTGTTCTGGCCCGACAGGCGCAGTACCACCGCTTAAATCAGCTATTTGGATATATGAAAAAAGTATCTGATATAGACAGGATTATGCTTTACTTAAAAAGCAGTACGCTGTATGTCCAAAACGAACAGAGTCTGCTGTCCCTAAATGCCTTTGAGAATTCCGAATGGTATCAGTCGCTCCTGAAACAGAATAAAAGCCGTTTTTGGCTGCCTCCGGGTTATATTACAGAAAGTGACGGAAGGCCTTCTCCGTATTTTTCTTATGTCAGCATTTTATACTCACCTCAGGAGCTCACGCAACCAATGGGACTAATGCGTGTGGATATCTCGCAGAACAAAATCACACAAATCCTGAAGGATGTACCCTTGTCCGAGGATGTCACCATATGTCTGACCGATGAGACGGCTTCATTTTTTGACAGGGATGGAAAAGCAGGAGACTTCTCCTATGCGGATATTACTGATTCCTCTACTAGCGCCGGCCAGCACCAATGGGAGTTTGTTGCATACAGGGATGAAAAATATATACTGCGCTCCGAAAGCCTGGTTCCATCGGGATGGTATCTGACCGCAGCCCTCCCCAGACATTCTATTTTTTCCGCACAGCATCAGCTGTACCAGGATTTGCTGACAGGGCTGTTTCTGATCGGCGTAATCTCCTATGTCCTGGCATGTATTACAGCCAATTCCAGCCTGAAACGGCTTTATTTTCTTAATAAAGAGATTAAAAAGATGGAAAAAGGGGATTTTGGTATTCATCTGACTCCTTCCGGCAGGGATGAAATTGGAGAAATTATGAACAGCTTTCTGTCTATGAGCAGACGGATGAAGGAAATGATTGATGAACGCTATGAGATGGGGCAGGCAATTAAAAGCGCAGAACTTAATGCCCTACAAGCACAGATTAACCCGCATTTTCTTTATAATTCGATGGATTTAATCAACTGTATCGCCATTCAAAACAATGTACCCCAGATCACGGAAATGGTAGCCGCTCTGGTCCGATTTTACAGATTAAGCCTCAACAGCGGAAATGAGACCGTCACACTGCGACAGGAGCTTATGCATGTTAAGACATACATACAAATACAGAATATGCGTTTTGAAGAGAAGATATATTTTTCCTGCAATGAGGAAGAATGGATGGACAACTGTATCATTCCCAAAATCATTCTTCAGCCTCTCGCAGAGAATGCCATTATCCATGGGATTCTGGAAAACGAAAATCAAACCGGCCGTATTGACATCCGCTTTTCAAGGGAGCATTCACCGTCCGGAAAGGACGAAATTTATATCCGCATGAAGGATGACGGAGTGGGAATGCCGCCGGAACTTTTGGAGCGAATACTCTGGGAAGACTGTTCCCATCAGGGTTCCGGTTATGGGGTCAAAAATGTAAATGTACGGCTACAATTATACTTCGGACCTAACTACGGACTCTGCTATAAAAGCTGCCAGCCGGGTGGGACCGAAGTAACTGTCCACATCCCGGCTGTAACTGCCGACGCAGATTCGGAGACAAGGAAATCATCACCGATGTAACGGAGATGGTCCCGCTAATTAAGTGCCTTTATCACTGTTTCAAAAATTCCTCTGCCTGCCGTTTATACTCTTCCTGAATCGCATCCAAGCCGGCCTTTTTCAGTTCACTGCGGTATTCCGCATAGGTGGCCTCCACGTCATCGGCAAATCCGAATTCGAGAACCGATGCATATTTGGAACGCACTGCACTTACTGTAGCGATTTCGTTCTTAACATTAGTATCGTCAAAACTCATAAGGCTTAGCTCGGCTGTATAATGGTTCTGATCAAAACCTTCTAACATAGACAGATAATTGAAAGCTGAATCCTTGCTGATACGTGGCAGGTTCAGGTTCCAACCCATCCCGAAGCCGCCGAACGGATCCGGCACATCCGGAAGCATTGTGATATCATCATCGCCTTCGGCATCCCAATCCGTGCCTTTAACGCCATAAACCGAGAGGTCAAAGTAATCCCGATCCTGGCTTAACAGATCCAGAACCATCAGGGCTCTCTCCGCATTTTTCGACTTGGCATTGATTGCGGTTCCGTTATTAATAATAGGGTTTGTTCCGGTGGGCACATCGGGCAGTATATCCACCATCTCCGGCTTCCACTCCGGATGGTTTGTCATTGTATCCACATAAAAATTATTGATGCTGATCGGCGCATGGCAGATGGTTGCCGTTTTGCCCTTGTGGCCTCATCCGTCTGGCTTAAAGCATTTTGTGACCAGTAACCGTTCTCACGGAAGGACTTGATCAGCTTATAATTCTCTATATCATAGGCTTCGGTATCCAAAAACTTCACATTGGAAGGATCGCTGGAATCCACTACGCCGAACGGGATTGTGTCATTATAGGTGATAAATGTATGCTCGTTATACCATTCGGCAGGATATGTGGAGAAATTTTTAAGGTTATAGGTACACTCGGACCCGATCGCTCCGCCATCGCATAGGGCAGGTGCTCATTGGCAGAATCAGCTTTTTATAGATCGTAAAATCATTTGCGCCGTCGATTTCCGCTGATTCGCTGATGGAATCAGGGATGCCGGCCATAAAGCTGCGAAAGATGATTATGTAAAAATAATTGAACAGCATGGGCAGGATCAGCGCCATCAGCGGGTGCTCCTTAAAATGCAGCGTCCGCACACAGAGCACCTACCAGGGAACCAGTCCGCCGCTGAAAATCGTGGTAAAAAACAGGAAAAAGGAAAACTGATTGCGGTACTTATAATCCTTTCTGGAAAGCACATAACCTGTCATCGAACAGATGAACATCAGCAGGGCGGTCCCCACTACGGTTATAAACACGGTGATTGTGTAAGCTCGCAGGATCGTGGCCGGTACAGCGAATACATACTCATATGCTTCCAGCGTAAATTCACGGGGAAAAAGGCTGAACCCGTATTTCTGCACCGCTTCGTTAGAGGAGAGGGAAGCGCTGATGATCAGTATAAAGGGCAGAAGGGTCACAAGCGCCAATACGGTCAGTATAACATAACTAACGAGATCAAAAACAGTCCTGTCCAATGACTTTTTTATCTTACCGCCGGGACGCCGCAAAGAGGATAATACCTGAATCATGGAAAAAACCTCCGTTTCTTAATGTATTAGAATAAAGCATAGTCCAGCTGTACCTTCTTCACAATCGTATTGACCGAAAGGATGATGACAAACCCGATGACGGACTGGTAAACTCCCGCTGCCGCAGACATGCCGATATTTGCCGTCTGTGTGAGTGAACGGTATACAAAGGTGTCCACAATATCGGTCACGTTGTACAGGAGGGGATTGTTCCCCGTCAGATTGTAGAACATGCCGAAGTCGCCTTTGATGATATTGCCCAGATAGAGCAGTATAATCGTGATGACGGTGGGCTTTAAGTTCGGCAGGGTGATTTTGCTCACCTTCTGCATCATGCCGGCCCCGTCTATGGATGCCGCCTCGTAAATCTCCTGATCTATGCCCGTGATCGCCGACAGATATACCACAGTGCCGTAGCCAATCTGCTTCCACGCCTGAAAAGCGACGATGATCAGAGGCCACCATTTCGGTTCATTCATAATGTTCATTCTTTCCATGCCCAGGGCGGTCAGCATCGTATTTAAAGCGCCGGTTTCATAGTTTAAGAGATTATACAGCATCCCTCCCACCACAACCCAGGATATGAAAAAGGGGAGCAGCAAAACACTCTGTGCAAATTTCTTGAAGCGCTTGTTCATCACTTCCGAGAGAAGCACCGCCGCGCCCACCTGGAGGAACACGCCCAGGCCTGTAAAATCCATGTTGTAGAGCAGCGTATTTAACGTAACCCCAAAGGCTGAGCCGGATGTCATAAAATACTTAAAATTGTTACGGTTTTTTGTACATAATGACTGTTTTCCAAAAATTGAATTGAAAAAACTGTGCATTCTGCCAACATATAAGTAATACAGTCAGATGCAAGGGAGGACAGGTTATGTATCATGTGCTGATCGCCGATGATGAAGCTGTCACACGCAACGGTTTAAAGGTATTCCCGGACTGGAAGTCTCTGGGCATAACGCAGGTGCTCCTGGCCGCAGACGGCGCAGAAGCGCTGCGCCTGGCACGCCAGGAACGGCCGGACATTGTGATTTCGGACATCCGCATGCCGAAGCTTAACGGCATCGCATTTGCTGCAAGACTGCGTGAGGTCATCCCCACTGCAGACTGATTTTTATCAGCGGCTATTCCGACAAGGAATATCTTAAATCCGCTATCTCGCTGCGAGCTATCCGCTATGTCGAAAAACCCATCGCCCCACAGGAACTCTATGAGGCGCTGAAAGAAGCGGTGTCCGAACTGGAAAATGAAAAGATGGTAACAAATCTCACGGACCGCGGAGAACTGGTGATGCAGGAGCTGGCATTAAAGCTCACCGAGACCAGAGGCGAGGAAGACTCCCTGCGAGAAAAGCTCCGGCTTGCCTGCCCTGCGCTTTTACAGCACGGAAAGTACCGCACTGTCCTGTTTGAACAGAGTGGGGACGCACCGGTCCTGGGGTCGGCGTACCGGGAGTTGGAGGCACAGGCCTGCGCAGTGTTCGGGCCGTGCCTCATGGCCCATTCCGGAAAAAGCCGTCTAAAGTGCGGGCCTGTCTGCCCGGAGACATCTCCTGCTGTCTGGCTGCGGGCGAGTGCGTTTCCTCTCTGAATGCGCTGCATCGCTCCTGTGAAACGGCGGAACTGACCCTGCGCGCGCTTTTCTTTACAGGCTATGACACCTGCCTGATCTACGGTCAGGACAGCGCGCGCAGGTATGTCCTCGCACAGGATCGCGCGCGCAGGTATGTCCTCGCACAGGATCGCGCGGACGCCTTTGAGGGCCTGCTGCGAAACAGCCGCAAGGAAGAAGCCTCTGCCTGGCTCGCACAGATGGCGGAGGGGCTTTTAAGATGCCCCGCAACCGATGAGAGCTATGTGCGGCACATACTGTTCCAGTTCGCAGGCCGGATATACGGTGTTGCACAGGAGAGGGGCATCTCCCTGACCGCAGAAGGCAATGATCCCGGCGCCCTGCGGCAGTCATTTTTTTCTGGCGGTTTCTTCCCGGATCTGTATGCTGTTCTCTGTGACCTGCTGGATCACCTGTTCTCCAAATGGGATGCGATGTGCCAAAACCGTCCTGTCTATCTGGTACGGCAGTTTATCGAGCAGAATTATGCGGACAGCACGCTCTCCATACAGGATATAGCCGACAGCGTACATCTGACCCCTTCGCATATCTGCCATATTTTTAAGAAAGAGACAGGACAGACCGTCAATCAGTACATGACCTCGCTGCGCATAGAAAAGGCGAAGCTGCTGCTGCGCCGGCCCGATATCCGGCTGGCATCCGTCACTGAACAGATCGGCTATACCGATACCAACTATTTCACCAGACAGTTTAAGAAAGAGGAGTTCTTTGCTAACAGGGAATTGGCCGACGCCGCGGTAGCCCGGCCGGAAGTGTGGGTATCCCATAAGCTCGGAGAAGAAACTTACTCTTTCGGCGCCATACAGATAAAGGGCAGTGACTGGCAGCTCATTTCTGTCATTCCGTACAGCGAGATCCGCGCCGCATCCAACGCGATACGGATGCAGATGGTATTTATCATGGCCGTAATCGCGCTGTGCGCATGGATCGCCGCTTATCTGGTGGCGGACAGCATCACGCGCCGCATCAACCTGCTGACAAAGCACATTAAAAAGGTACAGGAGGGTGATTTCAGCGTCATTGTCAACATGAAGGGCAGCGACGAAATCAGCGAGCTGGCGCATAACTACAACTATATGCTGGAACAGTTGGAGCGCTATGCCAGGCTGCAGTTTCAGTCCGGGGCCGACTTAAAGGCCGCCGAACTCAAGGCGCTGCAGGCGCAGATCAACCCGCACTTTTTATATAACACCCTTGAACTCATCAACTGGATGGCGCTCACTAAAAATGCGCCGGAAATCTCCGAAATCGTCCAGGCGCTGGCGAAATTTTACAAGCTGAGCCTAAGCCGCGGCAGGGATGAGATACCGATACGGGATGAACTGGCGCATATTGAAACCTATGTGCAGCTGCAGAACTACCGCTATGAGAACCGCATCCGTCTGAATCTGGAGGTGGATCCGTCGCTATACGAGTACCGCATTCTGAAGCTCATTTTACAGCCAGTGGTGGAAAATGCGATTCTGCACGGAATCCTGGAGTCCGAACAGTGTCAGGGAACCATAACCGTATGCGGTGCGATGGCAGGCGGTGACATCATGCTGACTGTGGAAGATGACGGCATCGGCATGACGCCCCAGCAGATGGCCGTCATGCTGGGCGAAGCGCCCGCGCCCATCAAGAGGCCCGGACACGGTTATGGCATCAGCAATGTGATCAAGCGCATACACCTCTACTATGGGGAAAAATACGGTATACGCTGTGAGAGCGAACCAGGCAGCGGCAGCCGCGTCATCATCTCTATCGCCGCTATACAGGAAGGAATACAAGAGCCGGGGCCGCGCTAAGCGGTCCCGGCTCCCGTATTTCTTTTTCGCACTCTTGCAGCAGCCTCAGCTGCGTTTCACGCTATATCCGAACTTTCCCTTCCAACTGCCGATTCCGAAATAGTCCCCATGAGAATACACGATGGGCTTCGCCTTTTCCAGGCAGAATCTGCCCTTCTCATCCATCAGGCCTTCATCCACCTGGACCGCCTGCACATCCGCCAGAAACATGTGATGTGAGCCCAGCTCCATCACCTGGCGCACGCTGCATTCTATATTTACAGGACATTCCTCTATGACCGGCGCTGATATCCTGGCCGGTTTTCCACGGGTCAGCCGGCATTTCTCCCACTTATCCACATCTTTGCCGGACTTAACCCCACAGAAATCGGTGGCCCAGGCCAGTTTCTCCGTAGTCAGGTTGATCACAAACTCTCCGGACTCCCGGATCATTTGATAAGAATAGCGCTCCGGCCGCACAGAAATATAGACCATCGGCGGATTGGTACAGACAGTGCCGGTCCACGCGACGGTCAATATATTGTCCCGCCCGTTCTTGTCCGCAGCGCTGACAAGCACTGCGGGCAGGGGGTAAACCATATTTCCCGGTTTCCATATTTGTTTAGCCATTTACTTCTCCATATTGACGAATTTTGTATAATTAGGAAGCCATACGAGCTCCACTGTACCGATGGGGCCGTTTCTCTGCTTGGCGATGATGATCTCGGCGATGTTCTTCTTATCCGTGTCCTTATTGTAATAGTCGTCACGGTAGATGAACATGGCCACGTCGGCGTCCTGCTCAATGGCTCCTGACTCCCTTAAGTCGGACAGCATCGGCCGGTGATCCTGTCTGGTTTCACAGGCGCGGCTTAGCTGGGACAGCGCGATGACCGGGCAGTTGATTTCCCTGGCCAGCGCCTTTAAGGATCTGGAAATATCCGATATCTCCTGCTGGCGGTTGTCGGAATTGCGGCCGTTGCCGCTCATCAGCTGAAGGTAGTCGATGATAACCAGCTTCAGATCCTGCTCCAGCTTGAATTTCCTGCATTTGCTTCGCAGCTCGGATATGGAGATGCCCGGGGTATCGTCTATGATCAGCTTGGAATTACCGATCATACCCACGCTCTCCACCAGCTTCTCCCAGTCGGAATCCGTAAGGTTGCCGTTTCTTAAGGTCTGGGCATCCACCCTGGATTCCATGGCGAAAAGACGGTTCATCAGCTGTTCTTTGGACATTTCCAGACTGAATATCGCAGTACAGAAATCCTTTTTAAACACCACATGCTGGGCGATATTGAGCACAAAGGCTGTTTTTCCCATAGAGGGCCTGGCGGCTATCAGAACCAGATCCGACGGCTGCAGGCCGGAAGTGCGGTAATCCAGATCGGTAAAGCCGGTGGGAATACCGGTCACCGCATTCTGATTTCTCGCCGCAGCCTCGATCTTTTCCAGCGTGTTCAGCGCTACCTGCCGGATCGGCACATAGTCCCCGCTTCCCTTTTGCTTTAGCAGCTCAAATATGGTCTTCTCCGTATAGGCCAGGATGTCCTCCACCTTTTCCTTACCCAGATAGCACTCGTTGGCGATCTCTTCATTGGCCTTTATCAGGCGGCGGAGCGTCGCCTTTTCATATACGATGTTCGCATAATATTTCACATTGGATGATATAGCGACGGAATTGATGACTTCGCGCAGGAATTCAATGCTGCTGACTTCGGGAGGGACATCCTTCTCCTTCAGCCTGTCCTGGGTCGTGATCAGATCCACGGGCTTGCCCTCATTATAGAGTTCGACTATCGCCTCAAACATCATTCCGTATTGCCGGCCGTAAAAATCATCGGCCGTCACGATCTCCGAAGCCGTCACGATGGCATCCCTGTCCATCAGCATGGAGCCTATGACTGACTGTTCCGCTTCTGTGCTGTGAGGCAGCACTCTTTTAATCAGAGCCTCTTCCATTTGTTCAACCTTCCGTCACTTTCAGCGTGAGCTGCGCCGTAACATCCTTATGAATCCTCACAGGGATGATATGGCTTCCCACCGTCTTGATGGGCTCGGACAGCTGCATTTTCTTTTTATCCAGGTCGATGCCATACTGTTCTTTGACAGCCGCAGCGATTTCCTTCGTGGACACGGAACCGAAGATCTTGCCGCCTTCGCCGGTTTTCACCTTCAGCTCCACCTTAAACGTGCCGATTTTAGAGGCCAGCTCCTGCGCCTCCGCCAGGGCCTGCGCCTCCAGCTTCTCCTGATGCTGCTTCTGCAGCTTCAGTTCATTCATATTTTTGGAATTCGCCTCGATTCCAAGTTTCTTAGGCAGAATATAGTTTCTGGCATATCCGTCGTTCACGCTGACGACCTGCCCCTTCTTTCCCAGTGATTTCACATCTTCCAATAATACTACCTGCATCTTATATTGCTCCTTCCTCCAGCATTTGCTTGATTGTCACTTTTACATACTCCCTGGCTTCCTCCACGCTGCAGCCCGTCATCTGCGCGCCGGCCACATTCATATGGCCGCCGCCTCCCAGCCGCTCCATGATCAGCTGTACGTTCACCTCATCGATGGAACGGGCGCTGATGTAGATGCAGTTGTTATATTCGGTCAGCACAAAGGTCGCCTTGATGCCCACAATGTTCAAAAGCTCATTGGCCGCCTGCGCTCCGGTCACCGTGGGGCTCTCCAGACCGTCAGCCGGGCATACGCCGATCGCAAAGGAGTTTTCAAACACCTCCGCGTCCCTCACGGCTTCCGCACGGGCTTTGAACTCTTCCATCTTGTCTCTGAACATCTTGCGGACGCGCACGATATCCGCACCGTTGCGGCGCAGATAAGCCGCAGCTTCAAAGGTCCTCACACCGGTCTTGTTGAGGAAATTGTTGGTGTCGATGATAATGCCGGCATAGATCGCATCCGCCTCTACGGACTTGATGCGGATGCCGTCCCCCATATACTGCAGAATCTCCGCCACCATCTCACAGGTGGACGAAGCATAGGGCTCTATATAAGACAGCACCGCGTCCTCGACCACTTCCCGCGTCTGCCTGTGGTGATCCAGCACCACAATGGTGCCCGCCCTCTCAAGGAGCTGGGGGCATTCGGTAAAGCTGGGCCGGTTCACGTCCACAATTACCAGCACATCGTTTTCCCCGATCCTCTGCAGCGCATCGTCGCCGGACACGAAAAAATCCGCCGGATAATCCGGGTTGTTCATAAACCGCTCCATCATCGGCCTCACCGATGAAGTAAAGGAATTCACCACGATATGGGCCGACTTGTCCAGGAAGCTCACAGCCCGGTATATGCCGATCGCGGCCCCCAGGGAATCGATGTCTCCGATCTGATGCCCCATAATATAGACGCAGTCCTTGTTCATCACCAGCTCGCGCAGCGCATGAGCCTTCACCCTGGCCTTCACTCTGGTGTTCTTCTCCATCTGCTGGGACCTGCCGCCGAAATAGGAGATATTCTCCCCGTCCTTCACTACGGCCTGATCGCCTCCGCGGCCCAGCGCCATATCGATAGCGGTTCTGGCATACTCGTAATTGCCGTCATAGGTATCCGCATTCATTCCCAGGCCGATACTTAAAGTCACCGCCATATCGTTGCCGATATTGACCGTCTTTACATCCTCCAGCAGATAAAACCGGTCGTTCTGCATCTGCGCCACATATTTCTGCTTTACTGCAACGAAGTATTTGTCTTTTTCTATTTTCTTAACGATGCCGCCCATGTTGCTGATATACTTGGTGATCTTACGGTCAATCAGGGCGATCAACAGGGAGCGGCGCACCTCCTCGATGCTTTCTAAAGCCTCATCATAATTATCCAGGTAGATCAGCCCCGCCACCAGCTTCTGATCCTCCAGCTCTCTGGAATATCCGACGCTCTCCGTTTCATCGAATACATAGAATGCTACCAGGCCGGAGCCCACATCCCCGATCTCCATGATCTCTTCCGATTCAAAATGATCGGGCACCGGCACATTCTTAAGTTCGATTCGGTAATAGCGGGCAGCGTCCGAATCTTCATCCTTCGCCACGTGAAGGATGACCTTTTCATCCCCCTCGGGCATCTGCTTCTTCTTCAGTTCCGGAAATACCGTGAAAATATTCTTGTTCTTTTCCTTCGCGCCGATGGAGGAGAGCTCGCGGTTCACCCACAGAATCCTTCCGTTTTTATCCAGAATGCCATAGGGCACGGACAGCTCGGTCAGAAGCTGCTTCTGAATCTGAGCATAATCCATGGCAAAGCTTAACAGATCCCTGGTCAGCCGGGGCTTTCGGTACAGGAATACGATCATTGCCGCCAGAACATAGATGGCGACTCCTGCTCCCATCACCGCCCCCGCCTTCATGTTTACCAGACAGACGCAGATATTCACAATCAGTAAAAATATAGATAAAATCAATGGCCACATAAAAAACAGACGCAAACGGCCATGTGTCTTTCCCTTTACGCTCATACGCCAACTCCTTAAGCCGTTTCCGGCAGCCAATACAGCATTGCGGCATTATTACTCGATACGTGTTTCTTATTATAGCATACAATCACCCCGGTTGGGAAGTGTTTTTAAGACCGGGCGTAATGGGTGTGAACTTCCCGTTACTGTTCACAGTTACCGAATAATTCCCGCGTATGAGAGGGCAGGGTATGGACCTCATTGGGACCCGCTCTCGCTCCGTGAAGCGCGCAGCGGTACTAATGCTGTAAAATACACAGCAATAAGTACCGGCGGGCTTCAAGGGATCCCTATGAGGACCATACCCTGCCCTCTCATACGCTGCTTTATCGGCAGCGTGTGAACAGTAACAACTTCCCGTACACCCGAACAATGATTATATGATTTCTTTCAAATGTAATGAAAAAAACGCAGGTGGATGGTTATCCATCCGCCTGCGGGGTAGTTTCCGCTTTACAGCAGTTTTACTGTATTAGTTTTCCCTCGATCCTGTCCTGTATATATTCCTTCACCCGGTCTGCAGGGATTCCGAGAGAAACGGAAAGCTCATCGTAAAGCTCCTCTTCCGCTTTCTTAAAATATTTATCATCCACCATGGTGGTTTTCTTTCCCTGCGCGATCCGGTCCATGGCCCTTAGATAAGAAGTCTTTATCAGGCGGACCCATTCCCTGCACTGACAGCTTTTCAGGGCTTTCTTGTATTCTTCCTCCCGCTGCTTGTCATTGTCTGTCTCAAAGCATTCCAGATCGGGTATCTCCTCAATCAGGTTCAAGGCAGTCTCTCTGTCCAGCACGCTGCGGATCACCGCTTTTTCATTGTCAACCGGTGTATATACCGTGCTGTTTTCTTTGTACCAGGGGTGCAGCACATAGTACAGCTTATCTCTGGAAACGCCTTCCATATCCAGCGTCGTGATATCCTCCACTCTGCAGACCCCTACCGTACCGTAAACTACAAAATCGCCTTTTTGAAACATATTCATCCGGCAGCCTCCCGTCCGATTTACTTTAAATATCCATAAACTATACCTTCTTCTGAACATAGTTCCATTTTACCACTTTTATGGGCAAAATGTCAGCGATTTCGCTGTAAGGAAGGTATTTTCGTTATATTTCCCAATATATAAGGCAAACATATTTGTATATTATGCACATATATTTTTATACAAGCGCCCGTTAAATCAAAAATGTCCCCGAAACCGTTATCCGGTTTCGGAGACATCCTGTTATGCCGTTTATATTAATCCATTGTATAAGGCATTAAAGCGATATGTCTTGCTCTCTTGATCGCAACAGTCAGAGCTCTCTGATGCTTTGCACAGTTGCCGGTGATTCTTCTGGGAAGAATCTTACCTCTTTCAGATACATATCTTTTTAATTTATTCACGTCCTTGTAGTCAATTACTGCGTTTTTCTCACCACAGAACACGCAAACTTTTTTTCTTCTGCGGCCCATTCTTCTCTTGCCGGAATCCGCTCTGTCTCTGTTATTCACAGCCATTTCCATAACCTCCTGTTTAATTTCCTCTAGTTAAAGGGAAGGCCCTCGTCTTCCACTCCATCCGGAATATTCATGAAACCGTCGCCCACAGCGCTGCTGGGAGCAGGTCTTTGCGCCGGGCTATAGCCGCCGCCCATGTCGCCGCCCGAGTTCTTTCCGTCGGCGAATTCCTGATCATCAATTATGACCTCAGTCGTATAAACCTTCTGACCGTCTCTGTTTGTGTAGCTGCCAGTCTGAATCCTGCCGCTGATGGCAACGCGCATTCCCTGACGGAAATACTTCTCCGCGAATTCACCGGCCCTGTCAAATGCCACGCATGGAATGAAATCAGCCGTCTGCTGCTCATCGCCTCCCGCACTTCTGCGGCCACGCCTGTCCACAGCCAGCGTATATCTGGTGATTGCCATCTGGCGCTCACCCTGTGAATAACGCACCTCAGGATCTCTTGTCAGTCTGCCAACTAAAATCACTTTATTCATACGATCACCTGTATCTTTCTGCTGATAGGATTATGCTTCCTGTTTAACGATCAAATATCTGATAACCGGCTCCATGATCCGCACGCGGTGCTCCAGCTCGTTCGGGCATGTGGAATCGGACTCGAATTGGATGAAATAGTAAAAGCCCTCTCTCATCTTCTGAACTTCGTAAGCTAATCTTCTCTTACCCCATTCATCAATGTTGGTTACAGTACCGCCGAAACGAGCGATGTATTCCTTCACTTTTTCGACTGCGGCTGCTCTGGGTTCATCTTCGAGTTTAGCATTTAATACTAACGCTAATTCGTATTTGTTCATGCTTCTCGTACCTCCTTTTGGTCTCTGGCCCCCTGATTTTCACAGGGAACAAGGATAATTATAATATATCACGAATAGTTAGTTTATCATAGGAATCCAGAATTTGCAAGGATTTTCTTTCGGTTGTGGCAAAAAACTGTAACAGTCGGTTACTGTTCACTGCCCCCCGTCCGGCTTTCGCACCTGGCGGCAGTTCTTTTCCACCAGCTTGCGGCTGACCATGATCTGATGGCCGCAGCCCATGCATTTGAGGCGGAAATCGATGCCCACCCTGAGCACTTCCCATTCGCTGCTGCCGCAGGGATGAGGTTTTTTAAGCTTTACAATATCCCCTACTTCAAATTGTGTCATCGCATTGCCTCCCGATCCTCTTCATTCAGGAACATGCCAAGCGCCTCCCCGATGGGTTCTGTTATAATCAGGTCCGCACGGCTGTCCATGGGCGTGGCGCTCTTGTTGATCAGCACCAGCCTGCAGCCCGTATAGTACTCAATCAGGCCCGCTGCGGGGTAAACGGTCAGTGAGGTGCCGCCCACAATCAGCACATCCGCATGTTCAATATACTGTACCGCTTTCTGCATCACCTTCGTATCCAGGCATTCCTCATAAAGCACCACATCCGGTTTCACCGTCCCTCCGCATTCGCATTTGGGCACGCCGTCCGCGTTTTTTACAAAGGCGACATCATAAAATTTTCCACACCGGCTGCAGGTATTGCGGTGTACGCTGCCGTGCAGCTCCAGCACTTCTCTGCTGCCTGCGGCCTGATGCAGGCCGTCTATGTTCTGAGTGATCACCGCCTTTAGCTTTCCCGCTTTCTCCAGTGAATCCAGCGCCAGATGCGCCTTATTGGGTTTTGCGTCCAGATACAGCATCTTGTTGCGGTAAAATCGGAAAAATTCCTCCGGCTCCCTAAGATAAAAGCTGTGGCTGATGATGGTTTCCGGAGGATATTTATACTGCTGATTATACAAACCGTCCGCGCTGCGAAAATCCGGAATATTGCTTTCGGTGGAAACGCCGGCGCCGCCGAAGAAGACAATGCTGCGGCCCTCTTCCACCCATTTCTTCAATTGACTCTTTGCGTCCATGCCCGCCCTCCTATGTCATAAAACCGCAGGTTAATGACATACGCACACTTGCGTATGCTTACACTCTACGTTTTTCAAAAACATTTGTATGGGCTTATTCTAGCACATTTTAAGCACTTTCACAACAAATTCACGGCATCTCATTGCTACGCGAGATTCCTTTTACCTGCCGGCTGTGAACGGACATTCTTTCATTTGAAGCATTCAATCACAGGTTTTGCCGATGCAATTTTCGTTTGTCCGTCATAAGAAAACAGGGACATAGGCTCCCAGCCCGGATCCCAGCCCAGCAGATCCGGCGCCCACGGACGAATCCCACTTCCTCCATTTTCTTTCAACCATGCAATAAAATCAGCCGTAAACCGGGCTTGTCCCTCCGCCGTCAGCTCATATCCTTTGACTGGCTGATTCCATGCAAATCCTCCCATAATTCTGGATGGGTATCCGTATTCTGCTACAAACACCGGCAGACCGCATTCATCCACGATCGCCCTGATCACCTTCTTCATTATCCCGATATAGTCGTGATATATCTCTGCAAGATTCATAGTAGGATAAATGCTGATCCCCGCCTGACTTAGTTCCACTCCATTCTCCAGCAAAGTTTTGAAGTAGGCAACGCTGGTGGGCGCATCGAACAGACCGGCTATATGACTTCCAAATTTAGCTCCCGGATGCGCTTTCTTTATTCCTTTTGCCAATGACGCCATCATTTGCCCGTTATACTTCCAGATATTTTCTTTGAAAAAATTCACATCAACATGCTCCATATCAACACGTTCCATTTCAATATGGCTGTCCAGCCTGCACAATTTCGGATTCACTGCGGTTTTCAGACCCAAGTTAACACCGGCGAACCCATAGTTGGCCTCATTTCCTAAATTCCAATATTCCACTCTGCATCCCGTCGCCAAAACCTCCCGGGCAACCAGCTCCCCGTACTGTTCCAGCACACTGCACATCTCCTCCAAAGAATATTCACTCCATTCCTTGTCCGGTTTTGAGATTTCAGGATAATCCCTGAAATCCGGGGCCTGCTGTATGCTGGCATCCATATAGGTATGAGCACACATTATTTCCGGATTGATCGGATGATCCAAAGCCGCTGCAACCCGGCAATACTCCAGGCTGGTCTCCAGGTTGTGGATCCTGGCATGATAAGTGTCGTCATCATTATACCGTTTTGTGGCGATCCTCACATACATCTCCGTTGAGCCGGCACCGATATACATCTGCTGTAATTCCTTCATCGTTGTTGCCTGCTCTTCTCCGATCTGATAGATAATTCCCTTTGAAAGCCCTATATCGATTCCCTGCCCTAATCCCAGTGCAACGCGAAACGGCATCGCAGTTTTATTAAATGTTTCCATATTATTCCCTCGTCTTTCTATCATCTTTCTATAGCCCCCGCCAGAGCCATGATATACTCGCTAAACGCATACCATGATGCTGCCTTCCGCTTTAAAAACGCCGGCCTCTGTGTCTCTGTGAAAGCGCACTCACCCCTTGACCGCTCCTATGGTAATGCCCTTAATAAAGTACTTTTGAAAAAACGGAAAAATAAATACAACAGGCAGGATTCCAATCACCGCCACTGCCATGCGCATGGTTGTGGTTGGCAGATCCGACGTATTTACAATTCCCGAAAGTTTGTCACTGTTGTTTGCTAAAAACTGAACATTTTCATTAATTTTATTCAGTATCGTTTGGAGGCTGAACAGTCTGGTATCCGTCAGATAATAAAGCCCATTCGTCCAGTCATTCCAATAAGCAAGTGCTGAATTGATACCGATTGTTGCCAGAATTGGCGTGGATAAGGGCAGTACGATCTTAGTCAGCACTGTAGCCTGCCCTGCTCCATCCATTTTGGCGCTTTCCAACAGCTCCTTAGGTATAGCAGTTCGAAAATAGTTCTTCACTAACATAATGCTGAATGCGTTCATCAGCAAGCCCGGGACGATCAAGGCCCAAATCGTATCCTTGACTCGGAGAATATTTGAATAAACATAATAGGTGGGAACCAGTCCGCCGTTAAAGAGCATGGTAAAGATCACCAGAAAATTCAATATCTTGACCCCAGGCACCCTTTTTGTCAGAGCATAGGCCATAAGGGTAGTAATGGTCATACTAAGAGCAGTTCCAACCACGGTTACTACAATGGTAATCAGGTATGCTCTTCCGATGGTTCCAAATTCTTTAAGGATATACTGATAAGCCCCCAGCCCAAACTGCGATGGGATGATGGAAAATCCGTTCAATACAGCCGCTTTTTCTTCTGTAAACGATGCGCCCACAAGCAGCAGGAAAGGCAGCAGCGCGCATACGCTAAGCACAGTCATCACAATGTTTGCAATCAGCCGCGCAGTTCTGTCTCCTCTATAGTTTAACATAGACTCTACTCCTCTCTAAAACAATGCACTTTCCTTATCCAATTTCCTCACCAGAGCATTGGATGCCAGTATGGTAATAAATCCAACTATAGACTGGTAAACACCTGCCGCCGAGGACATGGAGAGATTTCCCTGCTGCATAAGACCTTTGTACACATATGTATCAATCGTCTGAGTCACTGAATTTAAGATACCCGATCCTCTTGGAACCAGATAAAACAAGCCAAAATCCGAACGGAAGATTCCTCCGATATTCAAAATGAACATCGTAATAACAGTCGGCATAAGCAGAGGCAGAGTGATATACCTGATCTGTTTCCATTTGCCGGCTCCTTCCAATCTGGCCGCTTCATAATACTCCGGATTGATACCTACTATGCTGGCTAAATAGATGATGCACGAAAATCCAACACTCTTCCAGATATTGATGATGGTCAGGATAAACGGCCAGTACTTTTTCTCCTGATACCAGCTGATTGGTTCCATACCAAACAGCGGCAAAATACTTTTATTTAGAAATCCGGTCTCGTTGCTTAGAATCGCATATGCCAAATAACTGATGATAACCATTGACATCAAGTACGGAAGCAGAATCAGACTTTGGTACAATTTCTTTGCCGTCTTGCTGCGGATCTCATTCAGCAAAATCGCAACGCTTACAGCACAGATCATCCCCAGGGTAATAAACAGCAAATTGTATAAAATAGTATTACGCGTCATGATAAATGCATCATCTGTCTTAAATAAATAGGTGAAGTTTTCCAGCCCCACCCAGTCACTTTTAAATATTCCCTTTTTCCAATCCAGCTTTTTAAATGCTATTACAATACCCGCCATAGGCAGGTAATTATTAATAAGAAGGTACAGAATACCCGGAACCATCATAAAATAAATAGGTAAATATTTCTTTATCTTTGCAACTCGCTTTAGGTACAATCGAAACACCTCCCTGTATCATACCGGGGGTTTCCCTCCATTCAGCCTATGTACCTTTTTATACTGGCTGGGAGAAATCCCATAAATTTTTTTAAATACTTTGCTGAAATAGCAGTAATCACTGTAGCCGGCTTTAAGGGACACAACACTGGTGGGGAAATCCATGGTTTTTAAGAGCTCTGATGCAAAAAACATCCGCTCCTTCGTGATGTATTCCACCAACGTACAGGATTCTTCCTTTTTCAGTATCCTTGTCAAATAATCCGGACTGATGAATACATGTCCGGCAATCTTATTAGCCGAAAGCTCCTCCCCAATATGTTCCCTTATATAATTCTTTACTTCCTCAATAATTGCCTTTGTACCTTTCTCATCTGTCTTTTCCTCTGAAAAACATTTCTCCCGGATCCATTGCTTTCCATATGCCTGATATTGCTCTGACTGACGGTCCTTTTCCACCCGTGCCGCCACCTGTCCCAGCTTTTGCGTCAGCTCCTCATAGGGAATCGGTTTCAGTATATAATCAAAGCTCTGCAGTTCAATGGCTTTTTTAGCATAGGTGAATTCCTCATGACAAGTGAGAAAAACACATTCTGTCTTATATCCTGCGTCCCGTATCCATTCCAAAAGATCCAAACCGGTACCCTCCGGCATTTCGATATCACACAGCAGGATATCAATGGCATATTCCTGAAAAAAGCGCCTTGCCTTATCTATCGTACAACTGGTTAAGACCTTGTCAAAGGAGAGTCTGTCCCAATCCACCCCATTCATAATTCCCTCTATTGTCAGGATTTCATCGTCTACTATCAACAAGTTCATCAAAATGCTGCTCCTTTCTGGGAATCTTCATCCATACCTGTGTCCCTTCTCCCGGCCTGGAAGCAACCGAAAATATAGCTGCTTCTCCATAAAACAATCGCAGCCGCTTCACGCAGTTATAAATGCCTATATGTCTGCCACGGCTATCCTCAATTATCTGTTCCGCCTTGATTTTGTTAAGGATCGTCTCCTCGATCCCCTTTCCGTTATCGCTGACTGAGATCCGCAGAAAATGACCGTCGGCCTTAACCGTGATAACGATCTCAATCGGGCGGTCCTCCTCCCAGGCATACTTTGAGCTGTTTTCCACAAAATTTTCTATAATCAGCGGCGGGACAGGCTCCGCCGACAGTTCTTCGTCTATATTGTAGAGCGCATAGAATCTGCCAGGATACCGGATCCGCTGTATTTCCAGATAACATTTTATAAAATCTATTTCCTTTCCCAACTGGACGTACTCCTCAGTATTCCGAAGGGAATAGCGAAAATAATTTACCAGATTCAGCACATAGGTTTGTATCCCGTCATACTTTTTCATCTGTGCCAGGCTATAGACCGTATTAAGAGAATTCAGCAGCAGATGGGGGTTGATCTGCAGTCGAAGACTATCCAATTGTGCCTCTTTCTTTTCAATTTCCAGATCGTAAGTCTTCTTTTCCAAATCAACAATCTGATCCAGCATCCTGTTGAATGACCTCATAATATTCTGAAATTCCACGGAATATCCGAATTTCGTAATTCGATAGGATATATTTCCCTGCTTGATTTTCAGGATTGCGGCTTCGATCTCCCGAAGGGGCCTTAATAAAATCCTTTCCAACACCAGATAAATAAACGGCACCGCAATAAGTCCGATAAGGGACAGATAAAGCAGCAGTCGATAACCGTAGAAAATTCTTGTCTTAATGTCATACTGCGGTATCAGCCGGACAATAGAAAAGCTTGCCGACGTGTACGGTTCACACAGGACATAGAACTGTTCCGATTCCTCCTCCAGACCAAAATAAGACCCAGGATACAGTTCTCTTTGGTGTATCGGCAATATGTCCGATAATAAAATCAGATCCGCGCCCTCGTTGTCCCATAAATTCAGCAGATCTGTTTCTTTTACTGCAACACTTATCTGCATATAACTGTTGCTGAAGCTTTTTACCACATAATTTCCCGACTTACAGACAAGGATATCTCAAACCCGCTGTCCCACAGAATCCGAAATACACGCTTTTACGTCCTCCGCTTCCTCTAAGGTAAGTTTTTCCACATTTCTGGCAAAAAGCCGTTCATCGCTGGTTTTAATATGTATATAAAATGCGCCAGCCAGCGGATACTCCTCCATATTGCTGACTAATTTGTTCCACAGCCTGTTTTTCGTCATGATGTAATCCTGATTTTCACGTTCGAAATTCAGTCCGTTCCAAGCGGAATCCATAAGGATTCCGCTAAGATACTGTTCCATGGCGTCAAAGTAAATCTCAATTTGGTTCCGATACATTTTCAGGGCATTTTCTTCGCTTTTAAAAACATGCTGTTCCATGTCTTTCATAAGAGCATTCGTCAACAACAAAATCAATACATTAAGGGGAATGAAAATCCCTAATACGAACATCACAATTTTAAACCGTATGGATTTATACATGCGTTTCCTATTCATATGCGGCATTCACTGCTCCCCTAACTTTCTTTCTATTCCTGTGTTTTCAGCCATTCATCAAATTGTTTCTGATTTTCTGCTATGACTTTATCGATACCGGCATTTTTCAGAGCCTGATTAAACTGAGGCAGAACCGTATCCACATCTACAAAGCCGTACTCCAGGCTTGCAATATATTCACCCATAACATTGCTGATCGCAGCCAGCTCTGCCGTGACATTCTCCGGCACAAATCGGTAGCCTGCTGCTGTTGAAGTTCTTTCCAGCGCCCTCTCGGAAAATGCTGCTGATTCCTCATACACAGAACTCTTGTTTGGCGCCACCATATATACATTCATTTTATTTCCATAGAGGCCAAACAGATTGGTATAAGCCCGGTCTTCACGAAGTTTTATAATCATATCTTCATCGGTCATATCGTAATGTACACCCTCGATACCATACTGAATCAGATTGGCGACTTCTTTACTTTCGTACATGAAATCCAAAAATTCCAATGCTTTTTCCGGACGTTCACTTGTAATCGGAATGATCCACGGCGCGGCGGAATAGGTATCACTCTTTACCATTGGCTCCTGCTGATACAACACTGTCACGTCTCTCCCACAGGATTGGCTGGAGCTCTCCGAAGCGCCCGGCTCCGCTATGCTGTTCGCACTCGAAAAAGCACGCCCGGCTTTGAGCCATTCACTAGCATCCGTGGTGGTCGCCGCATCCGGCGAAATATACCCTGCCTGATTCCATCTGCGCATCCAATCCAGATATTCTCTATATTCATCCGTCTCAAACAGATTCACAATTTCCGTAGTATCCACACCGCCGTTCATCAATACGCCCGCACCCATGCCAGCCACAGAAAAGCTCTCAACCGGAATAAAGTACCCTGCTGCCGTGCCCAGCAGCGTACCGCCAAAACCGTAAGTTATCATTTCCGGATATTTTTCATGAACCAGGGCAAACATTGCATCCAGATCCTCATAATCGACGATATCCTCCTCTGTATAATTCAGGCCGACTTCCTTCATGATATCATTGCGGACCACAATACCTCCTACCGCACCATAGGTTCTCTGCATAACAGGTATCCCATAGATACCGCCGTTATATTTCGAGCCCAGATAGCGTTTATCCAGGGACGAGATATACGGTGCATGTTCCGCCAACAGATCATCCAATTGCACGACGGAATTATTCGCTATGCATGTACCCAAATCTAACGGGAAGCTGGACATAAGATCTATTTTTTCCCCATTGGAAACCCACAGACTGAACTTGGCCGATGCCTCTGATGCGGAAATAGGAAGCAGCGTAACTGTACAGTCAATCGCATCCACGGTTATTTTATTAATAGCCTCTTCCACCAGCTCCAGATCCTTCGGTACTGTGCCCACATAAAAAACCGAAATCACAACATTGTACGGTTCAGCAGCTCCTCCTGTTTCCGTTTCCGAATCCGGTGCATCCGCTCTTCCCGCGGAACCGGAACATCCCGCTAATGCAGTGCTTAGCAGCATCACAGCGGCCAAAATAATTAAACCTTTTTTCATTACACATCCTCCTGTATGTTTTTATGCTTATAATTTTACAGGATTCAATATCCGGCGTACAGAATAATTCCGATCGATTAGTTGTCAATTTCCGAACAATACTTCACAAGAAATCTATACAATCTCCATGATACAGACCCCGGATACCGGCCGCAGATGTGCAAGGCATTCCGCAGCAGCAGCCCCGCCCTTTACATGGCCTTCCTCCATGAGCTGTCCTGCGCCGGTCTGCCCGAAAAGCAGGGATGTCAGGCCCTGGGGCGATACACGGATAATCTCCCCGTCTTCGCTCCCGGCTGATTCATCCTCTTTCGGCAGACGCACCGCCTGGCAGGCATCCCTGCCGACATGCAGATGATAACGTCCCGTATTGCCCGGGATCAGGGAATCCTCCAGATCAATGGTCAGTTCAATGTCCCTGTCCGACCGCAGCAGCTTCATAAACCGTTTTCCATGGGTCACTCTGCCCATGATCGGCGCCGTATATTTCCGTTCAAATATTTCTTCCGGAGCCCTGCCCGCAAAGGACGGCTCCCGCAGAATCTCCTGGATCTCGTATGTGCCGCCGTCCTGCACATAGGAAATAACGCCCCTGCGCTTTCCCTCCCGGCAGAGAAATTCCATGTCCCCGCCTTCGCTCTTTAGCTCCTGCCGGCGGCGCTCGCAGTATGACGCATCCCGCAGCGTATAGGCCTCATACCAGCAGGCCAGCATCCGGTTGCAGTACTCGGCGGTCTCTTCCGGTGCCGTGCTGTCCGCCGGCATGCATTCCCCCGCATCCTCCGGATTGCCCCGGTAAAATTCGTGATATGTGATATCCGAAAAATCAAACGGTGTGTAATATGCCCGGTCTGCAGGCATGAGATAGGCCATGGGGATCTCTTCCTCATATAAATCCTGCAGGCACCGCACCATCAGCTTTCTCATCAGCCCCCTCCTGCGGTGATCCCGGCGGGTCGCCACACCGACGATATAGCAGACCGGCCACACCGTGTCTCTGATCTGCATCCGGTAGGGATTGCGGTGGAGCATCGAGAGTACCTGCCCGTCCTCTTCCTCTGCAAGGATCTGATTGCCCCAAACTGCCTGCCGGTAATAAAATTCCGTATACGCTTCGCGCTCTTCAGGAAATGCCTGACGCCACAGCTCTTTTGATTTTTCCTTCTCTTCCTGTCCCAGATATCTGATCATCTTACCTCTGTTCTATCCTGTATTTTCTCGCCATATCCACCGGGTGCCAGGAGAGCTTCGCCTTGCGCAGCCCCTCCACTCCCGCGTCATCCTCCCGGTTTACCAAAAGCGCATCCGGAAACTCATGAATTAAAAACTGCTGGTTAATAAAGGGGTAGAGCCCCCGGATAGTTGGATTGGCCTTCTCAATATGAATGATGGCCATCCTCTTTTCCTCATTATAACTCCCAAGGGTAAATGCTTCCAGCGTTTCATCCACATATATGCCCGCCATCCTGGCCTGCACCTGGCTGCAGTGCTTTAGGATATCGCTTATACCGCGCAGCTCAGCCTCCAGCTGCTCATCGGTTTCCTCCCCGCGCATCTCCTTCCAGCGGCTCAAAAATTCCGCAACTGCATCGGTCTGTCCGCAGTTAAGAGGCCGGTAACAAAATCTCCCGTCATATTCCTTCCGGAATGCGTTGACGTGGTTTTTCTTTTTATGGTACTTTTTTCCGGAAAGGCTGCGCAGCGCGTCGGCATCGTACAGATAATCCGCATATTCCGGTTTCTCCTCCACCAGGTACCCGCTCTCCGGCAGATTTAAAAGTTCCACAGCCTCCTCATCCGCCGAATAGACCACCATTTTTTTCTTTTCTTCCCTGTTAAAATATTCCTGTGTGTTCAGGAAAAAGCGCGGCAGGTCTTCCGGCGCACAGACAGGAATTCCCGCATACAGCTTCCCGTCCACTTCCTGTATCCATTCCAGGGCGCGCCCTTTTGTCTCCCGAATCCGGACCCTGTAATAGTCCTTCCATAAAAACATGTCCAGAAACACGCTGTCACAGGACTTATGCGCGCGAAGGGGAAAATATTTTTTTAGTGTGTCTATGTCGGCGGCTGTTACGGTATGAAATGGATGCTCCATAGTTTTGTATATCCTCCGGGCTTTCTATTTATAATAACCTTATTATCCGCTCCGGCATTTTTTTTATTCAATAGGAAAACACCATTTAATGAGCAGTTCAGCTCCTCATCACAAGCGCGGCAGGATAAAAAATGCTCTCCGGGGCCGGCCGGCAGATCAGCTCACGTATGGATTCTGCAGCGCATAAAAGCCCCCTCAGTTTTTCCGCCTCTCCCGCGCGCTCCCGGATCCCGCTTAAGATCTGAATCATCCGCCGCTCCTTCCGATCGATTCCGGGCACGTCGGCCATCAGGATATAGATCTCACCTGCCGACTCCGGGCCGGACAGGAAGCAGGGCGTCTGCAGATCCCGCTTTGGAATGTAAAGTGCAGAAAGCCTGCCGCGGGAGTAAGAGTAGGCGCGCATCTGCCCAGCCCCCGCCAGATAAAAACGCCCGGGACAAATCAGCAGTGCGGCGCCGGAGAGGACAGCCCGCCCGTCCCATCTGCGGCAGCCGCGCTGTGCCTCCTTCCACATGCGGCTCCAGGCGCTGAAAATACGGCCGCAGGCTTCTGCATCCCACAGTGCGCTTCTGCTCTCCCGGTCAAGCCATTCCTTATATTGTTGCATCAGATATTCTTTCCCGCCGCTTTCTCTGCATACGAGAGTCAGGGACATGGGTAAATGAGATGGAACAGGTACATCAAAACAGCACCCGCCGTATGGGTGCGCCGTTTGACTGCCTGAATCGGACAAAAATAAATACTGCAATGATAAACTGCCCCTTTTCTGCCAGTATTCTCTCAACCTTTGGCGGCGGTTTTGCAGAACGCAAAGTGCCGGCATGCAGATTGATTTTATTGAAATATATTTTGGGATTATGTTAAGAACTTAAAGATAATACAGATTAGAAGCGGCGGAACCGGGCCTTGTTCCGGCCCGATTCCCGCCAAATATTAATTGCTCTTATTTCTCATATAAAAACCGTTCCGGAAGCTCCACATGAAAATCCTTTTCCAGAGATCTGAAATTGTCCGGAGTGATCGTCTGCAGCTTGGTGGGGCTCATGGAAAGCACCTTGATCAGTATTTCTGCGGATTTTTCCACCGTATGCATGAGTCCGAAGGTCAGGTCAAAGTCTTCCCCTGAGCAGAACATACCGTGATGCGCCCAGATCGCCACATTATATTTCTCCATCAGTTTGCTGGTCTCTATGGCGATGTCCCGGCCGCCCGGCACCATCCATCCGATCACGCCGACCCCTTCGGGGAACACCACAGGGCATTCTGTGGCCATCTCCCAAAGCTCTCTCGTGAACACCTCATCCGTCAGCGGCAGCACAAAGGTCAGCGCGATGGTATTGGTGGTATGGGCATGATAGATCACACGGTGCCTGCCGCCTGTCACGCGTTTCTTCACCTCATGGTTCATCAGATGGGTGGGCAGCTCGCTGGTAGGCCCGCCGCCTTCCACCAGACCCCAGCGGATGCGGTAATTTTCCCCGATATCGTCCAGCTCTATGATTGCAACGCAGACCTCCGGATCCACGCTGATGTTACGGAAATATTTTCCCGTTCCGGTCACCATGAAAAATTCGCCTGCCAGGCCGGGCACGCTGGTGCCGATGGGCGTCCAATCGCCGGGCGCATTTAAACGGGCGCGTATGGACTCCACCTCTGACTCCTTGAGGCGGTAGGACAGGTTGCCGCCGTTTCTCTCATGCCAGCCCTGCTTGTACCCATCATCAGCCATCTTTATAAATCCCTGTACAAACTTTGATTCAAGAATTCTCATCGCATTTCCTCCTAGAATTAAGCCATACTTTCCGTCTGCCGTCCCCCACTGATTTCCCGGAGACAGCTTCACTGCTTTTAATGTACACTATTTATTTCCAAAAAACAACTATAATCGAATTCAAATGTTTTTACTAACGTTTTTTACAATTATATCACCCAATTTTTTCAATTTGGATGTATAATATAAATATTGGATAACCCTCCATTTTCTGCTGCGGACGCAGCAGGGCACAGATAATATTTTAGGAAAGGTCGTGGTAATCTATGAAATTTGACATGCATTGCCATGTAAAAGAGGGTTCCATCGATTCCAAAGTCGCGCTGTGTGATTATATCCGCCAGCTGAAGGAACAGGGGTTTGCAGGGATGCTGGTGACGGATCACGACAGCTATGACGGCTTTCGCAAATGGAAATACGAACTGAAATATGATGACGTCTTCAGCGGGTTTGATGTGATCAAGGGAATTGAATATGATACCCGGGATGCGGGACACATGATCATCGTCATGCCTGACAATCTGAAGCTGCGCATCCTGGAGGTGCGCGGCCTGCCCATTGAAGTGCTGATCGATGTGATCCATAAGCACGGCGGCATCATAGGTCCCGCGCATCCCTGCGGAGAAAAATACTTAAGCATTATGAATACCGGCCGTTTCCGCAAGGACGACAGTATCATAGAGAAATTTGATTTCGTTGAGGCGTTTAATGCCTGCGAAGGCAGCGTATCCAACGAGAAGGCACAGGCTCTGGCGGAGAAATACGGCAAGGTGCAGTTCGGAGGCAGCGATTCCCATAAGTCCGCCTGCGTAGGCACCGCTTACACGGAACTGGACGTGCCGGTACACACGGCGGCTGATCTCATAAAAGCCGTAAAGGAACGCAGGATCTCCGGCTGCGGAGGCACGCTGTACCGGCACACCACCAGGCAGAAACTGGGAAGGCTTTATTCCGTGCCCATACATGCTTTTTATTTCTTTAATAAAAGCGCGTGTCTGGTCAAATGGAAAAAGCGGCGCCGTCTCTCCAATCAGGAAACCTGATACACGTGAAAAAGAATCCCGCTCGCGGGATTCTCCGCCTGCGGCGGGTCGCCCCTGGCGACATAATACCTTACCGCCGCAGTGCGATCTTAAGCGGAGCGTTTTTTGTATCCTATTACACAATCTTTTTAAGTTCTGAAAATTCCTTCATGGAATAATCCGCGATACGGCAGTCCGCAGCGTCCCCGATAGCGGCGCAGTCCATGCCCGCGGCCTTTGCCGCCTCCACGCCCGCTCTGGCATCCTCCACCACAAGGCAGCCGGCAGGATCTGCCCCGGCAAATTCTGCCGCCTTTAAAAACACCTCCGGGTCCGGCTTAGACCTGCTGATATTATTGCCGTCGCTGACAGCGTCAAAGAAATCCGCCAGCCCCAGCCGGCTTAATATAAATCTCGTGTTTTTGCTGGACGATCCGATGGCCAGCGTGATCCCACGGCGCTTAAGCTCTTCCAAAGTGTCTTTGACTTCACAGCTCAAATCATCGGGCGTCATCTCCTTGAGCAGTTCCTTATAATATTCATTTTTCTCGGCGGCCAGACGCTCTTTTTCCTCTGCCGTCAGAACCCCTTCATACTTCTCCAGAATAATTTCCAGACTGTCCATGCGGCTCACACCCCGCAGCCGGTTATTGATCTCCTGATTAAACTCGATCCCCAGACTGTCCGCAATCCTTTTCCACGCCTGATAGTGGTAGTGGTCCGTATGGCAGATCACTCCGTCCAGGTCGAATATCACCGTATGGTAATTCATTTTTCCTATACTCCGTTCCTTATTTATTCTGACTCCGAAACTGAACCGGCGTCATCCCATAGGCCTTCTTAAACAGGCGTATGAAGTGTTCTACATTATCATAGCCCACGCTCTCCGCAACGGACTCCACCGTCTGGCCGGATTCCTTGAGCAGTGTTCTGGCCTTTTTCATCCGCGCCTTTTTTACTGCATCCTGGAAGGTCATGCCGGACTTCGCCTTTATATATCTGGACAGATACGGCTTGGAGAGGTTAAACTGCTCCGCCAGCACATCCAGCGTCACATCGTAATAGTGCTTCTGGATGTAGTTCATGATATCCACAATCCTCTCCTCCCTGCCCTCCTTCACATTCTCGCTTTTGGCCAGCTTATTGACAGCGGATACCAGCGCCGCGATGGAACTCTTGATGATATCCTCATCGATGCCCACACCCCAGTACATCTTTCCGCGGCATACAATGCCCACATAAGCGGCGGCTTTAGAGGACGAACCTCTGGAAATCGCATGCTCCTCATACTCGGTCAGCTCGTAGCTGATGCCGAAATACATTTTAACCGCGTTGCTGACCGCATCCAGACGGCCGTTCCCGGAGGTCTCAATCACGCGTCTCTCTTTGTCCTGCTCTATGGTCACCTCCGCGGTGATACCATTATTCTGTTTGAAATGGACTTCCGCAACATTAAAGATATCGGTCTGGTTGATATAATGCTCCTCGAAGATGCGGTAGATATCCTTGGGAACCAGCTCCTGATGGCGCTGATCGGATACCCCTTTGATCAGATAGCCCACCTCTTCTTTCATCTTATCCGGCATGGAGATGCCAAAATTCTGTTTCAGTATAAAGGCAACGCCGCCCTTGCCGGACTGGCTGTTGATGCGGATGACGTCGGATTCGTACTCCCGGCCCACGTCCCTGGGATCGATGGGCAGATAAGGGACCGTCCAGCGGCCGTCGCTCTTTCCCTCTTCCCACCAGGCCATGCCCTTGGAAATCGCATCCTGATGGGAGCCGGAAAACGCGGTGAACACCAGGTCTCCCGCATAGGGCGTCCTCTCATACACCTTCATGCCGGTCAGCAGCTCATAGGTCTCCCGGATCTTGGCAATATTGGTGAAATCCAGTTCGGGGTCCACACCGTGGCAGAACATATTCATCGCCAGCGTCACGATATCCACATTACCGGTCCTCTCCCCGTTACCGAACAGAGTCCCCTCGATGCGGTCCGCTCCGGCCAGCACGCCGAATTCCGCATCGCTGATGCCGCAGCCCCTGTCATTATGGGGATGGACGCTCAGCACAACCGCATCCCTGTACTTCAGGTGCTTATGGATATACTCCACCTGTGTGGCGAACACATGGGGCATTGCCACCTGGACCGTTGTAGGTATGTTGATGACGGCTTTATGCTCAACGTCCGGCTGCCACACATCCAGCACGGCGTTGCATACCTCGACGGCATAGTCCACTTCCGTGCCCGGAAAGCTCTCCGGGCTGTACTCGAATGTGAAATTGCCCTCTGTCTCCTCCGCCAGGCTCTTTAACAGCTTAGCACCGTCCACAGCCAGCTTTTTCACCTCTTCTTTGCTCTTACGGAATACCTGCTCCCGCTGCGCGACGGAGGTGGAATTATAGAGATGTACGATGGCGTGGGGAGCGCCCTTTACAGCCTCAAAGGTCTTTCTTATGATATGTTCCCTGGCCTGGGTCAGCACCTGGACCGTCACATCATCCGGGATCATGTTCTGCTCGATCAGCGCCCGCATGAAATTATACTCGGTATCCGATGCCGCGGGAAATCCCACTTCGATTTCCTTAAAGCCGATTTCCACCAGCATCTTAAAAAATTCCAGCTTTTCATCCAGCCCCATGGGCTCCACCAGCGCCTGGTTTCCATCCCTTAAGTCCACGCTGCACCAGATCGGCGCTTTCTCGATTTTCTCCTTCTTCACCCAGTCATAGGTTGCCTCCGGAGGCATAAAATAAGATCTTCCATATTTTCCTTCTGCTTTCATATTCTCCTCTTTTCTGCGCCGGTGCGGCGCGCTGCTTCCCTGGCCTGTTACGAATTTACCCATCTCACGGCAAATGGGCACATTTTCAACAGAACTAAAAAAATCCCCATAAAAATGTTATCAGGTATAAACACTTTTATAGAGACGTAAATTTAAGCTTTACGCGGTACCACTCTATTTCACGGCGCGATGCCGTGCACTCTAAGACACTGCCATGTCCCTTCCCCTTCCTACGGCGGGATATCCGTCCGAACCTACACAACTGCGCGCCCCGCAGCCTTCAGCCGGCAGCTCCGAGGCCAGTTCACCGTTTTCTTCCGACTGCCTCGCACCAGCCGGCAGTTCTCTGTTTCCCCGAAATACGGTTACTTTTCCCCATCTTCGCTTTTCCGCTTTATTCTGTTTTGTAAATTGTAACATAGTTTTGCAGGCCGCGCAAGGTGTGTATTTAATCTATTTAATTGATCTTTTTTGTCTGTCTAAAATAGGACCGGACAATATTCCCGCCCTTTATGAGGTCCTGCCGGGGCCGTTCCGTAAAGGCTTCAATGCTTACCCCGCCGTCATACCCGTTAAGCTTCAGCAGCTTGAAGAACCGTTCGTATTCCGGTATGTTTTCCGCAGGAAAACTCCGGCCTTCTGGGCTGGCAAAATGCACATGGATGATCTTTCCGCCATTCTCTTCCAGAGAGGCATAGCTGTCCTTCTCCACAGCAAAATGGTAGAAGTCCACAAGAAGCCCCACCTGGGGGCTGCCAACCGCATCCATGAGCCTGCGCCCTTCCGCCAGGCTGCATATGATATTGCTTTCCTTCCGGTTCAGGGGCTCAATGGCAATGCGGATTCCCGCGGGCCCAGCATAGCGCGCCGCCATCCGGAGGGCGCTTACAATCTGTTCAAACGCGCGGTCCTCCGGGAACCCTGCAGGCACATTTTTTGCGCCGCTGCTGCCAAAGACTATAAACCGGCTTCCCAGCAGCTCCGCCCGTTTTACCGCCATCTTTGTATACTCCTCCGCCTTCTCTGGCGATATTTTTTCTCCGGTCAGCCGGACGGATGCCGGATAGAAATTATTGCAGCATCTGCACGGCAGCGCCGCTCGCTTAAGAAGTTCCCGCAATTCCTGAAACTTTTCTTCATCCAGCTCCATCACCTGCGCCAGGGGAAGCTCGGCATAATCATATCCGGCCTCCTTTATAAGAGGGATATATCTGCTGCCGGTGGGATCGGCAGCATTTCCCAGCATATTGATACAGCATCCCAGTTCCATTCTACATCCTTTCCGGCTTCAGCTCTGCCAGCCCATCCTCTCACCGCTTTACTTCCACCTGTTCCTTTTCCTCATAATAGCGGAGAATGGCGCTGTGGTCGCATTTTTCCAGCCCCTCGTCTTTCAGATGATTCATCATTCCCAGAACAGCCTGGGTCAGAGGCAGTTCCATATCCACCGCCTGTGAGGCGTTTACCGCATTATTCAGATCTTTTATATGAAGCTCAATGCGGAAGCCCGGATCAAAGCAGCGATCCAGCATCATGGGAGCCTTTGCGTTCATAACTGTGCTCCCGGCAAGCCCTCCTTTTATGGCGTTGTATACATTTTCAGGATTCACTCCAGACTTGGCCGCCAGCACGAGCGCCTCTGAGAGGGCTGCGATGTTCACCGCCACAATGATCTGATTCGCCAGCTTGGTCATATTGCCGCTGCCGATGGGCCCGGTCAGCACCACCGAGGCGCCCATCTTTTCCAGCACCGGCTTCACCTTCGCAAATACTTCTTCCTTCCCGCCACACATAAAGGAAAGCGTGGCATCCTTTGCCTTGGGTTCCCCTCCGCTCACAGGCGCATCTATCATCTCTCCGCCCGCAGCAGATACCGCCTTTTCCAGCTCCACAGATACGCCGGGATCGATGGAGCTCATATCCACGACGATACTGCCGGGTTTCATGCCCTCCAGCACACCGTTCTTCCCCATAAGCACTTCCTTCACCTGGGGGGAATTGGGCAGCATCGTGAGGATCATACCGCTGTTTTCGGCAGCCTCCCTGGGGGAGCTGCAGCGCTTTCCGCCCGCCTGCGCCACCTCCTCTGCCGCCTCATTGATATCGTATATGTTCAGGGAAAAACCTGCTTTCAGCAGATTCTTTGCCATGGGCTTTCCCATGATTCCAAGTCCTATAAATCCGATCATTTCACGCCTCCTGCATTATTTTCATAATTTTTTTCATAATTTTGGCGCTGTCCAAACCGTAACAGGCCAGCAGCTCTTCGTGGGAGCCTGCGGACTGGCCGAATACATCCATCACCGCCACACATTCCACAGGCAGCGCGGATCCCCTAAGGATATAAGATACCAGCATGCCGAGTCCGCCGCGGATGCTGCATTCCTCGCACACTATCACACCCTTTTTCCCGCTTACCAGGGCTTTCACCGCATTTTCATTCAGCGGCTTTACCGTGGGGACATGGATCACACTCACGCTGATGCCCCCGCGCCCGGCCTCCCACGCCGCCTTTAATGCCTCTTGCGCCAGTATACCATGGGTGAATACCGCCACGTCCTCCCCCTCGCGAAGCACTACCGGTTCCCCGATTCTGTACTGAGCGCCGGCAGGAAACACATCCGCCACATCGTTTCTGCTAAGCCTGATATAGCAGGGCCCTTCCACGGCGGCAGCCGCCCGCACTGCCATCCTCGCCTCCGGGCCATCGCAGGGAGTAAATACCGTCATATTGGGCACAGCACTCATGAGCGCCACATCGTCCACAGCCTGATGCGTAGCCCCGTCTCCGAAGTCTGACAGGCCGCTGCTGCTGCCTGCAATCTTCACATTCAGCTCAGCCGTGGCTATGCTCTGGCGGATCTGATCATAGGCTCTTCCGGCCGCAAATACCGCAAAGGTATTGGTGAATGCAATTTTTCCGGTCAGTGCCAGGCCACCGGCAAAGCTGGTCATATTCTGCTCCGCAATTCCCATCTCAAAATACCGGCCGGGAAATCTTTCTTCAAACATACAGCTCATGGTAGACCTTCCCAGATCCGCCTCCAGCACCACGATGTCCGGATTCTCTTCTCCCAGCTCCACAAGGGCCTTCCCGTATTCGGTTCTCTGGTTATGGATGTTCATGCGATTCCCCCCTTTTTGAGAGCTGACAGAGCTTCTTCATACTGTTCCTGCGTCAGCGCTTTGTTGTGATATCCCGCTTCCCCTTCGGCAAACGGGATCCCTTTGCCTTTTACCGTATCGGCCACAATGGCTGTTGGCTTGCCTTTTATCTCATCCGCCCGGTCAAATGCGGCTGCCAGAGCGCCCACGTCATGTCCGTCCGCAGTTATCGTCTCCAGGCCAAATGCCCTAAGCTTCTCCTCTATGGAGCCGATCTGAAATCTCTCCTCGGTTCTTCCGGTGGCCTGCAGGCCGTTGCGGTCTATGATCACCCGCAGATTATCCAGCCCGAACTTGGCAGCTGACATCAGGGCTTCCCAGATCTGTCCTTCCGCCAGTTCACCGTCCCCGACCGCCACATACACTTTGGCATCAATCCCGTTAAGCCGCAGTCCGGCCGCCATGCCCGAAGCCAGAGATACCCCCTGTCCTAAGGATCCCGTGTTGGCTTCAATGCCAGGCAGCTTTCTCATATCCGGATGCCCCTGCAAACTGCTGCCGAGGCACTTCAGCGTACGGATACTGGACTCCTTATCAAAATAGCCGCATTCCATCAGCGCCGCATACTGCACGAGCGCCGCATGCCCTTTGCTTAAAATAAATCTGTCCCTGTCCCTCATCCGCGGATTTTTGGGGTCATGCCTCATTTTATAGAAATACAGAACCGCCGTGATTTCCGCCATGGAGCAGGAGCCGCCAAGATGGCCCGCTTTTCCAACGCCGATCATCCTGACCACATTCTCCCTGATCGCACGCGCTCTTTCATTTAATTCCTGCCGCATCTTCTCTTCCAGCATTTCTTTCCGCCCTTCCGAGTCACATCTGCTCCAGCATCTGCCGCACTCTCTGAAATCCGGTCTCTCCGCTGTTATATACGGGAACCGCCGTGTCCTTCAGATCAGGCGCCAGCGCCGACATGGACAGCTGGGCCATTACGATACAGTCCACCTCTTTTGAGAGCTTATCCACCGCATCCACCAGGATCTCATTGTGCCGCGCGATGTCGCCTCTCGAATACGCTTCAAAAGCTTCCGGACACAGTACCGTCTTTCTCTCAATGCTGGCTTTGGCTTCTGCGGCCGCGATATCCAGCAGCCGCTCCGAGGACGGCACCGTTGTGGCCAGCGTGGCGAGAAGCCCGATCTTCCTGCCGTTTTTCACGGCCAGCTCCATCATTGGCCGGTCGATCTGGGCGATGGGGGTGTCCACAAGAGGACGGCCCAGTTCGGCCGCGTAGTTGAAGGTGGAGCATGCCAGCAGGATCAGATCCGCACCGGCCTCCTCCAGGTTATGGGCATACTGTGCGAATTTGTAATAGTTGACCTTGGGTATAACTCCCGCACCTGCCCGGATGTTGTCCCTCTGTATGGTATCGTCACACAGATGCATGATCTGAACCTCCGGGATATACCTCTCTATGTAGGGCTCCATTGCCTTGATCGTTATATGGGATGCGTGGATGATTCCCAGTGTTTTTTCAGACAGATTCTGTTTCATGATGTTTTCTCCCTTCTAATTGTCATTGCGCCTGAACACCAGGCAGGATACGCCATGGGCGGGCATATCAAATTCCAGCGCTGCCCGTCCGTCTGCGGCCTGCATCACGCTGTCGGGACACAGTTTCTCCAGCCCGTCCCGCTTCTTGATAGCCTCGTACTGTTCCCCTTCCGGAAACAGCGGGCACCCCTGTCTCACCCATTCCGCATAGGGATTGGAGTGCTCTACATCGATGCGGTAATGCTCCACCGCATATTCCCCGTCTTTAAGGCCGTCCACTTCAAGCGTTATCCTGTTTATCTCCCTGTGGTCCCGGTCATTGTGGTGGCTGGCGATGACAGTCTGTATCTCGCCGCCATTTCCTCTAACCGCAAATCCCGTCACCCAAGTCTCTTCGCCTTCTCCGGTATATCTGGACGTTTTCTGAACTTTCTGCGGATCCGGCCGCTTCGCTTTATCACACTCAAAACCTAATTTCTCATCCCCGAGCATCCCATAGATCTTAAAGAGGTTAAACACCGCTTTATCGATGCCCTGGGTGGTAAATGTCCTGGTGCCCTCAAAGCACCTCTCTCCCGGGAACAGAAAGGCCCATGCCAGGGGGCGCACCTTCATGCCGTATTCGGCGCTTAACCGGTCGATCTCTGCATAGGACGACGCCACATAGGAGGCGTAATATTCCGTATTGCGGAAGATCATATTGGCGTTATCGTACACGCCGCCTGCCGCCCATCCGTCAGGGTCCGCTTCGGACAGCACCACTTCCCGATCCTGATATCCGTATTCCTTAATGATATCAAGCCCCAGCTTCACCTGATGGATCAGGCTTTCCACGGAAGGGTTCTCCTTTGGCGCATGCATCTGGAAGGGGAATCCCCCGCCCTTGGCGTGAAACGTGATAAAGTCAAGCCGGGTTCCCTTTTCCTGCGTGCAGTAATTCGCTCCTCTGCGGCAGTGGTCCAGGAAAAACCGCATGAACTTCTGGGCATGCCCGCCTTCAAATATGCCGGTCACGGCCGGGCCGGACAGCCGTGCTCTCTTTGCAGCGCCGTGCAGCGCATGTTCGGTATAGTCATAGAGCCGGCAGTACTCCGCCGCGGTTCCGTTCCAATAGAAGATATCCGGCTCGTTCCAGAGCTCAAAATACCACGCCGCGATTTCCTCTTCCCCATATCTTTCGGTCAGGTGCTCCGCCACCGTTTTGATAAACTCATGCCACTTGTCATAATCCTTGGGCGGGCACGTCCAGCCCGTATCCTTATACTGGTTATAGCTGTCCCAGTTGCCCTTCACCGGTTTGAGATAGTTGGTATCCGCCAGGTCTTTGGGCATGAAGCCCAGTTCTATAAAAGGCTTGTTGCCGCTGTCTAAAATGGCGTCCAGGATCCTGTCATAATAGGTAAAATCATAGACCGGCCTGCCGTTTTCATCCTCCCAGTATATGTTGGTGGAACCGAATTTATAGGTTCCATGGCAATTGCCCGTGCAGAACATGAAATGCGTCCGGACATAATAGGGCGCGTCTTTTAAGGCTCCGAATTTTGCGAGCAGCTCCTTTCCCTCCGGCGTATAGCTGTAGTTGCACTCATCGTAGCCGATGTAGCGCCAGAGGTGTTCCTGTACGCCTCCCGCAGCCGCCGCGTTTACCTTCACATTCACTGTTTTGCTCATTTCATTTTCCTCCGTCATTTTATTCTTTCAGTCCGGGACTTTTCCCGATGGATACATGGCCCTTTTACAGACTACTCCAGCCGCCTAAGCGTATCTCTGGCAATCAGCGCCGGCTGCAGGATCACCCTCTTGTGAAAACCTTCCTCCGCCGGGCTTTTAGCCGCCCGGTCCATGAGCGAAAAGCACTCGGCGATCATCATATTGGCATCCAGGCAGTAGGTTGTGAGCGCCGGCGAAAACTGCCCGGCAAGCGGGATATTGTCCACGCTTAGGACCGATATCTGATCAGGCACTTCAACACCGTGAGCTTTCATCGCCTGGATCAGGCCTATGGCCATCCAGTCGTTAGCCGCAAATACCGCGGTATAGCCCTCAGCTCTGGCTAACCGTTCCACCTGTTCGGCCAGTTCATAGCCCCCCATGAAATTCATCTTGCTTTCCAGCACTGTGAGCTCCATCCCGTTCTTTCTGGCGCTTCTGATAAAACCGTTCTTGCGGTAGAGCGCCGATGCGTATTTGTCCGGCCCGGTAATATGTATCACCCTTTTATGTCCGTATGAATCCAGCACCTTAGCTGCATTCAGCCCGATCCGGAAATGGTCAAAATAGATCTGGGCAAATTCATCCTGATTCGGATAATTTTCAAAAGATATAATCCTTGGATATGCGTCTTTGATTTTCTCCAGATCCGGTTCCTCAAACTTCCCGATCATCAGGACCGGCGATATCATATCCCCGTTTTTCAGTGTCTCAAGTGTGAGCGGAATCATGTTGACGCTGTTTTTAGCGGCATAATTGGTCAGCTCCATCAAAAGCCGGTTATAAAACGGATCGCTGAATTTAATATCCGGCGAACAGATCAGATTCATATATTTGTTTTTCACAATCGGGGCGATATAGGTGCCCTTTCCCTCATACTTGATCAGCAGCCCTTCCGAAACCAGCTGGCCGATCACCTCCCGGATACGCTGCCGGCCGGCACAGAACCGCTGCTCCAGCCTGCGCTCCGACTCGATTTTGATCAGCCGGTCCGTCTGGAGCCCGGCGAATTCTTTTCTCATCAGATCGGCCAGCTCTCTGTTATCCTGATTCATTGTCATATCCACCCGCTTTCTTTATCGGACAGGCGCAAATACCGCCTTTTGTGCATTTTGTCCATAGTGTCCTCAAAAAATCCGTTGTGCATTTTTTACAGTTTTCGCATTTGGTTTAACCCAAAACGAGGTTTCTATTGGTAAGATTTGTGCATTTTTACTGTTTGTAGTAGTAATTCCGCATGATTTTAGCCTTTATTATATGGATTTTTATAGTCATTTTTAACAAAATTATAGCAAAGGTCTTGAATATTGTCAATCCACTTTTTGTACAATAGAGCGTGTCGTGTCTGAAAATTGCTTTCCGTAAAATGAGCGTCACACATTGTGGAAATGAATTTCAAAACACGCTCTAACAAAAGGGGGCCGCCGCCCTACCGGTTGATCAGCCGGTAAAGCGGCGGCCCCCAAAAGGCGCCTCAAAAAGTATCTATAAATTTATCCCCTTCCAGATAGGCAATCATATTGAGCACAAGGAAATTCCAGTTTTCAAACCCACAGGTCACGATGGGTTCTCCGGTATCCGGATGATAGTACTCATGCAGGCATCCGTTTTTCTCCAGATCCCGTCCGAACAGCTCCACCGTCCTTTCACACAGCTCCCACGCATCCTCTTCAAATCCGTAGCGGTGCAGCCCGGAAAATACCATGAAGTTGCTGATTCCCCATACCGGTCCCAGCCAGTTGGACGGATTGTTGCTGGCCCTTAAGTCATACATCTTCTCCAGCCTGGACAGCGTGCGGATACCGTATCGGCAATGGAAGGTACGGTCATCCCTGTATCGCAGGAGCATCCTTCCCGCCTGTTCTGCGGATGCTATGCCCGCCCACATCGGCAGGAAGCTGCTCCAGCTGTCCACGCGCAGCAGAATACCGTCCCAGGTCCGGGGAGCCCCCTGATGCAGCCAGTCCGAAGGATCTATCGGCCTTAAGCAGAGATCCACACTGTAATAGGTGCCGTCCCGCTCGTCCCAGCAGTGTGTGTTCACCGCATCAGCGAGATCCGAAGCATAGTTTCTCCAGCGGTTTGCATGATCCATATCTCCCGACAGCTCCAGCAGATACCCCAGAGCCAGCATCTCCCGGTACAGCAGGCTGTTCAGATAGATTGACGCGCAGCTCTTCTCCGGCCGGTAATAGACGGACGGGTCGTTGTCCACACCCACTGCAAAATCATCCTGCCAGTAGGCCAGGCCGGTGGACGCATGCATATGGCTTTCTCGGTAGCGGTTTAAAAATTCTTCCAGCTGCGGCAGCAAGGGCCTCACCCACGATACATCCCCGCGGTTTCTCTGTACGATGGACGCCGCATGCATCGCCAGCACCGGCTTATGCATATTGTCATCGTAAGGGCCGCGGCCGGGCAGCCTGCGCTCCATGATTTCCTCGCTTGTGATACAGATCGGCATGATGCCGTCCTTCATATGGTCCAGGAAATTGCGTATGCAGCCCTGTTCATAGATGAGATATCTGCCCTGTTCCCCTGTCTCCTGTTCCACCTGGCCCAACGCGATGCTCACCAGCCAGGAATCCCAGTCCCACAGCGCTTTGGAATAAAAGGGGCAGGTGGGCTCACTGGGCACCACATAGGGGTACTTCAGCAGCCCCTGCGCCTCCCGCGTCATACCCCCGCAGTTTTTTAAAATAAACTCTTTCAGTTCCGAACTATAGCGATCCATTTTTTTCTGTCTCTCCTCTCGGAATATTGGCTTGATGAGTCGATTATAACAGGCCGCAGCACGGTTTTCAACTGTTACCGGCTTGATCGGCAGCCAAGAACAGTAACCGTATATCCGTTCAGATTATACAATAAAATTCCGGCGCCGTAAGCAGGCCCTGCGGCAGTGTCACGAACGCCACACTCCACGTGGAGCCTTCCGTCACAAAGCTGGCGGGCCCATAGCCGTCCACCAGCGCAGGCAGCATATGAAGCGGTCCGAATGTATTTCTCCTGGTGAGCACCGTCTCAATCTCCAGCTTCCCTCCGTTTGCGATTAATTCGGTGATCTCTGCCTCATACGGAGGAAAACAGATCAGCTTTTCCGCCGAACCGCAGCGCAGCCCCACGCATGAGCCGGCAAATCCCGGAACCGCGGCGGCCACTCTCCTGCCGGCCCAGTCCGCGGGAATGTCCATGAGGTATACCAGCTTTCCCGAGTAAAAGAGCAGCCCCTGCTCTGTGATATCCCCCAGCCTGATGCTCTCGGGAAGCGCCGTGAGCACAGGATACATCCTTTCGCTCTCCCGCTCCGCAGTGACACCAAAGCTTCCCAGCAGATAGACAGCTTCCAACCCACTGGTGCTATGATAGCTGACGGTGATCTCCACCTGATTTTCGCCGTATTTCAACAGCTTCCGGCTCACGGTCAGGCGGTCGAAACAGATGTCGATCCATTTGCCGTGGGACTCTCTTAAAAGCTCCTCCCCGTTTACCCTAACCGAGCCCGTATGCTCCAGATCCTCCAGCACCAGCTCGATATCATCCTCCGGCACGGTCTCAACCGTAAAGCAGAACCTCTGCACAGCCGTGCAGACAGGTTTGTCCGTGCCGGAGCGATACTTCCTCGCATACCATGGCTGAAGCATCTCCCCACCTCTTGCCGGTATGTTAAAATGCTCCCTCAGTGCCCGGTCAGCCTTAAGGATCTCCTGCTCCGGAATCACCGTGCCGTCGGACAGCTCTACCCGGGCCCTGTCCAATACGCAGACATTCGGCTCCTCCAGGCGGTATTTCCATTTCTCCGGACAAACGGTATTCAGGCGCTCTCTCTTCTCTGCGGCCGGAGACTGCCAGTTTTCCGTCCCTGTCCCCGGCTCCGGTTCAGAACTGCATCCCGTTCTCAGCACATACAGTCTCGATTCCCCCGAAGCGAACGATGTTTTGAGCAGGCACCTTCCGCCAGCCGTTACGGCGTGCTCTGCCCTGCGCTCTCCGGTCATCGGATCCCATCTCGTTACAGCTGTACACTGTCCAAGATCGATCGTCAGTCCCGGTCTCGGGCGGTCCCGGTCTGTGTTTAACAGCATGACGCTTCTGTGTGCACCGTCCAACCGCCTCGTTTGAACGAATATCTCCCTGCTGCCCTCCCCGGTAACCTCTATCTCCCGTCCGCTCCTGCAGGCCGCGGCAATGGCGCCGGGTTCCAGCGCGATGCGGCAGGGGCGGCCTGATTCCGCAAATTTTACGGCTTTGTCGGAAGGTGCGGCATCCACATACTCCGGTACCCTGCCCGCAAAGACAACGCTGCCGCCCTGACCGTCAAACTCACAGAGCAGGGAGAGGGTCGTGTTTCGGACCGTATCGCATCCGGCCACCAGCACCTTTTTATATGCCTGCTTTCCGATATACAGGCATCCTTTTTCAACCCGTCCGAACCGGGCGATGTGGTCTTCATCCCCGTAATCGAAATCGATCCTGCAGCCGGCCAGGCTGTGAAATACCTTTGCATATTGCTCTTCCAGCCTCTGTATTTCCGGATCCCGAGCGGACAGCCCATAAAACGCCCCGCTGTATGCTCTTGCCCACACGCTCTCGATAGGGCTGACCACCAGCAGCTCACATTCTGGCTCCCCCTCATCCATCAGCACGCCGATTCTGGCAAAATACGTCTCCAGCGCTTCATACTCCCGGTACCAGGCCGACTGGTGGAGAATGCTGGCCGGATAGTCTCTCTTGGCTTCCCCCTTCATGGTATACCAGGAAAGATGCGGGCAGCGGAAGTTCACCCCGAAAAGACGCTGCCAGTCCCCTATATTTTTATAGGTGTTCAGGGATGTCTGCCATCCCGTGCATCCGTTCAGCTCCGAGAGCACCCATTTCTTCTCCTGCTGTCTGGCCACTGATTCGATCTGTTTCACAATCCAGTAACATCTGTTGCCGGATCCTAAGACGTCCACGCCCGGCCTGTGCATATACTCGTAAAACCGCATCAGAGATCCCTGCATGACTGTCTGCGAACACAGGCAGTCCTCATGGAGCACGTGTCCGGTGAATTCCAGATGGTTTTCGCTGCACCAATCATACAGCGGTTTTGCAAAATTCTCCAGAAACAGTTCCTGGCAGAGCTCTATGTAATCCCATGCCGTTTTGGAAAGCGCTCTCTTGTCCTTTCGCAGGAACAGCTCCGGCAGCCTGCATTTCAGATCGTAACCGAACCTCTTCCTGAATTCGTCAAACAGTCCGGGCGTATACGGAGCGGCGTTTTCCTTCCCATCCGAAAAGAATGTGAAGAGTGCGCCCCTGTGCGGTTCGTCGGTAAAAATACCGTATATTGATGCTCCAAATTTTTCCCCGCAATGCTTCCGGTATGCTTCATGTGTGGTTCTGATATAGGATTCCACCGCCTCACGGTTCATCGTATCCAGATATGTGTATCCGTTGTAATTATCGCTGCACTCGGGATGTTTTGCCGTAAAAATGAGAACCGTTTCCCCGTCCGAAGGCAGCTCGCCCTCCGCCAGCTCTCTTCCGTCCGTATAGGCCGTTCCTTCAAGTCTGCACGCATAGGTCAGAAGCTTTATTTCGCCGCCCGCGCATGTCTCATCCGCCCGCCCTATATATTCTCCGGCCGTTACGGTATGCATTACCATGTACCAGGAGCGGTATTTCTCCTCCTGTGTGACCATCCCGCCCGCAGACCCGGAAGGCCAGCGGTCCTCATCGTAAAGCCACGGCATGAGGCCCCGCTCCTTTCCGTATTCTGCACATCGGTTAATTAACCGGAACCACTCTTCACCTAAATACTCCGTCTCAAGCCCGGTGCGCGAATGCATGAAAAATCCGCCGAACCCCATTTCTTTCATAATATCTATCTGGCGCAGCAGTTCCTCTTCCTTCAAATCTCCGTTCCAGGCCCAGAACGGCATTGCCCTTTGTTTTGCATCCGGGCATTCAAACTGTTTTTGTAATTCCTCAAGCTTCATTGTGACCTCCCCTTCATCCATTCCGGAATATGCCGAAGCAGCTTAACCGGCTGTCTCTTTGTTTAAATTATAAAAGGCCGGCCTTCTTACTGATTACAGGATACTATATCTGTGCCTTTTTGTACATGATTTCATTTGGCTAAACCGCTTTAACCAAGTGCTATCAGGTCTTGAACAATAGATATCCTGACTGAAAAGGGACTTGCTAAATTTGAGGCAGATTCATTTTATCTCCCCACCAGTTGGGGAAAGTAAAATTTGGATTTTTTCGCAAACGCTTATATTTAAAGGTTTTCAACACAATACACACTTTTTCAGTTTTTTATTGAATATGCCCTATAATCCCATTATAAAATTTATTAAGAAAATAAACAAATACTTGGATTGCATGAACAACTATTCCTTCAGAGCATTGAATATTTCATTTTCCTATTTTTCTCTGTATATATTCTTCCAAATACACAAAAAAGCCCAACTACTATTTCCAGTAATTGGGCCTTTTGTCTAGATTATGACACCTGTGGTGTCGCAATCTGCAATCTTGATATTATAACAATTTTAAATATTCCAATCTTGTTTTCTCCAATGCCTTTTCCAGTTTTTGATTTTCCTTTTTTAGTTCTTCATTTTCCCGCTTTAAATTCTCCAGTTCTATCCTATAAATCTCATTCTGTTTTTCCAGACTATATTGTTTGATTTCCTTCCGGATTTCCGTCATCTGCTCTATATCCTGTTCCCTTTTTATCTCATCAAGAACTGCTCTTACTTCTTCATTTTTGTAAAAGAAGCCTTTGGAAAGCCCGGTTTTCTTAGATAACTCCGAAACAGAAATATTGCGTCCTTCCTTCGATGCCGATTTTATTTCCCGAATTGCCAGTTCCATTTTGCGCTGGCTCTCTTGCCGGTTTATTTCATTCATTTTATCATGCTTTGCCATCTGAACAGCCCTTCCCAAACAGTGTTCTTCCTGGGCAAAATATTGTTCCGATGCCCTGGCAATTCGTTCATCCTGCCAGCCAATATATTCTTTTACACGCTCATCGGTAGCATAACCCATATACTCCCGGATTGCCTGTATAGATGTTCCGTTCCGGTACAACATCCTGCAAAATTCCTTTTGATAGTCACAGCCTTTGAAAACATATTCTCCATCTAATATGCCATGTATCAAACATTGTTTCCTGATTGCATCGCAAAATCCAGCCGTTGTATACCTTTTGCCCCTACTGTTCAAAAAGAGATAATCTTCTATCTCCTTTTGATTGCGCTTCATGTATTTTATTACAATCCAGTGTAAGATATCCGAAACCGGAATCTTTCTGTCTGCCTCCGGTATGCTCATCCAACTGGTTCCGTTGTCCCAGTTAAAATCCCTTCCTTTTAATAAAAGCAACTTTCCTTTTATTATCCCCGTATGAATCAATATCACACTCATTACCCTCAAATCCTCAGGAAAAAGATGCAGATTTTCCTCCAGCAGTCCTAGTTTTTCATCCAGTTCTTTTATCTCGTTTCGAGCCGGATATGATTTTTTCAAGAAATGCGTTGTTGGAATTTCAAAATGGCAAATCAAATTCCTTACCTGCAGATAAGTAATAAATTTTATAGTTCCCTGTATCTTGTTATTACAGCTTTGAGGCTTTAATTTCTGCATTCTCAGATGTTCTAAGTATCTCCTTACTGTTTGAGTGCTTATATCCGAAATAGTCATGTCTTTTTCTTCCAGATAACACAAAAACTCACGCACGTAGGTATGCTGAATCCTAATTGTGCCTACACTTTGACGGGTTACCTGAAATAAATATTTTGTATACTCCTGAAATGCTGCTCTATTTTGCAAAATAACAATATCTAAAAAGCTAAATCGCTGTATGACGCTGCCCCTTGCCTGCCTCTCCTGGTTTATGTTTAGTCCATCAACATACCAGACATTCGCATACCATGCCGGTTCCTTTTCCACCAAAAATAATTCTCTTCTGCAAAATTCAACAAACTTCCACGGGCTGCCACAAAGCTTTCCTGTTTTGGATATTAACCGTGCAGAATACTCCTTCACCTGAGACGTTTCCATTAACAGAATGTCGAAAATTTTTGCTTCTTCTGTATATTGGAATAAGTATTTTAACGGAAGCAAGTATTGATTTCTACGTTTTTCTCTGTCTTTGATGCTTTTAACAATATGCCCTAATATCCATTCCACTTGCTTTTTTACGGTTTCACTTGCATCTGTCGAAAAATCCCAAGGCAAGATATCCTTATCTTTCTCCAAATCAAAAGATTTTGCCATACAGCCTGTAAAATAGTCAGGTAAAATATTTGGTTATTTCGCATATCCTTCTTTTTCATCATGTACTTTAGAGATTCCTTCAGTTAACTTAGCGCACTATTTAAAATGTATTCTTACCCTTTTGAGACTTTATCCTGTACATCATCCTATACAGAGTTGTACAGGATGATGGATAATTGTCAGGAATATTGCTTTCCGACAAAACAGACGGTTTAGTAGGAGCAAGTACCTGTTTTGCCTGTCTTCTTTGGTTAAAGGCTATTTTACAATCCATTGTCCTGATTTTCGACTGCCAATACGTTCAATTATTCCCTTTTCTCTCAGTTCTTTTATAACTCTTCTTGTCTGTCTGTCAGAACGGTTCAATTTTGTGGCCAGTTGTGCCTGTGTTATATGAGGATTCTCTCTTATTGCTGATAAAATTATTTTCTCTAAAGAATCATCTAATAGGTCATTTAATGGGTCATTTAATAGGACATTTTGATCTTTTAAAAAGTTCTTTTGTCCTAAAGGCGTAAATTTTACCATGATGTCTTCTAAATGAAGTGTATATTCCGGGATCGGAACACCGTGTTTTTTACATGCTTCACATATTTTTTCTATCCCACGTCCCCATGTTTCTACATATCCTGCCCTAAAAAATCCATTGGCTATATTCGGATTATAAGGCTGTGAGCGATGGCGCTCCATCAATGTTTCGATTGTCCATCCTACCGGAAATACACAGTCATTACTGATATACATTGCGTCCTCATGAATCCGAATCTGTATTGGCACTAATGCTGCGTAATTGGAATGAATAATCGCATTATATACCGCCTCCCTGACAGCCGCCTTTGGGAGCGGATACGTCTCGATTCTGGTGACATTGTCATAAGATATGATTGCCTTCATGTACTTCAAGTAAATCAATTCTATAACCCTGTCCGCCTGTATAAATAAGGAACCATGAATCTCGTCCTGATAGCGCAGGTCAGAGCCTTCTCCAAAATATCCGATTTTAATATACGCACCTGTAACCCATTTCTCCGGATTGCGGTGAAACAGGAGAATTGCCGCACGTTTTAACCTGCCCTGTTCAAAAAGACCAAGGCTGTCCAAAAGCTGTTCATTGCTCATATTCAGGTCTTCTTCAGCCATACGCCCACTCCGTAGTGCCTCTCGCCGAAAAATATCAAAACTCTCTTTGTCTAAATCCTCAACAGTAGCTCCATCGACTGGAACAGCATCCCATTTATACCCTGTTTTAGACAGTAAAAACTCTGTCAAAGATGCACCTCTGAGAAGCTGCTTTGTACTGCCGCTGCGATAATGATACTCTCCTTTATAATTTACTGGATAGCTGCTGGGATTCACACAAATTTCAATATATTCCTTTCCGTCATGTGTCAACAGATTCACATCCACAATAATGCCAAGGATATCCCTTACTTTATTCGGAATATCTTCAAGCAGCTTTTTACTGTCTGGCACCCCAATCACAGTACCATCATCATCCGTTCCAATATATATTTTGCCGCCTTGAGCATTAGCAAAGCCACAAATCCACTTTAAATACTCATCACGCCAGGATTCTTTCCATTCTGTGTTTTGGTTTTCTGCCATTCACTTTCCTCCCATCTCAATTTAGAAGTCATAATGATTTAACACTATGTGACTATTTTTGAAGTTTAAGGATTTCACCCGTTATATCGCTTCCTTCATAGATGAATACAGATTCCCACTCACTCCACTTTGTAATGGAATAATCCGCAGCATGGATTTCTTTTTCGGCATCTACCAACCATACAAGTTTCATCCCTGTTTTGTCAAGATAAGTATCCAAGATATCTTTCCGAACAACAACACTGTTAATTTCTTGAGTCAAATCTGTATCGAAAGCAGCTAGAATTCCATTGGAATCAAAATAAAACCCGTCTGCTTTTTGTTGCTTCAAATTCATTGTTTCAATGAGGTTCGCACACGGCAGACTTTGGGAAATTGCACTCTCTTTTGTTGCATCATATTCTTCTTCCCACAACAGATCTATTGTAGCATGAAGTATTTTACCTATTTTTTTCTTGATTTCTCGCTCCCTGATTTCCTCTTTGAATTGAATCTTTGGAACTTCGAAATCATCTTTCTCATTCCAATCATCCATAACTTCTTCCACTTCCCACTCATCGTCTTCAGATAATTCATTATACTCAGACAATAAGGCTTCTATCGAAGAAAGGTCTGGAACTTGCACCGTCTCTGCAACTATTTCATACTCGCCGGTTTCAATCTGCACATCCACCCAGGCATATTCATTGAATTCCCGACAACTCGGTGACCAAGGATATTCTCTGTTAAAAACAGAGTATGTTTGATGATGGGATGCTATATCGCTCACAATAACTGAGCGACCATTTTTCACGCACTGGGAGAGTTCATCTGCCTGCTCTGGACTGACAAAATAAGCATATAACCAGCTCCATACCAGCAGCTTATCTATATCCAGATCTTCACGTCCTGTGTCACAATACTTCGTCAAGCATATCCATTTTGTTCCATTATGGTCAGTCAGAATCAAAGTATCCTTCAATTTATTCAAGAAGATTCCCTTCGTTCCAAGCCACGTTATCTGTGCATCTGCCGTGGAAATATCAGCGGCTTTGTTTTCCTCTTTTCCCTTAGTTAAGAATTCATCCAATATAGTAAATCTGGGAGCCTCCTTACAAATCATAAAGCTTTGATTCAAAGTTGGATCAAAATCTCTAATATATGGTTCCCACGCCCCCTCAAATTTAACATCTTCTTTCTCGGGATAGTTCCAATGGTCAACCATCTTACAATGATCTGAAATACGAGCCAGCATATTATACATGGTAATCCATTGATACTTTTTGCCAATCCTTTCAGTCTTCATGCTCTGATGCCTATCGTAGCTGCCGCAGTGCTGATCATGCTCTCCAAAGTATTCTTCGGAGAACCCAAGTTCCTCCTGAATGTAATATACAGCGTAGTTGAACATCTTCTTGTCATTTACGTCAAAATTATGAAGAGCGCTTTGGAAAACATAGCGGCCAAAATCTCCATACATTCCCATGCCTTCAAAACGCATGGAGTGTATCAGCCAAAACATTGCTCCATCGTAATGCTTCTCCAGATAACGTTGGTCTTCTATCTCTGGAATAGGGTCTGAATTGTACGGAGGTACGATTTTCTTTCGTTCTATCATACCTGTATATTCCGAATGCTCATAAAGGAATCGCTCAATAATCAGCCGTGCATAATCTCTAAGCAAGATATCCGGATATACTTTTTCCTGTTCAAACACTGTATGATAAACATATTCTGCCAAAGCCTGATTGCCCCTGTCATCCGTCCGCTTACAGCAAGCACCAAACACAATTCCATATAGCCGTTGAATGATATAAGGATCATTTACTTTCTCAAATTTTCTAAGAATAATCTCGCATAGCTGAAAATGCTCCTTCAAAATTTCTATCATAGCTTTTGATGTATAATCCCTCAACCATCGATTGGATGAAGACAAGAGCCAGCCAAACAGAGTCAAGAGCAACTCTATCTGCTTTTCCTTTGTTTCTTCGAGTTTTTCTCCTCTATCATACATCTGGATAAGTTGCACCAGTCTATCAGTATCATTGCTCGGCAATTCGTTTATATAAATTGTCCAGAGATAATCCCTCTTATTCAGATTATAACTTGAAAGAAATCGGTGAAGAAAATCTGCATTAAATGGATGTGAAACCTTCACACTATTTCCAATTAGCATCGGCCATAAATCCTCTGGACTACAGGGATACTTTTTCAGCAACTCTTCAAAACAATCTATCGGAATATACCGGCTATTTCGCCATTGGAAGCAATTTATATATCTTGAAAAAACCTGCCATTTATCATCAGTATCTTCCAGCTCATCGATTACGTCAATACACTCTTCCCCATATTTTTCTGCATACAGTGCACAAACATTTACAAATATATCAATATTCCAAGAATTACCCAGTTTCCCTTTTTGTATTCCCAAAATTTTCTCTGACAGATATCTACGCACTTCAGCTTTTGTTTGATATTTTTCCATAATTGCCTTTGCACAGTAATAATCATTCATCTGGTCAAAAGCAAAATATAATGTTTCCACTCCTTCAAAGACAGAATCATGAAGAATATGTTCCCTTACAAGATGTCGTACAAGCGTAACTGCACTTAATCCATATTCTGACCAAAAACTCAGCTGAGTCAACTCCTTCTGGGGAATAGATCGTTCATCACGTGACACTAGCCATTCTGCAATTTCCATGATTAAAGGGCTCAAAATATCATCATCTTCGGTATAACCCTTTTGCCTTAATACAGCTTCAAGCGCTCGGTATACATTTCCATTGGCATGTTCAATCACTCGGTTGTACAGTGTTGGTAAACTAATCTCTTCACCATTGTACGTTTTACAATACAGCGTGAGAAAAAGCGGATTTGCCATTTCATAACCAAAGTATTCCAGCGGAGTAAACGGAATGTTATAATGATTCATAAACTCTCTTACTGCTGTAATACTGTCGTCCTCAAATCCTCTATGAGTCATGGTCACAACGCCTTCTTGACCTTTCAAAACAGAATCAGGCAAAATCAACTTTTGATATTCTGGTCGATAGGCCAGAACCAATTTAACCATAGGAGACCGTTTGATTTTATCTATTATAGACGCCAGACCTGATTTCCATAATTTTCTGTTCCATGTCTCATTAAGTGCATCAATAAAAACCGGTACAATACAGTTGTTTTTTTCACCGATAGTTTCCAAGATATCAATCAAATTCTCAAAACTATAATCAAGTTTTAAGTTTTTCATAATCTGCTCATGGATTGGATCATCAGTAAAATAGATGCCTGCTACTAACAACAGCGCTACTCGATCCTCCCCCAAAAGGCTCTGTGTTTTCGAGGCCAACAACTGCGACTTTCCAGTTCCAGCTCTGCCAGAAATCGTTAATATATCTCCATAAAGCAACTGTCTTTCTCTTTTAGAAATCATTACCATATCCGGCAGTCTCTTCAGCATATTCAGATTATGTATCTGACTCTCCAATTCTTGATATTCTTTTCGTGCTTCTTTACTCTCTTCTCGATTCTTATCACTTTCATAAACAAGCCTGTACTTTTCATCTCTCTTTTTCTCCAACTTTTTACATTCTTCCGTCAGTTCATCCAGAAAAGTTGTAACAGCCAACCGTACCTCGTTATTCCACTGAAAAGAATCATATAGCGTTTCACTACTTACATCTGCAAGGGTTGACACCGCTTTTTTCAGTGTCTTTAAATAATTTCGTTTATCGCTTCTGCATAGGAATCCGCTTATCTCATCAAGCAAATTTGCCTTCTTTGCATTAAGATATTCTGCTGCCCTTCGGTCATTGATAAACAGGGAAAATTCATCCAAAAACACCGTATTGACATTGAAATCACGGTTATAGCGTTCTCCCAGTTCATCCAACATATGGCTTGTGTGAGTTGCAAACCATTCCGGCTGAATCGAGTAGTTTCCAAAATAATATAAAGCAAGGTAAGGATATTTATTCCTTACGAGATCGAGAATCGCCGTATCTGTAATCAATTGTATATCTATATTTGCTTTTTTCAAACATTCCACTGCTTTTATATATCCATTCGCTGTAGATGTAATGGGTTGATTACAAAAAATATATACAAGATTAACAATTCCTTCCTTGCCTGAATAATATTCTACCGTTTTCTCTGTGGAATGTTTTATCTGCCCATAATCTACATCCTTATCAAAAAATTTCGCTTGAAACCCAATCCAGCGCTTATTCGTTTCATCATAAATAGGCTCTGTCTCCAGCCCATGATTGTTTGGGTTTGCATGAAGATACCTAAACTGCGTATTTCCAGTGAGATTCTCATTTGCGAATAACTGACGGCACAGGTCTTCAAACTTAAACCGAATTCCGCGTGCATCATGATTATATGCAGCAAAGTTTTCCCAGTTTATATGCATTCTAATCTCCCCCATTCCTCATATAGTAAACCCATATTTCAGAAATACCAATTCTATTCTTTTACTGATATTGACACAAATATAATGTCTCATCTGATTTACTTTTTTCTCAGTCTATATTCTCGTTGAATGTCCTGACCAATAAGATAGTCTGAAGTCTTCTCTGCTGTTGTTTAAATTCAATAGTAGTATTCCCAGTAACGGTCAAATTCTCAAAATCCTGCTCAAATTTACTCCCATTTTTAATTCTTTTAAATGTTAATTCTATTTTCTCGCTATACCTTTCCATACCTTTTTATCAAGAATCTATCACTGTACTTTCATCCATTCAATAATCTCTTCAAATCCATTCGCATACAATCTCTGAAAACTCTTCCCATTTGCATCTGACAAAAAATCCAAGAATTCTCCCATATCCTTTCTATAAATCTGTCCTATAATCTGAAGATCTTTTGTAGTTTTTCCGATTGCCTCAAGATCATCGATCACACGCATTCGCTTTTCCAGCTTCTCATACTTTTCTTTCCAGAATCCTATGTACTCCAATTTTGCCTCTGGCCCATCATAAACATTAGGACCAATCTTTATAGGGGCATTGTCTCCATAATGCCCCCGCTCTTTTTCACTTAATACAATAAACAGAAGCCTGTCCTTGTAATGCCTGTCTTTTATAATTTCACCCACCTCATACATACAAGGCTGTTTTCTTAAATAAGTGTCACTTATCACTGCTAATACAAAATCGTGATCTTGTATCGTATCCATAAACTCTTTAAAGCTTGCTTTATACTTAAGCTCGGTATATCTGGAAATCTTTATCTTACCCTGAAGCTTTTCGCAAATTGTTTTTTCTACAATATCAACAATTGGCGCATCGCATTCCGTATAAGAAATAAACAAAGTAGATGGACCTTTCCATTCCTTTTGCTCCATTATCTTCGCATCATTATTTACAAAAATATATTGTGTTCCCTCTGCAAGAACCAAATCATCCGACTGTTCCACTCTAATCACAAAAATATTTCTATCAAAAAGAAGAAAACTTCCATACTGGCATTTGACTTTATGGGACAATTTTCCATATGCAGCTTTCATAATATTCTCTATATTGGATGTGAGATAAAAACCTGTTAATTTATAACTTCCATTATCCTTCTCTGCCCCAATTAAGATGTATCCACCTGCTTTGTTAGCTAGGGCACAAATATATTTTGCTAACTCCCCCGGGCGAGATTCTAATGCTCTGCAAATTACATTATCGAAATTATTATTGCTCAGTACAGCTTCTATGTCCCTGCTTAAGCTCATTCTTCTACAATCCTCTCAATGGTATTCTGTTTAACCCTGTCAGTTTGATAATCTTTCCAAATGTAAGCTTCTTTGGCTCTGATTTACCGTCCTCAACCCACAATTCCCAGTCCCTGGAATAATCCAGGATATCTTGTTCCTCTCTGTAATAAATACGCACTTCCCCACCATCCGAAGGGCGAGCCAGCAAATATATCTCTTTTCCATTCTTTTTTATGATAAATATTGTATCTGATGCCGGATGTATTTCAGATAAATCATAGTCTTCTCTTTGCCTCAGGTACGAAAAAATATTAGTTCTGGAACGCTCTAAGATGGATTTTACGTATTCATAGGTCTCTTGATTATGCTTTGTAGGTCTGTAAAACTGCTCCGCAAAATCATCATCAGTAAATGCTTGATTCAGCGCTTCTTCGGACTCAATCCCATACTGTAACAACACCGCTGGCGTTATCTCACTTCTTACCTTTTCTTCCGGTGAACCAACTTGTCCTATTCTTATTATTTCCTCTAAGTTTTTTGCACTGGTAATTGAATATTTCTCCATGATATCATCTAATATTTCTGCCTTTCGGATATTTGAAGTAATCTCTTCATCATCATAGAGATAATGTTTGTTTTTATACAACTCTGGAAAAATCTCTTTCGCTTTATCACTATTATCCGTCATCCAAAGTAACAGTTTCTTAAAATTAGTCCGCACCTTATCATCCTTAGAAGTTCTGTTTGCATTCACATACTGTGATATAGCCGGTACTATATCACAATCTTTTTTCACACGATTTTCGGGCATCTTTAAATAAACTTGCTTCATTAGCAGCTCTGCTTTAATATCATAACCCGCACTAACTGCAAGTTCCTTTAAAGTCTCATCCATATCACTATCCAAAAAGATATCATCTTTTATCACAAATATCCCATTTTGGTTCGGAAGAATCGGTCTTTTCGATTTATTGATTAAGTTTTCATAACCTGTTTGAACTATAAATTCTATAAATTCCGCTAGGAATCCTGTCGTATCTTCCATAGATTTACTCATATACAGTGATAAATGTTTCAAATCGGCGCACTCACTAATCTTATCTGCCACACAAGTAAGCGTATATTTTAATGCTTCTTGTAATATTTTTTTTGATATCAAAGGAACTTCCAGCATAAAAGCATTTGTTTTGAAAATATCACTTGCGTATCTGCATATCTTTTGTTGTATATCCAGATTTTCATTATCTTTTTCATAGTAGAAAACCATCAGAAATAAAATACTACTCCTTATTCCCCCATCTGCTTCCTCTAGTCTGTCTTCAATTAATCTAAGCATTTGTCCATTTTCTACATTTTCTGCCTGAAACCACTCCCGATTCGGAAGATCTGAATCAAGCAACCAGCTTCTGCAATCAGCACCCAATTTATCCAAGATGTTTTTATATTCTTCCAAAATATCCTTATCATAATGAAGTTCTGAAACACAATGAAATTTCCCTCTTTGATCTGGAAGGATTCTGATTTTATTTGCAAATATATATTCTTGCAATTTTTTATTTTTCTCGACTAGATCATAGTACCTCAAAAGCCAATCTTGCCAATTATAGTCTGGCATCGTTTCCTGCAATTGTTCAATCCCACCATACTCCTGTAATTGTTCTGTCAAATTTTTTAATGTATATCTATTACAGCCACTCCATAAGGAGAAATACCAATCATGAATATTTGCTTTACAAGGAATACGTTCTGGCATTATTGGATAAAGTAATTCCCATATTTCTTCTCGAATTTCCGTGTTGGCATCTGAAATAATATATACCTGTTCTACCCCTGACCAGTCCTGTAACGCCAACATCTCATTCTTACTGGTTTGTATAATTTCAGTATTTAAAATCGTATCTTTACAATTATTAATAATCGCTTTAATCCATTCTTCATCATACCAATCCTTTTTTTCATAAGTATCGATATGTGTAATGTGATAGATTCCACCCCAACAACGCTTTGCCGCATATGCCAATAGTTTTGTATACAAACCACACGCTTTTTCTATAATCTTACGATTCTGCTCAATTTCATCATCAATTCTATTCTTTGACTTACAGGACAGATATATGCCATCTCTCGGTTCCGTTGGATTAAAATCACTTGAATTAATTACAACTGGAAACGGAAAATCCTCTGTACCTATTAATGGAAAATCACAGAATAATTTTGGCTGTCCTTTTGCAAATGATATAAAGTTCACTGAATTGTTATTGCGTTCCAACCCTGCAGATATGGCGAGCCCATCTTCGGTCAAATTTAAAATATATATGTTCTTTTTTGTGATTTTAGATTCATACAGGATTTCATGAACTAATGCATTTTCTTCCTGACTAGTATGACTTTGATTGTATCGGAACACCTCTCCTGTTGATTCCAAAAAAATCTCTTCAATATCCTCTATCATAGATAAAACAAATGGTGCAGTTACTCTCAAGTTTTCAATTCCCTGCTTTGCCACTTCTATACCATCTTCATCCAATGCATATTCAAAGATTGTATTATAAGCCTCCCAGTCTGGTACATCCCGCAAAGGTGTACATTCCATAAGCTGCTGTACAGCCTTTTCCATGGCTCTTACAATTTCCTTTTGCTCATGCCCCGTCCGATCCAAAGTAAAATGGAAGTTTGAAAAACTACCTGCCTCTGTTTCCAATATACCAGACAAATCCACAATTTCTGACAACAAATGTGTTGTCAAAAACCCTGTTCCAAATTTTCCACTTGTTCTCTGAACCCCATCATTTCTGTCTTTGGATGAGGATTGATTAATAAGCGACATCACGTTCGTTATGGAAAAAGCCTTTCCATTATGCTTAAATACAACCTTTTTGTTTCCTTCATCAAAAGCAATTGCAATTTTAACCTTACCAGTGTTATTACATATATCCTTTGCATTCTGACATAATTCCCATACCCACCGTTTTGCACTATTTTCATTATTGCTATAACGTAGTTTCTGAAGCAGCTGCAGAACACGATTGGCCGCTCCTATACGTAATGAATTGCTATCTGCCTGTTCTATATTTTTTTGAAATCTTTCTGTATCCATTGTTTCCCCCGTAAAAACTCTTAAATCAAGTTTCACCACTATTTACGTACAACATTTTTCTTTTGTAATAATCATTGATTCCATACATGACCTCTTTCTTAATCTGTCTTAAATATACCATATTTTTCTAATCATCACATCACTTTTGACCGTTATTCTCATAAAATCAAAAAAAGACCTGCAAAACACTTTTCTGCAAGTCCATAAATATCAACGCTATACACATTTCAGTCTATCATCTGTGTATGCAGTTCCTTTTTTCCTCATATTTTTAACGCTATATACTCAATATACAATCAAAACCATACTCCATTTTAGAATAACCTCAAAATACCACATCATAATTTTGAAAATTTTCTACGATTCCGGTTAATTCCGGGCGAACATTATCACGCTGCTCTTGCTGTTAAATCCCACTTTATCATTACCGGAAGTTATCTTGGAAAGATCTATGAATCGGACTTTCTCTATTCCAGTGGTGATGTCACGGCAATTCCCATTTATACCCTGTCCTTTGAGGAGTTCCTGCTTGCAAACGCTTTCCGGTACCTTGAATGAAAACTTTGTTTATATCAATCTAAAGAAACGTCAGGACTTCCCTGCCGAGATTGTTTTTGAAACGCCTGCCTTCGCCACCTACAAGGGCGGAAAGATTGATTTTGTAGCCTAGACCTTGAAAACTCGTATCCGCTATCTGATTGAAGTGAAGAAGACTAACTTATGAATGAATCCATGAACCAACTTATCAACCTCGGCAGTCCTACCAGATACCACTCACCCGCCATCTCAACCCTAGCCGGAATCCACACATCATTCAGTCAGAACTCAAATACCTCCCCACAATGAATCCCGCCATAATTGGTATCAGGCCAGCAGTAAATTTCCTGACTATAAGCTTCATCTTGTTTCCTTCGAGGATGACCATACCGGTATTTTATCTGTTATCTCTAAGCTTGAAATTAACTTTGATTTTCTGGTAGGTGTCTGCGATTCCAAAACATGGCTTTCTCACTGTAATCCGTTTCTTCCAGCAGCACATTTTATGACAAGAAAAGAACCTTGAAAAAATCAGTATTTTCAAGGTTCTTAGAGAGGCGACGACCGGATTTGAACCGGTGGATACTGGTGTTGCAGACCATTGCCTTACCACTTG
>OGGQ01000106.1_pt1 | contig 111764 bp, 93 predicted proteins | sample 1571191 | NCBI WGS metagenome assembly OGGQ01 (sample SAMEA2582061, study PRJEB24529) | metagenome | biome: Human gut stool | place: China | collected 2011
TAATTGACCGCCGATAAAAAATCAAAAAAATTTACACACTTTACTTGACAAACCCTTATCTGCTATAAATGAATTCTATATATCAAACTTATCTTTGCAAGTTCCAAAAGCATATACCCCAAGGCCTTAAACAAACTGGATTTTTCAGTCCTCTATTACTTCTCCATGAATGCTCACTCTGCCCCCATCTGGACATTTTACATCGAATTTTTTAGCGCGAATATTACCATAGTCCAGTTCAGCTCCGTTCTGCAAGGCATATACAAGCGGATATATGACGTTCCAAAGTTCGTGGCATAACGGGGGACATAAATCTTCGACAAAGAAGATGTCCCCCGCTTTACAGTAACCTCCTCTGCATTTACTTTCCGTAATAGTTAATTTTACTTTTGCCATTACTGTAGCTCCTGTGCGCAACTTCTGATTTGTTTGTTTAGATTATAGCACTAATATAGCAATTTCTCTATCATTTCCTTATTTGTATGAATGGTATTTCCTTATATTTGTCCACATCGTTTTATTTCACTATGGGAAATCCAAGAACCATTTAGGCACTAAAGCATCAAAAGTAATTGCTATTTTTACACCTGCTATAGGTATTTGATCGGAATCACACGGTCATTTCCTTTCAGTGTGACCAGATTGTCATACAGACAGATCACGCCGCCGGGTCCTCTTTGCACACCGTGTATTTTATCTATCAGATCAAAAGCATCCGTATCTTTCTTTTTCGGATCAGCGTGCTTTTTCATTTCAAGTGGATACAGCGTACCGCTGTCCTCAATTAGCAGGTCAATCTCATTCATGTCCTTATCCCGGTAGAAGTACAGCGGAGGTTCCACAATTCCTTTATTATAGTAGCTTTTAATAATTTCCGAAATAACAAAGCTTTCAAAAAACGCTCCTGCCATCGCTCCGTTTTTCAGGACATCGGCTGTATTCCACCGGGTAAGATAAGCAGCAAGTCCCGTATCAAGAAAATATAGCTTCGGTGTCTTTATTACACGCTTTGTAATATTCGTAGAATAGGGCTTAAGCAGATAGACTATATTAGAAGCAACCAGTATAGACAGCCACCGTTCAGCAGTGGGCTGGCTGATTCCTACGTCCCGCGCCATCGAGGCGAGATTGATAAGCTGACCGGTAGAAGCCGCTGCCGCGGTCATAAAGCGAGAAAATTTTACAATATCGCCAATCTCGGAAAGCTCTCTCACATCCCTTTCGATATATGTTCGGACATATGCTCCATAAAACATCTGCCAGTCAAAGTCAGGATTACCGACAAGTTCCGGCATAGATCCCCGATAGATGATGTTCCAGACATCAGCATAGGAGATATCAGCAAGCTGCTTTTTTCTCTCTGAAAAATAATCATCCGTGGGAAGAAACGGTGCATCGTTTTCAATACCGTATCTCTCACGCAAAGAAAGTCCGAGCAGGGTCACCAAACCAATACGTCCCGATAAAGATTCGCTGACACCCCTCATCATCTGAAACTGCTGTGAACCGCACATAAAAAACTGGCCTTTCCTGTGACTGCAGTCTATGAGCATTTTAATATATGGAAATAATTCGGGTGCCTTCTGAATTTCATCCACAAAAACCGGCGGTGGATTGTCCTTGAAAAATGTTCCGCTTTCCTCCTGTGCACTGCTTCTGACAATCAGATCGTCAAGAGTGACATAGTTTATCCCCTCCGTAATTTTCTGAAGCATGGTCGTCTTTCCCACCTGCCGCGGACCTGCAACCAATATTGCCCCAAACATAGAAGAGAGTTTTCGCACTGCCTGCTCTGCATGACGTTTAATATATGTGTCCAACCTCACCACCTCTTTCCGGCTATTTTAACATTCAATATTATTATATACGAAATCCAACTAATTATCAATATTTAACCTATTACTATTCACCCACTCCCCGATACACCTCTTTAATAATTTCCTCCACAGAGGTTTCCGTCAGTTCGAAATCCCTGATCTCACATTGTGCGAATAAATATTCCAGAATTTTCTGCGCCGATATTTTTTTTTGGAAAATACAATCTGCAGTTGGTTTTCTGACTTATAGGTAATCCTGCAATCCGGAATATTCAGCGGTTTCTCCGGCGGTTTCACCAGCTGTACGCTTAACGAAGTCTTAGTATTGTATAATTCCTTAAGATTATCAATTCTTCCGTCATACACCAGTCTGCCGCAGTCTATAATCATTGTCCTTTTACAGATCTGCTCGATATCATCCATATCATGCGATGTGATCAGCACTGTGACTTTCCTGGTCTGATTCATCTCCTGAATAAACCTCCGGATTTTTTCTTTTGCCAGCACATCCAGCCCTATCGTCGGCTCGTCCATAAAAACCAGCCTGGGATTATGGAGCAGTGAGGCCGCGAAATCCGCCCTCACCCGCTGTCCCAGGCTTAACTGCCGCACAGGGCTGTCCAGAAAATCCTTCAAATCCAATATTTCATCAAAAACATACAGGTTCATGCGGTAAACGTCATCCGGGATCTGGTATATATCTTTTAAAAGTTTGAATGAATCGATCACCGGCAGTTCCCACCACAGCTGTGTCCGCTGTCCAAAAACCACTCCGATATTCTTAGCATGCTGTTTTCTCTTCCGATACGGAATCAATCCGCCCACATTCACCTCTCCGGATGTGGGTGTCAATATTCCTGACAGCATTTTGATGGTTGTTGATTTACCGGCTCCGTTCGGGCCGATGCAGCCAACGGTCTCTCCCTCCCGATTGTAAAGGAAATCCCGTCCACCGCATGCCTTTTCTCATACTCCCTGCGCCAAAAATGGCTGCCCGAACCTTTCTTTTCAACCTTATATTCTTTTCTTAAATCTCTCACTTCAATAAAGCTCATTTTAGTTTCCTACGCTTTCATAGCGGGACAGCCCCCGCCGCATTAAAAGGATACCCAGCAGGAACGCCGCGGCTCCGATCACCGGTGTCAGCAGATATAACTGTTTCCAGGCGATCTCTTTCTCCAAAAGCATCGCTGCCGGATAAAAATTTACATATGCCCAGGGAAGCACCGTGGACAAAATAACCCTTATTGTTCGATTATAGATGTTAATAGGATAATTAGAGAAAACCGCAAAATTGAAATACAGCATTTGCGACAGTGAAGCAGAGCGCTTCAGCCAAAATGCCGTCGCGCCAAAGCCGATAAAAACACCGCACTGCAGCAAGACCGCTCCCACCAGACACAGGAAAAAAAGAGCGCCTCTCTCCCACGACCAGCGGATCTCATTAACGGATAATGAATAAATTAAAAAAGCGAGTGAAAGAAAAATCTGGCTGATACCGGCCCAGTTAAACTGTTTCCACACGATGCTGAAGATCGGATGAACCGGGCGCACCATCATGCGGTCCAGATCGCCGTTATTTATGTATTGATCCATATTGTGAAGGATGCCGTAAAACAGCGTATTGGCGATGGAATAGGAAAAGAACTGCATCGCCATCAATAAAACTATTTCCGGATAGCTCCACCCGCCAATCACCGGATAATTTCGGGTGAGTATAAACGCCTGTAAATAAATAATCAGATAGGACAGAATATTAGAGCTCCATGCCATTATAAAATTTGTCTTAAACTGCATCCCGGACTTAACTGCATACTTTATATGCAGAAAATACAATTTTATCATCCGCATGTTCAGCCTCCCTGTACGGTGATCCGCCTCACTGCCAATTTCCATAAGAGATAGGCAGTTGCAGTCAGCACCGCGATCCACACAAAAAGCATACATATGGGCTTACCAAGTTCATCCAATGCGGCCGTTCCTGCCAGCATGCTCTGCGGCAGCTGGAATAAAATCCAGAACGGAAACAGAGAAGCGGTTCCAGATAAAAACCCGGGAAACATCCATAACGGAATCACGCTGCCTCCCAGCAGTTTAATGACGTCTTTCATCACTCTTTCAAACCATCCCGCACTGACCAGCATAAAGTGGAGCAGGCCCACGCAGAAGAAGATCAGCCAGTATAAAAACATATTGCCCGCCATGATCAAAAGGAACGGAAGAAGCATGGCTGTCTGCATCCTGACCTGAAATCCGGTCGTAAGAAAGGCCGCAGCTAAATACGGAATCCCCTTCTTAACCAGATTTCCGGTCATGCGCCCAAGTGATCCGCAGAGCATGCTGGCTGCGTAATTATACGGTTTGATAAAATCCATCACGATCGCCCCGTCCATGACCCGTCCGCCTACAAGCGAAGCTACCCCTGAATCATAGCAGAAACCTAAGAAGATCCCAAATGCCTGATAGGTTACCATCTCTGATAACGCTGCCGACTCTCCCAGCATAGCTCTCCATAAAAATATGTACATATACAAACTTAAAATGCCTGCTATTATTCCCAGAACTGTATCAGCCTTATATACAAAGGAATTTTTAAAATCAATATACACCAGATGCAAATATGCTTTTATCAAAATTAATCACCCATTTACCCTCGGCCGTGTACACGCATTATACCTATAGTACCAAATAAACGCTCACTATCCAATTCCTTTTCCCTTAAATGTATTTTACGTTTTTATATCGCTTGAATGAACAAGCACGGATAAACCGCCTGCCCGATTGACTTTTGCAGAACAGCCATGCTATGATGCGATTCACAGTAACTGACCCCTAAGTTATTTATTACAATTTTATTAAATTTAGAAAATAGTGTTATATTTATGTCATTTTTACGTTGTTATAGGCTGATAAAACTTGGAGGTAAAATCATGATACCGTTATCTGCAAAAGAGAAAGAGAAACTGGGGCATCTATATGTGAAATATTCGAGACTGATATGGTATGTTTCCGTCAGGATTGTCAGAGATGAGGGGCTGGCTGAAGATATGACACATGATACTTTTCTGAAGGTTGCGAATCAAATCGACAGCGTTAAAGCTGTGGAAGGGATTAAGACAAAATGTTTTCTTATTACGATTGCCAAACACCTATGTGTCGACTATTTCAGAAAAATGAAGGCGAAGAAGATGGATTATTCCTACAACCTGGATTCCCTGCTGGATCAGGCGCCGCTTCCCTTGGATCAGGTGTGTCAGAACGAAAGGGACACCGCACTGCACAACGCGCTTCAAAGTCTGGATGAAGATTACCAAGAGGTTTTATATCTGCGTTTCGTATCGGAGCTGAACAATCACGAAATCGCACAGGCGCTCGACATCACGCCCGAATATGCGGCAGTAAAAGTAATGAGGGCAAAGAAGGCGTTAAAAAAAGCCCTGGAGGCATATAATGCAAAGTATGGAGATGAACAGATCTTCTAAAAAAGGATGCTTCCCTTTCAGGCCAACCGCCTGTAAAGGGAAGCCTCCCGGATTCAATACCACTTTGCCTGTTCATTCCAGATCCGGCTGTACTCACCGCCCGCTTCTTTCAGCGTATCGTGCGTGCCGCATTCCACCACGCGCCCGTCCTTCATGACCACAACCTTATCTGCCGCCCGGCAGATCCCCACTCTGTGGGAAATGATGACCGATGTCTTATCCTGAATCAGATCCACAAACTTGGTCAGGATATCATATTCCACCAACGGGTCTAGCGCACTGGTCGGCTCGTCCAGTATGATCAGATCGCTGTCCTTGAACATACCCCGGGCGATGGCTACCTTCTGCCATTCCCCGCCCGAGAGTTCACGGCCGCCGAACTCTCTGCCCAGCTGGCTGTCCAGACCGCCGATGTTACGGATCAGCTCCTCCATCTCCACCGCCTCCACGGTTTTATTGAGCCTCCTGTCATCGTTTATATGGCTCAAATCGCTGATGCCGATATTTTCCCGCATGGTGAAGTTGTAATGTACAAAGTCCTGCGTCACCAGAGAGATATGGCGGTACAGGCTGTTTCTCTTAAGCGCCTTCATATCCTGACCGTCATAGCTTACGGTGCCGGAGGAGGCCAGATATGCGCCGGTCAGCACTTTTGACATGGTGGTCTTGCCTGATCCGTTTACACCGACCACCACCACATGTTCCCCCTTTTTGATGGCCAGGTCAACGCCGTTAAGAGAATCCCGGTCGGAACCGCTGTAGCGGAAATGTACATCCTTCAGGGTGATTTCCTGCTCAAAGGGCCTGTAGGACTCTTCCCCGTCTTTCTCCGCCTCAATCTGGAAAAAGTCATAGTACTCCTCTGCGCGGTGATAAAGCTCAAAGAATTGGGAAACGGTGTCCCCCAGCCCGATCAGGTTCCCCTGCAGGGTTGCGAACGCCGATATACAGGCGGCAAACTGGCCCACGGCGATGTTTCCGCGCACCATCAGTATGAAAGCGATCGCGATATTGAGCGCATAGCAGGTGTTTTTGATCACCGCTCCGGTCATCCACATGCGGGAGGCCGCCAGCTCCACCGCCTCCATCTCACTGACCACCGTCACATTGGAATCCACCCACAGTTTCTTCATATAGGATCCGAATCCCAGTGTGCGCATCTCCTTAACGGGATCTTTGAGACAGAACAGCCGCCAGAGGTACTGTATCCTGCGCCTGACCGAGGTCTGTCTGCGGTATGTGGTATAATAGCGTTTCTCAGTATAGACGGTTACCGCAAAATGCGGGATGATTCCCAGCAGTGAGAACGGGATCAGCCATGCAGAAAACGATCCGGTCACATATATGGTCCCGATGCATACCGCACCCATCTGTATGATATCAAACATCCTCGTGATCAGAAGCGTCATCGCCTCATAATCCGTATATGCCGCCTCTGCTTTCTGAAAGGAATCAAGCGTCTTCGGATTCTCCAGCGCTTCCAGGCTGATATGCTTCGCGTAATCAAACATCTTCCAGCCGTAAAATTTTTCTTTGCCGCATTCCATAAAGATCTTCTGCACCTGCTCCACGCTGCCAAGCACGGCAGGAAGACCGATGTTGATACACAGCAGGACGATGTCACGGCGAAAGACTGGCATCGTTTCTTCATTCAGATTTCCGACCACGGAAAAGATCTCGGCGATCAGAACAGGAAACCATACGGCCAGAACCGCATTGATGATGTGCACGATGATCGTGCAGGTGAGGAATCCCGGCATAAACCGTATTCCGTCCTTCAGCACATAGTTCAGATACCGCAGGCCCTTACGGACATTCTGCGAATAGGTACGGTCATGCTTGTTCGCCATCTTCACGGTCACCTCCCTGTTCTTTTACATACCAGGAGCTCTGCGCCAGATACATGCTGCGGTAAAGGCCCTCCTGCTCCATCAGCGCTTCGTGGTTGCCGGTCTGCACGATCTTCCCGTCATCCAGCACCAGGATCTTTTCCGCCATCTTTGCCGACGCCAGCCGGTGCGAGATCATGATCGTTCCTCTCTCGCTGAAAATCCTTGCAAAATTTTCATACATATGGCTCTCCGCTATGGGGTCCAGAGAGGCGGTGGGTTCATCCAATATCACATATTTCGCATCGGAAAGAAACGCTCTCGCCATGGCGACCCGCTGCCACTGCCCCTTGGACAGATCCTTGCCGTCTTCGGTCAGATGGCCCAGATTCCGGTCCAGCCCCGCATCTTCCGTATCAGCCAGCTCTTTGGCTCCGGCCAGAGAGAGCGCATGGAGCAGCGCCTCATCCTGATTCAGTTTCTCAAGACAACCGAACGCGACGTTTTCCCTAAGGGTCAGCTCATAGCTCTGGAAATCCTGGAACACAGCGGAAATCATCTCTCTTTTCAGCTCCTCCGAGAGGTCCCGCACATCGACGCCGCCTATGGTGACCCGCCCCTTTACCGGTTCGTAAAGGCCGCATAAAAGCTTGATCACCGTGGACTTTCCCGCGCCGTTTTCCCCGACAAACGCGACTCTTTCTCCTTCTTCAATACGGAAGGTCACGTCCTTTAATACCTCCCGGTCGGTTCCGGGATAGCGAAAGCTCACATGATCAAACTCGATACAGCTGCCGGCAGCCGCCGGTACCGACCGCTTGTCGCTCCGGTCGGGCAGCGCCAGAAATTCGCGGTAGAAATCCAGCTCTAACGCACGCCTTATGGCCTCTGATACCTGCCAGGAGGAATTGGTCATCTTATTTGTTATGGACCCGATGGAACCGAGAGCCGCGGTGAACTGGCCCAGCGTAACCGTCCCGTGCAGCAGCGCATAAGAGAGCATGGCGACAATGAAGATATAATAGATGAGGCCTAAGAACCGGCTTCCCGCATCCATGGCGATCAGCTTTCCGCTTTCTTTTTTTGTCTCCTCCACGATCTTGCCGCTGTACTCATTCCATTTTTCTGACAGCAGCGACTGGCTTTCAAATACCTTCATCTCATACACAGCATGTTTATTCCTTAACAGCTGCTTCAGATCGGCCATCCTGCGCTTATCATCCGTGGCTCCACGGTAGATTTCACGCAGCCGGTACGCGGAATTAAAGTACAGCGCCACCATCGGAACGGCGATGATCAGCAGCCCGACGCCGATCCAGACGGAAATGCTAAGATATACTCCCAGCGTAAATAAGATAGAGACTACCGCCTGAGTCGTGATCACCGTCCAGAAAAAGCACTGAGATACCACCTTCCAGGGCTCCCTGCTGATGCGCTGAAGCACCTCCTGGGCCCCTTTTTGCTCAAAGGCGCTGTATTCCAGATTCTCCAGCTTGTCCATGATGTCCCTTGCCATGCGCTGCGTCAGCTTCGTTTCGATGACTTTGTTTTCATAGGAGCCCAGGCGCTGAAGCATCGTCCAGAAGAAGAGCATCAGAACCAGCAGGACGCCCTGTACAATCATGGGTGTGAGCCCCTGCCCCGTGGACGTGTACAGAATCCCGGAGTCCACCACCTTCTGCACCAGGATAATCTGCAGTCCGGGAAAAAATCCCGGTATGTAGAAACCTAAAATCAACAGAAGCCCGTGCAGCGGCGCATAGCGGAAAACCAGCTTGAATGCCAGCCCGCAGTTTTTCACCACTTTCATACTTTCCCCCCTCTTTCTTGTCACTAACCGAAGGATGACCTACGCACACTTCAGTGTGCTTCCCCTTTTCAGTCAAATGTATTCCCATTATATCATGAGTTGGAAATTTGTAAACGGAATCGTCAGATAATCTCATCTATTTCATTTTTAAACACCAATAAGCCCGGATAAGAGTAAAAATCTTATCCGGGCTTATTTTCCGTAAAAACTCCAGTCTTCCCTGCAATTTTAAACTGCCGCAAGACTGCTAAACCATCAGCCTTGCCTCCATCCCATAAAAATCCACCGTCCGCAACGTGCCGTCCTTAAACAGTACGGTCACCGGACCGTAACCGCCGCAGCGCGTTGGATCGGCATACCGTATCTCCTTTATCGGGAACAGTTCCTCCTGCGTGAAATTCTCCGCGCTTTCCCTCGTCAGAACCTGTGACAGAAGCAGATACGGCTCATATCCGTACTGTTTCTCTCTCCGAAGCCTTGCGCAGACGATCATCGAATGCGCCGAATCCGCGTTTCTCCCCTCTGACCGAACCAGCTCCAGACTGTCCCATCCGTCAAATACGGTCATGGCCAGCTGTTTCTCCCGTCCCATATGGTCATGGCCCTTCAGAATCATTGCCTTCGCCCCGTCCAATTCCCTTTCTTCTATTAAAGTGCCGTTATCCGGAAAACCGTATGCTCCCAGAGTCAGCTCCAGCGGCCGGCGGAAAAAACGCATCTTATCCGCCCGGAAAGTGCCGAAAGGAACTGCAAAATCAGCCAGATCCATGGCCGGAGTGCGCAGGTATTCCACACTGCTAGAATAGCCAAATACTGCCCTCCGGTACAGCACCCCCTCCCGCTCTCCGCTCCACAGCAGCGCATTGGCCTTGCTGCAGGAATCTGTTGTCAGATCACGGAGCACATACTGCTGTGATTCAATGCCTGTCACAGGCTCTGACTCCCAGGGATATTTGGTGCTGTAGGAGAGCTTGCAGTAATTCCACATTCCGCGGTCATCACCCGCTTCCTTTTCCGCCTTCCCTGTCCGAAGCTCAGTGGTGCCGTTGGCGCCATGATTACAAAAGCACAGCCCGGGACCGTCCAGCACCGTCGTCTTCGTCTCTCTTACGCCAAGACTCTCCCATGTGCCGCCCCGTTCCCTCTCGGTCCAGAACGGATGATCCTTAGGGAAGTACAGGCACAAAAATGCCTTCGCCAGCCAAAACGGTGATTCTGCGCAGGAATAACTCTGCACCATAGGAAGAAACGGCCCATAAAAGCCAAGCACAGGTACCCCCTGATACAGCAGGTCGTCGCGGCATAGAAACTGCATGAGCGAACCGGAACAGATCCTTCTTGCGAGCCCTGGGTCCGCCGCCGGGTTTCTCATGAGAAGGTTTCCAGCAAAAGCGGAGGTGGACGCGTTTCGGTAGATGCAGCTTCTCCCCCACATATTGGTCCAGCCGTCCCTGTCAAAAAAATCCCCGTAGGTTTCCATCAGGCGGTTCGACTGCTCCTCAAACCGCGCCGCGAGATACGGCTCCTCCTCATAGCCGTACCAGAGATTCCAAAATGCGGTGTAGACATTAAACGCCCAGCAGGAATAGTAGTCAAAGCTATGGCCATCCCTGTACCATCCGTCCCCGGCATACCATCCCAGGATGGCCTGGGCATGATCCCGCATGATATCACGGTCGATCTCATAGCCCTCCATATAAAGAAACGCCATATCCAGCATATTAAACAGCCTCCAGTTATGCGGGATCGTGCAGCCCTGGGCGTAGTCTTTGATAAAATAAGCGATCCGGTCTTTCTCCTCCTTCGTGTAGGTATCCCAGATCTCCTCACGGCAGAGCCATAGGCAGATCACCAGAGCGCCTGTCTCCACGGTCTGCTGGAAGGTGCAAAAAGGGTCATCTCCTCCCTCCGCCGCTTTCATGCTCTCCATATCGAGCACCCAGTTGGGATCTCCCTTTGTGCAGGAGCGAAGCACCTGGCTCCTGTAATAATCCCGCATCCGATAGCCGCAGACCGTAAGCTCCGGCTCCGCATGGATCATGGGCGCCGCCAGAAAAAAGGATCGCGCCAGACCCTCAAAATATTCCGCCTGGATCTTATGCCCCGGCGTATGCGCATTGGGGTATGTCACCTCCGTCTCATAGCGGGGCATCACCACCGGATCGTCAAAATTCTGTATGTTCTGAAAGATTCCTGTCAAAAGATATTTCCCCGCATCTATCCAGGATTCTCTCGTCAAACCTGTGTATGGGGACAGACGGAAATCTGTCCCGGACGGTTTCCATCCCTGCTCCATCATCCTGCTCCTCATTTCTGCGCATTCCCTGCACTACCAGTATACGTTCCATTCAGGATTCAGCATCCTGTTTAAGGCTTCCATGAAATAATAATCCCCCCAGATCACGCATTCGTCCACGCCGCTTTCCCGGCAGGTGTTGTACGGCGTTTTCTTCGCATACACCCCATGCAGGAGCTGTCCGTCGGATATGGCAGGATCCTTCACCTGATAATGATCGATCAGCGTCTTAACAAATTTTCCGGCAAGGCTTTCGCAGTCTTTTTTTTCCTTTCCGTCCAGATGTCTGCTCATCTCCAGCAGGCCGCAGGCCGCGATGGCCGCGGATGAAGAATCCCTGGGTTCATCGCTGCCATATGCGTCGCTGAAGATGAGATCCCAGTAAGGGCACAGATCCGCCGGGAGATGCTCCAGGTAATATCCCGTGATTCTGCGGAAATATCCGATATACTCTTCCCGCTTCGTATACTTATAAGCCAGAGCGGTGCCGTAGATTCCCCAGGCCTGGCCTCTCGCCCAGGCGGAGCCGTCCTGATAGCCCTGGCATGTGGCGCCGTGGTCAAATTCCCCTATCACCGGATTCATGAACACGGTATGCCAGGTGGAATCATCTTCACGGATCACGTATTTCATGGCCGTATGCACATGCTGGTCGGCGATTTCACGGTATCTTCTGTCCCCCGTTTCTTCGCTGGCCCAATAGAGCAGCGGCAGATTTAAGAGACAGTCTATGATAAATCTGTAATTGTCCGGCGCTCCATACGCCCCCCAGGCCTGTATAAAGCCACCCACGGGCTGAAACCTGGATATCAGCCGGTCAGCAGCCGCAACAGCCGCTTCCCGGGCTTCCTTCATGCCGGTCAGCATATATGCGGCCACACAGGATGGCGTGAACAAAAAGCCCATATCATGGTGATCCACATCTGTCTTGGCGCGGATTCTTTCCAGAAATGAGAGGACCTGCCGACTGCCGCTCTCTTTGAGCAGCCTGCGGGTTTCACCGTCAGCTGCGTTCTCATAGGCCAGCCACACTTCACCGGTCCAGAAGCCGGTTGTCCAGCCGATATTTTCCCTTAATCTATAAAACCCATTGTCGCTGTTATCTTCCGGAAACCGGTCTTTGTAGCGGATGACCGCGCGCTTCACCTGCTCCATACAGCATTCCATCGCCTTACGCACTTCCGGCATCGCGGCCTCAGGCATTTGTGCAATGCCCTCTCTCGTTATATATCCCCTCAACTTATTCCTCCTCTAAACATTCAGAAGCACACTGATGTGTGCGTTCATCAACCTGCGGTTGGTGACACGATCTGAATCTTTCTTATGCCGCAGGCCTTCACAGATCTTCGCAGAGCATCACAGGCCCTCGCAGCATATGAAATGATCCTGCTGCGCTTTCATCCAGTCGACCGTCATCCTCTCCAGACGCTCTGCAAGCGCTTTATTTTCTTCCGATTTAAGATCCAGCGGCTCCTGCTGCAGCGGGTCCAGCTCATTGTCGTACAGATATCGTAGGCACTCCGGCTGCGGTACGGGATGATAGCCTGCATCCATCACATAGGTGTATCTCGCGGTCCGTACGCCACGCCATCCATACCGCATCGGGTCCATCCCCGCCTTATAAAACTCCTCCAGATACAGCGCCCTTCCCGGGCAGGCACACAGAAAGCTCACCTTATCAGGCTCCTCCTCACCGGAACGCAGAATAGGGGCGCAGTCCTCACCTTCCACCGTGTCCGGCACCGGCACATCCAAAAGCCCCAGCACCGTAGGCATCATATCCTGGCTTCCGATACAGGTCGTGCAGGTATGGGGCTTTGTACCGGGATCGCGCACCACAAACGGGATATGCACCGATTCCTCATACCAGACATGCTTTCCCATCAGCCCATGGCTTCCCATCATATCCCCATGATCTGAGGACAGCACGATGACCGTGTCCTCATAGAGCCCTTCTCTTTTCAGGGCTTTAAGGAGCCTGCCGAACTGTTCATCCAGCCCTGCCACCGCAGCATAATACTGCCGTGTCATGCGCATTAGCTCCTCCCGTCCGCCGGACACCGGTTCCTCCGTGTGATGGTGGAGATGATCCGCCCGTACATTTCCGCGCAGCCGGAGTTCACGGCCCTCAAAGGCCTCCAGATATTGATCCGGCACCTCATCATAGGGGCTGTGGGGTGGATTCCATGAAATATACATGGCAAACGGCCTTTCTTTGTCCCGCACACACTCCAGATACCGGATAGCCGCATCGGTCTCATGCTCCACCGACCACTGATCCACCCGGATCATATCCGGTGTATCCAGCCAGTAATGGGGATGAAGGTGGGCATCCCAGGCGCCATAAGAATACCAGTAATCAAATCCGTGGCGCCGCACTCCGGGAGGCGTAAACGCATCCCAGCCCAGTGCTCCGGATGCCGGATTCTCCTCACGGTTTCGTTCCGGCTCATCCAGATGCCATTTTCCGATATATGCGGTCTGATAGCCGGCTTCTTTAAGCACCTGGCCGATACCGATCTCCCCGTCCTGAAGGCGCATCGAAAGCCCGGTCTTACAGTTGGTAAAAAATCCGGTGGATAGAGGATATCTGCCTGTCAGAAGGCTTGCGCGGTGGGGCGAACACAACGGAAATGTGCTGAATGCATGGTCACAGTAAACCGATTCTTCACAAAAGCGGTCCATGACCGGCGTTTGCACCGGGTCCTCTCTGGCATAACCGATGGCGCTGCCGCGCCACTGGTCCGCGAATACAAAAAGCAGATTTTTTTTATTCATGTGCATCTCCTGTCTCTCCTGCGGTCACAGAGCGGTCCGCCTCCCGGCTTAACAGTTCCTCATCCAGACGGATGCCGAAACCAAAGCAAGACTTCACCCCGATGGGATTGATCCTGCTGTCCGTCGGAATCTCCTGCACACAGCGGTAATAGAACTCTGATTCCCCGTCTTTTTCCGTAGCCTCCACCCACTGCGCTCCAAGCCCTACCGCCAGCTGCTGCCAGATCGTTGCGGAGGGGCCCACCAGGCTGTCGTCGCCAACCATCAGCCCCGCCCCCAGTTCACGTATCCGGCCTGCCAGCGCCACCACATCGATGATTGAACCTGCAGAATCCGGATGGATATTATAGATGCGGCCCATGCCGGGCAGGATCTCATGAATCGATTTTCTGGAAGGGCGCAGGGGGTAATCCGGGATCAGACTTAAATCCCCCGCCAGGGTTTGCAGCTTCACCCAGTCATTCAGGCTGATATAGGCGGGATCCTCACATGCATTAAGCCCCGCTTCCCGCAGGTTCATAAGGTTTACCGCGATCTGCTCCAGCGGCACATCCTCTCCCGGCATACAGTATCCGCCGTTTACATCGCCGATCAGGTATGTATTCCTTCCTTTTGTGTGCTGCCGGACCGTGCGGATCACCCCGCAGTCCAGTTCGTTATCTCCAAACAGCTTAACCTTGATATAGCGCTCCCGGCCGTGCTCCACCGCCCAGTCAGTTTTTGCGGCCACATCCTGAAGGTCATCGCTGAGTATTACATAGACACCGTATACCGGCTCCGTTCCTTTAAGCCCTAAAAGCGCAAGTGCGGGCATCTTTTTCAGCTTGCCGGCCAGATCCACCAGAGCCATCTCCATCATTTCCACATAATGCTCCGGCCAGATGCCGCGCTGTCTCCGCACTTCGGTGATCGCCGCGGAAACGCTCTTTCCCGTCAGGCTTTCCGCCCGCTGTAAGCAGCTGTCCATAGAAACCTCCGGCTCATTTACGGTGATGATGCTCTCCGCATAGCCCGTCTCACCGCCTGCACGCACCGCCGCAATCAGGTGCTGTCTGCTGTTCCATGTGCCGAAGCTGAACCGCTTTGTGGCATAAATGTTTTTCAGATAGATGCGGACGGATCCGATGGGTTCCTCCACCCCGCTTAAATTCTCAAGTATCTCTTCTGTTGTCACAGCTCATGCTCTCCCTTCTTACAGTTGGTTAACCCTTAATTCCTCCGGTCAGCCCTCCGATTATCTTCTTAGACAGGAACAGATACAGGATAAAGGTGGGCAGGAACACAATGATGACGGATGCGAACAGCCCCGACCAGTCGCCGCTGTACTTCATGCCATTGATCATCGAGAACAGTCCCAGCGCCACAGGCCGCAGGCTGTCGGAATTCACAAAGAGCAGGGACAGGAAATATTCATTCCAGATGCTGATAAAGTTGAATATCGTCACCGTCACGAGGCCGCCCTGAACCAATGGGAATACAATCTTCCAAAAGGTCTTTACCGGATGGCATCCGTCGATGGCCGCCGCCTCTTCATAGGAGCTGGAGATATTGGCGAAATACGCGGTCAGAAACGTGGTCGTATAAGGGATCTTGGTGGCCACAAACAGCGCGATCAAAACGATCCTGTTGGACATCGTATTCTTTAATACGCCGGATCTGGCGATCATCGTATACAGCGGAATGATCACCATGATGATCGGAACGCCCATGGTGGCCGCCAGCGAATTTTTGATTAAATCACGTCCCTTAAACGGAAAGCGCTGCAGCACATAGGCAAAGGGCGCGCAGATTAAGATCAGCAGGATGCAGGAGGCGGTGGCATAGATCAGTGAATTTGTAAAAAACACGGACACATTGGAGGAAAACCACGCCTTTTTATAGTTTTCCCAGTGGAGACCGCTGTTAAATTTCAGGACGGTTCCGGTAAAGATATCCGCTGAAGTGGACAGGCTGGCCGCCAGCACCCAGCCCAGCAGAACCGCGGTAAATGCGACCCAAAGGATCAGTATGATATATCCGGGAAGCAGGCGTATCTCTTTTTTCAGGTTAAACGGCTCCGGAGCCTTCCGCTCCTTTTTTGTTCTTCTAAGCACAGCGCGTACCTCCTAAAATTCCAGATCGTCATCTTTAAGCAGCCTGTTGGCCACGTTGAAGATGATTACAATAAAGAGACAGAGAATAATGCCGATGGCAGCGCCGCTTCCGGCATCCCTGGAAACCACGTCCACACTGTCGGCCCCAAACAGCTTCACATACATGTAGACCATAGGAACCACCGTCGAAGTATCCGGCGTCAATGGCGAGAACATCTGTGACCAGATGAAAAAGCCCGCCACGCTTATGGACCACATAATGATGTTGGTCCTAAGTATCCCTTTTAGCAGCGGCAGCGTGATATGGAAGAACTGTTTGATCTTGTTCGCGCCGTCGATGCCTGCCGCCTCATAGTAATCGGTGCTGATCCGCTCAATGCCGCTGATCCAGATCAGCATATGATGGCCGATCATGCCGAAGCAGTACGATATGAGAAGCGCCCAGAACTTGTGATCCCCGTCCAGCCACTGTATATTTGCCAGGGCGTCTAAATGGAGCGCCTTGAAAAAATTGGTCAGGAAGCCATAGGATGAGTTAAACACATACTGAATCCACATCGTCGCCATAGCCACAGCGCTGATGACATTAGGCAGATAGATCGCGGCCTGGAAAAATCCCTTGCCGCGCACTCCGCTGGTCAGTATGGTCGCCAGCAGCAGGGATACCGCCATGATAATGATTCCCCCGTACAGCCATATGCGGAACAGATTCCATAAGGACGTCTGGAACAGGCTGTTCTGAAATAATGCCGTATAGTTTTGGATTCCGCTGAAAGCCCATTTGGATACCGGATCCGTGATTTCCGTGATGGAGAAGAAGCTCATGATGACCGTCCGTATAATCGGATATACGAAAGTCAGCAGGAACAGCAGGGTGCCCGGTATGGTAAAGGCCAGTATCATACTTTTGTTACGCTTCATTGTACCCCCTCATTTCTTAAATAAGGAATTCCGCTCGCCGGATTCTCCGCCTGCGGCAATTTCTATGCAACAGGAGAGGCGGGGATCGCCCGCCTCCGCCATACCATGCACCGGTTATTTAGCAGCCGCCGACATATTGGCTACAAACTGTTCGGCAGTGATCTTACCCGCATACAGGTTCATCAGATTTTCTTTCAGAACCGGTGTTGCATCCGGGTTATTTTCAGCACCGCCGGAGGTCGGGAAAATCGTCGTGCAGTTGTCAAAGTAAGGTTTTACATCTGTAAGTTCTGCCGGCCAGGATGTATTGTTCAGATCTGCGGGAAGGCCCAGGGTCTCCGCCGCCAGTTTCGCATCGTATTCCCCTCTTGTCAGCTTTTCAATCAGACCGAAAGCCGCTTCCGGATGCTCGCACTTGGATGTGATCGCAAAGCTCTGCGCGCCTACCACCATGGCCTCAGTGCCATTTACGCCGCCTTCCACTTCCGGATAGTTGAAAAATCCCCATTCAAAATCTCCGCCGGTAATTGTCTTCACTTCGTTGGGCACATAGGTTCCTACGCAATACATTGCAGCCTTTCCCACCGCAAACTCGGTATTCTGTCCGGTAGGCCATACGTTTGAACCCACCAGAGGGGAGAAATACCCTTTGCCCGCCAGATCCTCAAAGGCCTTGGCAGCCTGAAGCACCTCCGGTCTTTCCCAGCCGCCGTTTTCGTTAAACATCACCTCATTCACGCCGTCGCTGCCCATCAGCCTGGCCAGATGCATGCCGAATGCCTGAGGAGCGTACGCGTCATCGGTGGTCAGTGGGATCACTCCGGAATCTTTCAGCTTCTGGCATGTGTCCAGAAATTCAGTCCAGTTGGAGGGAGCTTTATCGATGCCGGCATCGCGGAACAGCTTCTTATTGTAGAGATAAGCGTTCGCCTTAAACTGATAAGGAATCTCTTTGAGCACACCGTCCGTATAGCTTCTCGCCAGTTCCATCATGACAGGATTCGTATCCTTCTCATAATCAAACTGTTTCACCAAATCTTCCAGACTGACGGTACGGTCTCCATAGTTGCTCTTATTCCCCTGTCCGTCGAACAGGTCCACCTGCTGATCCGCATCCAGCGCCGGGATCAGGCCTTCCTTGATTCCTTTGCGCCCTTTAAACTCCAGATCAATCTCGACGCCGGTCTCTTTCTCATAAGCTTCCACCGCTTCCTTGATCACGATGCCCTGTGGTTCCGTCGCTTCCCAATTGGACCAATAGACCAGCTTAATGCCGGAATAGTCCGGTGCATCCGTATTCTCTCCCCCCGCCGCAGTGGATCCAGCCGGCTGCGCTGCCGGCGTAGTGCCGCTTGTCTCCGTCTGCCCTGAGCCCTGTGCGCACCCGGCCAGCATCGTGAGTGTCAGAATTCCTGTCAGAAGTGTTGCTGCGATTCTTTTTTTCATAAACCTTCTCCTTTTTCCGCTTATATTTTAACTGGTACCCCATGAGGTCCCAAATGAATGGGCAAAGCTAACTTTTGTTACAGCCGGAACACGTCCTCGTAAAACTGCAGATTGCTCTTAAATATCAAACTGATGATGCAGGTGCTTTTCGCCGGCGGGATGATATGCTTTATGATGCAGTCCGTCAGCAGCCGCAGCGCCGTAACACCTTTGTCAAACGCGTTTTTATAAATCAGCACATCAAATACCCCATCCTGCAGATACTGTGCACTTTTATCATACAGATCGGAACCGATGGCCCTCACCTTTCCCTTCATGCCCGTATCCGTCAGCGCTTTCGCCAAAGCGTCATTGGATCTGGAAGTGAGGGCATATACGCCGATCACATCGGGAATGGATGTCAGCCTCTGGCAGAATTCCCCATAGTCCGCTTCGTTCTTCCCATTGGTCTCATAGGGAGGCGTCTGCGACACCTTCACTCCCGGGCAATGCTCTTTGAGATAGCCGCAGAAGCTGCTCACCATATTTGCGTGAACCTTGGAGTCCTTCTTCCCGCCGGATACGATGATCGTGCCCTCTTTCGGAACAGCCAGTGAGAAAAATTCGGCGCACAGTTCTCCGATCAGCTTTTCGGAAGGCGATATGCAGTAGAGCCCGTCTATGCCGGTCAGCTCGTCATCCAGCACCACCACCGGGATCTTCTGCGCGGTCAGCCGGACATACTGTGTCATCACCGCCTGCTGCCTCGTATAGGAAAATGTGAGCACGCCGCTGTATACCTCCGGCCCGGCATCCGCGATCTGTTTCAGGATCATCGCCTGCTCTTCCTCATTCTGAATGCCGTACTCCTCGGTCACCACATTCAGCGCTTCGATCTCCTTCAGATAACTGCGGCATCCCTTCCACAGATAGGCGAAGTACATGCTCCCGCCTTCTGTCTCCGCGGGCAGCAGCACCGCAATCTTAACGGCCTTGCGCTTCATGGAGGACGCGGCATAATTGAGCTTATACCCCATTTCTTCCGCTGTTTTCAGGATCTTCTCTCTCAATGAGTCGCTGATACCTTCTTTGCCTGCCAGCGCGCGGTGCACGGTGGTGGATGACACATTCAGCGCTTTGGAAATATCCTTCAATGTCGCTCCAGATGCTTCTTCACTTTTTGCCATAATATCTCCTGTTCCTTCCGTCTTTTATAGTGATTGCGCTAAGTTATCCTTTTCGTAAACATTTACGTTATCGTTTACGTAATAAATATAAACGATCCAGTCATCAGCGTCAATGTTAATAAATACTAATTATTCGTTATGTTTTTATGCATAATGTACAACCAAATGCTTGCTGCCGCCTTACGGAACCGGTGTACCGGCACATTCAGTCCGGCGGCTTATAGCATACGCAGACGCTCTAAAAGCTCCTCTTTTACTGATGAATAATACGCAACGCGCCGGATCGTTTCATGGGCTTCACAGATGCCCAGCTTTTGTTCCTCCTCATCCGCGCATTCGATCATCAGGGCTCTTTTCAGATTATACTCCAGCCATTCCAGCCAGCTAAAGCCGATGCCCCAGAGCTTCTCCCAGCTAACGCAGCACTCTCCGTACTTTAGGCGGTATGACGATAAGAAGGCTTCCAGACAGCCGAAATCTATATGGCAAACCGTTACGCCCGCCCAGCTTAGCGCCAGCTGAAACATCTCCGAAAACGGATTTCCGTAATCCAGACATTCCAGATCGATGATGAGCGGTCTCCCATCCTGCCACAGGACATTTTTGCTGTCCATATCTCCGTCGCAGATGCAGGTCACGGGCGGAAGCTGTTGAAGCGCGAGGTTATAAGCCTCCTGCCCGGAATACAGTAGATCCCTGACAGCCTTTAACTCTTTTGCGGTCTTCGGACACTCTGTAACGGCCTGTGCGATATACCGGTCCCAGTCTGCACACAGCATCTCCCTATTACAGGGCTTCTCTCTCCGTTCAATTTTATGTATGGCAGCGAGGAGCGCGCCGGCTGTCCCACAGTGCTCTGCTTTGATTTCATTCCACCGAAGCGCTCTTCCTTCCACCCAGTGGAATACATAATAGTATTGGCCGTTAAGAAACTGCATTTTGCGGCCGTTTATTCCGATCGCCGGCACCACCGGAAGCCCGTGTTCATACAGCACCTCCTCCAGCTGTTCCGCCCTCTGGAAGTTAGGAAGCGCGTCCGGCCGCTTCATAACACAGGGGTTCAGGAGCTTGACCGCATATGCGCCAGCTTGGGTCTCTATTTTATACATTTTGTGCATATAGCCGCCGGATACCTTCACAGGAGGTGAGGTCAGACGGCCCAGATCCAGATTCCTTACTATTTCATGAAATACTTCGTCAACCATCATTTTATATTACCGCCGCTGTTTTAGATTCTATGCAGTTTTTCCTTACAAAACTGTTCAACCGATCTCAATTCTTTCTTTCTTGACTGACTTATCAGCAAATTTTTCAGTATGCCGAGCCAGCTGCCACAGGGATAGTGTATGCTGTACTTCTCGTCATTTTATACTGCTCAAGCCTTCCTGTTCGCATTTTGCCTTCCATTTATCGAATGCATCCAGCAGATAATATGTCTGACGTTTTATCCTTTCTTCTTCGCTCTCACGCACAGACGGCAGACCGGAACGTTCCTTCAGCGCCAGGTAAACAGACTGATCCACTGCTATGCTATCCTGATCGTAAAAATCTTGAAGATAAATTCGGCCTTCCACTCTGGGATCAGCTGTCTTCGGATAATCTTCCAGCCACTTTTTCCGGTCCATTTCCATGGCCTGCGCTTCAAGTTCCTCTTTTGAACGGTTCATGCAGCATTTTTTATATTTTTTACCGCTTCCGCAGGGACAGGGATCATTGGGATAAATCTTGACGGATTTTTCCTGTTTATTCATTCCTCTCATCATATTCCGAAGCATATTGTCCAAATCTGCGTCTAAGCGTTTCTGATCCTTATCCGATTGTTCGAACATAGACCAGCCCTTCAGTTCGTCCTCCGCGCTGGTAATCTTCTTACAAAATCTCTCATGAGCATCGGAATAATCAAACATCGCATCCACACAGTCGCTATAATCGCCCATCACATATTCATCCGCCCTGCCCTCGTCAAACAAATATTGTATGTCTTTCAGCATCTCCACAAAATGACAGTCGCAGATATTTACGATCATATGTGTATCCAATGTCCCGTCATCCTCACAGACCGGATCATGGATGAGCTCGTAAAGAATATCCGTGATAACCGATTTTTCCACAATGCTGTCTTTGTACAGCTGCATGCATACGTCCAGCGCTGCCGTTTTTGCATACGGATCACAGTTTTTATAAATAATATATTCTTTGAGCATTTTAAAATTGCCGTCATAGGTGCTGTATAATATATCACTTAAGCCGGATGTTACGCAGTCACCGATCAGCCCGTCCAGCACCTCTGCCGGAAGAGAGATCATATCCAGGATGAGCGGAAATGCTTCTCTGCATTCAAACTGTGCCAGTAAGTACATCGCATAGAAATGCAGTTCATAATTGTTTCCCAGTTCGTCTCTTTCCCGTATTGCTTTCCGGATTGCTTCCAAAAGGTACGGCGTTGCCAGTTCCGGATGATCCGAAATAATTCTGAACTCTTTTCCGGGAAATTTCGAGGTAAAGTATGTAATTCTGTTGATTGCATCTATCACTTCTTTTTCCATCTGTATATACTCACTTTCTCTATGAAATGTTCTCTTCAGTAAATCCCTGCCTTGTTCTCACAGGGTTCAAAATATTGATAGAGAATGCCGGCGCCGTCTTCCTCCCACACAATGCCGGTAACCGCATCCCCGAGTTCCTCGGTATGGCTGTTTCCCGCAATATACTGGTATATCTCAAGACCGGTCTTTCCCTCTAACTGAACTAGTTTCACCTGATAAGCACCGTCCGCCCATCCTTCGATCCTGTGATCCGGCCCGGCTTCCCCCTGGCCGGCACCGTCCGCAGTAAATGCCATACCGCTTTCTTCACATAGTATGCTGTAATGTGCGCCCCCATCCTCTGACACCACCTCAAAACTGCAGCCGGTATACAGGTCTTTTGGAAGCGTTAGAGGGAAGATTTCCCCGTCTTTCGGACACAGGATCAAAAGGCCCATGCTTCCGTTTCCGCCCTGTGTGCCTGAATCCATGCATAAAATCAGTTCCGGTATGCCGTCCATATTGATATCTCCGGATTCCAGATTTTTGACCGTGCTGCGGTAATTCTCCAAAACATACGGTGAAGGGAAATTCCCATACCGGACCTCCAGCTTTTCTATGTAAGTCTCTCCTTCTATTTCTCCATATTCTACAGAGAGGGAATCCTCCCGCCCATCACCGTTAAAATCTACAAGTATGCTTCCTGATTTTTTCAGCTGTTCTACCCACACTGCAGATTCCGTACTGAGGTATTCCACTTCTGGCACTGATGATATATTCTGAAGATCCGTTTCTGATGTTTCAGACTGCTGTGCCGTTTGCTGTATACTGCTGTCCCGGGCACCGCATCCGCATAATGTGGCACAAATGAAGCATAGAACCGCCGCAGTTATCTTCTTCATGTTTACGCCCCTCCCTTCGGGCCTTTCGCCTTAGAGCCCCTTATCAGTCCATTTTAATATGGACACTCACCTTTATCAACAAATATTATGGAAAAATCTGCTTTCTTACACAAAAAGAACGCATCCCAAACGCCTTCAGCGCGGAATACGTTCTCATTTGTTCAATTAAGCTTCATCCAGCGCTTCCCCATTGCTCTCAATGATCTTTTTATACCACCAAAACGATTTCTTACGGCAGCGCTCAAGCGTACCCGTGCCGTCGTCATTCCGGTCCACATAGATATAGCCGTAGCGCTTACTCATCTGCGCGGTGGAAGCGCTGACCAGATCGATACAGCCCCAGGAGGTATAGCCCATCACCTCCACGCCGTCATGGATCGCTTCCCGGACCTGCAGCAGATGCTGCCGCAAATAGTCGATGCGGTAATCGTCCAGCACCGTTTTTTCGCCGTCATCTGTTTGGATCAGCTCATCCGCCGCTCCCAGCCCATTTTCCACAATAAACAGGGGCAGCTCATATCTGTCATACAGCTTATTCAGCGTATAGCGCAGCCCCATGGGATCAATCTGCCAGCCCCACTCCGAAGCTTTCAGATAGGGATTTTTATAGCCTCTGGAGAGATTGCCTCCGGTGCATTCTCCCAGTTCGGGGTGCACCGTCTCACAGATGCTGGAATAATAGCTGAATGAGATGAAATCCACGGTATTTTTTAATATCTCCTCATCCTGGGGCTCCATCCGGATCCGAATGCCGCGCTCCTCAAAATAATTCAGCAGATATGCGGGATACCGGCCCCTGGCATGGATATCGGCAAACATCATGGTCTCCCTGTCCTTCTGCATCGCCGCGATCACATCCTGCGGGTCGGGCGTCAGGGGATAGACCGTAATGCCCAGGATCATGCATCCGATTTTGGCGCCCGGCATCAGCTCATGGCCGATTTTAACGGCCAGTGCGCTGGCCACCAGCTCATGATGAACCGCCTGATACAGATCCGCCTCCGAAAGCTTCTCCGGCGGTGTCAGGATGCCGCCGCTCATAAAAGGCGCGTGGAGCAGGGAATTGATCTCATTGAAGGTCAGCCAGTACTTCACTTTATCTTTATACCGGCTGAAAATCGTTCTGCAGTACCGCTCAAAAAATCCGATCAGCTTTCTGCTCCTCCAGCCGTCGTATTTCTGTGCCAGCCCCAGCGGCGTCTCGTAGTGGGATATCGTGATCAGCGGTTCGATCCCGTATTTATGGCATTCGTCAAAGAGTCGGTCATAAAACTGCAGGCCCTCCTCGTTGGGCTCCTCCTCATCTCCCGAGGGGAAGATCCGCGACCAGGCGATTGAGGTGCGCAGCACCTTAAAGCCCATTTCCGCAAACATGCGTATATCCTCTTTATAACGATGATAAAAATCGATGCCCTTCAGTTTCAGATTATCCTGTATGGGTGCTTCGGTCCGTTCTCCGCGCAGCCCGCGGGGCAGCACATCCTGTACTGACAGACCCTTGCCGCCCTCATCGTATGCCCCTTCACACTGGTTGGCCGCCACCGCGCCGCCCCATAAAAAGTTCTCCGGAAATCTCCGCATATTCTGTCCTCCTGTCTTCGTTTCCGCAGCCGGATCCGTACCATGAACCCGGCTGGCGTATAGCTGCCTGGTGGTACCGCCGTTTTCTACCGCAGCTCCAGCAGTGCTTCTCCCGTCTTCACATGCGCGGACGCTATGGTTTCCACTGCCTCATAGCCGAAATGGTTGGATATCACAACCGGCGTGATCACATCGTATCCTTCTGCCTTTATCGCGTCCGCATCAAACTCCAGTATGACGTCGCCGGCCTTTACCGTATCCCCGGCCGCCTTTTTCACTGTGAAATATTTTCCCTTTAGATTGACCGTGTCCAAACCCACATGGACCAGCACTTCCGCGCCGTGATCGGTGATCATGCCGAAGGCATGGCCGGTTTCAAACACGGATACCAGCCTTCCGTCTGCCGGCGCACATACCCTGCCTCCGACAGGCCGGACAGCAACGCCCTTGCCGAGTATTTCTTCCGCAAAAGTAGGATCGTTCACTTCCGCTAACAGCACGACCTCCCCCTCCAGAGGGGATAAAAGGACCTCTGCCTTCCTGACTGCGTCGTCTTCCGTATCCACAGCAACGTTTGCATCTTTACGCTTCCCTGCTGCTTCTGCGCCATCCGTGCCGGAAACCGCCGTGCTGTCCGCATCTATGTCGTCGGCAGGATCTCTGAACATGAGGTAGGAGATAATAAAGGCGCTCACCACGCTGACCGCGGCTCCAAGGCAGGCGAAAGTAAAGCTCTGCAGGGTATCCCCGCCCAGATAGCTCGGCAGAGTCAGAAAACCCGGAGATCCGCCGGAATAGTTTTTCACATTGAGAATTCCCATCAGGAAACCGCCGATACCGCCGCCGATCATGGATGCATACAGCGGCGTTTTAAACCTAAGATTCACGCCGTAGAGAGCCGGTTCCGTAATGCCGCACACCGCGGTGATGCCGGCGGAGGAAGCCAGCTGCTTGATTTCCGACTTTTTGCTCTTGAATGCCACCGCCAGGGCGGCTCCGCCCTGAGCCACATTGGATCCCAGCATGCCCGGATAAATCAGCGTATCATATCCGATGGTCATCCGGTTATTGATTCCGATGGGGATCAGGCCATAATGGGTTCCGGTCATGACAAGGAGCGGGGTCAGAGCGCCGACCAGCGCGGGCACCAGCCAGCTCACGTAGTGATTCAATCCGTTCACCGCGGATCCGATCAGGTTGCTGATCACGGTGCCTATGGGTCCGATCACCACCAGACCCACGGTTCCGGTGACCAGAATCGTAATCAATGGCTTTGTAAAGAATTTCACAGCCTTCGGCGAGATCCGGTCCGCTATGGGCTCCACATAGGACATGAACCATACAATCAGTATGATCGGAACCACGGAAGAGGAATAGCCCGCATTGGTGATCGGCAGCAGAAACAGGCGGATCGCCTCGCCGCTCTCTTTGGAAGCTGCCACCATGCTCACAAAATCCGGATGCAGGAGAATTCCACCGAGCATCATCGCCAGATAAGGGTTGCATCTGAATTTCTTTGCCGCCGAATTCGCCAGGAGGATCGGCAGGAAATAAAAGGCGGCATCCGCCATAAAGTTTAACACCTGGTAGGATGTTCCGCTCTTGTCCAGCCAGTGAAAGGCTGAAAACAGCGCCAGCACGGCCTTGATCATACCGGCCGCAGTGATCGCCGGAAGGATCGGCGTGAATATGCCGGACAGCGTGTCCACCAGGCGTTCCAGGAACTTTTTGCCGTTCTTATCCTCCTCTGCTCCGCCCTCTGTACTGATCTCACACATCTCGCTCAAAGGTTTATAAACGCTCGCCACATCGCTGCCAATCACAACCTGATACTGGCCGCCTTTGCTCACAACGCCCATCACCCCGTTTAATTTTTTCAGGGCTTCCGTATCGGCTCTGCTCTCATCCTTTAGATTAAAACGAAGCCTGGTTGCACAGTGGGCGAGCCCGGAGATATTGCTCTCTCCGCCGACTTTTTCCAATATTTCTTTTGCCAGTTCTTTATAATTCATCGGTAATCCTCACTCTCCTAGTAATCGTCTCGCTGCATTGCTTTTTCACTCGCATAGTATGTGTGGTTTTGCAGCATTTGAAACGCGGATTAAAGGACTGATGAAAAAAAGCGCATACTTTTTAAATGTATGCGCTAAATAAAAGGACATGAAATTTAAAGATTCTGCCGAATTATCTCAAAGTTCTTCTCCAACGGCAGGCTTCCGTCCAGCAAAATCTGGCGGCACTGCAATTTTTTCTGCCATTCATCATGTTTGGACTTACTTCTCATATCCAAACCGCCATTGTCATAGGAAGCCGCCCAATCAATGAAATCCCGATGGGTTTCATACATATCCCCACTCATATCAATCCTGCTGCCAAAATTCTCCCGTTCTCTTTTTCTTAACCTGGCAATCCGTATTGCAGTATCTGTTTCTACGCGAATTGCCAATGTAAAGAAAGGTATGAGCTCATCTCCCCAATCAACCAGCGAACCTGAAATAACCACCCTGTCATATTTTACAATATTATTTTTCATCAGTGTAAGCCTGTCAGAGCGGTTTCTTTTCAACGTATAGGGGGGATTTGTCGGTTCCCAAAAATAATCGTCTGTATCCATGAAAAAATAACCCAATTTATCGCTGATAAACCTGCCTATAGCAGAAGTTCCCGAACCGGATGCACCGTATATATGTATCACCTGTTTATCCATGTTTTAAGTCCTCTCACGGATCAAACCTCCCTGAAGCAGGCCCGTATCTCCTGCACCAGATACATTTCGCAGTCCCTGCAGTACGCTTCCTGTTCCGGTGTCCGGCGCTCATCCTCCGCCGGATAATCCGGGCGGTTTACCTCCAGAAATCCGTGCAGCGCCTGCGGGTATTCCTTCACTTTTACAGGTACGGATACATCGATCAGCCGCTTCGCATAAGCGATGCCCTCCGGCTTTAACTCATCCTTTCCACAGATGATAAAGACCGCCGGGCATACTCCCGCCAGATCTTCATCTCCTGCTATCAGCGGGGATATGTATTTATGGCCGCTTCCGCCGTCAGGAAACAAAAACAGCTTCAGCCCATCTTCCGGAAGCAAATGATCCGGATCATAGGTCAGATCTGTGGGCGGGTATACCAGCATCTGACATGCCAGGCGGATACCCTCATCCTTCAGCAAAAGCGCGGCGGTAGCCGCCAGCTGCGCGCCCGCGCTGTGGCCTCCCACCGCCATGCGTCGTTCATCAATTCCATATTCCATGGCATGATCCGCAAAGTATTTCACGGCGTCCGCCACTTCTCTAGTCGCATAGGGCAGCGGTTCCTCATCCGCCTTCGTATAGTTTACGTTGACCACAAATGCGGGCAGTTCATCCGCCATCATCTGGCAGAAGCTCTCCATCAGCACCGCGTCCCCGCCCAGCCAGGCTCCTCCGTGCATATTAAACAGCACCGGAAGCCGATCCTTAGAAGTTTGTGCGAAAGGGCGGTACAATAGCGTCTGCACAGGTTTTAATCCTTCCCTGGGTATGGAAAACCTGGTTCCGGCTGTCCGCTGCATGGCGGCCCGCTTCCGGCCTTCTTTCAGCCCCGGCACGGACTGCCGGTACTGCTCGGCGGCCTGCATAGCTAATTCTCTGTTTTCTTCTTTTTCGGTCATCTGCTACCTCCAACAACAAATATTAATCAGCTGCAAAACTTTCTGATGCCAGAAACAAAATAATTAAAACTCGTGGATGTATTATTTTCTATGTCCATATACGCTGCGATTCTTCGAGCACCATCCAATTGCTGGTGTTTGGGAAACAGTTTACGCAATTCATCTTTAGGATTTCCAATATTGTCTGGATTTCGAAATTTACTTTTCAGTTTTAATGCTCTGACATCCTTACCATAGGCTAGAGAAACTGCATTAAGATCACCGAAATGCCATGACTCCAGCTCTCGACAGGCAATTCTTATCAACACCTCCCGTTGATAAGGCTTTGTCAGCTCTTGCAGTTTAGATTTTACATCTCTGCAATCAGCACTGTCCTGATCCTGAACTATCACAAATTTTATATCTGCCTGACGCCATGCTTTAAGTTTATGAGGTATAGACTCCTGCAAATCACTTTTACCGCTATGAGGTATTGTCTTATAACAAATGTCTGGCGGTAAAATTTGAGGTAAAATAATATCAAGCACTTCCTTCATAGATTTTTCCTCTAACAAAAAAATAATTGTCATTCAGACACCTCTTCTATCAGTAAGCCCTGTCTCCATAACTGACCAAGCAAATCACCGGCAAAGTACAATTCTTTAATTGTTTTATTTTCGGAGGCTTTATAAACATGGGTATATCCATCCTTTTTAACTAAGCAGAATAATTCTTCCAATCTAACCGCATTGAGAAAATCCGGTGAATGGGTGGATATGAAAACCTGACCGCCTTCTTCCGAGTAGAGTCTGAACTCTTCGGCCAATTCAAACAATAGTTGCGGATATAACTGATTCTCCGGTTCTTCTACACAAAGAAGTGCATGTTTTTCAGGATCCTTGAGTAAAATCAGGTATGTGAACATTTTAATCGTCCCATCTGAAACATATCTGGATGCGAATGGATCTTTAAAATTTCCGTCTTGAAATTTTAATACTATTCTCCCGTCTTCCGTTTCCTGCGCCTCAATTTTAGATACCCCTGGAACACGCGTCGCCATCGCATCAAGTATCTCCTGAAAAATTTTTCTGTGATTATCATACATGTACTTTGCAACTAATGCAAGATTATCTCCTGATGTAGAAATTCTTTCACTATATCCCGCATCCTTAACTCCTCGAGCCTCTTCAATATGAAAATCCGATACATACCAATCTTCTATTAAACGTCTTAGCTGTGAAACAGCTATAAATTCTTTAAATTGACCAAGTCCCTTAATTGCTAATATGTCTGGTGAATCTAGTTTCTGCGGACTTCGGTCCGCAAGCCTTACATCCTCATACTTAATAAGCTCTCCATCTGCTGCAACTCCAACACCAAAAGAGAATTCCAGAACTTTCCACGGTGCTCCGGTTTGGCCCCTACGAAATCTCATGACCTCCTGCTTTATAGCCGGCTTCTTATTATCCTGCAAACAGATCGATAGTTGATACGTAATAATAGGTTCATCTTCAGACGGACGAAACTTTATTTCAAATTCTATATCCCCCTGCTGTCCCCTGGATATTACCTCATTAAAGCCACCTCGTTTCGCCAAGGCCGCCCTAATATTTAACTGCAATGCATCATGAAGAAAACCAAAAATATCAAAAAATGTGGTTTTCCCCACTCCATTCATGCCAAGGAAGACCGCCATATTAGGTATATTTTCTACCTCAATATTTTGAAATACTTTATAATTTTTAACTCGGATCGATTCAATTTTCATTTAGTCCTTCCCTTCAAATAGCATAATAACTTCAGTTTATGTACTAATTAAATTACCACATCACGGTTAAAATCTCAAGTTATCCCCTAGTATATTTCCATACTCGCAAAAACTTCATACGGTTCATTTACTAAATGCCTTCCAAGCGTTTTGTAATCAACCGCAAACAATTCAACCGAACCGAGATATTCATCCGTTACCTTCTGCCGGAACCGGGCCTGGGCCTCACCGCTCAGCGTAACCTCTCCGTTCTGCAGTGTTTCCATATCCTCCGGCCGATTGCTCGATACGCTGAAGCTGTCTTCGACCGTTTTTCCGCCTTTATTGTCTAAAAAATACACCTCGTATTCCAAGGATCCCTCCCCCTGGAACAGATTGTCCTTAATCTCCAGCAGGCAGGGCAGCCCGTCACCGCCTTCCGTCAAAAACCAGTCAAAGTACTCCCCGGTATGTGCTTTGCTTCCTTCTTTCCTGTATATCCTCTCGGTTTCACCGCTTTCACTGATCCGGTAAACGTCCCCATAGATGGTATAACAATCATCAAACCAGCTGATCACAATCATTTCATCCCTGCTGTCACGGTTCACATCCGCGAAATAGAGCAGGCTGTTGTTCGGATCGTACTTCGAACAGAACAGTTTTTTATATATATCCATCTCTTTGCCGCCGCTGTCTGCAGTTTCCTGATGCGGCACATCAAAAGTGGTCAGTTTGGCATACTCCTCTTTTATTGTTCTCTTCACTGCGGCCAGACCGCCCGTCCGTTCATTTACCTTAGAGGCTGTGTCCAGATCCGTCAGCACAGTATCAATCAGCTCTATTGCAGACCGGCACTGCGCTGCGGTATCGTTGGAAACCGCAAGTTCCCGCATCAGTTCATACATCCGCCTGTTCGTTTTCAGATAAGCGGCCACAGAAGAACATATCCGCTCTGTGGATTCATCGCTCCCGTCAGCCTCATGCAGAGCCAAATTAAAGCGGTCCAGCGCATCTGGCAGCAGAGCATTTCTGAAGTAGAGTTCAGCCGTCTCCACATATTTTTTGCCTGCCGTTAATTTCACGCACATGCAAAGCAGTACACGGATTCTGTCAGGCTGCGCATCTCCTGCAACTGCAGCAAGCATTTCTGAAACTGCGTTTTCCACATAATCCGCAATAAAGCAATCCGCTGCATTCCATCTGTCCCAATCCACTTCGTCCGGCTTCACTCCGTACCGCGCAGGGCCAAATTGATACAGAGTTTCCCACAGGGATAGTCCGTCCTGCACCAGAACCATAGCACCGCTTTCACCGACGGATAATTTGCAGTCTAAAAGCGGCAGCAGATCTTCAGCCGGAAGATACAGACGCCCGTTATAATTGTAATATCCGCCAAGATCATAGGAGCTGTTCAGGACAGTGACCGTCTTCTGATCCAGATTGAGCTTTACTTCCTTTATCCTGCGAGCCGGCTCAACCTGACTGTCAATCCGAAGGAGCTGTTCCTCGTATTGATAGGTATAGCCGGTGTATCTCGCTAAATCATCCACCGACATATATATGCTGCCGTCTGATTTCAGCACACAGATATCAAAAACAGAAGAGCCTTCTTGCAGCTTGGCCATCCGGGGCAGAAAATCTCCCGCCGCCCTCGCGCTCATACCGTTACCGGCCAACACACTCCCCACAATGAACAGAATAAGAAATAAACACATACATTTTTTCACCCTGCCCTCCCCCTCTTTCGGTGAACAGACAGCCGCAGCCGTCACTGTATGTACAATACCATTTTATAACTTTGCTGCCGGCTTTTCAACTGTGATTTCATCCGCGATCCGCTGATCTTTCGCAGAGAGCAGGCCCACCGTTCAGAGGTACCGATCAAGCGGCGCACAGCGGGGCAGAATTATGATTCTTCTGCTGCTAAAGACCGGGATTTATGATAGAACCGCCTTTCCCTTCGGTTTGCCCGCCGGTATTCCCGCAGTCTCCGGTAAAAGGTGGCTTCGCTCGTATTGCATCTTTTCAGGACTTCGTCCAGACCGATCCGTCCATTCTCCCAGGCGGAAACCATTTCCGGAAAACATCCGGGCAGGGAAAGCCGCGGCCTTCCGAACCGTACGCCCCTGGCTTTTGCCGCCGCGATGCCTTCCGACTGCCTCTGCCGGATATTTTCCCTCTCGTTCTGCGCAACAAAGGACAGGATCTGCAGCACGAGATCCGCTATAAATGTTCCCATCAGGTCTTTCCCCCTCCGGGTGTCCAGAAGCGGCATATCGATCACGCAGATATCTACCCCGATATCACCTGTCAGGATGCACCACTGCTTCTGTATCTCCTTATAATTGCGGCCCAGCCTGTCTATGCTCGTCACATAGAGCAGATCCCCGCGCTGGAGCCTTCTGACCAGCTTTTTATATTGTGGCCGTTCAAAATTGCTGCCGCTCTGTTTGTCCATATAGATTCCCCTCTCCGGCACCGCTTTGCTCCGCATCGCGATCAACTGCCTGTCTTCGTTCTGGTCCGTGCTGGATACACGTATGTACCCGTAAATTTTCCCCTGCATTTCAGCCTTTGCCCTCCTAATCCTCTGTTAAAAGATCCCGTACCCTATGAAACAAAACCGAATCCCGCTCGCGGGATTCTCCGCCTGCGGGGGGCCGCTTTAATGACATAATACCATCCCGCCGCAGTGCGGCCCTCGCAGAGCGTTTTTTATTACATAGGAGAGTTCGGAGAACTTTCTTATGTAATAAAAAAGGCACCCGCCTTGTATTTTACCGGCATATTCCGCCGGTAAAATACAAAGTAAGGTGTCTCCTGCGATTAAAAGTATAAAACATTCAGTTTTATTTGTCAAAGGTTCAAAAGCTTCTGCAGTCCGCCGTAAGCCTTTTTATAGGCATCGATTCCGTCCTGCTCCTTTTTCCTGCGCACGGATGCCTCCAGCGTCTCCAGACCGCTAAAATTGGTCAGATGAGGCTCCAGACTTAAAAATCCCTGAAACTGCTTTTTCTCCAGCAGTCCGAAAATCTCCGCCACATGGCCGTCGCCCTCTCCGGCCACCACCACTTCGCCGTCGGCCATCAATGCGTCCTTCACGTGAACATAGGCGATATAGGGTTCCAGCATCCTGTAGGCCTCAAGCGTATCCTGCTTGCACTGTACAAAGTTGGCGAAATCAAAAATACACCGGAAATGCTCTCCCGCCAGTGCCTCAAACAGCTCCAGGCAGCGTTTTGCGTTGTCGCCGTAGATTCCCTTTTCATTCTCATGAAACAGGATAACCTGATGTTCTTCGGCATATTCCTTCATCCGCGCCAGCCGCCGGATCACTTCCTCACGGTAATCCTCCGGTCTTTCCCCCTGCGGAATGTAAAAGCTGAACATACGGATATTCTGTGTATCAAACAACTTCGCCAGCTCCACCACATGGCGGAATTTCTCAAAATGCGGCTCAAAATCATCCGTGATACCAATCTTTCCGATTGGGGAGCCGATGGCTGAAACCCGGATGCCCGCCGCGCTCATCCGGTCATGAAAGCCTTTTGCCTGCTCCGTAGTCATATCCGCCACGCCGATGCCGTCCGCCGCGCGCAGCTCTATATATTTCTGTCCCAATTCCTGCAGCGTTTTTAACTGCACACCGAAATCACGGTTGATCTCGTCCGCAAAACCTGAAATAAGGCAGTCTCTTAACATCATTTAATCCCTTCCTTCACCGTTATATTTACTCTTCGCCGTCTCATAGGCTTTCAACATGAGCCAGACCGTGTGCTCCATCGCGTTAAGCTCCATGGGAAAAGGCGTTCCGCTTTCCATGCATTCATAAAAAGTGCGGATGCATTTCATATGGCCTGCCCCCCAATAGCTCTTGCCAAGCCGCCCGCCATCGTTAAAATCCTGTTCCAGCCTGCCGCCGTCCTTCATTCGGACGGTCACAGTCTCTTCCTCTATCCTGACCCGCGCCTTCTCACATTCCAGCTCCACAAGCGGGGGCAGATCCGCCCCGTAACCGGTGGTCACATAAAAGCTCGCCGCCGCATCGGGATAGACAATCGTCGCCGCCATCGTGTCCTCCACCTCTATGATGCCCTTCAGGTGCTGATTATCCATGACCGCATCCATGCTCAAAGGTTTCTCACCGATAAAGTACTGCAGAAGATCCAGCGTATGTACGGACTGATTGATCAGCGCTCCGCCGCCTTCCGTCTCCCAGCGCCCTCTCCAGGAGCTGTTCCGGTAATACGCTTCATCCCGATGCCAGTTCACCAGTCCTCTGGCACAGAGAATCCTGCCGTAAATCCCCTTCTCCAGCTGTTCCTTTACATAGCAGACGCTATTGTTAAAGCGGTTCTGAAAACAGATGCCCAGACGGGCGCCGCCCGCCGCTTCCTTTACCGACTGCGTAAGCTGCTCCCACTGCCCGTTATCGATCACCGGAGGCTTTTCCATAAATACATGAATTCCACGCTTCAGCGCGGCTGCCGCCATCGGCACATGAAGATAATGAGGCGTGCAGATATGCAGCACATCGATCTCTTCCTGATCCAGCATGGTTTCCAGATCATAATACGGTTTTACCCCATACTCGGACGCCATCTTATCCGCCTGTTCGGGCACGTAGTCTGCCACTGCGGTTAATTCCGCCGGCTCCAGCCTGGATATGCAGCCCGCATGCACCTTAGCGATGCTCCCGCATCCAACAATCGCACTCTTCATAGCTGTTGTTCCTTCCTCCCCGGCCTTATGCGCCGTAGCTGCCTTCCGTTTCAAACGTGGCCTCAAGAACATTTTCTTTCGCTTTGGATATCGCTCTGCGTTTATTAAGTTCCTTTAAAAACAGGTCCTCATCAAACGGAATCTCCACCGGCCGCCCAAGCCAGCTGGACAGATGCATGGCGTTAGACAGTGTCAGCCCATGAATGCCCTCTCTGCCGTCCGCCACCAGGGGAGTTCCTCTAAGGATTGCGCCGGCAAAGGCTGCAAGTACGCCGTTATGCTGTGGATTCTCTCCGTCGGTCACAATTTCCGAAAATCTGCCCCTTGGCTTTGCAAAACCCTCTTTCGTCGTGAAGCAGAATTCCCGTTCACTCTCATCCAGCTCATAGACCTCTATATGGTCGTTCTCGCATACGATCTTCGCCCGTTCCAGATCCACTTCAAAACGGTTTGTTCCGGGCGCGTCCGCGGTGGATGTGATGAAAACTCCGGTAGCTCCCCCCGGATATTCCAGATAAGCGGTCACATCGTCTTCCACCTCGATATTATGCCATTTGCCCTCATGGCAGAACGCCTGCACTCTGGAGGGCATGCCGCAGATCCACTGGATTAAATCCAGATTATGGGGGCACTGATTTAACAGCACACCTCCCCCCTCTCCGTCCCAGGTGGCTCTCCAGTCACCGGAATCATAATACGCCTGGGAGCGGTACCAGTCCGTCACAATCCAGTTGACACGCTTGAGGTTTCCATATGTCCCGCCGGTCACCAGTTCATGCATCTTACGGTAGATATGGTTGGTTCTCTGATTGAACATCATGCCAAAGACCAGGTTGTGCTTCATGGCCTCTTCATTCATCTCCCGCACCTGCTTTGTATACACTCCCGCAGGCTTTTCGCACATGGTGTGGAGCCCCTTTCTTAAAGCAGAAATCACCAGCCTGGGGTGATCATAGTGCGGGGTTGAAACGATGACCGCATCGATGCCGTCATATTCCAGTAGTTCCTCAGCGGATTCAAAGATCCTGGTGCCTTCCGGCAGATTTTCCCTGGCCCATTCTCTCCTGGAAGCCTTTAAATCCGCCACCGCCGCCAGCGTCATATCCGGCACCTCTCCGTTGGCAATGCGCGTGCTGTGGCTGCTTCCCATATTTCCTATACCAATAATTCCCACTCTGACTTTATCCATATCCATCCTCCACTCATGTCACCAACCGCAGGTTGATGACTTGCGCACACTTCAGTGTGCTTCCTCTTTTCATGTCACCAACCGCAGGTTGATGACCTACGCACACTTCAGTGTGCTTCCGATATTACTCATATCCAAGTTTTTTCAGATTATCATAGCTCTTTCTCAGGCATATAAAGGGCGATTCCTGACAGGTATCCTGCTCCACCAGCGCGTATTCACAGCAGCTATTCTCCAGTGCATCCATAATGGCCTCAAAATTCATATTGCCTTCCATCACCGGCGCCATCACCGCTTCTCTGCGTACCATGCCCCGGTCTTTTAAATGCACGCAGGGAATCCTGTCTTTGCACTTTACTATCCACCGGCATACATCGCCGCCCGCTGTCTGTACCCAGTAGGTATCCAGCGTAATCCCCATCTCATCCGGTGCAAAGCCCTCCAGAAGATAATCCATCAGGTATTTTCCATTCACCTTCTCGAATTCAAAATCATGGTTGTGATACATAAGCAGCATGCCCGCTTCTTTGATCTTTCTGGCCGGTTCTCTGAAATCCTCAATGAAATGTGAGATCCATGCCTCGCTGCGGTATTTATCCGGCATACTGCCAAGCCCGATATAGCGGCATCCCATCATCCGGTGCTCCTCGATCAGCCGGTCCGTATCGTTTAAAATCCGGTTGACGTCACTGTGTGTAAGAACAATCCCTAGGCCCGCCTCATCACAGATTTCCCGCGCTGCCTGCGGCGTAACCGCGCTTCCAACTGCCGAGAGTTGGACATAGGAGTAGCCCATATCTGCAATCTTTTTTACCGTACATGCAAAGTCGGACACTGTCTGTGTGTAGAGTCTTACCGTATAAAGCTGCGCACCAATTTTCATAATTTATACCTCCCAAGCCTTCCCAATCCAATTAATTTTCCCGCCGGCGCTGCGAATATAATGCAGCGGCGGTGCCGTTGTTCCAATCATACTCCATTCCTGCGGAAAATAGGATTGCGAAACGCAAAATAAGTATTGCAAATATAGCCCTGACATTTTATACTCTTATTAAAATACTACCAACAGGAGCACATTATGGCAGCAGATTCTTTTCTGATCCCCGATCCCCAATCCATCCGTTTTTCCGTCAGCCACTACCGTTCCTCTGAGTATGAAATCCATTATCATACATTTTACGAGCTTTACTATTTCGTGGGCGGGGACGCCGACTATCTCGTGGAAGGCACCGAATACCGGCTGACTCCCCACAGCCTGCTCCTGCTTTCCCCCTACGCGTTTCACGGCGTCCGTGTAAATTCGGATGCGCCCTATGTCCGCTGCGTGATTCAATTTGCACCGGAAGCTCTGTCCGCCGAACGGCGGGCCTTTCTGCTGTCTTCTTTCCCCGGGAGTAAAAAAAACTCCCCGAAGGAAGTTTTTTATGAGCATACCGAACAGTTCGGTCTCTATGACTGCCTGGACCGCCTGATCCAGTCGCAGAAGCAGCCCGCCGCGCTGCGGGAACAGTACTATCCGATTTATCTGGAAGCGCTGCTGGCTCAGGTTTCCCTGATGTGTCAGACTTTAAGCCCAACCCAGGTATCCAGCAGCGCCCCGGAAGCGATTACAGATATCTTGAGCTATCTCAACGATCACCTGACGGACCCGATTACGCTAGACGGCCTCTCCAGACGTTTCTATATCAGCAAATACTATATGAACCGGGCATTTAAAAGGGCCACCGGCACGACGGTCATGGATTATATCATCAATAAACGCGTCATCATGGCCCGTCAGATAATACGAAACGGGCAGACAGCCGCAGATGCGGCCATAGCGTCGGGCTTCGGGGATTATTCCTCCTTTTACAGAGCTTATAAAAAGGTGATCGGATGCAGCCCGGCAGAGGATAAGCAGAGCTTAGGGTAGCAGGTTACCGGTAGCATTCATACCTTTCTGCGTCATACTGCCGGCACTCTGCCAGTATCCTGACCCCTTCCGGCAGATACTCCTGTTTTAGAACCCTGGCACTTCCGTTTAAGTAAGATACAGCACTCCCGTCCTCGTACGGCACCAAAAATTCGCAGACTTTATAGTCGGCAAAGACTTTGCCGTGAATCATTTCCAGCAGTTTGGTAAGCCCTGCTCCGGTTTTAGCCGACATATAAATCTTATCCCCCACCACTTTCGGCAGCTTTGTCTCATCCATCACCAGATCGGCTTTATTCATAACATACAGGCGGGGAACCGCCTCCGCTCCCAGCTCTTTTAAGGTATTGGCGGTAACCTCCATATGCTCTTTATACTGTTCGTCTGAAAAATCCACCACCTCAAGCAGCAGATCCGCATAGCGCACTTCATCCAGCGTGGAGCGGAATGCCTTGACCAGAGAATGGGGCAGCCGGCTGATGAAGCCCACCGTGTCTGACAGCAGGAAATCTTTATTATCCCCCGGCGTGATCTTTCTCACCGTTGTATCCAGCGTGGCAAACAGCATATCCTTTGCCTCCACCATTTTATCCTCTTCCTTCTGATATACCTCCACCATCTTATTCATCAGGGATGATTTGCCCGCGTTTGTATAGCCCACCAGCGCGATCTGCGGCAGGGCTGAACGGCTTCTCCTTTTCCGCTGTGTTTCCCTGTCCTTCTGCACAGCTTCCAGCTCTTTTTCCAGCTCACCGATCCGGCTTTCGATTTTTCTCCTGTCCAGCTCCAGCTTCTTCTCACCTGCGCCTCTGTTGCTTAGGCTGCCGCTGGTACCTCCCTGCCGGTTCAGATTGCTGCGCATTCCGGCAAGCCTTGGCAGGATATACTGGAGGTTCGCGGCTTCCACCTGCAGTTTGGCCTCCCTTGTTTTCGCTCTGCGCGAAAATATCTCCAGAATCAGGTTGGTGCGGTCCAGCACCTCCAGATCCAGCGCTTTCTGCAGGTTCGTCAGCTGGGACGGGCTTAAGTCATTATTAAACACCACGCTGTCCGCTCCCAACTGCTCCGCCATTTCCTTAATTTCAGTCACCTTGCCGCTGCCGATATAATAGGCAGGATTGACAGAAGCCAGATTCTGACTGACACTGGCGATCACTTCCATCTCGCAGGCCTCTGCCAGATTTTCCAGTTCTTTCATGGATTTATCAAAATCCCGTGCGCTGCCCATCATTGCCCCTGCGATAATTGTTTTATTTCTCTTCTCATTTCCTATTGTCTGTAATTGTGTCATATATTCTCCTATCTGCGCTTTCCACGCAACCGTTTTTCAGTGGAAACCCCGCAGAATGCGAGCTTTCCTAGTTTACTCCGTTACTTTGTCCGCATCTTAATCTGATCCATTTTTTCATCATCCACATGTCCGAAACCTCCTGTTCTCTAAAAATAAAACCGTAAGACATGCCGCTTCAGCGACATGATACCTTACCGCCGCAGTACGTTCCTCGCGGAGCGTTTTTGTTCAATAAGACGTATTGCCTTATTGAACAAAAAAGGCTGAGAAAACAGCTCCCCCTAAGGGGATGCCAGGAAACGCCCTGCATATATACAAGCCTCGCCTGCATACATTTGGGCACACAATAACGGATATGAGTAAAGCAATACTAAAAAAGCACCTGCATATAACTGCCGGCCCCTTAATCATCGCTCTAATTTAGCTCATATCCGTTATCTTAATCTCCTGATCATTCTGTTTCTCAACCTCATACAGTTTTATTTATAATTTTCACAGATATACTGTGTCTATGGATATGGTACTCGGAAATTTCCAGAAAGTCAAGCATTTTATACTGGAAAGCGCACGGATGCGCACGATGTAACTGTTTTGCTGTTGCTATTCACAGCTGCCGATAAAGCAGCTGTGAATAGTAACCATTTTTCTTTATTTGTCCTGCGATGCCAACGTCAAATCAAACAGCCAGTTATGTGTGCGCACAGCCTCCTGACAGGCTACGGACTCCGACATGATATATTCATGTACATGGAAATAAACATCCCGGCGTCCGTCCTTCAGAAAGCTTTTTAGCCTCCCTTGCAGATTCTGATCTTCATTCAGCAGATCCACCAGAACATCGGAATAACGGCTGCCGCTGCCCGCACGCAGTTCGCCCATGACCGTATCAAACTCTTTCGCAGTTGTATAGTTCCGTCCCAGATGGTCCGTAGCGGCATCCAGGCTGTCACAGATTGTAATGATATCGATAAATATTTTCTGCGGCGATGCGGTGTTGTCAAATTCCGGCGGATAGCCGGAACGTCCGTCAAAGCTCTTCTGATGGCCCAGCGCAATATCACGGAATTCGGACAACCCTTTTAGATTCTCAAGCATCTCCCCTCCGGTCACAGGATGGTATCTTAAAACGCGGAATTCAAGATCTCCCAGCCGATGGCTCTGGGCGTTGATCACACTGGAGCAGAGCACCTTGCCGATGTCATGAAGCAGAGCGCCGTAATAGATGTACTGAACGAGCTCATTTCTCTTTTCAGCCACTTCTTCTGCCGACAACGTGCCCAGCTGGCCGGCTAAGAGAGCAGGACGCCTTTCTATCACAGCGTTCAGAATCTCCACCGCAAGCTTCGCTACCATAATCGAATGCATAGCTGTCTGTACCTGACGAAACATTGTCAGCCTCAGAAGAGAATGCAGCAGATCCCGGCGATTATTGGTGTGCGGCATAGCAGAAAGGATATAACAATAGTTCTGGGAACCACAGATATAATCTATAAATGTAGTATACGGCCGGCTGGACAGATAGGATATAAACAGACTCTGTATATCATCATAGAGTTCCCGGTCCCGCCCACCTCTGCATGCCACGTTTTCCGCCGCCAGCTGCATGGCCTCAACAGCCTCAATAGATCTCTGGTTAAATGTGCCGCCTTCAAACAGCTCTTCCGCAAAATCCTCCATCATCCCGTACATTTCCGTCAGTACTGCTTCATCAGAGCAGAGCCCCATGAGTCTCTCCGCCATAAGACAGATCAGCCTGTTACGGATGCGATAGCTGTCGGAATGCTCCAAATTGGCGCCGTTCTCCCGCATCTGGCGTCTGGCAGCCCCATATATAGCTGCCGCCTGCCCGGCACTGCACTGTCCCGGTGAAATACACAGAGCCGTATAGCCAAGCTGATAGTCGAAATCAGGAAGTACCGAATTAAACGGGTATCCCTGATCCACGGCCATCGTCTCTTTAACTGCCTTTACCGCCGCGCGATGACAGGAGACCAGCAAGTCAATCTGTTCCTTTGCAATCCGCCCCAGCTTCAGCCGGGTGGTCATATGATCAAACTGCAGATCATATATGGAAAGGCCCATACTTTTTTCTTCCGGTGAAAGCTCCTTAAACCGGCGTTCGTATATCCCGCGGGCCGCCGCGCAGTCCTTCCAGACTTCCTCTCCCAGATGAATCGAATCCAGCATCGCACAGGACATCGCACGGACTGTATAGCATTTCATCAAACCGATATCGTTCCCTGCTTCTTTATAAAAATCGATCAGAGATTCCGCGATCTCATAGGCCGTGCCCAGATCCTGAACCCGGGTAATATAGCGAAACAGCGAGCAGATCAGCGGGTCCGCTATATCCCGCGTCCAATGCCCTGGCTGCCGCGTGAACCAGCGCACATGCTGATCCAGCATCTCTTCATTTTTAACAAAGGCTTCGCGGACACACGCGGAGTGATTCCTATAGCGTTCCACCCACTCCTCCGCCGGAAGGTCGCTCTGGATCAGCCCATAGCTCGCTTCATTTAAATCCGATATGACCATATTATAATCCGTGAATAATCTCGTCCAGCCCTCCCTGGTGCAAAATCCGTGGGTCAGCTTTTCCATGGCGGTCTCCCCCTTTAGCAGATCCTTATGCAGCGTTCACCTTTCATCATTGTAGCGCAAGGAACCGCAATTAACAAGACTATAGTTTAAGCCCGCCTATCATACGCTGCTTTATCGGCACCGCTGAACAGTAATCTTAAATTACACACAGAACAAAATAAAAACATAATTTCATGTCCGCAGGGAATCCTAACACTAAAAAGCAAGACAACAGGAGGGATTCATATGGCTGCAACCATGAAAGGCGCGATTTCATTCGGCCTGCTGCATGTGCCGGTCTCGCTGCACACTGCGGTGGCCGATAACGATATCCATTTTAACCAGCTCTGCCGCGAGGACGGCTCCCGCGTGCGTTATAAAAAGGTGTGCGCAGGCTGCGGCAAGGAGGTGGAGAGCGGCGATATTGTGAAAGGCTTTGAGATCGAACCGGGACGTTATATAGAGATGACGGAAGAGGATTTTGAAAAGGCAAAAACCAGAAAAGACAAGACCATACAGATACTGCATTTCGCGGATATCGGCGATATACGGCCGATTTATTTCGACAAAACATATCATGCGGTGCCGGAAGTCGGCGGGGACAAACCCTATGAACTGCTCAGGCGCTGTATGTTGGAGGAAGGAACTGTAGCCATCGCCAAGGGGGTGATCGGCCAGTCCGAGCATCTTATGGCGCTGATTCCCACGGACACCGGCATACTGGCGGAGACTCTGTTTTTTCACGATGAGGTGAAGTCCATGCCAAAGGAACCCGCAAAACCAGAACTGTCCGAGCAGGAGCTCACCATGGGAAAAACCATCATACAAAATATGAAAGAAAACTTTGATCCGTCCAAATATCACGATGAATATAAGGAAAAGCTCTGGAGTATCATACAGGCAAAGGCCAACAATCAGGAGATCACCTCGGCGCCCGAGGATCAGCCCGCCAATGTGATCAGCATGATGGACGCTCTCCAGAAGATGGTGGAACAGGCGAAAGCCGGCCAGGATTCCACACCGCCCAAAAAGCCGCGCACACGGAAGGAAGCGGCCTCCGCCTCATGAACGGGGATCTGTTTGACAGGAGACATATAGCCCCGATGCTGATCGCAGAAAATGTCAAGCCATTTGAGGACCCGGACTGGCTCTATGAGCTTAAGTGGGACGGGGAAAGGTGTATCGCTTATCTGGATCCCCGGTCCGGCACCGAGCTTCGCAATAAACGGCAGATGCGGATGAATCCTAAGGTTCCCGAGCTTAACGCGATACACCTGCAGGCGAAAAAGAGATGCATCCTGGATGGCGAACTTCTCTGCCTGGTGAATGGCAAGCCTGATTTTGAAGCGATACAGCGCCGGAGCCTGATGAGCAACCGCTATAAAATCGAACTGGAATCCCAGCGTTTTCCGGCCTCCTATGCCGCTTTTGACTGCCTCTACTATGACGGACGGGATCTGACCATGCTGCCCTTAACCGAACGCAAAAAGTATCTGAAAAAAGCCATCCGTGAATCGGAACGCCTCGTCATCTCCCGCACATTTGATTCGTCTCTGGCGCTCACGCTGTTCGATATGGCCAAACAGCAGGGGCTGGAGGGCATTGTGGCCAAACGCTCCGACAGCATCTACCTGCAGGGGAAACGCGTAAAGACCTGGCTGAAGATCAAAAATCTCATGGATGACGATTTCGTCATCTGCGGGTTTATCTATAAGGAAAATCACATGATCAGCCTGGTGCTTGGCCAGTATCTGAACGGACAGCTGATCTATGAGGGGCATGTGACCCTTGGCGTGGGCGGCAGGCCGTTTCTGAAAATACAAAATCACAAACGCCTGGAATATCCGCCCTACGATGAAGCAGTCCCCGCGGGCCACGGAAACGACGATGCCATATGGCTGGAACCTACGCTGGTCTGCACCGTGGCATATATGCACCGGACGAAAAGCGGCGGCATGCGCCAGCCGGTGTTCAAGGGCCTAAGGGAGGATAAGGAAGCGATAGAATGTATCGCTTCCTTTCCGGCGCAGTGATGTTTCCCATTCATGCATAGTGGCAGTCAGAGCCGTTAATCCAGCACCCCTTTCAGCGGATTATGCTTCATGGCCGGCGCGCTCTGATAATCGGATTCGATTTCCACATACGCTCTTGCCATGCTGCTTCTCTCAAATGCGGTCATCACCTCCAGGACATGCAGAGTCTGCTCATAGCCCGCCCTAAAAGCCCTGCCGGTTTCCAGTGATTTCGCCATATCCGCCAGCCCGAGTCCCCGGCTGTTGTCCGCGTAGTCAAACATCAGCGGTATTTCTTTGAACTCCTTCTCCTCCTGACGCAGCAGCAGCACCGGACCTCCGAAGGTGTTGGGATCCGGCACCAGCAGCGTGCCTTCCGAACCGTAGACTTCGAATCTGGCCTGGCCGTTATTGACCACATCAAAGGTGGTAAACAGCGTGCCCACCGCACCGCTGTCAAAATCCAGGATGCCCGTCACATAAGTGGGTACGTCCACATCGATCACAGTGCCCGCCTTGGGCTGGCTGGTGATCACCCTCTGCGGGAAGGAAGTCTTTGCCACGCCGGTCACACCGCGGACGCCGCCCAGCAGATTGATCATCGCGGTCAGGTAATAAGGCCCCATATCCATCATCGGCCCGCCGCCGTGCTTATAATAGAATTCCGGATCCGGATGCCAGCTCTCGTGCCCCCTGCAGATCATAAACGCTGCGGCGCCCACGGGGGTGCCGATAAATCCGTCCTCGATCAGCTTTCGGCAGGTCTGGATGCCGGCCCCCATAAAGGTATCAGGAGCTCCTCCCAGCATAAGCCCCTTATCTTTTGCCAGCTCCACCAGGGCTTTTCCTTCCTCAAACGTCGCTGCCAGGGGCTTTTCCGAATAGACATGCTTTCCGGCCTCAAGGGCTGCTTTTGTCACTTCATAATGCTCATACGGCCTTGTCAGGTTCAGCACGATATCAATCTCGTCATCTGCAAACAGGTCATACATGGTGTCGTATATTTTCGGCACGCCGTATTCCTCTTTCGCCTTCTCCGCCTTTTCCCGCACCAGATCGCAGACCGCCTCCACCTCAATCTCCTGGAAAAGCCCGGTTATATTCTTCAGATAGATGCCGCTGATGGCGCCTACCCCTACCATTCCTATTTTAACCATCGGTTTCTCTCCTCCCGCCGTCCATTTTAATACATCTTCGCTTCATTCAGGAAACGCTCTGCTGTCAGATTATGCTCTCTGGCATAAGCCTTTCCTTCTCCTGCCCAGAGCATGCCGCGCTCCATCAGGATCTCGGCATTGGGGGATTTGTCAAATACATCGTCGTGATGCCCGAGGGATGTGTAAAACACCCTTCCGTTTCCCCAGAATTTGGTCCAGGCCACCGGCATATCCACAGGCTTGTTGGATATGTGGTAATAGTTCACGATGGGAAATCTGGTGGTGGCCAGCACTTCAATGGCCGGGTCCACATGCAGATAATAATGCTCGCTGCAGACCGGGAAATCCTCGAGGCCCTCCACTATGGGGCTGGACCCTCTGCAGATATTAACGGTATACGGGATGCCGTCTCCGCCCGGATGGCTCACCCACTGCCCGCCGGTAATGAACTGCCATTCCGTATCCTGGCGGAAGGAATCGCACATGCCCCCATGGCAGCCGACCAACCCCACGCCTTCTCCTACCGCCGCGGACAGATTCTGCACATAGCGGTGGTCAATCTCTCCCATGGTCCAGCACGCGACGATCAGATCCAGCTGTTTTAGAGCCTCCGCATCCGCCAGGCAGTCCAGCGTATCGCTGATCTCTGTCTCATATCCGTTCTTCTCAAGCAGTCCCGCAAATCTCACGGAGGTGAGCTTCGGTTCGTGTCCGTCCCATCCTCCCTGTATAATCAACGCTCTCTTTACCATATGTCCCTCCTATTTTTATGTCACCAACCGAAGGTTGATGACCTGCGCACACCTCAGTGTTCCGATAAAATTCATCCGGTTAGATCCTGCACTTCATTCCATGCCCTTCCTCCTGGGCCAAAAATACCAGTTCAATCACCTTCATAACCCTTAAGGCCTGCGCAGGCGTAACGATCAATTCTTCCGCGCCTTCCATAACGCCGATGATATTTTTATAGTAGTCGCTCCAGTCCGACTCCACTTCCGGCAGTTTGCTGGTAACTGTGGTATAGCTGGGTCTGGGCGCCATGGTCCTGGTCGGCCCGGCTTCCGTATAAACGATGTCATCGGCCCATTCAAGAGCGGCATCCTCCTTCAGCTGCACCACCCTGCCCTCGCAGCTCCAATCCTCCACCACAATGGTGCCGTTGGTACATGACACATGCCATCTGGGCTGATTGATCAGGCAGTTGGTGGACATCTCACAGATGGCGGACACACCGTTTTCAAACCGGAGCATGATCTTAATGTTGTCATCCACCTCATCCGAATACAGATTGAACAGATGGGCATCCACGGAAACCACAGGAGAATCGATCATATTCAAAAACTGGTCAATCAGATGAACGCCCCAGTCCAGCACCATCCCGCCTCCGTTTGGCTTATGACCGCGCCATCCGTGCATGGCCTGGCGGGAACCCTGCACGCGGCTTTCGATAAAATAAGGATCACCGACTGCGCCGCTTTTAAGAAGCGTCTTAACAGTCACAAAATCCTTATCCCATCTGCGGTTCTGATGAATGGAAAACAGCCTTCCCGTCTCCTTAGCAGCCTGGATGATCTCCTCCAGCTCCGCAGCATTCATCGTGACCGGTTTCTCACACACCACATTTTTACCTGCGCGCAGGCAGCGGACCGCATAATCCTTATGGAAATTGTTCGGCGTAGCGACGGTTACCAGCTCCACCTCCGGATCCTCCATAAGTTCCTCTGCCGTCTCATAGACATACAACCCGTTTGCGGCGGCCTTCTCCCGCGCCTCCCCGCGGATGTCAAAGATGCCCTTCACCGTCATATTATCAATCCGGGTTGAGACATTTTCCGCATGCCAGCCGCCCATGCCGCCATATCCGATAATCGCCATCGTATGTTTCATGATATCCTCCTGATTATATAATTCCGTCCGGCAGTATTACAGCTTCCATCCGCATTTTCATAAGCAGATGCGGAAGCGAATACACTTTAATCCGGAGCGGTCCCATACTTGTAATATAGCAGAGATTGGGATATAATACGTGACATAGCAGATCAAAAATAAGACAAATATTGCACTGATGAGCAAATATAAATACAGGTGATCTCATGAATCTCATTTATGAAAATAACGCGGACCGTTATCTGTTCTCCACTTCACAAAACATGACCTTTCCCTCCCATATGCACACAGGCATCGAGCTGCTTTATCTTGAGGAGGGCTCTATTGAAACAACGGTCGGAACCTGCACGCGCATGATGCGTCCGGGAGAGCTGGCCCTCGCTTTCCCTCATCAGATCCATTCCTATTATACGGATCCAAACGGGCCCGGCAGCCTCGGAATCATGGTTCTTTGTCCGGCGGAAACAGGCGGTGAATTTCTGCCCGCTCTTCTGCGCAGCCATCCGGCCGATCCGTTCCTTTCAGGCGGTGCGGTGCATCCCGATATTCCTTATGCCATGCGCTCTCTGCTGCGGACGCCGCCGGACCGCCCGGATCATCTGCCGGTCATACGCGCTTACATCCAGCTCCTGTTATCCCGCGCATTTCCCTCCATAAATCTGGTGAAAAATAAAGACAGTCAGCCGCCCGGCAGCACCGCACAGCTGATTGCCTTTTTATCGGAACATTATACGGAACCTGTAAACCTGGATATGCTGTCCGCACAGCTGGGGATCAGCAAATACAGTGTTTCAAGAATTTTCAGCGAAAAGATGCATACCAGCTTCAACCGGTATTTAAATACGCTGCGCGTCGATTACGCGAAGCACCTGCTGCAGGAGAGCAGCATCGATATTCTCACGGTCAGCGAGATGTGCGGCTATGATAACCCCCGCACCTTTAACCGCGAATTTAAGGCCCTCTGCGGATGCTGCCCGAGGGAATACCGCCAGGGTGCGGTCAAGGTGTAACCGTCTTCGGTTCTTATCCCCTGTCATCTCACGCGGTCCTGCCGGTAGAGCAGATACGCTCTCCCTGTCTCCCGGTGCGGGCTGCCGGCCTGACAGGCTTCGTATTCTCCGCTGGACGTGCTTATATGCAGTTTCTTTTCTTCCGGATAGTACGGAAGCATCCCCCGGTCGTACCTAAGCAGCACAGTCTCACCGATCGTGATGAGTTCCTTAAGCATCGCATAAGACCTTGGCTCCATCCTGCCATGGCTTAAAAGAATGCCGTTTTTATATTCATTTCTTCTTTTATATATCCGCTTCAAATTCTGTACATACTGTTCCACCGTAAGTGAATGCTCCAGGAACAGATACGTGAGGGTGCTCGCTGCATCGCCGGTGATCAGCAGCCCGTCCTCCTTCAGAAGAATGCCCATGCTGCCCGGCGTATGACCCGCCAGTTTTACCGCTTCCGCTTCATAATTGCCCAGATCAAACCGTTGTCCGTCCGCCAGCCCGTGTAAATGATGCAGATCGCGGTCCTCCGTAAAATCAGCGCGGGCTGCCCAGCCGCAGACCGGAGACACAAACCAAAGGCGCGTCTCAATGGAGCGCCCGGTCTCCAGTACCGTCCTCTTCAGCCCGGGCTTAGGAGTCCGGTCCTTTTCATTCAGCCGGATCTTCACGCGCCGATCATCAAAACAGTAAATGCCCCCACAATGATCCACATGCCCGTGAGTCAGCAGGATCTCATAAGGGTGCCTGGCAAAAAGCTCCGCAAGCTGCCCGCAGTCCCCGATCCCTGCCGTGGCATCGATGAGAAGTGAACGTTCGTCCCCATTCACCACGTACATGACTTCGCCTGCCGGCCCCTGGATGCCGGTCACATGTTCCGTCAGTTTTTTATAGGAAAATTCATGGACGGCTCCGTCTGAAGCGTCACAATAGGTCAGGATGCCGTCCTTTAGATAAAACGATTTTTTCTGTGTCTGCATGAAATCTCCGTCACAGGTCCGCCGCCTGTTTTGCCTTCCCATAGTCTTTCCGCCTCACATACAGATACTATACAACAGTTCTGCAACAACTTCAGCGCAGTGCGCTAAATCAGTATTCCGTCGCAGTGATCGATTTCATGCTGGATAATCTGTGCGGTGAGGCCGGAAAATGTCTGCCTGTGGCTCTTAAAGTTCATGTCCTGAAACTGGACCTCCACGTTCTGGCTGCGCAGTGTCCGTTTGGTGCCGGTATGGGACAGGCAGCCTTCCTCCGCCTCATAGGTATCCCCGTACTTTCTTACTATCACGGGGTTGAGCATCAGCACGGCGGCCGCGCCCATATCCACCGCGATGATACGCCTGTTCACTCCGATCATATTGGCCGCCATGCCTACGCAACGCTCGGAATTCGCCCGCAGTGTATCCAGCAGATCCATAGCTGCGGGCAGATCTTCCTTTCCGGCCGGAAGCGATTTTTGATTCAGTGTGAATATATCGGTGTTGATCGTTCTTACCATATGTTCTCCTTCCGTGTGATTCAGCCACGGTATCTCTACACTAGATTCTAATATCGGGCTGTATAAATGTCAAACAAATCGTGTTACTAATTCAGCACTAATTCACGATCAGGAGAAGTGATTGTTACTATTCACGGCTGCCGATAAAGCAGCGCATGTCGGGGCAGAGTACGGAAGCCGTAAATAGTAACAATGGTCATGAGATCTATACGCCATAGTATCTCTGTATCGCCAATGCCACGCATTTCGCATTTCCCTCACCGAAAACCCGGTCATTGGCTTCCCGCATCATCTCATTCTGAAGATATTCCTTTGCCAGATCGAGCAGCAGAGCCCTGGCGTTGTCCAGATGAAACATACCTTTGTAACATTCCGCCAGCCTCACAACCAGCGCATCTTCTTCCTCCGGATTCTCTGCGCCCACAAACTGCTGGAACGCCCTGCAGATTTCTTCATTTTCTTTCTGATAAGCGTCAAGGTCTTCCTTAGGACTTTTCACGGCCTCCATGGCTTTCTCTTTGCTGCCATAAAGCTGTATGAGTTTTGTGCTGTTCTCCTCCAGACTGCCCGCCATATAGGCTCGGTATTTCTCTTCACTGCCGCCATAGGCCTCCAACAGCTTATCAAACTCTTCCTTAGGCATTTTCTCCTTCATCCGATCAAAGACAATATCCGCGTCCGCTTTGTTAAATGCTTCAAATTCCATAGTATTCGCTCCCTTCATCACATCCGTAATCAGTTCGATCAGTCCGTCCAGCCTGTTCCTTTTTCGGACCAGCATAGCATGCTGCGCGCGCAATGCCTGCTTCCGGTCATAATGCGGATTGTCCATAATTTCCTTTATATCCGCCAAAGGAATCTCCAATTCCCTAAAAAACAGGATCTGCTGCAGTTTTTCAATGGCTCTGCCATCGTACATCCGATAGCCGGCCTCTGTCAGCTGTGTTGGTTTCAGCAGGCCGATTTCATCATAATACCGAAGCGTCCGTATACTCACTCCGGTAATCTCCGATACTTCTTTTACACTTCGCATGATTCACCTCCTGCTCTTATCATAGACCGTTACGCGGCGTGAGAGTCAAGAACTATTATGCTTTTCTTTACGATTTCCATATACTTTTTACCACCCTATATGTTCCAGGAAATCCTGCACCGCCTCCATCCGGCAACTGGCTGTATGCGCGTGTTCGCTGTACATACGGAAATAATAGTGGTATGGGTTTCCTTCCAGTTTCTCAAAAAAATTCCTGACCAGCAGATTTTTATCCAGCCATGGATCGAATCTGCCGCATGCATGAAATATGTACGGCAGAGGCACATTCTGCTTCAGCAGCTCTCCTCCCAGATATTTTATGCTGTAAGGGGTCTGGCTGATATCACCTTTTCCAAACATCAGCTCTCTGTTTTCAGCCTGCTCACTTCCATCCGCCTCATATGGATTATCCGCCTGATCTCCTGCTGCCATCGCTCCTATCGCTCCAAATACCTGTGGATAGGACAGTCCGAGATAAAGGCTGCCATAGCCTCCGTTGGAGAATCCAGCTATATAATTCTGTATTCTTTCTCTTCCCATTTTAGGAAACAGACTCCTAAGCACAGCCGGCAGCTCTAATGCAACATAGTCGCCATAACGCAGGCCATTCTTCATGTTCACGAAGCAGGAGGCGTGGACACCCGGCATAACCACTGCAAGACCGCGTTCCTCGGCAATCTGCCTGATTCGTGTTTTTCGCAGCCAATTGTGGTGGTCGCCATGTCCTCCATGCATCAGCCACAGCACACGCCAGCAATCCGTTTTCTCCCTCTCCGGAAGGATTAAATTAATATCCATCCGCATCCCAAGCACCCTGGACATCAGATTTAGTTCCATCTGTGACATATTCTTCAGACCTCCTTCTTTGCAGGAGCTTCCCGCTTCACATTGTTTGAATCACTGCTTTCAGAAACATAATTCATAAATTGTTCCAAACAGGTATCCGGATACCGCCACTCTTCTTTCGGAACCACATGTCTGATCCGTACTGAATGCGGATACAGCACATCGTTTAGACTCTCAAACAGTCCTCTCTGCTGCTCTCTGCAGTCCCTTTCTTTTATGCAGTAAAAAAGCTCCGGTGCCTCATCCTGTATTGTCTGCAGCCGCTTTAATGCCCATAACAAAGAATTTTGGGAAACAGTATACTCTTCCAGGCTGCCAAAGACCAGCTCAAGCTGTCTGTTCCTCATCCACAGGAATTCTTCCGTCAAATCCGTCGGAGAAAAGCAGCCGATCCAACCAAATATATCCGGATGCCGCAAAGCGGTGATCAGCGCCCCATATCCTCCCATACCGCATCCTGCAATACACCAACAGTCCGGCGATTGAGGAAAACCCAATACCTCACGGCAGTAAAGCGGCAACTCCTGTCCGACAAAATCCCCATACCTTCTGCCCTGTTTCATATTGACAAAAAAGCTGTTATCTCCTGACATCATAACCACCGTAAACGAATTCCGGCTTGCGTATTGCTCCACCATAGAACTGCGCATCCACCATGTGTGATCTTCTCCATAATCGTGAAGCAGGAACAGGATTCGCCGTTTCTGCCCCTCATTATCCCCGTGGGGCTGGGGCGCTAATATTTCAAGTGTTACCGGCATATTCAGTGCCGTTGAATCCATCTGTACATGCATCCATATCATAAAATGTCGTCCTCCCACTGTGTTCTGTTAGAAAACGGGCGAAAGCACGCTCTGCTTCCGCCCGTTTTATAAACATCTTTCACATCAGCTTCACTGTTTCCGGTCCGCGTGATACTGTTCATTCACTTCCGCGATCACAGCCTCTCCGCCGGAGGCATACCACAAATCGAACTGTTCCATCAGCTGTTCCCTGTCAATCTGTCCCACGATATACTGGGTCCTCGCATCGCTTAAGATCAGATTGAGATTGCCGCCCTGTGCCACATAAGTCGGAGCATTGCCCAGATACCCCAGTGCCGGATTATAAACCGCGATCCTGGCGCCCTCTTCAAATTTTTCGTTCTGCACTTTTGTTCTCTCATCCTCAGCAAATGTATAGTCAGTGGACTGCTTATTAGGGATGTAAGGATTCAGCTGATCTAATCCCGCATAGGACTTACTGATCACAGTATCATCCACATTGATCTTCTCCACTTCTCCCTCACTGTTTTTCTCCCAGTTAATTCCTTCCAGTCCATAATTCATGAGCATAAGCGCATCATTTCCGCACAGCTTATCCAAAAACTCCAGGCAGGCCTGAACCTCCGCTTCGGACTGCGCAGCTCTGGTAATTACAAAGAAGTTCTTGGAAACACATGCTGCTGTCTTCGGATTCTGCCCATCTTTGGATATTCCGGATACCATAGCCATAGATGCCGGCTCTTCGTCATTTAAAACGCTGGGAATCTCATTGTCCACATAATAATCCCAGATTTTCTTCACATCATCCAGGCAGTCCATATAAGCCCCTGCCTTTCCGTTGTAGCTGTCATCCTTCCAGGTCCCTCCGTCACGGATCGCCCAGTCCTTAGCGAGCAGTCCGTCATCATAGAGCTTCTTAAACCAGTCCACAGCCTCCATATATTCATCCGTCATATGCACCGGCACAAGGTTTCCGTCTCCGTCATCCACTCAGCCATTGCCGCAGCCAAACCACGTCTGCATCTCATCCAGCGGACCTGTGTAACTGCACAGATTTAATCCATAGGTATCGTCGGCTCCGTTACCGTCAGGATCTCCGTAGGTAAAGGCATAGAGCATGTCATACACATCATCGATGGTGGAAGGCTCGCCGATACCCAGCTTTTTTGCCCAGTCCGCCCGGTAGCCCAAACCGTATCTTCCAATGGGAGAGGACAGGTTATGCAGACCATACGTATGTCCGTCAATGGTGAAATTCTGCTCGATCTCCTTTTTGGCCTGTGATATATTGGGATACACTTCACTGTTGTACAGATAATCCTCGATCGGCCAGAAGGCTCCGCTGGCAGCTGCGCTGATCACCACGCCGGTCTGAGTGTTCAGCTTCATGATCATCGGCATCGCCGAGACACCGCTGGCCAGTATTGTGCTCACCTTATCGTTATAGCTGTCACTGGTCACCCAGGTAATTTCAAATTGATAGCCGGTAATCTCCTCCAGCATCTCATGAACCTGTTCGCCGTATTCACCGCTGTTAGGGCTGCCTACAAAATCCGTCAGCATAATGGAGATTTTGAAATCCTCCGGCAGCTGGCCGTGAAAATCACCGGAAGCACTGCTGCCGCCACCGCTTTCATCCGTTTCACCCCCTGCCGCGGATGTGCCCGCTGCGGACGTGCCGCCGGTAGTCTGTGCATCCCCGGAGCTGCCGCAGGCCGTAAAGGTTCCCATCAACAGTACCAGTGTCAGCAGCATGGCTGCTGCTCTCATCCATCTTCCTTTGTTCCGCTTCATAAATACTTCCTCCTGTTTATATTTTTCCGTTGCGGCCCGTATAGCCGCTCCCGGGTATTCCTGCCGGCCGCAAGCCGCAGACCGGCATTCAGAAAGGGCTCTCACCCTTTAACTGCACCTACCATGACACCCTTTGTAAAAAACTTCTGTACAAAAGGATAGACCACCAGTATGGGCACAATGGTTACAATCGTGGATGCCAGCTTGACCGCCTGTTCCGGCGGTGCCCCCATCGGTCCGAAATCAATCGGGCTTCCCGACAGATCAAATCCGGAAGCAAGCAGCACGATGGAGCGCAGGATCAGCTGCGCCGTCTGCTTCGCCGTATCATTGATATAGAGCATGCAATTAAAATAATCGTTCCAATAGCCCACCGCATAAAACAGGCTGATGGATGCCAGAACCGGTTTGGAAAGAGGCAGCACAATCCTGAAAAATATCCCCGCATCCGTACAGCCGTCTATCACAGCGGACTCCGACAGTTCCTGCGGTATCTGTTCAAAGAAATTTTTAATAATCACCATATTAAACGCACTCATGGCGCCCGGGAAAATCAGAGCCGCATAGCTGTCAATCATATTCAACGACTTCACCAGCAGATAATTGGGAATCAGACCGCCGGAAAAGACCATGGTCACAATAACCATATTTAAGATTGTGGCCCTGCCGTTAAAATCCTTTCTGGAAAGCGGATAAGCGAAGGTGGCGGATAATGCCATTGCAACCGCAGTGCCGGCCAGCGTTACCTTGATCGAGTTGAGCAGGCCTTTCAGAATACGGCCATCATCCAGGATAAACTTATATGCATTTAATGAAAATTCGTGCGGGATAATCAGAAATGGGCGCTCATATAATTCCCGTTCCGTTGCAAAGGAGCCTCCCAGCACATATAAAAACGGCAGAATCGCCATAATTCCGATCAACCCGGCAAACAGATAGATAAATACCTGTGTGGTGCGGTAACCGACGGAACCTCTGATCGCATTGCTATTTCTGTTATTATTAATTTTCAAAATAATCTTCCCCCTGTCAGTAGATTCCGCTTTCGCCCATCCTCTTGGCCAGCCAGTTGGTGGTAAGCACCATCACACAGCCTACGATCCCTTTGAAAATTCCTACGGCGGTGGCAAAAGAGTATTGTCCGTTGGAAACGCCGATCCGGTAAACATAAGTGTCAAATACATCCGCCACCGAGCGGTTCAGCGCATTGGACATCAAATAGATCTGTTCATAGCCGGTATTGAGCAGCGCTCCCACCCTTAAAATCAGCATAATCACTATCGTACCCTTAATAGCCGGAAGAGTGATGTGCCACATCTGACGCCAGCGTCCGGCACCGTCCACCTTTGCCGCTTCATAAAGCTGGACATCCACGCCCGCCAGAGCCGCCAGAAATATGATCATGCCCCAGCCAGTCTCCTTCCATATATTCTGGATCACAATGATCGGGCGGAAATACTGTGTGCCCGACAGCAGTGGCTTTGTTGTGCCGGTCAGAGAACGGATGATGCTGTTGACCAGTCCGGTATCCTCATTGCAGAGCACATAGGTAATGCTGGCCACAATGACAAAGGATATAAAATGCGGGATATAGACCATGGTCTGCACCAGGCTCTTATACCTGTAGCTGCGTATCTCATTTAACAGCAGTGCGATGACGATCGGCATCGGGAAATAAAACAGCAGGTTTAACAGGGAAATGGACAGCGTATTGACCAACAGAGGAACAAAATCCCTTCCTGAAAATAAAAAGCGAAAATGTTTCAGCCCCACAAATGGGCTCTTAAGTATGCCGACAAACGGATTGAAATCCTGAAACGCGATCACCAGTCCCGCCATTGGGATATATTTGAATACAATCAGGTAGATTAATCCCGGCAGCACCAGCGCATATAATGTCCAGTGATGTACCGCGTAGGTTGCGTACCGTTTTATTCTGTTTTTTTTCACATGCTTTTTTTTCACAGAGCGGCCTCCATTCTCATACATTGATCACATTTTGCGGCGTTCCCTTGCAAAACTGCACCAGGTTTTCCACTGCGATATCCATAAGGCGCTGTCTGGCCTCCCTTGGAGCCCAGGCAATATGAGGGGTAATGACAGTATTGGGTGCGGTAAGCAGCGGATTATCCCCGCAGATCGGCTCCGTCGATACGACATCCACTGCCGCGCCGCCGATCTTACCGCTGCATAGAGCCGCACTTAGATCCTCCTCAACAATCAGCGGCCCTCTGGAATCGTTGATCAGCAATACGCCTTGTTTCATTCTGGCTATTGTTCCGGAGTGAATCATGCCTTCAGTTTCCGGTGTCAGCGGGCAGTGCAGCGTGATCACATCCGCATTTTCCAGCAGCTCATCCAATGAAACACAGCGGCAGCGCTCCCCTTCCGGTGTTTCACAGCTTCCTTGAGTGTAATAGATCACCTTCATGCCAAAAGCCAGCGCAATCTCTGCTACCCGTCTTCCGATCCGGCCGAATCCAATGATTCCCATCACCTTACCGGCCAGTTCCATCAACGGATAATTCCAGAAACACCAGTCTGGGCATCTGCTCCATGCCCCATCCTTTACACTCTCGGAATGCTCCCCCACATGATGGCACAGTTCCAGCAACAGAGCGAAGGTGTACTGCGCTACGGCATCGGTGCCGTAAGAAGGGATATTACATACGACAATGTCCCGCTCTTTGGCCGCTTTTACATCCACCACATTGTATCCCGTAGCCAGAACACCAATGAACCTAAGATTCGGGCATCGCTCCATTACAGCTTCAGATACCGGCGTTTTATTAACATATATGGCTTCGGCATCTCCGATCCGCTCCACGATGTCTTCCAGCTGAGTCCTGTCATAAACCGTCAGCTCCCCCAAATTTTTAAGGCCGTCCCAGGAAAGATCCCCCGGATTTTCTGTATATCCGTCTAACACAACGATTTTCATGGTTTATCCTCTTTTCTTTTATCTGATTTAAGCCTCCTGCTTTACATAACGGGGATTCTTTGAGATACGGATCTGATGTCCACTGAAATTGCCGTCAATCCTGTCAAACTCCATGCGGGCGGCTGCCATAAGCACCTCAAAATCAACGCCCGTTTCATACCCTTCCCGTTGTAACAGATAGATGAAATCCTCCGTGGCCGTATTGCCCGTAGCGCCCGGTGCGAACGGGCAGCCGCCCAGACCGCCCAGCGCCGTCTGCACGGAATCCGCGCCGGCCAGCACAGCGGTATAGCTGTTGAGCACACCTAAATTTCTTGTATCATGTATATGGATATTGAACTCGGATCCCGGGAAGGCCGCTTTTACCTCCTGCATTACATGCTTAACCTGTGACGGATAAGCGATGCCGATCGTATCACATAACGTAAATGCGTGAATTCCCATGCTTTTCAGTCTCCCGATCATTTCCAGCAGTTGTTCAACCGGCATACATCCTTCAAAAGGACAGCCAAATGCTGTCGCTATATCAACAGTCAGCTTCAGTTCGGGGAAAAGCTGCCGCATCTGCCCGATCTGGGCATAGGACTGTTCATGCGTCCGCTTTACATTGGCTATATTGTGGGAAGCGCTTAAGGATATAACCGGCGCGATCTCCTTGAGTCCCACCGCGACAGCGCTTTTCGCTCCATACACATTCGGGACCAGCGCGAACAATTCCGCACATGGATATTCTTCGATGACGGTCTTTGCTACTTCTTCTGCATCCTGCATCTGCGGTATGGCCCTTGTGCTTACAAAGGATGTGATCTGGACTTTCCGGATGCCAGCTTTAAGGATGTTTCTGATAATTTCCAGCTTCAGGGCGGTCGGAATGAACTCCTTTACATTCTGGAACCCGTCCCTGGGGCCGATCTCTACCACATTCACTTGCGGTTTCATTTCAGATCACCTTCTCTCTAAGCAGCCGTTCATATTCTTCCGGCTCCATATTAAGCTCTTTTGTCAAGATTTCCCGCGTATGCTCTCCCAGCATAGGGGACGGCCTGCTAATTTCCACTTTCCTATTCGTGAACTTAAACTGGCTTCCCGTCAGCGTCACTCTTCCCGCTTTGGGGTGCTCTACTTCCACGAACATCTCCCGCGCGCCGCCGATATGCGGATCCTTCACTACCTGATCGATAGAATAGATCGGCGCAGAAGGAATTCCCGCCGTCAACAGGCGATCCACAATATCATGAATCCCATGCAGCACGGTCCACTCCTCCAATATGGCTTTCAACTTTTTGTGGTGCTCCACCCGCAAAAGGTTGTCTGAAAATTCAGGGGCCGCCAGCCGGGAGTCTCCGATTATTCCCTTCAACAGTTCATAGAGCTTGTTATTGCCGCAGGCTATGACCACCATACCGTCTTTTGCCTGAAAAGAATCATAGGGATAGATCGCTTCATACCGGTTTCCAATGCGATCCGGTACCCGTCCGGTACACAGGTAAATCATATTGATGATCTCCAGAGATGAAACCATTGTATCCACCAGCGAGATATCCACCTTCTCCCCCTCTCCGGTTTTCAGCCGGTTTATGTAGGCCGCCAGCACCCCGATGCAGCAACTCAATCCTGCACTGACATCCGAAATCGCCGTTCCAGATCTGGTCGGCGGCGTGTCCGGCCAGCCCGTGGTGCTCATGAGGCCGCTCATAGCCTGCCCCACGATATCATATCCGGCACGGCTGCTGTAAGGGCCGTACTGTCCGAATCCGGAAACAGCTCCATATACAATGGCGGGATTTATCTTCTTAAGCTCCTCATATCCCAGGCCCAGACGTTCCATCACACCGGGGCGGAAATTTTCCAGCACGATATCGCTGCGCTTAACCAGTTTACGAAAAATTTCTTTACCTTTTTGGCTCTTTAAATCCAGCGTCATCCCCCTCTTGTTTCGGTTCAGATTCATAAAATAGGCGCTTTCACCGTTTATGACCGGCGCATTGTTCCTGGCATCATCGCCCTTTTCCCTGCGTTCTATTTTAATCACATCCGCTCCCATATCGGCCAGTATCATGCCGCAGTACGGCCCGGCCAGCACCCGTGTCAGATCCAGAACCCTTACGCCTTCCAGCAATCCTCTGTGACACATAATTCAACCTCCGTTCTCTTTGATATACTCTCGAAAGCTCTCAAAATCAGGCACAAAGAGATTCCGAGAGTACACTTTACTTACTGTCAGGGGATTTATTTCCCCTCTATTAATATTTATTAGCAAGAAACGTGCCAACTTTTTAAACCGTATATTATGGGATATTTATCAGAATTTCTTGAAATGTTTTGTTTCAAAGTGCTATTTTAGACAAAATTTGAAACATTTGAATTTATAGACATTTGTAACTCAAAAGGCTCCCTCCTGAAGCCTTTTGAGTAGCCGATTCGCGCGTTACCGCTCCTCTTTATTTAATTTTCTCCAGAGAGTAGTCCTGCTCGTCCCCAGTTTTACAGCTATCTGCTCTTTATTATACATAAAAATTCCGGAGATTTCCTTAATCATATCCGACGTGATATCCTCCGGGTGATCCGTACTGTAATGATATCTTGACAGAATGTCCCGAAACAGCCGTTCCTCTCCGATTGCCCTCACCATACAGCGCTTAATATAGCCTATACTCCGGTTTTCACCTGACTTGATATACAAATAATATCGCTCACAGACATTTTGCAGTTCTCTGATATTTCCCGGCCAGGTGTAGGAAGCGATGATCGGCTTAACCTCCGCGTGCAGCGGCAGGTCCGTCTTTTTCGCATAGAATGTTTCAAACAGATGGATTGCATCGTCTTCTCTCTCCCGCAGAGGAGGAAGTTTCAGTTCCAACACATTCAGCCGATACAGCAGGTCCCGGCGAAATGCCTTAGCGTCCAACAGTTCCAGATTGCGGTTGGTAGCGGAGATTACCCGGGCGTTAATCGGTATCATACGGTCGCCTCCCACATGCATCACTTCCTTCTCCTGCAGCACGCGCAGCAGCCTGGCCTGCAGACCGGGATTGATCTCCCCCACCTCATCGAGAAACAGCGTTCCGTTTTCCGCCAGCTCAAACAGCCCTTTCTTTCCGCCTTTTTTACCGCCGGTGAACGCGCCCTCGTCATAGCCGAACAGCTCGGTCTCCAGCAGATTTTCGGGAAGGGCCGCACAGTTAATGCCGATAAAGGGCCCTTTGCGTCTCTCACTGCTGTTATGAATCCCCTGCGCAAACAACTCTTTTCCTACTCCGGTCTCTCCATAGATCAGCACATTTGCATCGCTTGACGCAAAGAACCTGGCGTCCGCTATACAGTCTTTGATCGCATAGGACGATCCTGTAATATCGCTGAAATTATACTTGCCTTCAAACCCGCGCTCCCGTCTTGCCTTTCGTTCCTTTTCCTTATACTCCAACTGCATCTTCTGAATATCCGATACATCGGAAAGCACACAAACATTGCCGATATACTGGCCATGTTTATCCTCAATCCTGATCCAGGTCTGCAGCAGCTCCTTCGTCTCTGCCCGAATGATTTTTTTTGACTCCTTAAGGCCCGAACCCGCGAAATCCTCCAGACCGCCGGCCGGCAAGAGGAGTTGGATATACTGGCCCTTCAGCGATCTGCCGCCAAATTCAAGCATAGTTCCCGCACTCAGATTATGGTTCAGAATACAGCCGTTTTTGTCCGTCATCAGGATACCGTTGGCGCTGTAATCCACCATGGCCTGTATAAACAGCGAATTCTCCCTCTCCATGCGCAGCCTCTTCAACAGCTCCTTAGCCTGCAGGATGGAATCACGGATAGCGGATTGGCCCGGATAAATCAATACTGATTTTTTATGAAGCTTTCCGGCAACTTCCACCGCATGAGCACCTCCGATAATCGTCGCCGCACTGTCCTCTTTCATCAGGCTCTCCAGCTCCTGCGTATCCTCATAGATGATATTAGCCACATCCATATGTACTTCATCAAGATAGTGCTTAAGCTCCGTTCCCAGAGGCTCCCTGTAGGTCACAATTGCCGCCCTCCCACCGCTTTCACAGTTTTTCTGTACCGCCAGCAGATAATCCATACTGCTGATCCGGTAGTCCAGCACCGGAATATTGCAGAAATCCCTGACGATTCTGGCATTTGCCCCGCCGGCAATCACAATTTCAATCCCATCCGCAATCTTCTTTTGCAGTTCCGGCAGGATTTCCTCGCGCAGACCGCTGATCACATCAATCTCCACCTCATCATCGGATAAACCTTTGATGGCAGTTCTCACCAGACTGTCCAGTTCTCTGTACGTCACACAGCATATTCTGTATTTATCCATTCGCTCATCTGTCCTTTCTGTCCACACTGCTCGGGATGCCCAGCTCTTCACGGTATTTCGCCACAGCTCGCCTGGATATATTCACATTCCGTGCCTTCAGCAGATCCGTAAGTCTTTGGTCGCTGAAAGGTTTTCTGCTGTCCTCGCCATCCACAATTTCCTCTATCATAATCTTTATATCCTCCGCGCGAAGTCCGGCATCCTCCGTTGCATTACGGGAAAACAGCTCTTTCATCAATATGGTGCCACATGGAAACTGCAGGTATTTTCCTGAAACAGCGCGGCTCACTGTAGATTCATGCAGGCAGATGTCCGATGCGATATCCGACATTCTCATCGGCCGCAGCCTGCCTTTTCCCATAAAAAAATTCTGCTGCCGTTTTGCAGCTGCTAATGCTATTCTGATCAAGGTGTCTTTTCTCTGCTCTACATATCCGATTATCATTCTGGCCTTTGCAGCATCTCTTTCAGCCGCAGGCCGTCGCAGGCGAGTATTTCCAATGATTGTATCTGCGCTGCTGTAATCGACGCTTTCTGTTCTACATTTATAGAATAAGTAAGCTTCATAATTCCTGCCCCCCATCAGTGAAACCACAAGATTTATCCAAAGCGTATCTGTTAGTTAGATTCTAATATCGGTCCGCATAAATGTCAAAGGAATCGTTAAAACAGCCGTCTCTTTCAAATTTTACCGTCACACTTCATCAACAACAAAAATAGACAGATTCTCATCTGTCAAAAGGATTCTTCCTAAACCGTTGCGCGGCATGAAATGCGGGTTCTATTTAAACTTTCCTTCCCGCATATATCTCCTGTATTCTGAAGGCGTATAGCCCGTAAATTTCTTAAAGGTGCTGCTGAAATACTGCGAATTGTCCCCAAATCCTGTTGCTCTGGCCACATCCAGGATCATTTCCTCCGGGCTGTACGCCAGCTTCTGCATGGCAAGCAGCATTCTGCGTTCGGCCAGATAGGAGGAGAATCTCTGCCCGGTCTCTTTCTGGAAGACTCTGCTTAAATAATTTTCATTCAGAAAAAGCTTCTTTGCAGAGATCCATTTCAGTGACAGTTCCTCGTTGGCGATCTCTTCGTCCACAATCTTGATGATCCTGCCTACTGTCTGCGGATAATTTCCCGGATCTGAAACATTAGCAAGGATCCTGTTCATTGCCGGGTTTTCCCGCATCATATCCATAAGCTGCTTTTGCTGCCGCTCATCCCGGCATTTCGTCACCACATTCAGCAGTGAAGCGGCATCCAGCGGCTTTAGCAGATATTCTCTGGCCCCATAGTGAATTGCCTGCTGCGCATAGTGAAAATCCGCATGTCCGCTTAAAATCACAAAATCAATATCCGCTCTGCGGCCTCTAAGCTGCTTAAGCAGTTCGAGGCCGTCCATCACGGGCATCCTGATATCCACCAGCATCATATCCACTTCATGGTCCTTAAGATATTCCAGCGCATCGACCGCATTGGCAGCGGCATATACTACCTCCACATGATATTTTTCCCAGGGGATGGAAGAGGAGATCGCCTCCCTTACAATATGCTCATCATCCACCACCATAATCCTGTAATTGTTTTTCATTCCGCCTTCCCTCTTCATACTCTTCCTGTGAAATACATTTCATCCTCGCCTGCACCACCGTGCGGCCGGCGCTGTCACGCAACACACTGATTCCGCAACGATCCCCAAACACCTCTTTGATTCTCCGGTCAATATTTAACAGGCCAACGCCGTTTCCCTTCGGCTTCAGCTGCCCGCTGCGCAGCTTTTCCATCAGATTTTCTTCCGGCGGAGGGCCGTCATTGGATACCTGGCAGATGCACTCCTCTCCCCGCACGCACAGGCTGACTTCCACTCTGCATACCCCCAGCATGCATTCCACTCCATAGGCAATAGCGTTTTCCAATAAAGGCTGTATTGTGAACTTGGGAATTAACAGGCCGCTGCATTCCTCCGACACATCAAAGCGGATATCCAAACGCTCCTCATAGCGGTGCTTCTGGATCGTCAGATAATAGCAGACAATGTCGAGCTCCTTATCGATCGTGATCACCAGCTCTTTATTGCTGATCGCCTCCCTAAGCAGGAGTCCCAGACTGTTGACCATATCCGCCGCCGGCATATTCCCTGCCGTCTTAACCATCCAATACACGGAATTCAGTGTATTATAGAGAAAATGGGGATTCATCTGCGCCTGCAGCGCCTGTATCTGCGTCTCCTTGATCAGAATCTGTTTCAGATAATTTTCCCGAACTAATTCATTGATCCTGACCGACATTTTGTTAAAAGCCTGCTGAAGGGCATACACATCCCTGTCCCTGATTTCCTCTTTTTCATAGACGGGAAGCTGTGTAAAATTCTCCCAGGAAATCTGATGGATATGCTGGATAAATCTTCGGATATCATCGGTCACCCGGCGCGTGAAAAAGAACGAAATCGACAGCACCGCCGCGCAGCAGCATACAAAAATCCCCATATACAGTGTAAAAACCTGCTTTACATCAAAGAAGAGTTCCGCATACGGTGTAAAAAGCACGTAGGAAAACTGCTGTCCGCTGTTATGCATGCTCACCACAAAATAGCGCTTCCCGCCGATATCCCGAATCGAATACGCCTCGCTCTGCGCCCCGTCCGGATCGTAGTCCTCCAGAAGGTTCTCTTTGTCATTCAGCACAAACTTAAGACCGCCCTCATTGCCGTACATCAGAAATATCCCGTCGTGCACATCCGTAAGCAGCCTGCCAAGCCTGTCTATATCAATAAACAGCACCACCGTTCCGATATGCTTCAGGGACAGGTTTTCCTTTTCCCTGATCTGTTTGACCGCCAGCAGAATATTTTTCTCGCCGGCAAACGTGCTTTCCTCCATAAAGAAGGTCTCGCCCTTTGCGTTGACAGCGGCCCCGGATACCGCTTTCGCGTTTTCTTCGGTCAGTCGGAAATAGCGCGTCGATGCGATCACGCTCACATTGCCCGCTCCGTCCACGAAATTGGCACAGACTACAGAATGATTCGCCGCGATTTCTCTCTGTATGCCGTCCGCAATCTGATTAATCCTTAATGCCCGCCCAAGTCCCGTTTCATCTCTCCCCTCATCATAAGCCAGCAGACTGCTGCCCGCTTTCTGCACGGTATCGGAGACCACGATATCATAGATGAGAGTTTTTATTTCCCCCATTTCATTCTCCATTCTGGAAATGGAAGAATCCATCAGTTCTCTGGTAAGCTGATATATGTATTCCGTATTTGACCGTTCCACACTGTAAAGCACAAAGCATCCGCCAGCAAAGCTTAGCGCCAGCGCCGCGCCCAGAATGGCGGATACCCGATGAACGATGCTTTTTCTCTTTCCTGTCATGGCTCTCCTCCCCCCAGGATAAACCGAATGTGAATGATACTATTTTATGCTTTCAGTCCGGACATTGCAATGCCGTCCACAATGTATTTCTGCGTAAACAGAAACAGCACAATCACAGGAAGCAGCGAAGCCACGCACATGGCAAACATGGCGCCATAATCCGAAACGCTGGTTGGATCGCAGAAAAGCTTCAGCGCAATGGATACGGTGTACTTCTCCGGAGAATTAAGGTACAGAAGAGAACCCATAAAATCGTCCCATTTCCAGTAAAACGAGAAGATCGCCGAGGTTGCAAGAGCGGGTTTAATCAGAGGCATCATAACCCTGGTGAAAAGGCGTACCTTGCCGCAGCCGTCGATTTCCGCCGCTTCATCCAGATCCTTGGGAATTCCCGCGATAAACTGCATGATTAAAAAGATAAAGAAGGCTCTCCCGCCCCATTCCGGCACCGTCAGCGGCAGAAACGTATTCACCCAGTTCAGTCCGTTAAAAATAATATACTGCGGCACCACCAGTACCTGGCTGGGCACCATCATCGTAATCAGCATACAGATAAAGAAAAAACCTCTTCCCTGGAAACGTATCCGTGTAAAGCCATAGGCCGCCATGGCCGACGCCAGCACATTGCCGATCACCGAAACCACCGTCACTATGACAGAGTTTTGAAAAAATGTGGTAAAAGTAGTGCCTCCAAACCCGGACCATCCGTTGAGATAATTTCCAAATTCCCATTTTTCCGGAAACAGATGATCTACGGTAGAGAGGACCAGGCTGCTCTCTTTAAAAGAGCTGAAAAACATCCAGATCAGCGGATAGATCATCACGAATCCGATCGCGCATACGACCGCATGAAATAAAACAGTATTAGATAGCTTTTTCCGAATCATTTCCGACGCGCCCTTCCTTTCCTCTTATTGCTTTTGCCGTCAAACATCTCGTTTTCATAAAACACCCATGCGCTGGAGGATTTGAAAACAAGGGCCGTGAAAAAGCCGATGATTACCAGAAGGATCCAGGCCATAGCGCATCCGTAGCCCATCTTATAATAAGCGAAGCTCTGTCTGTACAGATAGAGCGCATACACCAGCGTCTTGTTCATGGGGCCGCCGTCCGTTATGATCATCGCCTGTGAAAATACCATAAAGCCGCCGATCATCTGCATAACAAGGTTAAAGAAAATGATAGGGCTTAACAGAGGAAGTGTGATCCGGAAAAACTTCTTTACAGGTCCAGCGCCGTCCACCACCGCCGCTTCATAGTAGCTCCTGGGAATCTGCTTCAGTCCGGACAGAAAAATCAGCATCGGAGAACCGAATTGCCAGATAAACAGCAGTATGATGCTCCACAGCGCAGTATCTTTATTGGATATCCAGCTGATGTTGCAGGGAATGCCCAGCATATTTAAAAAGCTGTTAAATACGCCTGTTTTCGAGAAACAGTATTTCCACATAACCGATACCGCCACGCTGCCTCCAAGGATGGACGGAAGGTAATAGATCACCCTGTAAATAGGTACTGCTTTGGAGTCTCTGTTGAGGATCATTGCCACCATCAGCGCAAATAACAGTCTTAGCGGAATGGAAATAAATACAAATTTAAAAGTGACTCCGAGAGAGGTCATAAACAGGTTATCCTGCGTGAACAGACGGATATAATTGCTAAAACCGATAAACTTCGGCGCCGACAACATATTGTATTCTGTAAAAGACAGAAAAAAGGAAGCTGCAAACGGCAGCGCCGTAAAGGCAAGAAAACAGATCAGCCAGGGTCCGATGAAAAGATACCCCAACAGTGTATTCTTCCTCATCTGGGATTTATTCGCCATGATAATCTACCTCATTTTCGTGAATTAGGCTGTTGGATAAACACACCTTTTTTGTGAAGCGGGAAAGGCAATGGGGGCTGATCAGGCCCCCATTTTACGATACTGTGAATATTGCCGTCTATTCCGGAAGAATGGAAGCTGCCTGGCTGATAAAGTCCGTGATGCAGTCTTCTGCGGACATCTCTCCGTACATGGCCGCCGTGAAGTTATTCTTCAAAACGCTGATCGCTTCCGCGGAATTGAGCGGATCAGCAGGATTCGTGGATTTGACCGCGGAGGAAACCTCATTCACATAATTCAGCGTGTTCTTGGTATATACATCCGTATCCTCACTGGATGCCAGCATTTCGCGCACCGCGCCGGATAATGAAATGCCTCTGTCCGTTCCGATCATCTTGCAGGCATCCTCGTCGTTGATCAGATAATTGATCACTGCCGCGGCCGCTTTCGGATCCTGGCAGTTAGCGGAGATGCACCAGTACATGTTGGAATTCAGATACATCCCTGTCTGGCTTCCGCCGTCCATCTTAGGCAGCATAACCATTCCCAGCTCCTTGCCCGCCGCAGCGCAGTAAACACCGTAGTAATTGCTTAACTGGAAGGACATGGCGGACTCGCCTTTTACGATAAAGTAATCTTCCGTAGTAGACCATGCGATCTGTACCTCCGGATCCACAAAATACCCAGCCTTAACTCCGTCATAAATATCCTGAACCGCCTGGATCACCGCCGTAACCACAGTCTCATCCTCTGCCCACGGAAGGGACTGGCCGTCCTCTGAAAAGAAATCATATCCATAGCTGCGGACCATTGCCTCCACCAGCCATCTGGCCTCCGCCAGGAATGGCAGCTCAGTGGGGATCTGCGTCGCGTCGTAAACAGCCTTGGCCGTATCAATAAATTGGCTCCAGGTCCAGTCATTGGAAGGGTATGTCACTCCCGCCTGATCAAACGCCTCTTTGTCGTACAGCACATTCACGGTGTTCACGCCGGTGGTAAAACCAGCCAGTTTACCGTCCACCATGCCTCCGCTTAGAGAGCTCTGGTCAATATTGCTGATGTCTATGGTCCCGTCATCAATATACGGCTGCAGATCGATGATCTGGTCGTTTTTTGAATAGTTGATGATATCCGTTGTAGACATCTGAATCACATCGGGAAGGTTGCTTCCCACCGCCTGTGTGGCCAGGTTCTCAAAATAACTTGTCCAGCTGGTATACTCATAGGAGAACTCCGTTCCCGCTTCCGCCGCATATGCGTCCAGCGCTTCAATGGTCATGTTATGACGCTCCTGGCTGCCCCACCATGCCACCCGCAGGGCCGCTTGGTTCCCCGCATCATTGCCCGGCGCAGCAGTGGTGTTATCTGCAGCAGAGGTCTGACTCTCCGCCGTGGTATTTACTGGACTTTCCGCCTGTGTTGTATTACCGGTATTCTGAGCGCCGTTTGCGCAGGCTGACGCAGATATGCACATAACTGCCGCAAGCGCCAGTGCCGTAACTTTTCTCCATTTCATCTTCATATCCTCCTCGTTTTCAATCTGCTAACGGTAAGCGTGCTGTCTGGTGAATATAATATGATCAGCACACACCTGTCTTTGTTCGGCCGATATGTCGATTATATGCAAAAGCACACTTATCCGCAATAAAAATAAGTGTGCAAAACGTTTAAAAAAGTGTGTTAATTTGCATTAAATGAGACAATATTACCAGTTTTTTATAACTGCCGGAATAATCCCTGGTCTTTCCCACCACCTGTCATCCATCATTGTTCTGCCCGCCGGTCCTAATGTCCTCCAGCGCTCTTGCGGTGTCTTCCGGCAGTGAATCAAACAGATAGTTCTTGCCAGACGGGCGGTCTTTTGTATATTCCTCCCTCAAGCTTTCCATCGCATGCGCAATCTCCTTCTTAAATTCCCTGGCCGAAAGCAGCCTGCATCCCTGGCTTAGGATGATGATCTGTTCCAGTCCGTCCGAAGTGGCCACGGTCACATCATATTTGCCGGCATTTTCATGGGCGAATTTCTCAATATACTGATCCGCGGTCTCAGCCTCTTTCGTATAGACCACATGTATATTATGGTAATCCAGGATTTCCGTCGGATGCCCCTGCACCCGGTAGGCGTCAAAAACGGCGATCAGGCGGCATTTGCAGATTCCCTGATAATTGCTTAAGATATCCAAAAGCCTTCCTCTGGCCCCGTCCACGCTGACAGCAGCCAGCTCCCGCAATTCGTCCCAGGCAAAGATGATATTGTATCCGTCCACCAGCAGATACGCTTCTTTTGGTTCCTGTTTCTTCACCGGCCTTGCAGACGCCGGATGAGGCGCAATGTACACCCTTTTCCCGGCGGAATATTTTTTCCGCAAAGCGGTCGTTTTATCCCGGCTATTGGCGTAAAAGGTGCGGGATAAAATCGCATCGATCTCATCCACTCCTACGAAATCTTCCTCTTCAATAGGATCCGCATCCTGCTTCGGCGCTGCCTCTGTCCGGCACAGACGCTCATCCGGCGCGCTTTCCAGATGCATATAATCTTTCACTTTATCCCAGCTGACCACAAAACCGGCGCCGTGGGAACAGAATACCGAACCGGTCGGATTCTCTAAATCGCGCTCCGAATCGTATCCGGCCGCTTCAATGACCTCTTCCGAATTATGGCAGGGTTCATAACCCTTCAGGGAACAGAACAGCCTTCCTTCCCCTCTTGTATAGCCGATCACCTCTTTCTGATAATCGCGCATTGTGACCACCGGCGCGCTGCCGGTCAACACCATGAACCGGCCGGCAGAAACCGGTGGGTTCATCCTCCCGCAGCGCTTTTCTATATCCGTCATAGCGCGGCCCACCATGCCTTCCGGTACCTCCAGGCGAAACTCATAATACGGTTCCAGCAACACGGACCTGGCCTGTTTTAAGCCCTGGCGCACGGCCCGGTATGTGGCCTGGCGGAAATCCCCGCCTTCCGTATGCTTAATATGGGCGCGGCCCGCAATCAGCGTGATCTTCATATCGGTGATGGGCGCGCCGGTCAGCACGCCTTTGTGCTCTTTTTCTTCCAGATGGGTCAGCACCAGGCGCTGCCAGTTACGGTCCAGTATGTCCTCGCTGCAGGACGCCGCAAATTCCAGGCCGCTGCCAGGCTCACCCGGTTCCAGCAAAAGATGCACCTCTGCATAATGCCTTAACGGTTCAAAGTGTCCCACACCTTCCACACAGTCCGCAATAGTCTCCTTATACAGTATATTGCCGGAGTCAAAGCTCACACTCACATCGAACCGTTCCTGAATAAGGCTCTGCAGGATTTCGGTCTGCACCTCCCCCATGATCTGCGCCTGTATTTCTTTCAGCTGCTCATCCCACACGATATGCAGCTCCGGTTCCTCTTCTTCCAGCTGCCTAAGCTTCGGCAGCATGGCCGCGGCGTCGCAGCCCTCCGGCAGCCCGATTCGGTAGGTCAGCACCGGTTCCAGCACCGGCAGCGCAGACGACGCTTCGGCGCCCAGCCCCTGGCCTGGCCTTGTGTTTAAAAGCCCGGTCACCGCACAGATGCTGCCCGCCTCCGCCTCATTCACCGTCTCATATTTCTCACCGGAATAGATGCGGATCTGATTCACCTTTTCATCGCCGAACACCGTCTTCACCTTCAGCGATCCTCCGGTCACCTTCAGATAGGTGAGCCTGTTGCCCTGTCCGTCTCTGGCGATCTTAAACACCTTCGCTCCAAACTCCGCAGGATATTGCTCTTCCTCCGAATAGTTTACCAGCCCCCGCATCAGTTCCTCCACGCCGAAAAGCCGTAAGGCCGAGCCGAAATAGCAGGGAAACAGCTTCCTTTCAGCAATCAGATGTCTGATATCCCCCGCCTCCACCGTCCCCGTCTCCAGGAAATGCTCCAGCGCGCGCTCATCGCACACCGCCACCTCTTCATAAAAGGAAGCATCCGCGGGAGCGCTAAAATCCACGCAGGCGTCATCCAGGCGTTCCTTGAGCTCTGAAAGCAGAGCTTCCCTGTCCGTTCCGTCCTGGTCCATTTTATTCACAAACAGGAATACCGGTATATGGTATCGGGCCAAAAGCCGCCACAGTGTCTGCGTATGCCCCTGCACGCCGTCCGCGCCGCTGATCACCAGCACCGCGTAATCCAGCACCTGCAGCGTTCTCTCCATCTCCGCGGAAAAATCCACATGCCCCGGCGTATCTAACAGCGTAATCTTGGCTCCCGGCAGAGTAATCTGCGCCTGCTTGGAAAAAATCGTGATCCCTCTGGCCCTTTCCAGGGCATAGGTATCCAGAAAGGCGTTTTGATTGTCCACCCTCCCCATATTTCTTATGCTGCCGCTTAAATACAGCAGAGCTTCCGACAGCGTGGTCTTTCCGGCATCCACATGAGCCAACAGACCGGCACATATTCTTTTTTTTGGTTTTTTATCTATCTGCCCGCCCATAAAAATGCCCCCTTCCGTAATTGCATATTTTTTTTAAGTATATCACAGGAGGGGGATGTTAGTCGAGACGGCATTTTCTGTTTCAATGGGTTACAGGTTAGCTGGAAAGCTGAACTGTAGTTGCTGTTCACAGTTACCGTAAAGTTCCCGCGCAAGACAGGGCAGCCGAGAATAGTAACGAACTGTAACATTATTTATTTTTCACAACGCGATTGACAAGGCTTCAGGTAAGGATATAATAGACTTATAAGTTGCCTACTCATGAGTTAGTGTATTACGAGTAGAAAGGAGATTTATTATGTTTTATTGTCGTGAAGGTGAACTTCATCAGATGAATCGCCGCTATGATAAAAACAAGTTTGAGTGCGTTGTCATTTATGGCAGACGGAGAGTTGGAAAAACTGCTTTGATCAACGAATTCTGCAAAGAAAAACCGACAATCTACTTTTCGGCCTTAAATGCATCTTCTCTGGAAAATCTGGAGGCATTATCTAAGGCTATCTATTCTTACAAAAATCCAGATGAATCTGCCAATGCACCGATCTACCGAAACTATGATGATGCTCTGGAGGCAATCACCGCTATGTCCCGGGAGCAGCAGCTGGTTTTTGTTATTGACGAATATCCTTATCTTGCAAAAGCAGAAAAATCTATTTCCTCCCGCCTACAGCACATCATCGACCACATGTGGCAGGAAAGTCAGCTTTATTTAATTCTTTGCGGATCTTCTATGAGTTTTATGGAGTATCAGGTGCTTGGATATAAAAGTCCTCTCTATGGCAGACGCACAGCCCAGTTCAAAATTCATGCGCTGACCTATAAGGAAATGACGGTTTTTCATCCGACTCTTAGTCCGGAAGATCAGGCATTGTTGTACGGGATCACCGGCGGTGTTCCACACTACATTAACAAGCTGGATGTAGAAGATAATCTGGATGACGCTCTGTTGGAAAACCTCTTTAACCCCTCCAGTTATCTCTTTGAAGAGCCGGAAAATTTGCTAAAGCAGGAACTAAGAGAACCGGCAATCTATAATTCCATCATCTCTGCGATTGCCGGGGGTTCTACACGTGCCAATGAAATTGCTACAAAGGTAGGTCTTGAATCCAGTGTCTGCTCCAAGTACCTGAAAGTACTGCTTGATCTCGGTATTTTGAAGCGGGAGACTCCTATTACTGAGAAACCGGGCAAAAAAACCATCTATACCATTGATGATAATTTTTTCCGCTTTTGGTACCGATTTGTGCCTCGAAACATGTCTGCAATCAGTGCCGGGCGTATCGAACAAATTTATACAAAGGCCGTCAAACGCTATTTTTCGGATTACATGGGACTGGTGTTTGAAAAGATGTGCCGGGATTATCTGCTCCGTTATGCAGACTCTCTGCCTATTCTACTCAGTGAGGTCGGTCAATGGTGGGGAACCGATTCAAAGGAACGGAAAGAAGTTCAGATTGACATTGTAGGCACACCCGTGGATGGAAACGAATATATTATCGGCTCCTGCAAATACAAAAATGAAAAAATAGGTGTTGATGAACTGGAGCTGATCCGCCATTACGCTTCTGTTTTTGGCAGAGGAAATAAATATCACTATTTCATTTTCTCTAAGGTTGGTTTCTCATCCGCACTAGAGGCGTTGGGAAAACAGGGAGAGGTTACGCTCCTTACTCTGGAGGATATATATATAAGAACGTAAACGGCTAAGTTCCGTTACAGCCATTTGCGTCTGCCGCTCCATGTTCCCTTTCTCATCTATCGCCGCACACGAATCACTCAACCCTAAGCATCCTGTATCCGACACCGATATGGGTCTGAATATACTGTGGAGCGCCCGGCTCTTTCTCGATTTTCTTTCGCAGTGCCGCCATAAAGACGCGCAAAGAAGCAATATCGTTATCCCAGCTGCTGCCCCATATGTTCTGTGTAATGAACGTATGGGTCAGTACCTTGCCAACATTTTTAGAAAGCAGACACAGCAGTTTATACTCAATGGGTGTCAGATGCAGTTCTTCGTCATTCAGGTAGGCGCACCCGGCGGCGTAGTCAATGCGAAGCTGCCCATTCGTAAAGGTGGATGCTTCCACCGGCGACTCGTACTGCGTCATCATAAGACGTCTTTGAGTAACCCGCAGCCTTGCCAGCAGCTCTTCTACGGAAAACGGCTTAGTGAGATAGTCGTCCGCTCCCGCATCCAGCGCATCGATCTTGTCCGTATCCTCGCTGCGCGCGCTGATCACAATAATTGGCATATTGGACCATGTGCGGATTTTTTGAATCACTTCCACACCGTCCATGTCCGGAAGGCCCAGGTCGAGCAGGACAATATCCGGATTATGGGACGAGGCCTCTAAAATTGCTGCCGCGCCGTCCGGCGCGACAAGATAGTGGTAATCATGGGCTTTTAAAGTTGTTGTTATTAAATTTTTTACAGAAGTATCATCCTCTACGACTAAGATCAGTGATTTATTCATGAAGCTTTACCTCCCCGGAAGATAATGTAAATGTAAACACCGTACCCCGCGGTGCATTGTCTGAAACAGTGATTGTGCCTCCGTGAGCATTAATGATGGACTTGCACAGGGAAAGGCCCAGTCCGAGGCTTCGGCGGCTGTCTGCAATCTTATTGGCTCCGCTGTAAAACATATCAAATACCCTGGCTTTCATTTCGTCTGACATGCCCTCCCCGTCATCGGCAATGGAGACGACTGCTTTGCCGTCCCGCTTACAAGTCCGAATTACAATATGGGAACCTTTCGGCGTGTACTTGATGGCATTGTCCACGATATTGATAATGACCTGAACAATGAGCCTGGCATCCATTTTAGCCAGCAGAAAATCCTCCTCGTTCTCAACAGAAATACTGTGTTCCACACTTTTTCGGTTCACATGGTGCAGGGCTTCTGTGATTACATCGTCAATCAAATCCTCCGAGATACGCAGATTCAGCCGCCCTTCCTCAATTCGTGTAACCGCAAGCAGATTTTCCACCAGATTGATGAGCCACATGGAGTCATCGTAAATGTCCGTATACAGCTGTCTTTTTGTATCGCTGTCAAAGGAGTCACCGTTTGACAGCAGATTGCTCGCATTGCCGGATATGGAGGTAAGCGGCGTGCGCAGATCGTGGGAAATTGCCCTCAGCAAATTCGCCCGCATCTGCTCATTCTTGGCAAGAATGGCGGCCTCCTCCTTTTCCCTGTTGTTCTTTTCATTCTCCAGCGCCAAAGCGCATTCGCCCAAGATAGATAAAAAAATGCTGTTTTCAAATGCATCCAGCGGCTCGTTTCCAATTAAAATGCCGACCACACCGTATACGCGGTCATTCACCCGGACGGCAAGATACATGCACTTTGCATTGGAGAGCGTTTTTGTAGTCGCTCCGGCATGTTTGTTATTTTTGAGAACCCATGCCGCCACACCTTTTTCATCGCCGGACAAACAGCTATCATCAAACGTCTCCTCCGGTACAGAAAAGACGTGAGGCTCTCCCAGCAGATTGTCCTCTGCAAAATAAAACACAATACTCTTTTTCAGCAGCTTCATAAGCTGATTGGCAGTAATGGATACAATCTCATTTCTGTCCGTCGCCTTCTGCAAAAGCTGGTTTGTATCAAACAGGATTTTTGTTCTGAACGCCGATTGTGCCGATTGCTTTGCGCTGTTCTTGAGCCGGCCCGCCAGCGAGCTGGTCAGAAAAGCCGCCAGAAACATGACGAGAAAGGTGACAGGATACCCCTGATCGTAAGCCTGAAGCGTATATTTCGGTTCAGTGAAGAGAAAGTTGAACACCAGCACGCTGACAACCGAAGAAATCAGACTGTATACCCGGTTGACAGTCACCACTGAGGTAAGCAGTACGCCAAGGACATAGACTGTGATGATATTGGCTTCCGCAAATCCGAGCCGCTGGAACAGAAAACCGATTAGGCTGGCGCCAATTAAGATTCCGGCACTTTTCAGGATATCTGCGGAAGAAAAGACAAGGCCTGACGTTTCCCTGGCTTTCTTTGCCCGGTAAGCGGAAACCCCGGAAACCGTATCAGGAATGATATGTACGTCCAGATTGGGCGCATTTACAATCAGCCTTTCCGTCAGTGTCGGTTTGCTGAACAAACCCTTTTTTGTGGCTGCACTCCGTCCGATTACAATTTTAGACACACCGGAAAGCCGGGCAAACTCCGCAATTTGAAATGAAATGTCATCGCCGTAGACGGTCTCAATTTTAGCCCCTAACTGTTCCGCAAGGTGCATATTCGAACGCAGGCGTTTTTTGTTTTCCTCCTGTAAAGCGGAAAAATCGGGAGTTTCTACAAACAGGGCTGTAAATGCTCCGCGAAAGGCGCTTGCCATTCTGGCCGCAGTGCGGATAATCTTCGCATTGGATGGCGATGACGAGACACACACAAGTATATGTTCATCTGTATGATAGTCACCGTGATGTTTCACTCTGGCATTTTCCGTCAGGATATTCACTCGGTCGGCACAGCGGCGCAGCGCCAATTCCCTTAAAGCCGTCAGATTTTCTTCTGTAAAAAAGTTATGCAGGGCCTGTTTTGCCTGTGTTTCTTTATAAACATTACCCGACTGCAGCCTTTCAATCAGCTCTTGCGGCTCAATATCCACCAACTCCACCTGATCGGCATTGTCAAACACAGAATCCGGGATGCGCTCCCGAACCATAACGCCGGTAATTGAGGCAACTGTGTCATTTATACTTTCAATGTGCTGCACATTCACCGTCGTATACACATCAATTCCCGCTCGCAGCAATTCTTCTATATCCTGGTAACGCTTTGCATGGCGGCTGCCCTGCGCATTGGTATGGGCCAGCTCATCCACTAAAAGAAGCTGCGGTTTTCTCTTCATAGCCGCATCAATGTCAAATTCATGGAGCATTATGCCATTGTGCTCAATCTGCAGATTAGGAATGCACTCCAGGCCCCCAAGCAGTTTTATAGTCTGCGGGCGTGTGTGGGGCTCGATATAGCCCGCAGCCACATCTATACCCCGTTGTTTTGCGGCGTGGGCTGCTTTCAGCATGGCATATGTCTTGCCGACTCCGGCCGCATAGCCAAAAAATATTTTCAAATGGCCTCTTGTTTTCTTTTGCTCTTCCTCCTGAATAGCCTTTAACATCTGTTCCGGTGTGTGCCGTTTTTCTTCCATGCGACTACCTCTCACTCTACAACAGGATATCTTCATACTATTTTGGCAGTGATACAAAACACACATAAAAATTATACTTCATCCGATCATAATTTTCCATAGCATGTTTGTCAGTGGCTCTTATCGCGATAAAGTTTCAATTGCCCGGCAAAACAATTCATTTTCTAGGAGCTTCCGTCTTTATTGTATCTTTATCTGTATTAAATGGGCATAAAAATAAAACTCACAGTATTTAGATTATATAAATGGGAACCCAAAAATCAGAGCCAGGGGAAGTGTGATAAGTGCGGTACACACGGCAACTGCCCCCAGAAGAAAAATCGGTATTCCTGCAAACGCCGCAAAAAGCGCAAGACACGGATGGTAAAGTGCAAAGCGCTGTACGCGCTCGTCGAACCCTCTCTCAAACTTGTGTAAAGACTCAAGAATTGCTGTCATAATCAATCCCTCCTATGCTATGCTTATATGTTAGCACAGGGAAAATTAAAATAGGGCAAGGGTTCGCGCGGTCAAATTAAGATAAAATAAACAGCTTCCGGGGCTGCCATTACGCATCAATCAGTCCCATTGCGATGCCGATTTCGATATTGACCTTCACCACATTGACGGTTTCTTCACCAAATATGCCCAGCAGCTTACCTTCCGTATTGTTTCTGATGATCTCACGGATCTGTTCTTCACCAAGGCCGGAGGCCTCTGCAATTCTGGGAACCTGAATCTGTGCCGATTCCGGGGAAATATGCGGGTCCAAGCCAGAGCCGGAAGCTGTCAGCAGGTCGGTGGGAATATCCTCCCGCTTCACAGCGGGGTTTTTTTCAAGGAAGTCCGCAAGATCCGCTTCGACACGCTCTGTAAGCGCTGGGTTGGACGGCGCATAGTTATTAGAGCCGGAGCCAATTCCGGGAAATTTCGTCCCGTCCTGATAGTTCCTGGTCCCGTCCCCATTTTCTGTATAAACGTTATAGTGGTAAGCGGAGGGCCGGCTCCACAGATAATAGTCCTGTATAAACTCCTGCCCCACATGCTCTGCCGCCACAGGCCTGCCGTCCGCCTCAATCAGGCTGCCCGCTGCCTGATGCGGAAATAGCAGTGCCGAAAGACCGTTTAACAATGCCGGGAAGAGAAATCCGCATACCAGCATCAGGACAAGCGATACGGTAACAGCCTGTCTGATGTTGTGCAGTAAATTTTTAGTATGTTCTTTCATAAGAGCTTCCTCCTTTTCATGTCACCGGCCAAAGCCTGATGACCTACGCACACTTCAGCATGCATTTTCTTTACAGACCGAGCAGCGCCAACAGCGGATGAATGATCAGATCTATGATTTTGATACCGATAAACGGTGTGATGACACCGCCGGCGCCGAAAATCATCATGTTTCGCAGCAGCATTTTTCCGGAGGACATGGGGCGGTATCTAACGCCCTTCATGGCCAGGGGAATCAGGCACGGAATGATCAGCGCATTAAAGATCAAAGCCGACAGGATCGCGCTGTACGGGGTTGCCAGATTCATGATATTCAGCACACCCAGCTGCGGGATGGCCAGCATGAACATGGCCGGAATGATGGCGAAATATTTGGCAATGTCGTTTGCAATGGAAAAGGTGGTCAAACTGCCCCTGGTGATGAGCAGCTGCTTTCCGATCTCCACAACTTCCAGAATCTTCGTCGGGTCAGAATCCAAGTCCACCATATTGGCTGCTTCCTTGGCGGCGGCAGTGCCGCTGTTCATTGCCAGACCCACGTTGGCCTGAGCCAGCGCCGGGGCGTCGTTGGTGCCGTCGCCGGTCATAGCGACGATTTTGCCTTCCGCCTGCTCCTTTTTGATGACATCGATTTTATCTTCCGGCTTACACTCCGCAATAAAACCGTCCACGCCGGCTTCTTTGGCAATGGTTGCTGCAGTCAAAGGATTGTCTCCGGTGCACATGATGGTCTTGATGCCGATAGCGCGAAGCCGCTCAAACCTCTCCGCCATACCGGCTTTTACGGTATCCTTCAGATAAATGACGCCCAGAATACGGTTGTTTTCGCAGACAGTAAGCGGCGTGCCGCCAAGCGTAGAAATCTTTTCCACCTCTTCCCGCAGGTTCACCGGAATGCTGCCGCCCTGCTCTTTGACATACGTCTCAATGGCATCGGCGGCGCCCTTTCGTATTTTCGTTCCGTCCGGAAGATCCACGCCGCTCATCCGCGTCTGAGCAGTAAATTCAATAAAGTTGGAGCCGGCAGTTTCACTGCTGTCATCCCCCATACGGCGGGCCAGTTCCAGGGTGGATTTTCCTTCCGGTGTCTCATCGTGAAGGCAGGTCAGCGCCGCACAGCGGATCAGTTCACCGCGTTCTGCGCCTTTTACCGGGATGAAATCGGCTGCCAGCCGGTTGCCGTAGGTAATGGTGCCTGTTTTGTCAAGAATCATGGTATCCACATCGCCGCAGGCTTCCACAGCTTTGCCGGACATGGCGATAACATTAAATCGGGTAACCCGGTCCATACCTGCGATGCCGATCGCCGAAAGCAGACCTCCGATGGTGGTGGGAATCAGACAGACCGCCAGTGCGATCAGCGTTGAAATCTGAAGCCGGACACCGGAATACACACCGATGGGATACAGGGTAACGATGACGGTCAAAAAGATGATGGTCAGGGAAACCAGCAGCGTGTTCAGCGCAATCTCGTTCGGCGTCTTTTTGCGGGAGGCGCCCTCAACCAATGCGATCATGCGGTCCAGAAAACTGTTGCCGGGATCGGAAGTTATGCGTACCTTCAGCTGGTCGGATACCATGGTGGTGCCGCCGGTGACGGAGCAGAAATCGCCGCCTGACTCTCTCACCACCGGAGCGGATTCACCGGTGATGGCCGATTCATCCACCGAGGCAATGCCTTCCAAGACCTCGCCGTCGCCGGGAATGATCTCACCCGCAAAAACCAGGACAATATCGTCTTTCTTCAGCTCACTGGAGCGAATATCTTTCGTGGAACCGTCCGCACACAGCAGATGGGCGGCGGTATCTTTCTGTGTTTTCTTCAAACTGGCCGCCTGCGCTTTGCCCCGCCCCTCTGCCACGGATTCCGCGAAGTTGGCAAACAGCACGGTGACAAACAGCACGGCACAGACGGTGATGTTGTAAGCCCTTAGATTACCGGCGGCCGCGTCCCCGAATATCCCTGGAAAGAAGGATAGCAGGAGTGTAATGAAGCACCCTGCTTCCACCACGAACATGACGGGATTTTTCATCATGTACCGGGGATTCAATTTTATAAAGGAACCGATGACCGCTTGCCGGAGAATTTCCGGTGTCATCAGCTTTTGGTTACGTTTTTTACTCATTGCAGCTTTACCTCCTTACATCCAAAGTGTCAGATGCTCTGCGATCGGGCCGAGCGCCAGCACCGGGAAAAATGTCAGCGCCGCAAAGATATAGACCACAACAACGAGGATGAGCGGAAACGATGCCGTATCCGTGTGCAGTGCGCCGACAGAGTCATTCACAAATTTTTTCTTCATCAGAGAGCCGGCAATCGCCAGTTGAATGACGATGGACAAATACCGTCCGAAGAACATAGCAAGACCCGTGGTGATATTCCAGAACACGGTGTTATCAGCCAGCCCCTCAAAGCCGGAACCGTTATTTGCGGCGGAGGAGGCATATTCGTACAGCACCTGGGACAGTCCATGAAATCCCGGATTGCTGATTCCCTCCCTTCCTGCTAAGGTGCCGACTGCCAGAGCGGAGAACGTCAAAATCAGCAGAGGATGTATGATGATGCACAGGGCCGTGAGCTTCATCTCACGTCCTTCGATCTTTTTGCCCAGATATTCAGGTGTCCGCCCTATCATCAGCCCGCAGATAAATACAGCCAGGATCGCGTACATGATCATATTCATGAGTCCGACGCCCTTGCCGCCGAACACTACGTTCAGCATCATATGTAACATCGGAACCATGCCGCCGAGGGGCGTCAGGGTATCGTGCATATTGTTGACCGTACCTGTGGTAAAGGATGTAGTCGTTGTCGTAAACATCGCAGACTGAGCGATGCCAAACCGCACCTCCTTGCCCTCCATGCTGCCCATGGACTGGGACAGGCCTGCCTCTGCCAGCGCCGGATTGCCCTGTGATTCGGCCCAAAAACATACGCTTAGACCAATCACGAATAGAATGCCCATAGCGGCAAAAACCGTACGCCCCTCCCGTCCGAACAACCGGGCGGTCAAACTATTCGGAATCCGTTTTTCCCCATCGGTCAGCGCTGCAGAGGATTTTTCCTGCTCACGCCTGCGGTCACGGACCATTTTGCCGAAAGTTATGACACAGGCGCCCGGGAGCAGCATCATGGAATACAGCTCGATCAGGTTGGTTAGCACGGTCGGGTTTTCTATCGGAGTGGATGAATTCGCGCCGATAAACCCGCCGCCGTTGGTGCCAAGGTGCTTAATTATTTCCAGCGGTGCAACAGGGCCCATGGCTATCACCTGCTTTGTACCCTCGATGGTGTCTATCACCACGTTGCCGGAGAAGTTCGAAGGAACGCCCTGCCAGACCAGCAGCAGTCCGCCGATGACGGAAAATGGCAGAAGCATGCGGGTTATAATCCGGACCAGATCCGCGAAAAAGTTTCCGACATTGTCCTTCGTCCTGCCTGCCAGTCCGCGGATGAATGCGATGCAGGCGGCATAGCCGCTGGCTGCGGAGACGAACATCATAAAGATGATAACCAGCATCTGGGAGAGGTACGAAAGGCCGCTCTCACCGGAATAGTGCTGGAGGTTGGTGTTGGTCATAAAGCTGATGATGGTGTTAAACGACAGGGATTCCTCCATAGCTCCCACGCCGTTGGGATTAAACAGTCCGACAGACTGGATCCGTAAAACTATGTAGCCCATCAGAATCATGACTGCGTTGGTGCCAAGAAGAGCCAGCGCATACGTTTTCCAGTTCATGCCTTTCTGCGGGCGGATGCCGCTCACCCTGTATATCACTCTGTCAGCACGGTCGAATACAGGATCGGCAAATGTATGTTTTCCGGCTGCAATATGGTACAAATAGATGCCCACCGGAATGACCATAATCAGATAAATGAGAACGGTCAGTGCAAGCTGCAGCATAGTTTTTTCCTCCTTCGGTTTAAAATTTTTCCGGGTGTACCAGGGCATACACCAGATAAACACCCATTAAAAGGACAATACCTCCAAGAACGTACATCATATCGTGATCTCCCTTCTATTCTTCCGACTCAACTTGTTTATGGCACCAGCAAATCAGCAGCGCCACTGTGCCGCAGCAGGCGGCCAACACAGTCAGCATCATAAAGTCCAGCATATGATTTCCTCCTTTTACATGCCACCAACCGCAGGTCGATGGCCTACGCACACTGCAGTGTACTTGTGCTGTATACTTTGATTTCTCTGCTATTGTACACACTTATTCATGAAAGCGGGCTAAGGATCATTCCCCTTTCCATTAAGCTTTCATAAAGAAAAAACACGGCCTGCCGCCATCGCCTTTTGGTTTGGCAAAAGGGTATCTTGGCAAACAGACGGCTATACACAGCAAAAAACCGTCTACTCCTTTTGAGAATAAACGGTTTTCTGTCATTTTTCAGTTTTCATTTTTTAAAGGCGAATACAAACTCAGATAACGCGCTACAATTCAGCCTGCGCACAATGGATCAGCGCGTTCCGCATATTGCAATGATGATATCCGCAATGTATAATAATCTAACAACCTTTTAAGGCAGCAAGGAGGACGCCTATGAAACTTTTTAAAAAGGATACCATCAGCGATGAAGGACGGATCAAGCTGGAAATGGTAACCACCTCTCAGTCCTATCCCATACATCAGCATGAATTCATAGAGCTGGTTTATATCCTGGCCGGCAGCGGAATCCAATCCATTGACGGCACAGAGTACCAAGTATGTCACGGAAGTCTTCTGTTCATCGATTACGGGCAGACGCACAGTCTTGCGCCTCTAAGGAGCATGACCTATGTCAACATCCTTCTGGAGCCGGAGTTCTTCAGCAGAGAGCTGGTCAACGTTGAAAGCATCATCGATATCTTCTGTTACAATATCTTTTCTGAATTTTCAAAAAGTGAGCACAGTGCTTTGCAATGCGTGTCATTTCAAAAAACTGAGCTTGAAGAGGCCGATCAGCTGATTAAAATCATGCTGCGGGAATTTGAGCAGAAAAAGGCCGGCTACCTGTCGGTACTGCGCGCCTGCACACAGACTCTTTTCAACTGGCTCCTCCGTAAGATCAACTCAGGCTCCGAAAAAACTCATTTTTGCTCTGTCCAGGATGTAACGGAATATATCAATGAACATTTCACCGAGAAAATAGAACTGGGGGATATCGCCGCCAGGGGCTTTTACAATCCTGATTATTTAAGCAGACTGTTGAAAAGGCATTGCGGTAAAAGCTTTTCCCAATATGTCAAGGAAAAAAGGATCGCCCAGGCTGTATGCCTGATGCGGGACAGCTCTCTGTCCATCAGCGAGATCATGCTGCAAAGCGGCTACACGGACAGCAAAATGTTCTACCGGCATTTCCGGGAAATTTACGGCGAAGCTCCCGGCAGTTACCGCATCAGGCTTTTAGCCGATAATCACTGAATTCCCTAAAAACAGCTCGCTTTGCCCTAATGACAGTCCCAAAGCCTTCCTTTATACTTATAGAAAACCTAAAGTTATATGTAATCAAGGAGGCTGTTTATATGAAAACCATCTCAAAAGAGGAATATCGCAATAAAGTGTATGGCTGCTGGCTGGGCAAAAATATCGGCGGAACATTAGGCGCACCCTTTGAAGCCTGCAGGGAGGTTCATGATGTGGAATATTATACCCATAACTTTTCCGAAGGCGTCCTGCCCAATGACGATCTCGATCTGCAGTTATCCTGGCTATGCGCTGCGGAGCGGTTCGGTAACTCTGTAAATGCAAAGATTCTCGCCGAGTACTGGGTCTCCACTATCGTACCCAACTGGGCAGAATACGGCGTGGGGAAAAACAATCTGCGTTTCGGGCTGGAACCTCCCGTATCAGGCGGTTTTTGCAACGCCTTCAAGGATTCCAACGGCTCATGGATCCGCAGTGAGCTGTGGGCCTGCCTGATGCCGGGACATCCTGAGCTCGCAGTACGCTATGCCCTGCAGGATGCCATGATAGATCATGCTGATGAAGGTATTTATGCCGAAGTTTTTACGACAGCGCTGGAAAGTGCCGCCTTTGCTGTCACCGATTATGAAGAGCTGATACAGATCGGCCTTTCTTATATTCCCGCTGACTGCGGCATTGCAAAGGCTGTAAGACTTGCCATAGAATGTTATCATGACCACCTTACCTGGAAAGAAGCGCGGATCCGGCTGCTGACCCAGATACCAGGTTCTTTTGGAGGGCAGCTTAGACTGCCGAATCCCGATAATCTTCCGCAGGGCCCCTGGGGATATGATGCACCTTCCAATATTGGCCTGACTGTTCTCGCATGGTACTACGGTGAAGGAGACTTCAGCAAAAGCATCTGCATAGCGGCAGGATGCGGTGAAGACGGTGACTGCACTACCGCCACCCTCGGTTCTGTAATGGGGATTATACTGGGGGCGTCCGGCATTCCGGAAAAATGGCTCAAACCAATTGGCGATGAAATCAAAACATGTTCCTTGAATCTGCAGTCCTCCATGCTGAAGGTTCCTAAAACCGTCACAGAATTGACAAACCGAACCAGCTGCCTGATGCCGTCATTTATGACAGGCTACTTTGACCTGTATTCTTCCGGAGCTGAAATCGTATTGAATACAGATAAGGAGCTTTACGATCATCCCATCCGTGACTGGACTATAAAGCCCCCTTTCTTTACAGATGAATATCCAGAAAACTTTCAGACCTTTATCGGCGAGAATGCCATCATGAAACTTCAGGTCAGCGTAACAGAAGGCATACGGATTCATGAAGGAGAAACAAGGCAGCTCAAGCTGCATGCGGAAAATATATCGGGCTTTGTAGGTGATCCTCTGTGGCTGAAACTGAAATGGTTTCTGCCGGAAGGATGGAGTATCGATACCGGTACAAATACCGCCCTCTTTCTGAACCAATATCACTGCGGCTCCGGCAACGCCTCTGCCGTAGCACAGATCACCGCCGGCCCCGCCGACGGAGCCATCACCACTGTCCTTTTAGAGGTTACGGCCGCCGGCCGTCCGGGACGTATCTACATTCCTATACAATTCGTCTGCGAAGCATAAATCATTCTTCTGCCGGGGGCATTTTGCTTTATAATAAAGCAAAACGCCCCCGGCAGAACGCTTAGTATAATTCCTGCAGGCAGGATCATAAGGGAAATACGGTGCCAGGCATCTTTCACATCTTGACAGAAAAATCCGCAGAGAGTATGATTTATTTACAGTACGAAATATACAGCAGTAAAGAGAGGAACCAGTGAGATGTCAAACGGCCATGAAGATCAAATCCGAATTGTGCAGGAAACCGTAGCCGGAAAGGAAATAACCTTTGCGCATGTGATGGGCGGTCCTGCTCCAATTGTATATCAGAAGTTAGGTCTAAATCCGCAAGTTGATTACAGCTCTTCCGCGATCGGAATCATGAATATGACTCCGCCGGAATCCGCAGTGATCGCGTCCGATATTGCCGTTAAGAGCGGAAATGTCTATCTTGGATTTGCAGATCGTTTTACAGGGACATTAATCATCACAGGCGAAATATCCGACGTAATGACCGCCCTGACTGAGATTGTGGATTTTTTCAGGGATTCACTCGGATACGTAGTTTGTAACATTACAAAGAAATAGGAAGTGCCGTCATGGCCCATATAACGAAACAGGAACTGTTGGAAAAAATATTCAACGACGATTATGAACATCTGAAGGGGAAAAAGCTGCGCATGACCCGTGTCCGGGTTCCCGGAAAAGAAATCTGCCTGGCCCATGTGATCAGTTCCTCCCAGACATGCGTCTATCAGAATCTCGGGCTGCATATCGGAGTCCACGAGGGCGAAGACCATGTGGGAGAATCCATCGGTCTGATCAGGTTTACCCCCTGGGAGGCGGTTGTAGCCGCTGCGGATATCGCGATAAAAAGTGCGGATATCGAAATAGGGTTTATGGACCGTTTCTGCGGTTCTTTGATCATTACCGGAGGGTACTCCCAGGTACAGACCGCAGTGGAAGAAGTCGTTCGATTTTTTAATGAGGAGTTGGGCTTTAAAACCTGCCCGATTCACAGATGCTGACTCTTAGGAAATGATAAATGAAAAAATTATTTTTAATGGGAAGAAGTGAAGCCGGCAAAACATCCCTGACTCAGGCTTTAAAGGGCGAAGAACTTCATTATGTAAAAACTCAATATACGGTTACGAAAGATGATACTATTGATTCCCCCGGAGAATATGCTGAATCGAAACGCTTCAGCGTCGGTCTGGCGTGCTTTTCTTTTGAAGCAGATGTGGTGGCGATCGTCCAGGCGGCGGATGAGCCGTACAATTTATTCAGTCCCAGCCTCCGCTCTTTTATTCTTCGGCCGCTCATTGGAATTATAACCAAAACCGATTCGCCGTATGCGAATGTTCCTATGGTAAAGCAATGGCTTATGAATGCCGGCTGTGACCGCATCTTTCTGGTGAACAATGTGACCAGAGAAGGCATTGACGAACTGATGGAGTACCTCGCAGAAGATCCGGCGCATCTCACTCTTGAGCAGGCCAAGTTTAAACAGAGCCTCGGCCTCAATGAATGGGATCCCTTACCGGAAGGAATCGATTATCCAGCCGGCTGATTTTCAAAATGAAAATCAGCCGGCTTTGTACTTCACTGTGTTACCTTATCTTAATCGTCCTGATTTCAAACGGATGCAATGCAAATTCCATCCGCCCGTCCTCACAGGGTTTATATTCACCGCAGCTCTCCTCCAGGATATTGCTCTCACACCACGCCTTCATCGGGATACCGGCCTGAATCAGGATCTTATGAGAGCCTCCCAGGCACTCGTGGAACCGGAGAACCAGGCAGTCCTCTCCTTCGGCTTCCTTCACCGCATCGATCAGCACCGCGCCTGAAGGATTCCCCTTCACATCCGTTACTGTAAACGCAGGGGACTTAAGGGCGGCGCGGCAGCCGGATATGCCATGCAGCGGCTGGTTTAAGCATACGCCTTCCCGAACGGTCCCGCCCTCCGTCACACTGCCGGCATGAGGGTACAGGGAATAGGTGAACTCATGCTCTCCCATATCCATCCGGTCATCCGGATATTTGGTGCTCTTTAACAGGGACAGCTTCATCACGTGATCCTTGATGCTGTAGCCGTATTTGCAGTCATTTAAGAGGCTCACGCCGTAATTGGTTTCCGACAGATCCGCCCATTTATGGCCCACCACCTCAAACCGGGCATAGTCCCAGCTGGTGTTGTAGTGGGTCGGCCGCTCCACGTGTCCGTACTGGATATCATAGGAAGCGTGCTGGCTTCTGACACTCGTTTCAAAAGAAGCCTTCAACAGCCTGCAGTCCTCATGCCAGCTCACCTTTGTCTTAAAATCTATGCGCCCGCTGTCCGCATAAACAATTACATCCTGCACGATCTCCGATAAATTGTACCGGCGCCGGAAACGCAGCACGGCCCTAAGTCCGCCCATTTCCACGGCTTCCACCGGTGCTATGAGGCGGAACGTCTCCTTCTTCTGCATATAAAAGATATCGATGTCCCAGTTATCGTAGTTTAAAGGGCGGTCCTCATACACTTCCAGCACATTGCCTCTTCCGCCTTCCTTTATCACCTCTCTGTCATTTACCTTGTCGTAGATGCTGCTGAAATTCCCGTCTAAGTCCCATGCCAGGCGGTAGTACGGCGTTTCGAGAACCCCTTCCGGGTCAAAGGCAAACGGCAGAGGTTCTGCAGCCCCCACGGATACGCGCTCACCGCTCACCGCTCTCACGGTTTTCATGGACAGGGGCTCCATGGGCACCTTAAGCAGATAACCGCCCTCCGTTCTCTGGGATGCAACCGCCTCTTTATCAGGACCCGTAAAGGCCAGTCCGTCTTCTCCCGGGACAAAGACCGGATCACATCTGTATAGAGACGTAGTATTATACACACAGTATGCGCCTTCTTCCTGCACGGTGAGGCATGAGAGCGCGGATGTTCTGACGCCCTCTTCTATGCGGCAGGCTTCCTCATATTCTTTCGCAGAATCCTCATAAACCTCATGTATGGAAGAGCCGGGGATGATATCGTGGAACTGGTTTCGAAGCACGATCTTCCATCCTTCCTTCAGTTCCTGCTTATGGCTCTTACCGCCGGCAACCGCCGCCATGGAAGACAGCCATTCCGATTCCGCGAGCGCAAATTCCAGGTACCGGTTCATCTTTTTATTATGAGCCTGGGAGGTATAGGTGCCTCTGTGGTACTCAAGATAGAGCTCTCCGTCCCATACAGCCGCCTGCTCCCCCGCCGCGTCCATCCGCTCATGCAGCAGATCGAAAAATTCACCCGCTTTTCCGGTCTTCACCGCGGGCAGTCCGGGCAGGCGGTCCATCGCCCGGCGCATCTTCAGCATATCCCGGTTGACGCCTCCGCCGCCGTCGCCGTATCCATAAGAAATCAGCGTATCCCTGCTGATCTCCTTATCCTTGAATTTCTTCCAGCTGCCCAGGACCGACTGCGGTGTGAGAAGCCCGTTATAGGTGGCGAACCGGGAGTCCATGGGCTGACTCGGCTCCGGCGTATTGATAAAATAAGTCATAATCTCTGTTCCGTCCATACCGCGCCACCAGAACAGGTCATGGGGCATGGTATTGAACTGGTTCCAGCTGATCTTGGTGGTGGCAAAGCTTTTGATGCCGCACTGCTTCATGATCTGCGGCAGCGCCCAGCTGTAGCCGAATACATCCGGCAGCCAGAGGAAGCGGCACTCATGCCCGAACTCCTCTTTCAGGAACCGGATGCCCTGCAGGAATTGGCGGCTTAACGCTTCACCGGAGCTGATATTGCAGTCCGCCTCCAGCCACATGCCTCCGTCCGCTTCCCACCGGCCTTCGGCGGCCCTGCGCTTCATACCCTCATAAATCTGCGGCTGATCCTGCTTCACGTAATCGTAGAGCTGCGGCTGGGACTGCAGGAATACATAGTCGTCAAATTCATCCATCAGGCGCAGCACGGTGGAAAAGGATCTCATCGCCTTCTCCCTCGTATGCTTCAGCCGCCACAGCCAGGCCACATCGATATGAGTATGCCCCACGCAGTGTACGGTGACTTTGCTGGTCTTTTCCATAGTTTCCAGCGCGCCGTTTACATATGCCAGAGCCTCCCCTACACTGTTGTAAAACTTATCCTCATCCCAGTTGACCAGACAGTAGGCTTGATCCAGCGCACGGATCAGATCCTGTTTCTCGGTCTGTTCATCCGGAATCAGCTTTGCCGTCTCCACAATCGCACGGGACAGATAGTACAATTCATCCGTTTCTTTATGCAGATAACCGATTTCCGCCCTCTGAATCCTGAGGTGCCGTGGCTCCTTGGATGGGCCATCGTTAAGCCCGGTCCATAAAAGAAAGGTCAGTCTCATCGGCTCTCCGGCCATCGATTCAAACACCACGTCCTTATGGTTTTTATCCATCCCCTGATAGGGGAGGCCATTCACATAAAGCATAGCTTCAAACCTGGGGTTGCCATCCCCTCCGGTATTTCCGAAATCAAACAATCCGATGGCCTCCAGGCCGTCCTCATGCGCTGGAACCGTTACATCCGTCTGCATCCATAAGTATTTGTCGAACCCGTCAAAGGTTTCCCCCACCTCCATACGGGAATTTCCCGTAATTTCCGGCGCCTGCGTATATACCTGATCCCTGTCCCCGCCGCCCGGGGCAACAAGAAAAGGGGTCACACTCTCCATCCGCATATAACGGCGTTTTTCCACTTCCCTCGTGCGCTTATCCAGTTTTTCCAATGTAAGTAGCATGTCAATCCTCCTGATTATCTCAAGAGCGCATCCCCGCGCCCCTATGCTGTGCGGCCAGGCCTGTGCCGCCTGCCGCCACTCATCCTACAGCTCCGGCTTCGCCCTGGCTCCGTAGATCTCATTGATCCTCTGATACAAAGGAGAAAGCCGTCCGTAGATTTTTTTAAATACTTCCTCATATAACATCCGGTAAATCCGGTGCTGCTCCATGTCGGGCTCGAATACATCCTTGACAGAGACCATATGCTCCACAGCCTCTTTATAGCCGGAGAATTCCCCCAGCCCCACAAACACCGCCATCGCGCTGCCGATGCCGGACACCTCATGCGTCTGTGTGCGGACCGCCGGCAGGCCGAACATGTCCGCCGTAATCTGGCAGATTTCATCGCTCTGAGCGCCGCCTCCCCCGAGCCGGATCTCCTGAAACCTGTGGCCGGACTGCTTTTCCAGCTGCCTCATACCGTCGATCAGCGCGAAGTTGATCCCCTCAATGATGGCCCGGTAGATGTGTATGCGCGTGTGGACATCGGAAAAGCCGATCACCGCGCCCTTAGCCACGGGCATCGTGGTATTGGGCGTGAAATAGGGCTGGAAGATCAGGCCTTCACATCCCGCAGGCACCTCGCTTAGACGTTCATTTAAAAGCTGCTCTGCAGAGACTCCCAGCTGCCTCGCCATCTCCTCTTCCTTTTCGGCAAATTCCTTCTTAAACCAGGACACCAGCCAGTAACCCCTGAAGATCTCGATCTCCGGGGTAAAATGCCCCTTCATCACAGAGGCATAGGGCGGTATCCAGCGCTCCGGCTCCACATATTCCGGAGTGGTAAAGGTTACGGTGGCGGTGGTTCCGAAGCTGATGGCGGCCCTCTCCCTGTTTATGCATCCCAGCCCCAATATCTCACAGGCTTTATCGGAACCGGAAGCGATGACGGGCAGCCCGCATCTAAGACCTGTATCCGTGGCGGCCTTCCCGGTGATCTCCCCCATCACCTCTCCTGTTTCGGCGATATCGCAGAGCTTTTCCGGCTCAATGTCAAACACGGGCCTCGTCAGAGCCCCTTTCTTCTGCCAGTTTCTCGCCCTGTGGTCAAAGGGGATTCTGCCCACCATGCTGGCGGCACAGTCCACCATACGGCCGGTCAGTTTAAAGATCAGATAACCGCTGATCATCAGATACTTATAGGTCTTCTTCCAGGTCTCGGGCTCCTTTTCCATCATCCAGTTGCACTGGCCTTTTCGGTACTGCATGATCGCTGTCTGATCCATGCCAACGGCCTTAAGCATCAGCCTGGTGAGCTGGGAATACTTAGGCTTTCCTTCCGCCTTGCGGTTATCCAGCCAGACAAATGCCGGTCTTAAAGGCTTCCCTTCCTTATCCACACAGACTGCGGTGGCCCGGATCGCGGTGACCGAAACCGCCTCGATCCGCTCCCAGCATTCCGGCATGCGTTCCTTCAGCCCTCTGGCGGCAGAGCAGATATGTTCGTAATAGAAATCCGCATCCTGCTCCGCCAGATCCGTATCCGGAGAAGCATAAGGCGGATCATGCCTGCACTGCTCCTTTCCCAGGATCTCCCCGCGGTTGTTCACAAGAAGCGCCCTGGAGCTCTGTGTCCCCACATCAAAGATCAATACAACCCGTTCTGCTCTTTCTTCCATACCTGCCCCCGTCTATATGGCGTATGCCATATGATCACATCATACCTCATTGGATTATCCGTGTAAACATCAAATAAGAGAATTTGTACACTGCATTTACTGATTTGGAAACCGCTTCTTATCTTCCGGCAGATCCAGTCCCAGGGTCCCGCCGGGATTCATATTGTAACCGGGGTCAAAATAGTCCTTCAGGGCATGAAATACGCCGTACTCCGTGCGTCCCAGCTGGCCCTCCAGCCACGGTGCGAACATCTTGCCGATGCCGTGATGGTGGCTCATGGCCGCGCCGGATTTCTGGATCGCGTCCAGAATGCTGCTGTGATATTCCCGGAATTTCTCCGCGTCATCGATTTTGGTGATAAAGATGAAATAGAGGTTGGCACCCTGCGGATAACAGTGGGACATATGGGTGGTCACAATGGTATTGGGCAGACGGTGGCAGACCTCCCGCACCTCTTTATGTACCTTCGCCATGTTGGACCAGTGCACCGTGCACTCCAGCGTGTCAGTCATGATGCCGAAATCCAGCATCGTATCGCGCAGATACGGATCGGTAAACCGGCCGTGCTCCCAGCTCTTTGTGACAAAAGAGGTCAGGCTCATGCCGCCGCGCTCATGGGCGATGCGCCGGATGTTTTTCGCCACATTTTTGGAGTACCCTTTCTCCCCGTCCGTAAAACCGATGAACAGGCACCGTTTCATAACCTTATATCCCCTTATATCAAACAGCTTCTGCAGCGGTGTTTCGTCCACATTGTAGAGCTTGAGCATCAGGCTGGTCTCCTCCGGGTCGGAAAGGCGGAATACCGAGGAATAGCCCGCCTCACACTGCATCATCTCTCTGGCCGCATCCATGGCGGTCTCCCAATCCTTGAAGATAAAGGAGAAGCGTTTTCTGTTTTCCGGCATGTAGCGGAATACCCGCAGGGTCACTTCCGTCAGCACGCCGAAGGTCCCCTCGCTTCCCATCATGATCTGATTCAGGTTAGGCCCTGTGGCCTCCCTCGGATAGGTGCTGGTGGTGACCGTTCCGATGGGGGTGGCGTATTTCTGGCCGGCTACGATATCCGTGATGCAGCCATAATAGGTGCTGTTCTGGCCTGCGCCCCTGGTCACCACCCAGCCCCCCACGCTGCTATATTCAAAAGACTGCGGAAAGTGCCCGCAGGTGTATCTGCGCACCGCCTTCAAAAGCTCCGGCGCCCGGTTCAGCGTATCTTCCAGCTTGGGCCCTGACATGCCGGCCTGCACCGTGATGGTCTGATCCGTTTCATTAAAGCCTAAAACCTTATTAAAACGCAGCCGCATATCCAGGGAAATGCCGCCCTTCACCGGCTCCACCCCCATAGTAACGCTGCTGCCGCCGCCGTAGACGTAGAGCGGGATAGCATTTTTTGAGCAGTATTCCACAATCCGCTCCACCTGCTCGGTGGTATCGGGATAGACCACCAGATCGGGCAGACTGTCCACTCTCTTTTCACGCAGCCTCAAAGTATCAAAACCGGTCTTTCCATAGGCTACGGACAGCCTCGGATAGTCTTCATCGGTGACAAACTCTCTGCCCACGATCTCTTCCATGGCCTCTCTGTGCCTTTTCTCCAGCCGGCACGGCCTGTTCAGATGCACCTCATCCCAGCCGATATCGCCGTCATAATGGCTGAAATCCTCATCGGTCATATGGAACTGCTCTTTCATCATCTTATACAGCGTTTCTTTCGGATATTTCACAAATTCCGGATCGCCCCAGCGGAAAATGGAACGGTAGCTGTTCTTCGGCGCAGGCTCCTTCACCCATGCCGGCTCAAATCCCTTATACGGTTTGCTCATACTGGCTCCTGTCTGCGCCTTCTAAGGCGCGTTACTGACCTCTTACTGTTCTTGTATCAATATGCCGCTGGTGGCGATCACATCCACGCCAAGCCCCAGCACATCTCTGATCACGGCCTCCCCCCGCGCCACTCTGCGGGTGAGATACACCTCATGGATGGCATGCATCACCGGAAATATCTGATCCTTTGGAATCGGAGCCGACACCCTGACCGGCAGTGCCGGAGCCTCTGAAAACGCGGTCCGCACGGTGGAGCAGACCGTCCTCATGGGGCAGGTGAGCTCTGACCTCACAAACTCTTCCCCTCTCTTGCAGCGGTTGCCCCGAACCAGAATGCGGCCGTCACTCTCTTCCGCTTCCATCCTGCATCCGTTCGGGCAGACAATACAGATCATCTCTTTCATCGGCGGCCTCCCTTCCCATCCGTGGCGGCAGAATCTCCGGCAGAAGAAGCGCCTCCGAGTTCTTCATTCTTTCCGGCGGTTATCTCATCTCCGGCCGTACATTCTCTGACGGATACCGTAACGCGCGACTCCGGGCCAAGCCCCCAGCCTCCCGTACCCAGCTTTATGCGCTCCATCTCCGGCGGCCTTAAGGCGCCATAGGTCCTGCAGAAGACCTGCTTTCCGTCGGCTTCAACTGTAAATACCGACTTTTTCATCTCCCTGCCGCTGCGAAAATACAGCACCGTTTCCTTTCCCTGCGGCCGGATGTGTATCCTCTGGGGAACCAGATACTGGAGCGAGCGATCCGCCTCTAAAGCGACCGTACCGCCTTCTCCCGTTCCCCTGCCCCCCGCATAATCAGCCGCACTCCGTCCCGCAAGCTCTCCGCTCTCCGAAACATAGTCCACCAGGTCATTGACATGAAGCGCATTTCCGCAGGAAAAGACCCCCTCCACATCCGTCATGAAATCCTCGTCACAGACAGGGCCTTTGGTACGGCCATCCAGCGTCACGCCCAGTTTGGAAGCCATCTCGTTCTCCGGAATCAGCCCCACCGACAGAATCAGCGCGTCGCAGTCCACCCTGTAAGAGGTGCCAGGCACCGGCTTCATCCGCTCATCCACCTGTGAGATCTCCACGCCGGTCAGACGCCCCTCTCCAAAGACTCTGGTCACGGTGTGGGACAGATAGAGCGGAATATCATAGTCCTCCAGGCACTGCACGAGATTTCTGGTCAACCCGGAGGGCGATGGCTTCACCTCATATACACCCAGCACCTTCGCACCTTCTAACGTCAGGCGTCTGGCCATGATGAGGCCGATATCGCCGCTTCCTAAAATCACACAGCGCCTTGTGGGCATCTCCCCCAAAAGATTGGTGAAATGCTGAGCCGTGCCGGCCGTAAACACGCCGGCCGGCCTGGTTCCGTGGATAAACACCTGTCTGGCCGTGCGCTCCCTGCATCCTGTGGCCAGGACAATGCTCCCCGCCGGCCAGTCCGCCATTCCGTCTCCGTTAACAGTTGTTACGAGGAAACCGTCTTCCTTTTTTTGTATCTCTGCTACAAAGCTAAGCGTCAGACAGTCAATTTTTCTCTCATAAAATTCCTCTATAAAACGCTCCGCATATTCCGGTCCGGTCAGCTTTTCCCCAAAACGCACCAGCCCAAAACCGTCATGGATGCATTGCTTTAAGATGCCGCCCAGCCGGGCCTCCCGCTCGATGAGGAGCACCCTTGCCCCTTCTCTGTCCGCAGATATAGCCGCCGCCAGTCCGGCCGGCCCTCCTCCGATCACAATCACATCATATTTCTTCATATGCTTTCCTTTCCTGCCTGCGGCCCATAGGAGATCACCGAATCCGGCCCCGCCTTACGTACCTCTGACAGGGGCACACCCAGATACTCGCTGATGATGTTGGCCACCAGCGGCAGACAGAAGCCGCCCTGGCACCGTCCCATGCCGGGACGCAGCCTTTTCTTCACACCGTCCACGGTGCAGACCGGCAGAGGAGATTTCAGCGCATCCAGTATCTCCCCTTTGCTGATCTCCTCACAACGGCAGACAATCACGCCATAATCCGGGTTTTCTCTGATCAGCCTCTCCCGCTCCTGTCTGGGCAGCTCCTTAAGCCTTGGAATTCCCACCCGTCTGGGCTGAAAATCAGGATTCGGCTCCACCTTAAAGAGCCTGCCGAGTTCATCCGCAGCCATCTTCGCAACGTCCACCGCCACCGCTGGAGCCGATGTCAGGCCCGGCGACTGTATCGCCGCACAGTGAATCAGGTTTTTGGTCCTCCGTCCCTTCTCGATCACAAAATCCTCTTCATAACTTGCGGCGCGCACGCCGGTGAAATAGGCGATGATATCCGCCTGCCTCAGCCCGGGCGCAGTCATCTTCTGCTTCGAAAACACCTTGTCAACGGACTCCTGGTTCGTGGCAAAATTCTCTTTCTCACAGGTTTCCACCGCATCCGGCCCCACCAGCACATTGCCGTCCACCGTGTGCAGCAGCCCGCCGCCCTTGCTGTGGGCGGGATTTTTCTTCAGCGTTTTGATGGAAGAGATCGATGAAATCAGATGCCCCGCCTTTTTATCCAGTATCGAATTCGTCCCTCTTCTGGGATGGATGGAATAAAACCGGTCCCCGGCCATCTCTGCCACATCTTCTGCGAAGGTGCCGGCGGCATTAATCACCAGCCTGGGATATACCGTTCCGCGGTTGGTTCGGACACCCATTATGCGTCCTTCCGACACATCCATATCCAAAACGGCCGTATTCAGCGAAATCCTGGCTCCGTTCTGCACCGCGTTTTCCCCGTATGCGATAGTCAGACCGTATGGACATACACAGCCGGCGCTTGGATTATATATGGCGAACTTAAACGCCGGATTTAACTCCGGCTCCGCCATCCTAAGCTCCCGACGGCCAACCAGCCTCGTATCCCTTACACCGCAGATATGTTTCCTCTGCCACACAAACAGCCGCACAATCGGCCAGGCCACAGCATCCGTAAATCCCACGTACTGGCCGCAGCGCCGAAACGGCACATCCAGTTCCTCACAGATCCGGTCATACATGAGGTTTCCCAGCAGGACATAATGCTGCTTTAGGCTGCCCTTATTTAAATCCACACCGGGATGCACCTCCCCGTCATTTCTCCCCGAAGCCTGGACCGCCAGATCCGCCTCTTTCTCAACCAGCAGGATATCCAGCTTCCACTTCGTCAGTTCCCGTGCGATGCTGGCGCCGGAAATCCCGCCGCCGACGATCAGCACATCGGGCCGCAGGCCTTCCAGGCTCTCATCGCGGATATCCGGCACCCTCATGGCAGGAATCCGTACCCCCTCCAGCGCGATATCGTTCACCACATGCTTATCGCCCTTCCTCTGCACGCACATCGTACATGCTTCCACCGCATCGTTCCAGTCAGTCAGCCTGCCCGACACCACAATGCGGTCCTCTTCCTCTCTGACTGACACAGCTCCCCGATACTTCTTCTGCAATTTCCGGTTCAGCTTCGCAATATTCATCTTCCCCATTCCTTCTGCCTTTTAAGGCTTACAATCAAGACCTGCCCAAGTCGCCCGCATGACCGACTATATATTCTTATTTTACCAAATTTCACCGTTTGCGTCAATCGTAAAACAGGGTGAACTTACTATTCAGAGTTACCACAAACCTCCCGCGTATGGCGGGGAGCGCACTCTATTGAATAAATAAGAATCCCGCTCGCGGGATTCTCCGCCTGCGGCGGGCCGCTCTGGCGGCATAATACCTTCCCGCCGCAGTGCGATCCTAAGCGGAGCGTTTTTTATTCAATAGGCCGTATTCTCCTATTGAATAAAAAAATGGCGGGAGCATTTTAAACGTTCCCACCACAATTATACGCTTATTTTATTGTTCACTTTCCACTTTTAACAGTATAGACCCATCCATAGAAATAGCGTCCGTCAGGTCGTAAATATCGGCTGTTGTCAGCCTGTTGTCTGATATGTACTCGTCTGAACTGTCACTTTTAAATTGGTATGCAGGAGCTGTATCTGTGATACAATTCCCGTATTTCATCATCCGACGCCAGGCATCCGTGGCCGCCGACACGGATGGCAGGTTTCGTTTTGCCGTGATAATCGCTGCCACAGGAAACGAACAGGCCGCGCGATTTTGCCTCGTTAAAGTAGTAGGCCGCCTCATCTTTGCTGTGATAGCTGCTGAATGCCTCCAGTCCGTCTATACCGGGCTTGAGGACCTGTTCCAGCAGCTCTTCGCGCCCTCTCAGATTGACGCCAGGATGGGCGAGCACCGCAAACCCTCCGTTTCTGTGAATGATATCCACCGTACTTTCAAGGCGTGGATACCGGATTTCCACATAACACGGCTTGCCCTGGGAATAATAGTCCCAGTAAAAATTTACGTAGGGATTATCGCCGCGGACGCCGTTTTCCCGATAGGGCAGCAGCAGAGGATGCCTTTCATAATCGGGATGGTGAAGCAGCACCTCTCCAAACATCTCCCCTGTCCAGCAGTCCTTCCAGTAGCTGTTTTCTGCTGCTCTTTCCATATCTTCTTCCGTTATCTCAAAGCCCAGTTCCTGTGTCAAAAGAAGCATCCTATGCGAGGCTTCACGGCTCTGTTCCTCCACATTTTTCTCTATCGTTTTAAAGTCCTCGCTCCTCCAGTCGATTCCATACCCCAGCACATGCAGGTTCACACCGCCGAATGTACAGTCGATCTCCACCGCGGGAACATATTGGATTCCCGCCCGGGCGGCCGCCCGCTCTCCCTCTTCGTGGGCCTTTACACAGTTATGATCCGCAATGGCCATTATCTTAATTCCACACTCCGCGCACTTTTCAACCAGCTCTGCCGGTGAATACTCCCCGTCATCACTGTAGCAGCTATGCAGATGCAGATCCATAAAATCTCCGTTCATATACTCCTCTCCTTTCCCCTTATATCTGTACCGGTGTCACTGTTCACGGCTGCCGATCAAGCAGCGCATAGTGGGGCAGAGTATAGTCCCCATAGGGATCCCTTGAAGCCCGCCGGTTCTTTCGCTGCGTAGTTTGCAGCGCTAGAACCGCTGCGCGCTTCACGGAGCGAGAGCGCGTCCCTATGGGGACTATACTCTGCCCCGCTATGCGCGGGACGTTTATGACAACCGCAAACAGTAACGTACCGGTTACATGGTATTAGGATACCTTGTTTTGGGTCTTGATTCAATTTCATTCCGGACATATAATATAAGAAAAACGACTGTTAGTTGCGGAGGTGATTCCCCTGGGACTTCAAACATGCAGCCTGAATCTAAACCGCGGCTCCAAGGAGCTGCAGCCCCACGGAACTGTTGACTTCCCGTGCGCCGGATTTTCTTCACAGTATACGGACCGCGCGGACGATGCCATACCGTGGCACTGGCACGAGGAGCTGGAAATCCTCTACCTCAAGGAAGGTTCTTTAAAGCTGCAGATACCTGAAAAAACAATTCCTCTGACGCAGGGCGACGGATTTGTGATTAATTCCAACATCCTGCATTACGCTGCGGCGGACCCGTACTGTAAACTGCATTCCATCGTATTTCATCCCTCCCTCATCATAGGAAGCGCCGATTCTGTCTTCGCCGAAAAGTATATCCTTCCGCTCATCGGATGCGGCCGTTTTGACGGATGCCGCCTACCCTTAAAGGATGAGTTTACAGCCGCCTTTGACGCGCTCGCCTCCGATGCATTCGGATATGAATTTACAGTCCGTGAGGCGCTCTCCAGGATATGCCTGAATCTGTATCAGAGCTACGCGCCCGATCTGGACGGATATGTCAGGCCTGATATGGACAGTGCCCGCATTCATAAGATGCTGGATTTTATTCATGAACACTTCATGGAAGATCTGGATCTGACCCTCATAGCCAAAGAGGCACACATAGGAGAACGCGAATGTCTGCGCTGCTTTTCCAGGGTCATACAGGTATCGCCCATGCAATATCTGATCAAATACAGAGTGACCCAGGCAGCTTCTCTGCTGCTTAAGAATCCGGACAAAAGCATTGCCGAAATATCCATTCAGTGCGGATTCGAAAGTCCGAGCAATTTTTCGCAGATGTTCAAACGCTATTACCGATGCACCCCCAGGGAGTATCGCAAGCTGAATCCGGAAAAACAAAAGTAAATAGGAAAAGAGACAAACGCCAATGGCCGCACCCCGAAAAGACAATGTAAAAGAATTGATCCTGGATACCGCAGAAAAGCTGCTTACAGCCAGCGCCCTCGCGGATATTTCTCTCGCGGAAATTGCCCGCACCGCCGGCATCTCCAAGGGAACGCTGTACTATCACTATAAAAATAAGGATGAGATCCTGCTGGATCTGACGGACAGATATTTAAGCAGGCAGTGGCAGGATCTGATCGACTGGACCGGCGATGCCACCAAAGACACCTCCATAAACCGGCTGGTCAAATATGTGCTGGAACGCGATGTGTCCACCGCGGGCCTGCGACTGCACTTTTTCTATGACGCGATGCTTGGCAATGAGCAGATCCGCCAGAGGCTGCTGGACTGGTATACACGTTTTTCCAGCCTGATCGCGGAAAAAGTCGGGGAACGCACGGATGTGATCCCATCCGGTTATCTCACCTGGCTCCTGCTGCTTTTGTCCGACGGACTGTTTATCCATAAAACCATCGGCAATACGGGCATAGATACGGCGGCTTTCATACAGGAAACCTCTGAATATGTGCGGCGCCTTATGGCATCAGGAAGCGCAAGTCCGCTCTTGTAACCTTTTTCATCTCATGATATAATGTCGTAGACTTGCTGATTTTCTATCTGCGCAGCAGATAGTTTGCTATGGAAATCATGCGCTTCCCAAATTTTACTTTTTCCGATACCAACTAGGAAAGGATGAATAATTAAAAATGCATTGGTCAGAAGAAATTGCAAACAGAATCGTTAAAAAGAATCCGGATAAGGAAGAATATGTGTGTGCCGCCGGCATCAGCCCTTCTGGCTCCATTCACATCGGCAACTTCCGCGATATTGCCACCAGTTATTTCGTAGTTAGGGCTTTAAGAGGCATGGGCAAAAAAGCCCGCCTGCTGTTTTCCTGGGATGAATTCGACCGGCTGCGCAAGATTCCGGTAAACGTTGAAAAAATCAATCCTGATATGGAAAAATATATCGGATGTCCCTATGTGGACGTCCCCAATCCTTTTGATGACGGCGCCGCCAATTACGCCGAGCACTTCGAAAACGAATTCACCGGCGCGCTGGAGCAGTTCGGCATCGATGTGGATTACCGCCATCAGTCCGTCATGTACCGCAGCGGCAAATATGTGGACTACATCATCCTGGCGCTGAAAAAGCGCGGGGAGATCTTCGACATCCTGGACAGCTTCCGCACCCAGGACGCCAAGGAAGGGGAGAGGGAGGCCTATTACCCGGTCAGCATATACTGCCCTGTCTGCGGTAAGGATACCACTAAGATCACTTCCCTGTCCGATGACTGCGAGACAGCCGAATATACCTGCGCCTGCGGACATCACGGCACCTTTCATTTCCGCGAAGACTTCAACTGTAAACTGGCATGGAAGATTGACTGGCCCATGCGCTGGATGTATGAGGGCGTGGATTTTGAACCGGGCGGAAAGGATCACGCGAGCCCGGGCGGCAGCTACGATACCAGCCGCGTGATCGCGAAGAAGATCTTCGGCTATGAGGCTCCGATCTTCCAGGGCTACGAGTTCATCGGCATCAAGGGCTCCACCGGCAAGATGTCCGGTTCTTCCGGTCTGAATCTGACTCCGGAAACGCTGCTTAAGATCTATCAGCCCGAGGTCATACTGTGGCTGTACGCGAAATCAGAGCCAAACAAGGCGTTCGATTTCTGTTTTGACGACGGCATCCTGCGCCAGTATTTTGAATTTGACAGGCAGTACAATGCCTATCAATCCGGCGAGGCGGACGATTATGTCAAGTCCATCATGAGAAACTGCCTGATAGACGGCAAAGAAATCAAAACCGTTCCGATGTCCCTGCTGGTACAGCTGGGCTCCGTGGTGGATTTCAACGTTCCGATGCTGGAAACCGTATTTACAAAAATCAATACACCCTATAAATATGAGGATTTCCGGGAACGCCTGGATCTGGCCAGATACTGGCTGGAGCAGTGTTCACCGGAAAATGCGAACCATCTGCTGCCGGTTCGCAATTGGGAGGTATATGAGGGCTTAAGCGAAGATGAGAAAAAGGAGATTGACCTGCTGCACGGTACGATCTGCCAGGGAGGCTATACGCTGGACGAGCTGAACACCCGCCTCTATGATATTCCGAAGGAAGTCTTCGGCGCGGATTCTCCCAATCTGAAATCCATACAGGGAACCTTCTTTAAAAATGTATACAGGCTGTTAATCGGCAAGGAAAAGGGCCCCAGGCTCTATCTCTTCCTCTATGCTATCAGCCCCAACCGCTATACCTTCCTTCTGGATTTCTCCACACCTAAAACGGCGGAGGAGGAAGCGCCTGCGCCTTTGGCCGGAGAGACTTCAAACACCGCCTCCGAGGAGACGCCCGCTGCGGTCTACGGCGATCCGGATCCCGTACAGCCGGTAGCTTCGGAGATCACCAGAGAGGAATTTGATCTGATTGACCTTAGAGTCTGCAAGGTGCTGAAAGCGGCGGAAATCCGTAAATCCCACAGCTGCTTAAAGCTTACGCTATTTGACGGCCTGAAGGAAAGGGTCATCGTGTCCAGCATCAAAAAGGAATATAAGCCGGAGGACCTCATCGGCAGAAAGATCATTGTTGTGGTCAACCTAAAGCCCGCACGTTTCAGCGGCGTCACCAGCGAGGGGATGCTCCTTGCCGGCACAAACAACGCCTGCGGCTGCAAACTGATTTTTGTGGATGACAGCGTGCCCGAAGGCACCAGGATCTGCTAATAAAAGGCCCTGAAAGAGCGATGTATATTTCGTCTCTTTCAGGACCTTTTTTCAATTAACTCATTCCTCTTCTCCAGCAGGCTTTAACGGATAGCAGTGATGCAGGATCAGATTGCCCGGCTCAATCTCCAGTTCACGGTAAAACGCATTGCTGATGCGAAGCGCGATGCTCTCCGCATCTCTCTCCTGCACATCGGAAGCCATGATCAGGAACTGACAGCTGCTGTACTGGGTGAACACATCTCCCAGGCGCAGAGAATTCTGGATTACCCCTTCCAGTATTTCCATATTATCTTCCCGGTCCGTAAGCTCTGGGAATTCACCCCTGCCGTCCGTAAGCGTCAGCAATATGATATACACGCTGCTCTGCGTCCGTCGAAGTCTGCGTTCCACAAACCGGTATATGCTTTTGAAAGTATCATAATCCTGACAGTAAGCTCCCTGCAGCAGCTCCTGCTCCGCAAGCTCCCTGCGGATGCGTTTCATATCGATATCAATGCCTTTTTTCATCCAGGCATCTTCACCGCGCATGGTTCTCCCCACGTTCTTTCTGTTTCGTCTGCGCTTGTTCTGTATCAGCTTCTGATCTGCCCGTTCAAACATGCTCAAATAGCTGTCTCCCTCGCAGTACTGGCTGTATCCTATGGATATGGTGAACTCCGGAAGTCCGCTCTGTTCCGTAATCCTTTCAAGCCTCTCCCTGATCTGTCCCGCACGTTTCTCCGCATAATTCAGATCCTGTTTTGCCGGCATATAGATGACAAATTCATCCCCGCTGATTCTGCCCAGTATATCATTTTTCAGGATCATACAGCTTAAAATTCTCGCAATCTGTTTTAGCAGTTCATCTCCGGCGATATGCCCATGCAGATTGTTGATCTGCCTGAAATAGTCCACATCGATCAAAAACAGAAAACCGGATTTTACCCGTTCCAGCATGTCGGATATCTTTTCCTCTGACGTCCCACGGTTGTAAATACCGGTAAGTCCGTCCCGTTCCAACAGATCACACAGCTTTTGATTCTCTTTTTTCAAACTCTGTATATCCGGATCCAAACCACTCACCTGCCATCGCATTTTCTCATCATTTAACATACCACTCACCCAGCTTTAATAATAATATGTATTTTTTTATGAGTCAATATATATGGCGAGATCTGCTCTAAATTTGTAGCAAACTGCAGTCTGTCGCAGAAAAGCATCTGTCAGAATTCCTTCACCGCGTCAAAGTTTGCCTTCAGCGCGCCGGACAAAGCTCTTGCATCCTGCCCGAACACCGTCCACTGCACACCCTTTCCCATGATCCTTTCGGCGTCCTCCTTTGTAGGGCCCATGGCGGCCCCCAGATAAAGCCCCCGCGCGCGCACTCTCCTGCAGATATCATCATATACCCCGTCCAGCGTATAGTTCTTGTCCCCTCGGTATCCCGCAATGGATCTAGAGAGATCGGCCGCACCTATAAAGATTGAATCGATGCCTTCCACGTCCATAATAGCATCCAGATTCTCATACCCTTCCAGGGATTCGATCTGCATGATTCTCATCACATTCCTGTAACCGGAGGCCAGGTATTCGCCTTCGTCCAGCAAGCCGTAGCGGATAGCCCTGATCGGCCCCTGTCCGCGGATGCCGCCGGTGTCCGGATAGGAGCAGGCCTGCACAGCGGTCTTTGCAATACCGGCATTATGTATAAAAGGGAAAATGACGCCGTCCGGTCCCATATCCAAAATCGCTTTTAATAAAGAAGGCTCTGCTGACGGCACTCTGACGATGGCGCAGCAGCCGCTTCCCTGCGCCGCAACGATATGGCGCAGGATCTCCTGCCTGCCCAGCGCTCCGTGCTCCGCGTCAATCCAAACATAGTCATATCCGATCCAGCCTGCCATCTCGCTGACCGCCGGATCTTCCATGGTCAGGAAAAAGCCCTTAACCAGTTTTCCCTCATTCATTTTTTCATAAATTCTGTCCACTCTGCTGTTCATTGTAATCTCCATTTCTGCCCGACTTTCGTATTGGCCGCAAGGCCTGCAGCAGCCGCGCATCTTTATATAATAAGTATAGCGGCATGCAGATTAAAAAGCAATGGCATCCGCGCTAAAATACATTTACGCCCGCATGCAGCCTGATGGTCTTTCCTTCATGATAAAATACCGCTTCCATGTCCGGAACCGTAATCTCCCATTCCGGTAGCTGCCCCCGGCGGTAGCTCACCTCGATTTTACCTGCATCTGCCGTAATGTGTCCTTTCACAAAATCCAGTTTTGAAGGTATCTGCGGACGAATTTCAATCCCGCCATATCCGGGCGCAGTTTCCCGAATCCCCAGGATATATTCAAACAGGCAGTCGGTTACAGCGCCGAACATATGGTGATCATGGGAGCCGTGTCCGTCCCAGCTCTCCCACAATGTGGTAGCGCCAGCTTTCCTCATATGAGAAAATGAGACCTTCGCTTCTGAAGTCAGCAGCTGATAGGCTGTATCGGCAAAGCCATGTTCAAAAAGCATTCTGGTCAAAATATATGTGCCAAATATTCCGGTATCATATGCGCCTCTCTCTTTGTACTCGCGATTCATCCGCTCTGCGGCCGCTTGATCTTTACTGCCTTAAGCGACGCGGCAGCCTGGCGTTCGATCTCATCTTTCTTCTCATCACATCCCAGGATGCCCGCAATCTTTTCCATCATCCCCATACATTTAATAAAATAATAGGTGTTCACAAGAGGTTCCGGAATCTGTACGCGCTCATAAGTGCACCAGTCTCCCAGGCACCATCCGTCCTTTTCCTCCGACGTCACCAGATTTAAGACACAGCGGCTCTGCATATAAGAGAACCATTTCAACATATGCGGCCAGCACTCGGCCAGCAAATCCCGGTCTTTAAAGTGCCGGTAATATGTATAGGGCACGATCACCACAGCGCCTCCCCAGCCGCCCGGACCTCCGCCTCCTCCATAAAACGGAGCGGTGTGCTGCACATGTCCGGTGTCCGGATCCTGGCTGTCCAAGATATCCCGAATCCATTTACGGTACAGCCTGCGGCTGTCCAAAAGCAGCATGGCCGCGTTGCAGGTCAGCTGTCCGTCACCGGTATAACCCAGCCGCTCCCGGTGCGGGCAGTCCGAAACGATCGCGTAATGCATCATCGCCGGATACAAAAGAGGATGTGACGGCCACATCACTGTGCACGGCGATCACTTCCACTTCTTTAACATCACCCGTTATTTCGATGAAGCGGAACCCTTTGACGGAGAATCTGGGCTTGAGCCTTCTCTCCCTGCCGGTCAGGTATTCATCGCACTGTATCTGCTGTTTTCCGCCCGCCGATGTGAAATCCAGCTCACCGTCCGCTCTCAGCTCCTCCGCATACCGGATGATGATCCTGCCTCTGCCGGTACACGTCGCATACCCCGTCAGATTCTCCCCGGCATCGTAGATGCTCCGGCCGCCGCTGCGCCTGATAAGCTTGGGAGAAAAGGATCGGATCTCTCTGTCCGCAGGGCATTCCTGCCTGCTAAGCGTTTGAATTGGCTCGGCCAGCGCAACCGGGCGCTCTTCCGGCTCCACAGCGTCAAAATCCCATTTTTCTCCGTAATAGATAGTCGGACCATGCCGGTACCATGAGATCTTCAGAAACCTTTCGCCCGTTTATATACAATTCAAAAAAACCCAAACCGCAGATCGAAATTTTTGCAGACTTCATCCCTCCCTCAACAAAAATCTTGCCCAACATGATGGGGGCCTCACAGTCCTCATCCGGCCGCACCCATTTTGCCTCTTCCTGAATCATCCGTTACCTCCCCGCCGCCGGCTATCATAGTTTGGGTCTACTATATCACGAATAGTTCTGCGCTTCAATTCCATTGTCCCAACCTATACAAACAGGTCAGCTGATGATACAATAAAAAGACACGCCGCAGTGTGATCCTATGCGGAGCATGTTTTGTTCAACAGCAGGTATTTAACAGGGGGAAAGTCCGTTGAAATTAGAGAGTGATCTGAAACGTCATATCTGCGAATATTATGAGGCGAGAATCCTGAGCGGATATTATGGCTGCGGCGACCCGCTGCCATCCATTCATAAAGTCAGCGCCGCCTTTCAAGTGTCTGTTCCGACCGTCAGGGATGCGTTGACGGCGCTGGAGCAGCAGGGATATGTTACGGTGGATGCGAGAAAAGCTGCCAGGGTGACCTGCCGCATTCCCTTATCCGTCTGCCGGCAAAACGCGGCAGAGTATTTTGTGCCCCGGGCTGATGGGATTCTGGATCTTGTCCGCGGCGGGCACCTGCTTCTTCTGCCCTGCTGGAACGCAGGTATTGAGGGATGGAAAAAAGAAGAGAATCCATTTCCCAGCGATGTGATCGCCCCACATGTGGTGCTTTACATAACGGTCCTTAACCGTCTGCAAAACAGGCTGCTGATCAATCTGTACTGGGAAATCCTGCATTATGCCCGTTTTCCGTTTTTAATGAGGCAGGAGGACGCCGCACTCAGCGGCAGCATGGCTGACCGCCAGGGGCCAGATGCACTCGCTGACCTCTGCCAGGGACTGACGGACACCTTCACACAGCATGTAAAAAGCCTCTTCACATTCATTGAGGAGGCCCGCATAGGTTATTCCCTGGAACAGACCGCCCCCGTCCCCTTTCAGTGGCGCATTTACCGGCATCAGCCGCAGCTGCGGTATTCATTTGCTTCCCATCTGATCCGCGGGATCATGTATCACCGATATCCGGTCGGCAGCAAGCTGCCCTCTCTGTCCTGTTTGGCAAAACAGCAGGGCATCTCTGTGAATACGGTGCGCCGCACATTAAATCTGCTGGAAAAGCTGGGCGTCGTGGAATCCCATCAGGGCAAACGGAGTACGGTCTGTATGGAGGCCGCCGCCTTTGACGTAGACGAACCGGAAATCCGCGAAGGACTCCGGCTCTATCTGGATGCTCTGCACATTGTCGAACTGACTCTACATCCGGTGATGCTCCATGTGCTGGAAAACGCTTCTCCTAAGGTTCATACAGAATTGGAAACAGGGTTTACCGCTATGCGGGAACAGGGAAAAAGCAACGCATGTTTTGAAGTGATCTTCGCGTTTATTATCAAACACAGCGCGTTTGCGATTGTCCGCGAGTGCTACAACACGCTTCTGGATCTGATCACCTGGGGGTTCCCTCTGGCCCTGTACCGGCTCTTTGGACACAGCCTTCATGAGCAGTATCTGGATTTTAACATCCGGGCCGAGCGGCATCTGCAGGATCAAGACTGGTCCGGTTTTTCATATGACTGTATGGGATTAATGTCGGACGAACGCCGGCAGGCACTCGCTTTTATCTCACAAAAAAGCGGCAGACCTACCGATTGGCAGCATTAGAGGACATGGTTTCGCGTACGGAAACGGCAAATCCGGTAAGAATCTGTTCCAGCGGCTCTCCGTCTGCCATCTGTAGAGTCGCCTCATTGAGCAGTTTTAACAGGTTAAACGGGATGCGGGCATCGGTATCGCTGAAAATTCGGCCGGCCTCAATCAGAGCGAGTGGCTGTGCAAGCAGCGGATCATCGGTTTTTGCGCCGGCGAGAGGACTTAGGCTGGTCTGCGCGGCCGCATAGCGTTCAATATGTTCCGGCTGCATCAGGAAATCCAGGAAAGCGGCCGCCTCTTTTCTGTGCTCCCCTTCGTTGTTGACCGCCACCAGAACCGACGCACGCACACCTGCCAAAGGGCCCGCATCGCCCACAGGCAGCCCGGCATACCGGTATTCAAATTCCGGTTCTCCGGACTGAAATGCAGTCAGCGTCCAGCTGGGAGCCACGGCAAAAGCCACACCGCCCGACGCGAACTCTTCTCCCAGTACGGTTTGATATGCCCGCGCCTCTGTCTCCCCTGCAAACTGTGCCCGGTCGATGAGCCCTGCCTCTATCAGCCCATATATGTCCGTGATTCCCCGGGAAAATACTTCCGCGGCTGTTACACCTTCATCATAGGTTTTCACGCCTTCCACATAAGCTGCAACCGACCGGCCGGCCATCAAAAATGAGAGGCTCGCGGCATTGCCCTGATAGTTGACCATGGGCGTAAATCCATATTCCTGTACGGTTTCCATATCCCTCACCCACTCGTTAAAGGTATCGGGCATCCGGTCAATTCCACAGGCGCTTAAGACATCCATATTTCCCAGCATCCCTACCGTACTAAGGCACATGGGAACCGCCGGTACCTGACCGTCCAGGGTGATCATCTTCCGGATCATGGGGCTGTACTGCCGGACAAATTCCTCTCCGGACAGATCAGCAATCTTCGTGCCGTACCAGCCATTGGCCGCATAGGTGGATACCGCCTGGTCGCCGATCATAAACAGATCGCCGGCCCTCCCGCTTTGAAGCCGGTCACTCATGATATCCACATAGTTTTCCGCAATACCCTCATATACAATGACCACATCTTCATTTTCTTCCATATAGCGGTTTAAGATCGTGTCGATCTCTTCCACCTTGGATTTTCCCACCTTATAGCCAATAAAGCGCAGATTCACTGTGTCCGCCTTCTGCCCCACAATCTGGATGCCGCTGCTTCCGCATCCCGCTGCCAGCATGACCGCAATGAGAAACATAGCCAGAAGAAGGTGCCCGGCGGCGCTGGATTTAGTCCTCATGAATATCCCCCCTTTTGATGGCTTTTTGAATCTCCCGTATGAGAATCTTCACATCTATGGGCTTGGCGATATGGCCGTTCATGCCGGCCGTTTCCGCCAGGATCATATCTTCCGTAAAGGCATCCGCCGTCATGGCGAGGATCGGAATCCGCGCAGCATCCGGCCTGCCCAGGGCCCGTATAGCCCTGGCTGCGTCATAGCCATTCATCCGGGGCATCTGGATATCCATCAAAATCAAATCAAACTGCCCCTCCTCCCCGCTCTCGAAAAAGCGCACTGCCTCCTCGCCGTCCGTGACCCTTTCCACCTGGGCGCCAAAATAGCTTAGCAGCTCTTCAGCGATCTCAGCGTTCATTTCGTTGTCCTCCGCCAGGAGGATACACAGTCCTTTCAGAGGCGCCTCTGACTGTTCCGAGGAATTCCGTATCTTTCTTGGTTCCAGCGCATCCAGAAGCTTCTGCAAAAACAGGGGTTTCGCCAGAAAACCGTCTGCTCCCAGCGCCTGATACCCGGCGGGCAAAAGCCCGTATCCTGACACAAAAAGTTTCGCACCGCAGTTATGTGCGGCCCCGGCGATCTGTAAAAGTCCTTCAAACCCGCTGTCAAGTATGACGATTCCGGGCTTATTTTCCGCCGCCAACGCCTCCATGGCCTCTTCCAGCCTGGCCGCGGTACTCACCCGTACAAATAGGGTTTCAAACGTAGGACGGGCGGTCTCCAGGATCTCCGGATCCCGGTCAATCAGTAAAATGCCTGTGTCTGCCTCCGGCGCAGTGCTGCGAGAGTCCTCCACCGTCGCCGGCAGCGACAGCCGTATGCAAAAAGTACTGCCTTTATCCCGCTCACTTTCCACGGTAATCTCACCGCCCATCTGGCGGACCATCTGTGCTGCGATGGACATGCCCAGGCCGGTTCCTCTGCTTAGAGAATTTTTCTCCTGGGAGAACGGCTCGAAAATAATCTTTTGATACTCCTTGCTCATACCGATCCCGTTATCCGCCACCTCAATGCGAAGCCAAACCGTGCCTTTTCGGTCCGGATCCCACCCACCGGACAGCCGCAGCCGGATCTGTCCGCCCTCCGGCGTATACTTTACGGCATTGGAAAGTATATTGACCAGTACCTGGCTAAGCCGCATCCCATCTCCGGTGAGACAGTCCGGTCCCTCCCAGCGGGCGCAGGCGCTAAACGTATGCTGACGCATCTGTACCTGGGGCTGGATTAAGTCCACCGCCTTTTCTATCACCGTGCTGATGGAAAAAGGGCTGTGCTCCAATATCATTTTCCCGCTTTCAATCTTGGACATATCCAGAACATCGTTGATGATACCAAGCAGATACTGGGAAGATGCGCCGATTTTTTCGATACAGGCTTTCACCCGTTCCTCATCCGACAGATCCAGTTTCATCAGCTCCGTCATACCGATGATCGCGTTCATCGGGGTGCGGATCTCATGGGACATATTGGAGAGGAATCCGCTTTTTGCCTGGTTTGCCATCCGGGCTGCTTCCATCTCATACCGCAGTTTCCATCGGCGTCGGTCGACCACAGTCAGGGCCACTGTTCCCAACAGCAGCACCCCTGTCAGAAGCAGGATGGCCAATATAGCGTCCATACCGTTTTGCTGCAGAGCCGCCGCAGGAATCACCGATACGATGAACCAATCGGTATGATCGGTGAGCGGCACGAAGCACAAATAACAGTTCTCTCCCCGAAAATCCATCCGTACCGTAAACTGCTCCCTGTTGACCAGTGCGGCACGCATGCTTTCAATTACCGCAGGATCATTGCCCTGATAAGCTTCAAGCATGGTAAACAGGCCTGAGTAAAGTCCCTGTCCGAATCGATTCTTGGGAAGCATGATAAAATCCCCTTCGCTCCCGGAGACCATGTAGCAATAGCCCTGTCCATTGTGGAAGACCATAAAGTCTTCCATATACAAATCATCCAGCACACACTCAGCATAGATTCGGCATGGAATTTGGTTAATCACCGCGGAATATGCGATAGCAGTCTGCCAATATCCGCTTTTCCCAATGTAACAACTGGAGAATTCGCCGTCATTCGGGCAGCGCTCAGCCAACTCTTCGGCTCCCTCCAAATCCAGGGCCGATCCTTCTGTCAGCGGCGTACCGTCCTGCGCAAGGATGTGGATATGGTAAACCGTGCCGGCCCCCAGTTCATACGCGGCCAGCCGGTCCGCTCCGTCCGTACCGATACTTTGCAGAGAGACCTCATTGGCAAAGGAGCGAAGCGAAGTCCTTATGTCATCCAGACGCAGCTCCAGCACCTCGGCGGACTTCACAGTCATCTCCCATGCCAATGTTTTGCTTTCGTCCACAATGCGCGTATAAAGCTGATATGTATAGACACCCACATAAAGCAGGACCAGAAACAGCAGAACAGCTGCTCCGGCGCCAAACCGTACGCCGCCCGATCTTTCACTTTTTTGAACCACAATCGTTCCCTCCCCGGAATACCCGCCGAACATCCACTCTGTCTCGTATTATAGCATTTGTTACAATCTGTTACAAGGGTGGACAATGTTTTCGAGGAACAGAAAATCCGGGTACAGCTCGGCGTACCCGGATTTCCGGCAGACTATTTCTTTTCCTCTTTTTTCAGTAAATCGCGGCCTAAATATTTATCCAGCTCTTCCTTCATATTATCAGGCATTTCGCGAACGACCGGAATCACGTAAGCATTCGCCATTGTTTCAACAAACTTCAGAATAAATTCGGTATCTTCTCCTAATATCCTCTGTGATAAATGTTCCATTACATCAAAGCGGCAGTGAATCCTCGCGGTACCCGCGCTGCCTCTTGCAAATGAAACGGCCGGAACACCCGCGTCCGCAAAAGGTGTGGAATCACTGGAATATACTCCCTGGCTGGATTCCAGCGGATATCCCTCCACCCTGGCATAATAATCTATGTAATGAACCAGCGACATGTCCGCTGTGCTGACCGCAATCCGATTGCCGAGAACAGAGCCTAACATATCCACATTTACCACCAACTTAATATGCTCCAATTCCTCCCCATGGTCTTTCACGTAAGCCTTGGAACCTAACAGCCCTCTTTCCTCGCTTCCGCACCATATAAAACGGATATTATGCTTTAAGTGCCTATCCTTTAATTCTTCCGCAATGCTGTACAGACAAACGGCTCCTGTCGCATTATCATAAGCGCCTTTCGAATTCGGCACGGAATCATAGTGCGCGCAGCAGACAATCCAGTCCTCGCTCTCACCTTTGATCTCACAAATCAGATTGTGCGATTTTTCATCCTGCATGGTCTGTTCGACCGTTAGCTTTACATGTGTGGCCTGGCGTTCAATTAATTCAATCGCATCCTGAATACGTATATTGACGCCCGGCATATTTCCAAATACCTGCGAACTCTCTCTTAATTCTCTAGGATCCAGATCATTTTCTTCCCGGTCAATATCACCGTTATACGTTATGAAACCGATCGCATGCGCTTCACATAAGGCTTTGAATTTATTCATGCCCAAATACCCATTTACAAGGGCAATTCTGCCCTCTGCGTTTTTGCGTGAGACCGGTGTATCGCTTTCAAAATATGCCAGCTCTGCCGACAGTCCGTCCGCATTTACACATCCCATATAAGCGGTTGCTTCATATATTTTATGAAATGGCTCTGTCACTTCAAATTTAACTTTCTGTACCGTATTTCTCACCACATCAAAGGCCTCAATCCGGCTTTCCAATCCTATCTTGGTCAGTTCATCCGCAATGATTCTGCAGGCCTTTAATTCTGACTCCGTACCGCTAATCCTTTCAAAATACAGCTGATTTAATAATTCATATTCCTTACTGATATTCATCTTTAGCCGGTCTCCTTCCTTTTTTACCTTGCAATTTTTTTACGGTATAAAATAAAAGAACCGTAAACACCTGCTAAAGAGGCATCTTACGGTTCTTTTGCTCTGCAGATGGCGGGACTTGAACCCGCACGGGCGTTATGCCCACATGAACCTGAATC
>OGGQ01000108.1_pt1 | contig 110573 bp, 82 predicted proteins | sample 1571191 | NCBI WGS metagenome assembly OGGQ01 (sample SAMEA2582061, study PRJEB24529) | metagenome | biome: Human gut stool | place: China | collected 2011
GCGTCCTCCCCCGGACCCCCACCCGCAAAAACGTTGACTGGTGGGGAGGCTGCGCGACAGGAGTTCGTTTCAGCCGGAGAGGGAATACAGAGAAGAGGCCATGTCCTGTCTGGATAAGATAACTGGCTGTTGCTTTTAACAATATCGTTTCAACAAAAACCGTCGGGGGATGATCCGTCTGAGGAACATCCCCCGACGGTCGTTTTTCCGAAACTGCCGGGGTCCGGGGGGAGGCTCTCCCCCCGGGCGGGTCCGGGCGGCAGCCCGGCGGAGTCTGAGGCAGAGCCTCAGCAGGTGCAGGGCTGCACCCTGCGTGTATTCACGTTACGCCAGCTTCTTGCGTTGTTCGGCCAGAGCCGCAGCCTGTTCCTCAAAGGTGGCGAAACCGGCCTGATGCAGGGCGTCCTCGACGGTCTCGTTCCAGTTCCACGCGGCATAGATGACCGGCTTGTGGAACGTGGCGCGGAAGGTCTTAAGAGCCTTGCGGGCGGTGTTTTCGCGGCTTCCGCCGAGGCTGTCACGGAGTTCGCCGTGCAGACGGGCGGTTTCCGCATCGTACCAGGCGCGGATCTTGGCCGGATCGGAGGCGAGCTTGGCGACATCGGCCTTTCCGGCGGCTTCAAGCAGCTTGACCAGCTTGGCCTGGTGCTGTTCGCCAAGCCACTTGCCAAGGCCGGAAGCCGAGATGTTCAGGGCTTCGGCGGCCGCGAAGTCCTGCTTCGTGCGGTAGTAGGTATCGGGCACGACGGAGGCGGAGGTGATGCCGCTGATAGCCACGAGGCCGCGCAGCACTTCGCTGTTCGCCACGCCCTGGCCGCAGAAGCCGACCTTTTTGCCGAACTTCTGCCCGGAGAAGATGGTCACCAGAATCGCCCAGACCACGGCGGGGTCTTCCTCGTCGTAGATGTGCGAGAGCGAGCTGTTGTCGCGGTCGGTGGCCAGCACCATCTGGGTCATGTCGTTGGAGCCGATGGAGAAGCCGTCGAACTCCTGGATGAACTGCCGCGCCAGAATGGCGTTGGAAGGCAGCTCGGACATGAGGATGATCTTGAGGCCGTCCTCGCCGCTGCGCAGGTTGTGTACGGTGTCGAGGTAGCCGCGCATGGCGCGGGCCTGTTCCAGCGTGCGCACGAAGGGCAGCATGAGCTGGAGGTTGTGCGCGCCGTAAGCCGAGCGGGCCAGCTTGAAGGACTCGATTTCCCAGTCGTGGATATCGCGGGATACGCCGCGATAGCCGAGCATCGGGTTGTCTTCGTGATCTTCGAAGAGGTTGCCGCCGAGCAGGTTGCGGTACTCGTTGGTCTTGAAGTCGGTGGTACGGTACACGATGGGCTTGCCGTAGAAGGCCATCGCAAACAGGGCCAATCCCTGAGACAGCGTCTGCACGTAGTGGTCGTGGCCGTTCTTGTGGCCGCGGGCGCGGATGAGCGTGCCGATTTCGCCGGGGATGGAACGCAGGGCGGCGATTTCCTTGGCGAGGCCGCAGCGGGCGCCCACGTCTTCACGCAGCGCGGCGATCTGGCGCAGGGTTTCCTGCACCGCCGGATTGAGCGCGGCGTAGCTGACCTGATCGCCGATTTCCTTTTCGATGGCGGCGCGGCGCGCCTTCACTTCGGGGGAATCGCCGGACAGGGCCAGCAGTTCGGACTCGTAGCCCATGATGATGCGGACGTGTTCGGCCAGATCCGCGGACGTCTCCAGCGTGCTGTAGAAGCGCGCGGCACGTTCGGTGTATTCGTCCAGCAGCTTTTCAACTTCGCGCATACGCCGATACACGGCCATGATTTCGTCGGGATTGCGGAGGTCGTCCTTTTTGCCGAGCTTTTCCAGTTCTTCCGCGAAGCCGGTGATGTTGCCGACGTGTTCGCGGAGGCGGAGATCCAACGACACGAGGCCAGCGTCAAGCTGTTCGCGGATGGTCTTGCGCAACTTGGAGTCCAGTTCGCCGATCTTCTTCTGGACGAGGCGTTCCAGTTCGCCGTTGTCGAAGGCTTCCAGCGCGGCGGGGTGCACGCCCACGTTGCCGAGCATGAATTCGGCGCGCAGCAGGCCCACTTCAAAGTCCGGCACGTTGCGGAGGCGGGACAGGAACAGGGCCTGCCCGATATCCGCGAGCACGAGGCCGACTCGGGTTTTCGTCTGGGGCAGGGCTTCCACGTCCATTTCGCCGCCGACTTCATGCAGCGGGAGCAGGCCGCGGTACACGCGCCCACGGGTGCCGTCGACGGTGACGTCCAGACCGTCCAGAGCCTGAAGGGCCGTGGGGTTCTGGATGCCGATGACCGCGGCGATGCCGAGTTCGCGGGAGGTGATGGCCGCGTGGCTGGTGTCGCCGCCCACGTCGGCGAGGATGGCGGAGGCCACGCGCATACCGGGAACCATATCGGGGTCGGTACGTTCGGCGGCGAGGATTTCGCCCTTACCCACGCGGTTCAGTTCCAGCGCGGAGCGGAGGAAGCGGACCTTACCCTGTCCGGCGCCACGGGAGGCCCCGTTACCGGTCAGCAATATCTCGGCGGCAGCGGCGGCCTTGGGCTCCACTTCGCGGCGGCGCATGAAGATGGTGTGGGGATGCAGGGCCAGTTCTTCATTCCAGCGTGTTTCGGGGCGCGCCTGCACGAACCACAGCATACCCTTGGAGTCGATGCAGAACTCGGTGTCCATGATCATGCCGTCGTAGGCCTTGCTCACGGCGCGCACGCCCTTGGCGACCTGCTCGGCCTGCGTGGGGGTCAGGGCCCAGAGCATACACTCGCGTTCCGGAACGGGCACTTCCTTGGTGCCGCCGTTTTCGTCATAGACGATCTTCATGGTTTTGCTGCCCATGAAGCGGATCACGACTTCGCTGCCGTCGTCCTTCTGGTAGACATACAGCTTGTCGGGCGTCACGCGGCCGCCCACCACGGCTTCACCGAGGCCGTAGCTGGTGTCGATGCTCACGAGGTCCTTGCGGACGGTCCCGCGGCAACCCGTGGCGGTGTCGGCGCTGAACGCCGTACCGGACACCACCGGATTGATCATGCGCATGATGCACACGGAAAGGGACGTGTTTTCGATGGACCATTCCTTCTTCGCCTGCGCGGCAAGCTCTTCCTGGCCCGTGGTTTCGGACTGGGTCAGAGCATCGAGGATGGCTTCCCGGCGGTAAATCATGGAGCGCAGGTTATAGGCCGAGGCGCAGTCCCACAGGTACGCGGTGGCCACTGCGTCGTCGCCGACCATGTTCAGGAAGGTGTCCTGAAGGCCCGCGAAGGCTTTCTTGCGGGAGTCCTCACCGGCGGCAGAGGAACGCACGGCCACGGGCACGTCGCTTTCCTGCGCTTCGGCGCAGATGTCGCGGTAGGCGGAACGGACGGCCTTGTCGACGCGTTCGGGCAGGGGGCAGGACAGGATGGCGGCCTGCACCATGACGGAACGCTTGCGGAGCTGGTCGATGCCTTCCTGCGAGGAGGCGAAGCCGTCGACCACGTTGTTGACGAACGTGCGCAGGCGGATATGCGGCAGTTCCGGATCGGCTTCGGAAGCCTTGCGGATCTCGGTTGCGACGGAACGCACGAATTTCGGCAGGAACTCGTGATCCTTGGTGACTTCGGGGGAAGCCCAATCGATGCGGTTATAGGCTTCGTCGACCATGGAACGGATCAGCGCCGCGCACACCTTGCATTCGTCGAGCACGATGTGGAACGCCACGGACGAAATGGCGCGGAACTGAGGAATGCGAACGCCTTCAACCCGGCTGATCAGTGCCGTGTTGTAGTTTTTGCCACCCACCAGCAGCTCGGCGTCCTCGCCGATCCGCACGATGTCCGCGCCGGTCAGGACCAAGCGCTTGAGAAGATCTTCCACCGGAACCTCGTCTTGTCGGTTTTTGGTTGCGGAAGGAGTTTTCGTCATGAGGATTGCCTCCCAGGCTCTCTCTTCGTATCGGTTGATGTCCCTTAGATCCGGCTGAGCCGTTCCCCGCAGTAGGGACAGAACTCGATGTCATTCATGGGCAACGGACGACTGCACGCCTCGTTGGTGCAGATGCGCGGAACCGGCCCGAGCTCCACGATGAGCTCGCCTTCGCGGACGGTTTCCATCTTCCTGGTTTCCTTGTAGTCGGCGGTCTTGAGCACACGCTTGACGATGCCGGCCACAGGAGCCAGAACGGCTTTTTCCTGCTTCATGATGGACACGTTGAACAGTTCTTCGCCCTCCTCGACGATGTCGCCGGGATGGACGTACATCACCCAGAGGTCGCCGTTGCTCGGCGCGCCGACCTGATACTTGTCCGCAGGATCGGCCATCACCGCGCCCCCGGCGCCGCCGTTCTTGGGCGGGGCGACCTTGATGAGCTGGCTGAAGATTTCCGAGTCAAGCACGAAGCGGACCATGGATTCGCCCGCATCGTTGGCCGGGGACATGCTCACCAGCAGGAACTGGTGCGGCTTGCCGGACGTATCCACAAAGTTGATTTCCTCGCCGACGGAGCAGCCTTCAAACCAGACGGGCAGCGGCAGCCGGTTGGGATCGCCGTATTTGGCACGGAACTGAACCGTCTTCACGGCGTCGCCGGGATGGTTCAGGTACATGACCATTTCTTCTTCCGTGGGTTCGCGCTTGATGATGTCGCGGAACGCCTTGCGCTCAGCCTCAATGTCCATGTCGGTGAGCTTTTCCAGCGGCGAATGCGTGGTCCGGTCGGCAATGGCCTGCTTCCATGCGTTGCCGAACGCGCTCTCATACACCCAATCCGGCGGGAAGCCCAGAGGCAGCTTGCCGAATTTGCCCAAAAGGAGGTTGCGGAACGCGTCGTTGCAATCCTGATAGAGGGCGAGGCGGGCCGCGCGGGTGCCTTCGCTGAGTTCGGCTTCGTCGGGCACGTCGTTGACGCGATCAAGCACGCCGAGCAGGTATTTGACCTCTTCTTCGCCGCCGCGCTTGTACGCGCCGGTCACGGCGAGGAACGCGGTGTTCCATGTGATCTGGGAACCGGGGGTCACGTCGTGGTAACGGACGAGCTTGCGGGTCCCGGCAAGGAACTTGAGCATGTAGGGCAGCAGGTGGATGTAGCCCTGCTTGAGCGCGCCTTCCTGCGACGAGGAGGTCGCGCCGCCGGGCATGGCGTGCTCGGTCACGTCGTTGTCGATGCCCTGGAAGTACGGAGCGCAATAGCGGTCGTAGTAGGGGATGACCTGCTTGAGCACGAAGTTGGCGTCGCGGACCATATCCTTGTTCATGGCGGTCTTGAGGCCGAGTTCGCCTTCCATGTAGGCAGCGGTGGCGAGGGTGTCGCCTTGGCCGTAGCTGCGGACGCATGCGCCGAGGTTCGTATCCACGATCTGGACGCCAGCCTTGGCAGCCGCGCCCACGGAGGGAACGAACAGGCCGTCCGTCATATGGCGGTGGTAGTGCAGCACCAGCTCGGGCCACCGTTTGCGCAGCGCAGTGACCACTTCGGTCATGAAGCGGGGCGGGCATACGCCGGCCATGTCCTTGAGGCCAAGGATGATATGGCGGGAGACTTCCTTTTCGCTCATGCCGGCCACATCGCCGCACACGGAGAGGACGTTCTCGGCCACGCCGAGGTAGTGAGCAACGTCAAAGCCGTTGGCCCACGACATGGAAATGGCGGGTTCGAAGACCACGTCCCTGCGGCTCAACGCGACTTCGGCGAAGGGACGCATGTTATCGATGTGGTTCAGGAAGTCGAAGCAGCGGATGATCTGGAAGTTGTCGCAGATCATTTCGCCGGTCAGGCGCATGAGGTTCTTGGGCTGCGGGCTGTAGCCGAGCACGTTGGTCGAGCGGATCAGGATCTGCTTGAGGGTCTTCGGGGCGAACTTGTTCCATTCCTTCGCCTCGGTGAAGGGGTAGGTCATGTTCGCCATCATGGCGACGTGGAAGTGCGCGCCGCCGCCGTTCTCAAGGGAGAAAAAGCCGCAGTTGTCCAGGTAGGGCCCCACGAGGCGGTCTTCGGCGAGGCGGAAGCGGTTGCCGCTGTTGGATTGGGTGCTGTCGCGGGTGGTCGTGTCCGTGAAGTGGACACGGCCGCTGTCGCGGACGTAATCGAGCAGGGCCACGCGGTCGCCGTGCGGATAGGGAGAGGGCTCTTTGCGTACTTTGGAGGGGATGGCAGGGAGCACCACATCCTGACGCGGCAGGCGGGGCGTGGTGTGGGAACGGTATTCGCCGAGCTGGACGAAGGGGTTGTAGCCCTTGGCCGAGATTTCCGCGATGAGCTTGGCGAGGCGTTCGCTTTCCGGCGCGAGGTCGGCGTATATCATGAGCTCGGGCGCGGACGGGATGAAGCCCGTGTCGAACATGCCCGCCCGGAAGGCCGGGTGCTTGAGGACCTGACGATAGAAGGGGATCGTGGTCTTCACGCCGCCGACCATGTATTCGGTCAGGGCGCGGTCCATGATGCCGAGCACTTTCTGCCAGTCGCGGCCATAGGCGATGAGAAGCGAACCGGCGGAGTCGTAGTTCGGGGGGAACTCGTACCCGGCGGAAAGGTTGGAGTCGATGCGCACGCCGGGGCCGCCGGGCGACACGTAGCGGGTAATCAGGCCGGAGTTCGGGGCGAAGTTGTTCTGCGGGTCTTCGCAGTTGATGCGGACCTGCATGGCGAAGTGGGACGGCTTGGTGTTTTCTTCGGTCAGGCGCAGCTTCGCGCCGAAGGCCACGGCGATCTGCTCTTCGACGAGGTCGACGCCGTAACGGCTTTCGGTGATGCCGTGTTCCACCTGAAGGCGGGTGTTCACTTCGATGAGGTAGGGTTCACCCTGCGGGGTGACGAGGAACTCCACCGTGGCGAGGGAGTAATAACCCACCTCGCGGACCAGCATACGGGAGTATTCCTTCAGGCGTTCGCGCAGCTCGGGCGTGATGCCCGCCCACGGGGACGGGGTGATTTCCACGAGCTTCTGGTGGTTGCGCTGCACGGAGCAGTCGCGTTCGTCAAAGGCGAACACGTTGCCGTGCTGGTCGGCGATGACCTGGATTTCGATGTGGCGGACCTGTTCGAGGTACTTTTCCACGTACAGGCGGGGGTTGCCGAAGGACGCCTGCGCCATGGCGGAGGCCTTAAAAAAGGCATCTTCCAGTTCGCTTTTTTCACGAACAAGGAAAATGCCGCGCCCGCCTCCGCCGCCCTCAGCCTTCAGCATGATGGGGAGGGTGATTTCGTCGACGACCTTGCGTGCGGCGGGCACGTCGACCGCGCCTTCCGAGCCGGGCACCACGGGGATGCCGAGCCGCTTGGCGATCTTGCGGACCTGCACCTTGTTGCCGAGCAGGTTCATGGAGTCGGCTTTGGAGCCGATGAAGGTGATGCCCGCCTCTTCGCATTTCTGGGGGAACCGCTCGTCTTCCGACGCGAAGCCCCAGCCGGGATGGATGGCGATGATACCGCGCTGCTTCGCCTTGGCGATGATGAGATCGAGATCAAGGTACGCGCGAGGATCGGAACCGAGCAGGAGCAGTTCCTGCGCGGACGAAGCGGCCGGCGCGGCCTTGTCGATGTCGGTGGCGGTCATTACGGGCACTGCGGCGAAGCGTTCACGGATGGCCCGGCAGATTCGACGTGCCGGAATGCCCCGGTTGGCTACGAGTATGGGCTTGCCCCGAACTTCGTCCAGTACCTGTTCAAACGTCTTGGCGGCCATGCTTTCAACCTTTTCAATAAAGAAATGTTTAGACCCGGCAAAAGCCGGTCTTGTTCAGGACGCACCCCGAAACGGCATCGGGGACACCTGTGATCCGCCTCCGCACCGCTGCGGAAGGCCGTTCCCGGCGCCGCGCATGGCGCTTCGCGTCACGGCTGCATGGGAGGGCGGTCCAACCGAAGGCTCCCGGAAAGGAAACTGTTTGTTCCCTTACGATTTCGCAGGCGCAACCCGCCGAAATCGTCCAGCCCTTCAAGAATGCCTGTGTGGCGTTCCTGTTCGTCGGGGCCGTCCGTCAGAAGGACCGTTTGCCCGAGGAAGGCGAGGTGGCGTTCAGCAAGTGAACGCCACGCGTTTTTCCCCTTGGCGTCAATCTCTTCGACATAACAGAAAAAGATACGGCTCACAAGTCGCATCCACAGTCCCGCAACGGAAAGCGGCGAGACATTGGATTTTGTTGCAGAAGAGAGGAGCCCCGCCGGAACGGCGCGCTGCGCCCGCATGAGGGCGGCCGGGGGGGAGGATACGAGGTTCAGGCCGATCCCGGCGACAAGCAGGTTTTCGGCGGGCGTTTCCCTATGCGGGGGCAGGGGGCGTTCCTCCAGAAGAATGCCGCCGACCTTGCACCAGCCGGGGCCTTCCTCCTGTTCCTCGCGCCGCAGCAAGTCGTTGGGCCATTTCATATGAACGTCGAAACCCATGTGGGTCAGCGCTTCGGCGATGAGCCCGCCCACGGCGGGGGCCGCGGCCGTGCCCGTGAACGGGTGGCTCTGGGGCAGGCGGAGCGCCGCGTAGACGTTGCCTTCTGGCGAAACCCAGTTGCGCCCGAGCTGCCCCCGGCCGCTGCGCTGGCTCAGGGCGAGCACGCTCCCCCAGACGGGAAGCTGCCCGTGCGCGGCGAGGGCCCGGGCGACATCCATACTTGAAGTGGCGGAGCCGCACAGATACACTGGCGCCGGTACGCTGGCCGTTTCGGGAGTGTTTCCCGCCTGGGAAACCGGCGCAGTGAAGAATTGTTCGAGATACGGGCAGGCCGTGCTTGTGCCCGGCACGGTGAACGCCGCTTCGGGAAGCCCGTTCCAGAGGGCGGAGCCGGCCGCGTGATCAGCCGGAAACGGATCGGCGAGGCGGTCGTGCGGAGGGCGTTCGGAGTGGACGCCTTCGTGCAGAAGCCGCACCGTGCCGTTGAGACGAAAAGTGGAGTCGTGTGTCATGGCAATCGAAAATTGGCCGGAAACGGGCCGGATACCGGTCTATCTGGTGGGTGGGGCCGTTCGGGACCGCCTGTTGGGGCGGACGCCTCGGGAATATGATTTCGCGTTTGACGCGGACGAAGCCACGTTTCTACAGCGGAATCCCGAGGCCCGCAAGGTCGGGAAGAGCGTTTCGGTCTTTTTGTTGCGCGGTCAGGAATTTATGCCGCTTGAGGGGACGCTGGAAGAGGACATGCGCCGCCGCGATCTGACCATCAACGCGCTGGCCGAGGATCGGGACGGCAACCTTCTCGGGCATCCCCATGCGCTTTCGGATCTGCGGGAGGGCATCCTGCGGCCCGCTTCGCCGACGAGTTTCCGGGATGAGCCCGTGCGGGTGTTCCGGCTGGCCCGCATGGCTTGCGAATTGCCGTCGTTCACGGTTCATCCCGAGGCTGTGGCGCAGATGCGCGCCGTGGCGGGGGAGGGCTTGCTTGGGCGCATTCCCGCCGAACGCGTGGGGCGCGAACTCATGAAGGCGCTGGCCTCGCCGAAGCCGTCGCGCTGGCTGTCCGTGCTGGCGGAAGGGAACTGCCTTTCCCCGTGGTTCCGGGAGCTGGAAACTTCGATGGATATTCCGGCGGGCCCCGTGGCGTACCATTCAGGTTCGGTGATGGCACATCTGATGGACGTGATGGATGCGGTGGCGGGCGATCCCCTGTGCGTCTGGATGGCCCTGTGCCATGATCTCGGCAAGATCGGCACGGACCCGGCCTTGCTGCCGCACCACTACGGGCACGAGCTGCGCGGGGCAGAACCCGCCGAGCATGTCGCCAAGCGCCTCGCCTTGCCCGCGCGTTACGGCGCGGCGGGCGTGCTGTCGTCGCAGCTGCACATGAAAGCCGGTATCTATGAAATGCTGCGGGCAGGAACCCGTTGCGATCTGCTGATGCAGGTCCACAATGCCGAGCTGGACGGGCCGTTCTGGAAACTGGCCGAAGCCGACAGCGGGCGTTCGCTGCGTCCTGTCGTCAATGACGATCTTGCTGTGCTGCTCAGGATTTCACTGCCTCCGGAATGGCGGGACAGGGGCAAGGAGTCCGGAAGGCGGCTCCGGGCGATGCGTTGTCAGGCCCTCGCCATGCATATGGCGAAGCGCAAACGGGAGAATGCCGATGGCTGATGGCGCGGGCATGGCGGGTGCGCCTTTGGATGTGAGCGGACGGAAGCCCGGGGCGGCTGGCGGCATACATGCCGTGGATTCGGATGCCGCCGTAGTCGTGGATGCCGTCCATGCGGCTCAAGGCGTGCGTGTCGTGGTTTCATCCGGCCTCAACCACATCCTTCCTGTGGAAGCGGGGCAGACGCTTGCCCAAACGATCTGGCTGTCCGGCGAACTGTCCCCGCCCGCGCTGTGTTCGGGGCTCGGGCGCTGCGGGGCGTGCCGGGTACGGTTTCTTGAAGGGACGCCCGAGCCGTGCGACGCGGATAGCGCCATCCTCGGGGCGGAGGCCGTGCGCGGCGGCTGGCGGCTGGCCTGCCGGCATACAGCCGTTGTTGGCATGGCCGTGGAGTTGCCTCCTCCGCCGTCCGGAAAACGGAAACGGATGGACATAAGGCCGGATGCGGGCCCGTTCCGGCTGGCCGTGGATCTGGGGACGACATCCATCCATTGGCGGCTCCTCGACGGCACGGGGCATGAGGCTGCGTCCGGGCAGGCCCTCAATCCGCAGATGGGCGCGGGGAGCGATGTGGTGTCGCGCCTTGCCGCCGCCCGGAATCAGGAGGGCCGGGAACGGCTGGGGCATCTCCTGCTCCGCTTCCTGCAACGCGTTGTCTCGGACGTGGGCGTCCCGGTGGCGGAACTGTGCATCGCGGGGAATACCGCCATGACCTCCATCCTGTTGAATGAAGATGTGGCCGGATTGTGTGCCGCCCCGTACCGGCTGACGGAGCCGGGAGGCCGCACGGCGGAGCTGCCCGGTCTGCCTCCGGCGTGGATCCCCCCGCAGCCCGCCCCGTTCGTGGGCGGGGACATCAGCGCGGGCATGGCGGCCCTCCTGTACGGGGAACCGCCGGAATTTCCTTTTCTGCTTGCGGACATGGGGACGAACGGCGAATTCGTGCTCGCTCTGGATAAGGAACGCTCCTTCATTGCCAGCGTTCCGCTCGGCCCGTCGCTGGAAGGCATCGGGCTCCGCTACGGCGGGGTGGCGGATACGGGCAGCGTCTCGGGATTCCGGCTCGGTCCGTTCGGCCTGTCTCCCGTGGTCATCGGCAACACGGAACCGAAACGGATTTGCGGCACGGGCTATTTGTCGCTGCTGGATGCGCTGTTGCGGACAGGTTTCCTCGACGCCACGGGTCGCCTTGCGTCGGCTTCTGTTTCACCTCTGGCCGCCCGCCTGCTCGGGACCGTCGAACGCGGGGCCGCTGGCTGGAGCCTGCCGTTGCCCGGCGGCATGGAGCTTGCCGGGGCCGACGTGGAGGAAATCCTCAAGGTCAAGGCCGCGTTTTCGCTGGCTTTGGAAAGCCTGCTGGCGGCGTCCGGGCTGGAGAGCAGGGCGCTCGCGCGGGTTTGCCTCGGCGGTGCGCTCGGGGAACACATGCCGGAAACCGCACTGGAGCGGCTGGGCTTTCTGCCGCAGGGCCTGCAGGCGCGCACTGTGGCGGAGGGCAACACCTCCCTGCGCGGGGCGGCGCTTCTGCTGACGCGCCCGGAACTGCGGGAGAGGCTGGTCCGCTGGAGTTCCGGGTGTACGCTTGTGGATCTGGCGGCCCGTCCCGATTTTACGGCCCTGTACATGCGGCATATGGTTTTCGGATAAGCGCCGTCCGTTTGCAAGAAGCCGCGTTTTGTGGCATTGCCTCCGTATTCGATACCCTGTAGCGCAACCTCTTTTTTAGGAGGAGAACAATGAACGTACGTCTCATGTCCGACCTTGATCTGCAAGGGAAGACCGTTGTTTTTCGTGAAGACCTCAATGTCCCGGTCAAGGAAGGGAAAATCACCAGCGACAAGCGCATCCGGGCGGCCATTCCGTCCTTGAGGTTCGCGCTGGATAAAGGCGCCGGCATCATCGTGCTCTCGCACCTTGGCCGTCCCGAAGAAGGCGTTTACTCCGAAGAAGCTTCGCTGGCTCCCGTGGCCAAACGCCTTGAGGAACTGCTCGGCGTTCCGGTCAGGCTTGAGAAGGACTATCTGGACGGCGTCAGCGTAAAGCCCGGCGAATGCGTCCTGTGCGAGAACGTGCGCTTCAACAAGGGCGAAAAGAAGAATAATGAGGAAGTGGCCCGCAAGCTGGCCGCGCTCGGCGACGTGTACGTCATGGATGCGTTCGCCACGGCGCACCGCGCGCAGGCTTCCACCGAAGGGGCCATCCGTTTCGCCAAGGTCGCCTGCGTGGGCCTGCTCATGGCCGCCGAACTCGAAGCCGTAACCCGTATCCTCCATGCGCCCAAGCATCCGCTGCTCGCCATCATCGGCGGCTCCAAGGTTTCGACCAAACTTGAAGTCCTGAATAATCTTTCCAAGCGCGTGGACAAGCTTATCGTGGGCGGCGGCATCGCCAATACCTTCCTGAAGGCCGCCGGATACGAAGTGGGCAAGTCCCTGTATGAGCCGGATCTGGTGGAGTCCGCCGCCAAGATCATGGAAGAGGCCAAAGGGCGCGGCGCGGCCATCCCGCTGCCCGTCGACGTCGTTGTCGGCCCGGCGCTGGAAGAACACGCTCCGGCGACCGTGCTCAAGGTCGAGGAAGTGCGCCCTGACGACATGATCCTCGATATCGGCCCCGCCACCGCCGCAATGTACGCTCAGATCATCGCTGAGGCGGGCACCGTGGTTTGGAACGGCCCTGTGGGCGCGTTTGAAATCGACCAGTTCGGCAAGGGAACGGAAGCCATCGCCAAGGCCGTTGCGGAAACGTCCGCCTATACGGTTACCGGAGGCGGTGACAGTATCGCGGCCCTCGAGAAATACGGCTACGCCAGTCAGGTGGATTATATTTCCACGGCGGGCGGCGCGTTCCTCGAAGTGCTGGAAGGCAAAACCCTGCCGGCCGTGGCCGCTCTTGAGGCGCGTGCGGCATCGTGAGCCAGTCATCCTCCCCTAAACGTAGAAACAACGCGGGGACTTCCGAAAAGGGGGCCCCGCGTTCCCCGTCCCGTGGCCCGGCGGAAAAGCGCCCCGCACCCCGGCAGGACAGTCGCGCCGATCAGGAACGTCCCGCCCGGAACAGCCATGCAGGGCAGGGGCGTTCCGGAAACAATCCGAAGAACGGTCCCGGAGAACGCCGCCCCGGTGGGCCGCGTGCGGGCTTCCGCAAGCCTGATGCGCCGCGTGCCGACGGCCCGGTAAGGCCCATGCCCGCGCCGGTCAAGCACGCGGCAGGGCATCCGATGTGCCGCCCGTTGTTTTCTCCGCTGGACGCTTTTTGCCGCAACGCGCTGGCGCAGCTCCCCAAGGCGCTGGATACGGTGATGCCGCTGTCCCGCAACCACCGCGCCGATTTGCCGGAGGCCATCCGTGACCTGTCCGCCATGCTCACCTATGAGCGCGGTGGGCTCGGGCGTTCCTACTGGAGCGCGCCCCGGTATGTGTCGGCATATCTGCGTTATTTTTTGCCGTGGAATCTTGTGCGGCTGTCCGGCCTCTTGCCGGGTTTGGATTTGCCCGTCCCCGTTTGCGACGCCGAAACGCCGGTGACCATCGCCGACCTCGGAAGCGGGCCGCTGACCCTGCCTATTGCTTTGTGGCTGTCCCGTCCCGACTGGCGGGCTGTGCCGCTGACGCTGGTCTGCGTGGATACGGTTCCCCGTCCCATGGAAATGGGGCGCTCCATACTGGAACACATGGCGAAACTCTCCGGTGAACCGCTGAACTGGACGATCCGTCTGGTGCGTTCGCCGCTGATGCAGTCATTCCGCGAGTTGCGCTCCCCGTATCTGCTCATGGCGGGCAATGTGCTCAACGAATTGAAGGACAAGCCGGGCGTCAGCGTCGATGAACGTATGGCGGATCTCGCCGTCGCCGTGGGGCGGACGCTGCATCCTGAAGGCACGGCGCTGTTCGTTGAGCCCGGTACGCGGCTCGGCGGCACGCTTACCGCGAAGCTCCGGGAAACGGCGCTGGAGGAGGGGCTGACGCCTGTGGCTCCTTGTCCGCATCTTGGTCCGTGTCCGCTGTTGGAGACGCGCGAGCGTCGCTGGTGCCACGCGTCGCAGCTTGCTGTGGCCCCGGCATGGCTGGCGGATCTGGCCCGTTACGCCAAGCTGCCCAAGGATTCGCTGAGCTTGTCGTTCATGCAGCTTCGGCCTGAATCGGAGGCCGCTCCCATCGCCAAAACAGCTCTTTTTCCGGCGATGGACCCCAACGGGGTCGTTGCCCGTATCCTGTCCGAGTCCTTCCCCGTCCCCGGCATGGGAAATGCCCGCTATGCCTGTACGGAAGACGGGTTCGCCATTATCCCCGCAGCCGGGGACATCCCCTCCGGGGCGCTTGTCGCCTGCCGTCGTCCCGCGTCTCCACGTAAGGACGCCAAGACGGGGGCCGTTGAACTGCTTTGGCAGCCGGAACAAAAACCTCAACGCTGATTTTTTCAGGAGTCTTTCATGTCTAAGATTATCACCCGGTTCGCGCCGAGCCCGACCGGGCATCTGCATATCGGCGGCGCCCGCACCGCTTTGTTCTGTTGGCTTCTTGCGCGTCACTACGGCGGTGAATTCCGTCTGCGTATCGAGGACACGGACACCGAGCGCTCGAAGCAGGAGTACACGGACGCGATTCTGGCCTCCATGCGCTGGCTTGGGCTGGATTGGGACGGCGAGCTGACCTATCAGACGCAGCGCACGGACCGCTATAATGAAGTCATCGACAAGATGATTGAGAGCGGTCATGCCTATTGGTGCTCCTGCACGCCCGAAGAAGTGGAAGCCATGCGTGAAGCCGCCCGCGCCAAAGGTGAAAAGCCCCGCTACGACGGCCGTTGCCGCGAGCGCGGCCTCGATGCCGGGCCCGGCCGCGTCGTGCGCCTGAAGATTCCCACCGAAGGCCGTGTGGTGTTCGACGACATGGTGAAAGGGCATATCGCCACGGACGTTTCCGAGCTCGACGACATGATCCTGCGCCGTAGTGATGGTATGCCCACCTACAATATGGCGGTGGTGGTGGACGACCACGACATGGGGATTACCCACGTCATTCGCGGCGACGACCACGTTTCCAACACGCCGAAGCAGATCCTCATCTATCAGGCGCTCGGGTGGGAACTGCCCGTGTTCGGTCACGTGCCCATGATCCTCGGCAAGGACCGCCAGAAGCTTTCCAAGCGCCACGGCGCGCGTTCCGTGGTGGAGTACCAGAATGACGGCCTCCTGCCGCACGCGCTGGTCAACTGCCTCGTCCGCCTCGGCTGGTCGCACGGGGATCAGGAACTGTTCTCCATGCAGGAACTCATTGATCTTTTTGATGGAAAGAACCTGAACAGTTCCGCTTCCGCTTTCGATCCCGACAAGCTCCTGTGGTTCAACGCTCATTACCTGCGGGAGACGCCGCTTGACGACCTGGCCCGTCTGGTCCTGCCTTTCATTCATCAGAAAGGATTCACGGGTGCGACGGAAGCTTCCATTGAACCGCTGGTTCCCCTGTACCGCGAACGGGCAAAGAACCTTATCGAGCTTGCCGACGGCATTGCCCAGCTGCTCTACAAGTCCGCCGATCTGCCTTATGACGAAGCGGGCGTTGCCAAGTGGCTGACGGACGAAGGCAAGGAGCACGTGAAGGTCATCCGTGATCAGCTTGCGGCGCTTCCTTCTTTTGACAAGGAAAGCATCGAGCACGTGATCCATTCGTACGTGGAAAGCCTCGGCGTGAAGTTCAAGATGGTCGCGCAGCCTGTGCGCGTGGCGATCACCGGTGTGATTGGCGGTCCCGGCTTGCCCGAGTTCATGCTCGCCATCGGCAAGGATGAGACGCTCGCCCGCATGGATCGCGGATTGACCCTGTAATTTTGAGAGTATGAGGCAACCGGGGAAGGGAGGGGAAAACTTCTATAGAAAATGTTCCCCTCCCTTCCCCGGACTCCCTATCCCTCCTCTTTCAAACATTTTTGGCGTTATCGACTCCCTGTCCGGCATTTTGGGGTAAGAGGGCGTATTGCCTGATAGCGAGAGGAACGTTCCTTTATCACACCGCGAAGACAAGCCGGGATGCAGTTGTATCCCGGCTTGTCTTCTTAGGGGCTGAATCAATCTCTGGTCGGGCATCCAGCAAAAAGGGCAGTCGTGGAATACCGAATACGAGAGTTCGGGAGGGAGGAGAGGCTTGGCGGTCGTCTTCGTTCTTCCCTTCTTCGTTTTTGATGATAATGGGATGTTTTTAACGCCAAAAGATACAAGAAAGGCCGGAACCTCTTCGTGTTGGAGAGATTCCGGCCTTCATTGGACCACGTTGGGCAGCAAATTTTTTCAATGGTGGAGGCGGGGGGAATCGAACCCCCGTCCGAGAAAGATTCACGCGAAGCATCTACAGGCTTAGGTTGGGTATCATATCTCGCCTCAGGCTTGGCCCCCAATCAGGGCGTCCGTCGGCCAGTTCACCGTAAAGTCTCGCGCGTCGCCCGGCAAACACAACGCCACGCCAGCCCGATAGTTTTACACCTTGCCAGCTTATCGGGCGTGAGCCGGTTCGGTGTGCCGCTTAATTAAGCAGCGTAAGCGTATTCGTAATCGTTGCCAATTACTATGGTGCCGCTTTTAACGAGGCCAGCGGCGCCTCGGCCTGCCACTTCGGCTTCAACATCCCCGTCGAAACCAATGCGCCCCCAAAGGGATAGGCAGACGTGGAACTCCGTACAACGAAGTCCCCATTCGCGTAGGATGAAGTATAGTCATTCCTGCGGAAAAGGCAAGGCTGGTCCGGCGCTCTCTTATTGAGCCGGAAGGCGCTCTTTTTTACCGGCACTTGATCCTTTTTCCGTGGGACGAGTCTCTATATATATCTTGGGCTTGGAACAAAAAAGAGGGGGTTTCCCCCCTCTTGGTTATCCGTTTACGTGCGGTTTATTTACTTCTTGGCGCCATCGGTCGTATCGCTCAGAGCCAGCGAGCGGAAGAAGGTCTGCCCCTGACGCTGGAGCTGGAGCATGACGACCCCGCGCTTCTTGGCGTCTTCACGGATGATCTTGCTGAACTCTTCCACGGACTTGATGGGCTTCAGGTTGGCGCTCAGGATGATGTCGCCTTCCCGGAGTTCCGCTTCGGCGGCCAGCTTGCCGGGCTCGACGCCCACGATGAGGAGGCCGGTGCCGGGCTTGACGTTGGCGGTACGGGCTTCTTCCTTGGTCAGAGGCCGGACGGACAGGCCTATGGACGGGGCATCCTGTTCAACGGCGCTGCCGGACTTGCCGGAAGAGGCCTTGAGGTTCCGTTCGCCGAGCTGGACGGTGATGTTCTTGCGTTCGCCGTCACGCCACACAACCATGTTGACCTTGGAACCGGGCGCTTCCGTAGCGATGGCGCGGAGCAGGGCGCTGGAGTCGTCGATCTTCTGGCCGTTGACTTCGAGGACCACGTCGCCGTCCTTCATACCGCCCTTGGCGGCGGGTTCGTCGGGCATCACGGAGCCGATGAGAGCGCCGGTGGCTTCGGGCAGGCCGAGGGCCTTGGCGGTGTTTTCATCCACGTCCTGAATGGTGACGCCGATCCAGCCGCGGCTGACCTTCTTGTCCTGCTTGAGCTGGTTGACGATACGTTCGGCCATGCTGCTCGGGATGGCGAAGCCGATGCCCTGACCGCTGGCGATGATAGCCGTGTTGATGCCGATAACCTTGCCTTCCATGTTGATCAGGGGGCCGCCGCTGTTGCCGGGGTTGATGGAGGCGTCCGTCTGGAGGAAGTTGTCAAACGGCCCGGACTGGATGTTGCGGCCCTTGGCGCTCAGGATGCCCGCGGTAACCGTGTGCCCCAGGCCGAAGGGGTTGCCGATGGCGAGGACCCATTCGCCCACTTCCATCTTGTCGGAGTTGCCGAAGTTCAGGAACGGCAGGGGCGCGTCGGCCTTTACCTTGAGCAGGGCGATGTCGGTTTCTTCGTCAGTCCCGATGACCTGAGCCTTGAGGGAATGCTCCTTGCCGGTGCTGCCCTGAAGGTTGACGAGAACGGTATCCGCGCCAGCAACCACGTGGTTGTTGGTCACGATGTAGCCGTCGGAGGAAATGAGGAAGCCGGTACCGAGGGAGCGCTGCGTACGGGGCTTGGCATTGCGGCTGTTGCCTTCGAACTGTTCAAAAAAACGCTCAAATTCCGGGGGAAGCCCGCGGAACATTTCGGAAGGCATACCGCCCCGCTGCATGACTTTCTTTTCGGTGCTGATATTGACGACGGCCTTACCGGCGGACTGGACCAGCGGGACGAAGTCGGGAACCACAGGCGCGGCCTGTGCCGAAAAGACCAATGACATGACGAGCATGACAGCAACGAGTGGCAGCATCTTGTATTTGTGCAACATGTGAAAAACTCCTTTATACCATATGTGGGGACAGTCTCGGTCAAACTGTTTCCTTCATAATAGCCATAGGCAAAAGGTTGTAAATACCTTGATTTGGTACAAACTTCTTTACTTTTTGGCTTATTGGAGCCGTTTCGGCCTCTCTCATTGCCGAACCGTGCAAAATGAAGAACTTATTGAAGATGAAAAATTTGTACTGCTTTAGAGTGGGAGTGATAAGTTTATTGAGATACGGGGAGGAGAGGCGGTTTTGAAAAAAGGTTTATTCCCAGCCCTCTTGCCTCCGAAGGTTTCCTGTGCGCGGGGAGGTTGTATGGCGGAAGCGTGTTCCGATGGCTATTCTTTACGGTAATCTATTGTATATATGTAAGTTATTGAAGGTAAACGACGCGTTGGAACGTTTGAACCGTACGCGCAGGTAACAGTTGTTTCCGGGGGATGGAATAGCTCTTATGATGATAAGGAGAATGGAGAACAATAGCCTGTAGGGATGATTAGAGAGGTTTTCTATCTGCCATCAATGAGTTGAGATGATATTTCAATATGTTTTCGATAAATGTCTGTGGCGTTCGGCCAAAGAAAAAGGCGGGGGATACCCGCCTTTCGGATTTATGGCGTCATCATGCTCAGTGCTTGCGGCAGAGGGTACTCTCGTTGCCGGCCTGAATGGCGACGGCGACGAGCACCGGCCCCGCGAAGACGCCTACCGGCCCAAACGCGGCGAGGCCGCAGAGGATGGAGAGGATCAGCGTAACGACCGACGCGTCGATCCCCGTCTTCAGGAAGAAGGGGCGAAGCAGGTTGTCCACCCCGGCTACGACCAGCGCACACCAGATGGCAAGGCCGATGCAGGCCACCGTGGACCCCGTGAGCCACAGCCAAATGCATACCGGCAGCCAGACGAGAGCCGTGCCGACAAAAGGGATGGGAGCCACGAACGCGGCAATGAGGCCCCAGAACGCAGGTTGGGGGACTTCCGCGATGGCGAAGCCCACACCGCAAAGGAACCCCTGAATGAGCGCGACAAACACGACTCCCACCAAGACGCCGAAGATGGCCTTACGGATGGTTGAAACGAAACGGTCGATGACCTCGGCAGGCCACTGGGTCAGGCGGCAGGCGAATTCGTGGATAAGATCCGCACGGGTTACGCACATCATTGTGATCATGACAAAAAGGAACAGCACCAGCACGGCCTGGAACGCGCCGCCCGCAATGCCCACGCCGCCCGCAAGCACGGTCCGGGCCGCCGTCCCGGCAAGGCCCGCCGCGGTACTGGCAAGCTGATCCAGCCCGCCCTCAAGCCCGGGGAGGTTTTTGAGCCATGCGTCCACGGAAGCGAACCACGCCTGGGCTTCCGGGCTGTGTATCCAGCCGGAGTCGCGCAGGCCGTCGAGAATTTTGAGCCCTGCGACGGCTTGCGGCGTCACCAGCGACACCACGGTGGCGATCGGCAAGATCGTGATGGCCGCGAGGCCCACGGTGTATGTTGTCATGGCCCACGAGGGAGACATTTTCCGGTGCAGCTTGCGGTATGCCGGATAGGTGACGCAGGCCATGCATGTGGCCATAAACGTCGTGATCGGAAAAGGCCAGAGCAGGAAAACCCAAGCTCCGATGGCCAAACAGGCAAGCACTCGTGTCATGGAAAACTCCTCGCCGTATGACGGCGGGTCGGTTTGCTGCATAAAGGGGGCCGGCTGCGGAACAAAGCGTCGCGCGGGAACGGCTCTCCGGCCTCGGCGGGATGGCGCAGCGCCGTCCGTAAGGCTTCGGAGTAGATATCAAACAGATTGGAATCGGTGGGTCCTTATATGCGGGGCGCTTCGGAAAAGGAGGAACGCCTTTCAGCGTTGCTCGCCCCACGTCGGAGCGGGCCGCCATACGTCAGGTGCGCATGAGGTGGGATGGTACTGTTACAGATTCCCTGACTCTTCATTGTACTCGCGCACGGCTTTTTCCATCCGTTTGCGGATACGCTCCGCATCTTGCCGGGCAGTGGCGAGATACGCCTCCACGCACTGGCGATAGGCTTCCATGTCGGAGCGGTACATCCTCCAGTCCATCGGGCTGTCGCCGGGCAGAGGCCGCAGCGGGGAGCGGCAGTCGGGGGCGGGATAGTCGCCGCCCGGAAGCAGGGACGCGGCTTGCGCCGTAAAGGGCAGAAGGAGCAGGGGCAGCATCAGCAGAGTACGCATATCGTTTCCTTTCCGGGAGGAATTCCGGGATACACGGGGAGTTTCTATCAGAAAAGGCCGGAAGAGTATAGAAATCCTTCTCAAGAGGGCGCGGTGGGGCGTTCCGGGCGGGGGGCGAGCAGGGCGTATCCTCCCCAGACCGCGCAGAGGCACAACACCATGTTAAGGGCTATGTTCAGCGCGGCCAAGGATGCATCGCCGGAGCGATAGAGCAGAAACGTGTCGAGCGAGAAGGTCGAAAACGTGGTAAAGCCCCCCAAAAAGCCCGTCCCGAGCAGGCAATAACCCGTGGCGAACGTGTTGCCCGTGCGCCGCATCCAGCCTTGAAGCAGGCCCATCAGGAACCCGCCGAGCACGTTGATGCACAATACGCCCAGCGGAAATCCGGATGGCAGCTTCTCCATCACGGCGAAGCCCGTCATGACGCGGCAGACCGCGCCTGCGCCGCCCCCGAGCATGACGGCAAGGGCATTTCTGGAGAAGATCATGGCGTGATTCCGGTTACGGGACAATGAGAAAATAGGCCGCAGCCGTGGCGGTGAGGCATAACGTTGTATTCAGCCCGATGTTGAGCATTGCCTTGGCGGGATGCCCGGCATGGAAAGCGGCGAGGGTATCCATTGAGAAGGTGGAGAAGGTGGTCAGCGCGCCGAGGAATCCAGCCCCTGCGAACAGCGCGAACGCGGAAGGCGTTCCCCATCGCTGCCAGCATCCGGCCAGCAGGCCCATGAGCAGCGAACCGGAGACGTTGACGAGCAGCGTCCCGCAGGGGAAGGCTTTGCCGAAGCGGTCGGCGCACCAGAGCGAAACACCGTGGCGGCACAGCGCGCCAAGCGCCCCGCCAGCTGCCACGCAGAGCATTTCCGCGGGCATCATCAGCGTTTCCCCGCCATGTGGAAGTTCCGCCAGCGGCAACTGCGCGTTTCGAGCACATTGCACAATTCGTAGAGGGCCACCCCCAGCAGGCTCATGGCGAGGATGCCCGTAAACATCTCAAGCTGATCCCCCCGTCCCCACGCATCCATGATCAAAAAGCCAAGGCCGCGCCGCGTGGCGAAGGACTCCGCCATGAACAGCACCGCCACAGCCGTGCCGCTGGCGACCTTGAGCGCGGTCATGGCGTCGGGCAAGGCGGCGGGGATGAGCACATGCCGCAGCATCTGCAGCGGCGTCCCGCCGAGGGAGCGGAAGGAGTCGAGATATTTTTTGTCGAGCCCCTGCGCGCTGGCCCGCGTGACGACGAGGATCTGGTAGCCCGTGGTCAGGGCAATGAGCAGGACGCGGGGCAGATCCCCGAGCCCGAACAAGGTCAGGAACAGGGGGAGCAGCACGATCTTGGGCAGAGGATAGGTCAAAAAGACCATCGGGGACAACGTATTGTCCACGGAACGGACATGGCCCAGGATGAGCCCGAGCGGGAAAGCCACCAGCCATGCGAGGCTCATGGCGGAGAGCACCCGCCAGGCGCTGGCCCCGGCATGTTGCCAGAATGCGCCTGTGGTGAGCGCTTCCCCGAAATAGGCCAGCACGTCCAGAGGACGCGGCAGCAGAAATTCGCCGAGCGCCAGCGATCCGATCTGCCAGATCGCCAACAAGGCCGCCAGCGCCAGCAGGTAACGGAAGAGGGCACGCATGATTTTTTCCTATCAGTAGATAACTGTTGCAAGAGGCTTCGGAGCCCTGTGATGGGAGAGAACACGTTTCCGTATGCCCTCATCCAAGCGCCTGGAAAACGGACGCCCCGGCACGCTTTCATGTATGTACTTGAAAGGGATTCCCTGTGTTTTCCTGCATTGGAATCCTCGCGGGAAGCGTTCCGAACATTTCAGAAGAGGCCCTTCAAAACGCCCCTTTCGTTTCCGTTTTTCCCGCCTCAACTCAGGAATTTGTGCAAAATCCGGGCGGCGAGGGGAACCGTAAGGATGATGGTGTAAAGCCGGACCATTTGATAGGCGAGCACGATGGGAGCGTTGGGGCCCATGTCGGCGGCAAGGCCGACCACCACGTTCAGGCCGCCGGGGCTGGTGGCGAGATAGGCGCTGGTGACGTCGAGGTTGCCGAATTTGACGACGAAAATGGCGATGAGCATCCCCGCGACGAGCACCAGCAAGGTGCTGATCACCAGTACGGGCCACGTGTCCCGGACCGCCAGCAACATTTCCGGCCGGTACATGTTGCCGACCAGCACGCCAAGGCCAGCATAAATACAGAATTGGAAGGGCCGGGGAAAGGCCGCCTGAGGAAGCGAGGAAAAGCTCTTGAGAAGAATGACGGCTATGATGGCTCCGGTCATGGCCCCACCGGGAAGGCCGAACCATTCGAAGATGAAACCGCCCGCAGCGCCGCACAGCAAGAGGATGATCAGTGTGGACATGAAAAATCCTTCGTTTCCGACAAGGCGGCGTACACCTTTTTCGTCAGTGAGAAATACCGTTCCTCGCCGCGGGGGTCCGCGTCGCCGAAACAGGGATTTTCCAGCCACATGACGTTACGGGCGGGATGGCCGTTCATCACCATGACGTGCTTGCCAAGAAACACGGCTTCAGGAACATTGTGCGTCACAAGGACGCAGGTAGGACGGCGGCGTTGCCACAGCGACAGCACGGTCGTCTGGAGGTGTTCGCGGGTCAGGGCGTCGAGGGAAGAAAAAGGCTCGTCCATAAGCAGGATGTCCGGATCCGTAATCAGGGCCCGGCCTATGGCGACGCGCTGCCGCTGGCCTCCCGAGAGCTGCGCGGGATAGCGCATCCCCAAGCCGCTCAGCCCCAGTTCGTCCAACATGTCCGCGACGGCTTTCCGGCGCGTGGACGGTGCGACTCCCTGGAGTTCGAGCGGCAGGGACAAGTTCTCCTGCACCGTCTTCCACGGAAAGAGCCCATAATCCTGCAGGATGAACGAAATCCTTCCCTTGTCGCGCCTGCTGACTTCCCCGGTACTTACCGTGCCCCGGTCCGGCTTGTCCAGCCCCGCGAGGAGGTAGAGCAGGGTGCTTTTGCCGCATCCCGAAGGGCCGATGACGGAAAGGGTTTCCCCGGAGGGCAGATCAAAGGAAAGGCCGTCCAGAACCGGGCCTTCGCCGTAGCCCTTGCTCAGATCACGGACGGCGATGCCCGCATCGGACGCACGGCTCACTGAAAGACCACATCCCCATAGGCTGGGTCTTTCTTGAGGATACGGTTGGCCTTCATCCAGTCCGCGAAGGTCTTGATGTCCGCCTCGGAAGGCAGGCCGGTCGGCGTGTGCGTCATGTCGAAACGCACCATCGTGTAGTTGGCGGAAGCGCCCTTGGGCAGCAGGCCCTTGGCCTCCATGATCGGGCGGTAGGCATCGGGGGTTTCGTTGATGCGCTTCGCCGCCTCCCTGAGGGCCTCGCGGAATTTCGCCACGGTCTGTGCGCCGTCGGGGGCGTCGAGCACGTCGCGCTTCAGGGCGATGACCGCCAGGGGGGTATTCAGCTTGCAGTCGTTCAGGATGGTGCGCGCTCCTTTTGCCTCCACAAGGGACACCAGCGGCTCGGGGAGCAGGGCGGATTCGATCTGCCCGCTCAGGAGCATCTGGAGGCGTACCGGGATCTGGCGGATATCCTGCCGGTTCAGGAAATCGGGAGCGGCCCCTTCCTGCTGGAGGAGCTGCGCGAGCAGAAAATCAATGATGGTGGCGCTGGAAACCGCAATGTCCTTCCCTTTGAGGTCGGCCAGAGTTTGCGCTTTGGACTTGGGGGAGACGACGAGCCCGAAACAGCGGTTGTCCGGCGAGGAGTGCGAGGTCGTCGCCACAATAGCTTGCGGCGAGCCGCTTTCATTCTGCATGAGGACGTTGATGATGTCCCCGAAATGCCCGCTCAGCGCCCCCGCCCGCATGGCGGCACCGAGCTCCAGCGCACTCTGGAAGGGGACAAGCTCCACTTCCAGCCCCTGTTTGGCGAACAGGCCTTCGTCTGCCGCGACGTGCAGGACGATGGTGTCGGCGGCGGGGAGGACGCCAAGCTTGAGCGGGGCGCTGTGCGCGGGCTGGACGGCGGCAAGGACGAGCAGGGAAAGGAGGACTAGCAGGCGGCGCATCATGTGAAGTTCCGTTGGGTTAAGAGTGATGATTCCGGCGTATTCTCAATGGAAAAAAGATGGTTGTGCAGATTCGCCGGAACCGATCCTTACACCGGATTGCGGAAAATATCCAGTGTGCCCCGTTCCGCGAGAATGCCGCCGCATCAAGGAAGATGGAAGGGAGAGGGCAAAAAGGGTTGGACAAAATGCGCTCCGTATGATCTGCCTGTGGATAGGCAGAGCTTTTGTGGGAGAACTGCTGAAATGACTCCGGTTCCAGCCGGGCATGGTCCGGCCTTTTCCCGGCGGCGCGGATCTGCTAGGGAAGAGAACGGCAATACGGAACAACATGATCCCGCGCCATCCGCAGGGATACAGGAGCAACACGATGCAGGAAAAGCTGTTTAACCGTCTGATGGACGTCATCGAATACGACGTCGCCCCGTTGACCCGCAAGCGCGTCGCCATCGGCTGCAAGGTCTTCGGCGCGGCGGTGCTGCGGAAGGACGATCTGTCTCTCGTCCTCGCCGAAACCAATATGGAGGCGTTTTCCCCGCTCTGGCACGGCGAAGTCTACGCCATCAAGCAATTCTGGGAGTTGCAGGGCCATCCCGACCCCAAGGACTGCATCTTCATCGCCACGCATCAGCCTTGCTGCATGTGCGCGTCGGCCATCGCGTGGAGCGGCTTCCCCGAACTGTTTTATCTGTTCGGCTACGAGAACACGAGCAAGGACTTTCATATCCCCCACGATCAGAAGATGATCCGGGAACTGTTCCATTGCACCAGCCCGGCGGAGGATTCCAGCTATTACACAAGCCGCCCCATCATGGGCCTGTGCGATACGCCGGAAGCGGCGGCCCGTTTCGAGCGCATCAAGAACCTGTATGCGGAACTCTCCGCCGTATATCAGGCTGGAGAAAAGAAGATGGTGCTTTCATAGCAGCCTGTGAGACGCACCCATAAAAACGCCTTGCCGATGGTTTTTCGGCAAGGCGTTTTTTGTGAGCGGTCTAGTGGGAAGATGGTTTTTTCGCGGATTGGAACGGTCGAGCGGAGAAACGGGAATACGTTCAGCGCCCCACGGGTGGAACCGCGAATAGCCAGTACGGGGGCTTCTCTGCTGTCAGACGGTGCCGCCATGCGAGAGGCCGGTTAATCTTCATCCTTGAACCATGTATCGGGATCGTAGCTGGCCGTATCCTTGCCCGTCAGATAGGCGTCCACGGCATGGACGACCAGTTTGTAGTCCGCCATGCGTCGTTTTTCCAGCGCCTGATCGCGGGGGATGATCAGCTTGTCCGGATTGACGAACTGCCCTTGCTTCCGGATACGGAAATCGAGATGGGGGCCGGTCGCCGTGCCGGTCGCACCCACGTAGCCGATGGTTTGCCCCTGCCGGACGCGTTTGCCGTTCTTCATGCTTTTGGCAAAACGGGACATATGCCCGTAGAGCGACTCCAGCCCGTTGTCGTGGCGGATAATGACTTGTTTGCCGTAGCCTCCGGCCCGCCCGATATTGGTAATGACCCCGTCGCCCACGGCCATAATGGGGGTTCCGGTAGGGGCGCCGTAATCGATGCCCTGATGGGGCCGGGTGTTGCCGAAGACCGGATGCCGGCGCGCCATGCTGTAGCGCGAGGTCACGCGCAGGAACGAGAGCGGAGCCTTGAGCAGTTCCCGGTGGAGGTTGTCGCCTTCCGCATTGTAGTATGTTTCACGGCCGCGTTCGTTGTGGAACAGATAGGCCGTATGCTGCTTGTTTTGATTGGTGAACTTCGCACCGAGCACGCGTCCATACCCCTCAAACGCATCATGGCGAAAACGCTTTTCCACCAGCACCTCGAAGGCGTCGCCTTCCCGTAGATCGCTGATGAAATTGATTTCGGAAGCGAAGACGTTCGCAAGGGCAATGGCCAGCGCCACGTTTTCGCCTTGTTCGGTTACGGCTCCGGAAAGCGTGCTCTTGATCTCTCCTTTGATGACCGCCAGCGAGGTCTGGTAGTCGATCTCTTCAAGCCGGGCGACGAAACGGTCGTCTTTCTTCTCGACGATGAGGTATTTTTCCTGATTGATTTCGTATTTGAAACACCGGAACGCCTTGGTCTGCGGATCTCGGACAACGGCGAAGGGCTGGCCGAAACGGACCTTGGTCAAGACATATACCGGCTTGGCCGCCGCGAGCAGCTCGGCAAGGTCGTTTGCATCCATCCAGTCCCCAAGGATTTTTCCCGCCGTGTCGCCTTTCTGGATCTCGCTGCGGAGGACTTCTCCCTGTTCGGGGTCCTGTTCGATGGTATAGCGCGGATTGGCCTCATAGACGTCGGCTTCCTTGGCGTCTTCCTCTTCGCCATCCTCTTTTTGCGCCTCTTCCTCTTCATCCTGTTTGAATTCGTCCACGGCATGTTCGGGAGACAAGGACAACAGCCCTTCCACGTGGGAAACCACGTTTTCGAGCGGAGCGGGAAGGGGGTCGGCATCATCACGGAACCGGAGAAGCAGCGCGAGGCTGAGAAGGATAAGGCACAGGGAGATGATGCACCATAAAATCCGTCGCATGGGCAGACACCTGAATCATTGCAAACGAGTTGAAGTTCGCCGGTCGCCGCGCGGAGCCGTTCCCGGATGACGGAAAGCGGCGGAGGGGACATTCCCCGGCGCGGCACGAAACATGCCTCATATCCTATTCGAACAGAACAACCTACCGTTTTTTTGGTAAAAATATTTTTACAAAGTGGTTGCCGCCAGATCCGTTCCACAACAGCGGAAGTACGTTGAAGCCTGTTCGGGCCGTATGGAAAGCCGATACGGAGAACGGCGCAGTGAGGGGAGGTGCGGAACGACAGAAGCTATTCACCATGCTGGTTCTGATGAAAACGCGGAATAACGCGGTGTTAGCATGGTCATATTTCTCGGAGAAAAATTTTTTGTCCGAAAGCGAAAAAAGATCTTGCCAAGGAAGGGGCTTTTCGCTAGAAATTTCTTCGCGCCGAAGTGGTGGAATTGGTAGACACGCTAGGTTCAGGGTCTAGTGAAGGTTCCTTCATGGGAGTTCGAGTCTCCCCTTCGGCACCAACAAGAAGTCCAAAATAGTCCATAGGAGACCGAAACCACAAAGAAAAATGTGATTTCGGTCTTCTCTTTTTGTCCAGTAAAAACCAAGTACCCACGTGGACACCCCCAAAAATCGTTGGTAGATTCGCAGGTACCAATACCACAACGCCATTTCGGCACGGCGAAATATCAGCACGCTAAAAATTTTCTTTGAATTTAAATAGATAGAGGTAGATTTTTCTGGTTTTCGCCGCACACTTCCGGACTGTTTTGGAGGATACCAACATGAAACTTTCCGATGCCGCTGTGCGGAACGCCAAGGCCAACGGCAAGGTGCAAAAGCTTTCTGACGGCGGCGGTTTATACCTGCATGTGACGGCGACAGGCAGCAAATTATGGAGAATGGCCTACAGATTTGAGGGCAAGCAGAAACTTTTGAGTTTTGGCGCATATCCGGCGGTTTCGCTGAAAGATGCCCGCCATAGGCGTGATGACGCCAGAGAGTCGCTTGCCAAGGGGATTGATCCCGGTGAGGAAAAAAACAGGCCAGAGAGGCCGTACTCGCAAAAGAGCGGGAAGAACGGGACACCTTTGAATTTGTGGCGCGGGAGTGGTTCGCCAAGTACGAGCCGACGCTCTCCGAAAAACACGCCAAAAAATTACGTCGCTATCTTGAAAATACGAGTTTCCCGGCCATTGGCGGGAAACCTGTCACCCAGCTTGAACCTGCCGACTTTTTGCAGATCGTTCAGCCCTCGGAGCGTCTCGGCCATCACGAAACAGCCCACAAGCTCATGCGCCTGTGCGGACAGGTGACGCGCTATGCCCGCATCACAGGCCGCGTGAAATACGATGTGGCCGCTGGATTGACCGAAGCTTTGACGCCGGTACAGACAACCCATTTCGCCGCTGTTACCCTGCCGGACGACATTGGCCAGCTTCTGCGGGATATTGATGCCTATGTCGGCTATACCTCCGTTGTCTATTGCCTGAAAATCCTGCCCTACGTTTTCACTCGCCCTTCGGAATTGCGGCTTGCGCACTGGAGCGAGTTTGACTTCAAAAACGCCACATGGATCATTCCGGCATCGCGCATGAAAATGCGGCGCGAGCATGTGGTGCCGTTGTCCAAACAGGTGCTGGTCTTGCTGAATGAGCTTCACGCCTATACCGGCAACGGAAAACTGCTTTTCCCCAGCGTCCGCGCACTCACTACTCCCATCAGCGATGCCGCGCCGTTGGCCGCGTTGCGGCGCATGGGCTATGGCAAGGAAACCATGACTCTGCACGGCTTCCGGGCAATGGCCAGCACAAGACTCAATGAACTTGGCTTCCGAGCGGATGTTATTGAAGCGCAGCTTGCGCACAAGGAGCCGGACACCGTTCGCCTTGCCTACAATCGCGCGGAATATATGGATGAACGGTGTCGTCTTATGCAGGCATGGGCGGATTATCTGGATGGACTACGCAACACACAACAGAAAAGAAGCAAGGAGGAAGTATGAAAGAGAAGGCCAGGTCCGATCGTGAGGTTTGTATCTCCATTGGGAAAATAGAAGGAGAAGCCCAGGTGACGAGCAACGACACCGGCTGGAGCGAAGAAGAAAAGGAGCGTATGAGGCAGGCCGGTTACGACGACATGGATATAATCCGGGAGTGGTATAGCTGAGCAATGCCTTTCATATTTAAACGGGCGGCACGAGTTTTTGCCATGAAAATTCGTGCCGCCCGTTTCCATATTGTCCAGCTACGATGTTTGAGCTATTTTTTCCCATGTCAGACCAGCAAAAAATATCCATGGGCAGGGTACGGCAGGCATACGATCTGACCGCCAATGAAGTCGAACAGCTTATTCAGTCCCTTTGGCCCGACGCCGTGTTTCCTGTGGAGTTATGGAACAGGACGCATGAGACATTTTGGCGGGCTTTTGCGGATGCTCGTCAGGCCGTCTACAAAATGGAAAGCCCGACGTTGCCTCAGGTGGACCTGTCGCTCAAAAGATTTCAAACATACCTGCTCGCCCATGACATCATGGACTTTTTCAGGAGGCTCTCCCTGAATATCCATGTCAATGTGCTGAAACCGGGACTGACATCTATTCTTGAAGAGTCCTATGAAGATATGGAGTCCATATTTTCAAAGGAACGAGAATTTCTGTTCAACAGTCTGGATAGGCTGAACACAGAAAATATTTTCGAGCAGTATCCACCGGATTCGGCACTGTTTGAGAAGCCGGTATGTTCCATTCCCGTTTCAAGCTACCACTTTATTGCGCATATCTTTGTCGATACCATAATGGTGGATAGAGACTCCGCTATCAGGCATCTCCGTCATTATCCCCTGCGCCGGGAAGTAAAAGGCATCACCCGCGCCCTTGTGGAATCCGTTTTACGGGCAGCTCCGTCGGAATCGGCTGTTGCTGATAAAGCGGCGGTACTTCCCACATGTGAACGGTCGCCACAGGATGGAAAACTCGTTTTTTACGTTCCTGGCGCCATCTGGGAAGGAAGACCCGACACGGCTGTCCGTGACGCCATGAAAGAGAAGTATCCCCTCGCGGTGATCGCCTACGTTCTGCTGTACTGGTGCGGTCCCCAAAAATCCGAGGCAGGCCATAAAGCCCCACAGGGCCGGAAGACGCATGTGGGCCGCCTGCTTGCGGAAAAAGAGTACAAGGACGAAAAATCCTATCGCAATCTGATGGATATGCTCCTCAAGGAAGCGGATGCATACTCCATACTCAAGGTATGACCAGTCTGCTGTTTTCCCGTCTTTTTTAGATTTTCCTGCCGTTTTCCCGTCCGATTCCCTCACGGGAATCTTGTGACATGTGCCAGACTCTCCTGAAATTCAGCAAGATTCAGGAGAGTTTTTATGTCACGATCTGATACGAAAATCCCCTCGTGTGGTTTTCTTCGTCTTCCTCAAGTCATCGCCCTGATTCCCATAAGCAAGAGCGCTTGGTGGGAAGGCTGCCGTACCGGTCGCTATCCCAAGCCCGTGAAACTTGGCCCTCGCACAACAGTCTGGCGAGTTGAAGACATCAAGGCGTTCATCGAAAGCGTGGGTAAGGACGGCAGCCATGAATAGCGATATCCAGCAGTCCGGTTCCTTTCGGAGATATAGTGAACGTCTATCGCCTTGTCTCATCTCGACTGAATATCCGCGACTCGCCAAAAGAAATTGGTTCTTCAGGAACACCAAGACCGCAAAACAGAAAGGTATTTCTCGTCTCTCAAGGCTCTCCCCTATACAGACACGTAGCGGACACAATACCTGCAAGCCCGCCCCGGCGTACGCTCCACAAAGTCCTCCCCGTACATGCGCTGTGACCGTCCGCCCGACGTTCAGATACCCGCCCCGTCACGCTCCGCATGCCGACCACGCTTTGAGTCGGATACAGATCGAACGGCTTTTGCATGACGCTCAGGCTTTCACCGCATACCGACTTCCCGTGAGCCGGACAGTTGCCCGGTGTCGTCGTCATGTCTGTCAGCAGCGCGCCGGATACAACTCCGCTCCACGTCTGATACACACCCGTCACATTCCCGATGCCCGCATCATGCGTCCCTGTTTTTGCACGGATGCCTGTTCATTCGTCCGGCATTGTCTCCGAGGGCCAGCCTACGTTTCGTATAGACGCTCCGCGTCATACTGCACGGCTGGCAAGGGGCGTTGCCCCTTCGAACCCCGGAAAGCCCAAAGGCAGGGAAAGCGGTGAAGCGCGTCAAGCCCGTCCGCACTGCCGCTGTTGTTGTGCGAGTGTACCCGGAGGAGCGTGACATCCTCCGCTTCAACGCCGGGCTGCACGGCATGAGCATGTCGGATTACATCCGCCAGACCTGTCTTGGCATCCGTCTGCGGAAAACGCCGGAAGAGAAACGGCGGCTGAGGGAACTGGCCCGCATCGGCGCGAACATCAACCAGCTTGCGAGATGGGCCAACACCTGTAAACGGGCGGCGGAAGCCGTAGAGGTATTGGCTGCGCTGGCGGGCATCGAGCGGCGTATTGCCGAGTTCGCATCATCTGCCTCAGCGGAAGATGAACCGGAGGCGGAGCCATGCTGATGAAGGTCTTTCCGCACGGCACAGGAGAAGGCGACAAGCCCAGCCGCTATCTTGTACGCCCGGATTATCCGGGAAGAGACACAGCCCCGCCCCAGGTGCTGCGCGGCGATCCCGCCATGACCCGCGCGCTTATCGACAGCATAGAGCGGCGATGGAAATTCACCTCCGGCGTTCTGTCATGGCACCCGGATGACACTGTGAGCGAGGATCAGGAAGAGGAAGTCATGAACGCATTCGAGCGCGTGGCCTTCGCCGGGCTGGAAGCGGATCAGCGCCATATCCTTTGGGTGCGGCATACCCATGCCGGGCATCACGAGCTGCATTTCCTCATTCCGCGACTGGAGCTTTCCAGCGGCAAGGATTTCAACGCCTGTCCTCCCGGCTGGCAAAAAGACTTTGACGTGTTCCGCGACCTCTTCAACTGGCGCGAAGGCTGGGCGAGGCCCGACGACCCGGCACGGGCGCGGGATGAACTTCCGAAAAAGGCCGACCTGTTCAAGGCCCGCATGGAAAGATGGGGCAAGGAAATCAGGGAAAGCGACCGCGATCGGGCTAAAGAGGTCATTCACACCTTTCTCAAGGAAAAAGTGGCGCGGGGACTTGTCCGGGACCGGGAAGATGTTCTGAACGCCCTGAAAGAACAGGGACTGCGCATCAACCGCGAAGGCAGGGACTACATCAGTGTCATTGCTCCGGGCAGCGGCATGAAGATGCGATTCAGGGGAGGCTTCTACGCAAAAAGCTGGACGCCCAAAGCCGCTCTGGAGGAAGAACCCGAAGAAAAGAAGGACGAAACGGCGCGACGCAGGGTCGCCCGTCTGCAACAGGATTTTGAGCGCGTCATTGAAAAACGCGCCGCCTGCAACACCAAACGCTACCCGGCAAAATGGACACAGCTTCCCCGCGAGGAAGCCCTCCTTTTGCCCCGGCTTCAGAAGGATACAATCCATGACCGAAACCGAACGGATGTTGATGCAAAGTCTGAAACGGATGGAGGAAAACTGCAACGCCCGGCTGACAGCCTTCAGCACGAGGCTGAACGCACAGGAAGAAAAGCAGATGCTGATTCAGTCGGAGCTGCGCACTTTGAAGCGATTGTTCACCGATGTCAGCGAAGTGTACAGCAGCTTGCAGACCTTGTTGGCGACCTTGAAAAACGGCGCATAGAGCGGGAACAGCGGAGTCAGCCGCGTATGCGGATGCGGTAAGGCGGGAGCGACGCTCATGGGAAAGTTCAAACGTATTCCGGTGAAAGACATCAATGCCATGCGGAAAATCCTTGACGACTTGCCGGACAAAAATCTCGGCAAGACGCGGGAGGAAGCAGCCGAACTGCTCAACGCCAACATCCTGAAAGCTCTTGAGAAAGGCTACACGGTGAAGGAGCTGGCGGAAATCATGGCCCAGGGCAACGTGGTCATTCCCGCGCCCGTCATCCGGGCAAAGGTGCTTCCCCAAAAAGAGACGCGGCAAAAGCGTGAGCCGAAGCCCCGGCCTGAAACCGTGAAACCCGTCGCGGCTCCTTCCGTTGCGGTTCAATCTCAGGAACAGACTTCGGCCTACTACACGCCGGACAGACCCGATACGGAGCTTTGATCATGAACATCCAGGCCAGCGTTTTCTATGTGGGCGGCAGCAAGGGCGGCGTCGGCAAGAGCCTCTTTTCCTTCGCCCTCGTGGACTATCTTCTCAACAGGAACGCGAACATCCTGCTTGTGGATACCGATACCGACAACCCGGACGTGTTCAAGGCGCACAAAGACCTTGCCCTGCCGAATCTGATCTGCCGTCTGAACAGTCTGGACGATGCCGATGGGTGGGCGGAGTTGCTGGACAGCGTGCAGGACTACCCGGATTACGCCGTGGTCATCAATGCCGCCGCCCGCACCAAGACCAGCACAGCGAGTTATGGGGACATCATGAAGGAAGCTCTGCGGGAAATGCAACGTGAGCTGACTGTGTTCTGGATAATCAACCGGCACCGCGATTCCATAGAGCTTCTGCATTCCTTTCAGGAAGTGTTCACGGACGTATCCATCCACGTTTGCCGGAATCTCTACTTCGGCGAGGCACAGCGTTTTGATATGTACAATACTTCCAAAGCGCGGGAAGCGGTGGAGAAAAACGGCAGGACGCTGGACTTTCCGGCAGTCGGCAACCGCGTGGCCGACTGGCTCTATTCCAAACGTATGTCCATCCGCGCCGCCCATCCTGAAATGCCCTTCGGCACACGGGCGGAATTGCAGCGCTGGCGGGGGCTCTGCGCGAAAATGTTTGAATCCATCATGGGAGAGCCGTCATGAGCATGGGCAGCATGATTGACCTCGACAAGGCCTGCGGCAGAAAATTATCCGAAGCGGAAACGGCCCGTCTGCGCGAAATCGGCAATAGCTTGAATCTTCGGGAGGATGACGCGCTCTGGCCGCTGCTGGCCGCAATGGAATATCAGCGCGTCTACTATGAGGCGTTGCCGGAGAAAATCGCCGCAGCGTCCAGAGCCATCATGGACGGCATGGCCGCTGCCGCCGAAAAAGAAACCGCCGCCGCGCAAGCCAAGCTCACCGACAGCGTGGTGAAAGAAGCTCAAAACCTTGCTTCAAAGATTCAATACGGCAAGTTGGTGCCAATGTGGCTGCTTGCCCTCATTTGCCTGCTGGCCTACGGGAGCCTGATGCTCTGGGCGGGCTTTCGTATCGACACCGGACGGGATATGCCTCTGGCGGCAGTCCTGCGCATGCCCTCCGGCTGGCTCATCAGCGGGCTGTGTCTGGCGGGGGGAGTGTTTTGTGGGGCTTTGACCGCAAAGGGCTTCGCTGAAGCCAGGAGAGGGTGGTGGAAGAATGGGGGCATTGCGGTATTTTTTGTAATGCTTGGTGGATTGGCATTTATCCATGCATTCTAATTTTACAATATATGCTGCTATCCTGCACGAAGAATGATATATGTTATTTCAGCCGGAACCCCGATGCGACAAGAAAAACCATTCCAGAGTCCTGTTCCAGAGCTGACATAAAGTCTCATGCCGTCCACATCATATTTTCCGGCAATAAAACCGTTATTGAACATGGCAAGCAGAGGTTGCAAAAAGAACATCAGTCCGCCGTGGGTATGCCCTGAAAGATGCACATCTGCGAAGCGGGAATAGGTGGCTGCGTCACGGGGCTGATGCGCAAGCAGGATACGGGGAACATCGGGCGCGCCTTCCATCGTGGCTTCGATATTCGGCTCTTCGCCGCCAAATTGGCGTTCGGCAAGATCGGGCATCCCGGCAATGACAAGTCGTTCGTTGCCGATGGTGAGCACGCGATGTTCATTGTGCAGCATGGTCACATGCAATTCTTTCATCATGGCAGACCATTCAGCAGCGCCCCAATAGTACTCATGATTGCCCGTCACTCCGTATACGCCGTATGTTGCACGCAGACCGGCAAACGGCGCTACTTGTTCGCGTAGTGCGGTGACTGTTCCGTCAATGTAGTCGCCGGTGAGGGCGATAAGATCGGGGGACAGACCGTTGGACTTATCTACGACCTGTTGCAGCCATTCCTTTTTCAAAAGCGGGCCGATATGGGTGTCCGTCAGTTGTACTATGGAAAAACCGTCCAGGTTCTGGGGCAGTGAAGGCAGGCGCAGTTCAACGCTGCGGATGTCAGGAACGCGCACGGACTGCCAGGTTCCCCACACGCCAAGCGCAAGAGCCAGCATGGCCAGCCCCGCTTTGAGCGCGGCCATTGAAAAAGGAAAACGCCATGAGATTCCGAAGCGTCGACTCATCCGGAGAATCAGCATAAGCATATCTTTCAGGAGCAGCATAAAGAAAAAAAGAATCATGGCACCGTAAAGAGCCTCCATCAGCAGAAGAAAGGACCGAGGAAGCGCTGGCGCAAAAAAAGCTCCTCCAAGATGCTCATAGACAACATACTTCTGGCTGATGATGAAAAGCAGAGCTATGGATAGCCATTTTAAGGGTGATCGGCATGAAGAAAAAAGGAAGAGGCTCGCCGTAATATAGAGGAATATCACAAAGGATGAAACAATAAGTATCATGAGCTGTTCTCGTTACGGAACATTGTTACGCATGCAGACGCTTAAGCACCGCCGTCAGAAAAATGATGCTCACGCCTATGACTATCATGGGAGACAGCGCCCAACGCAGCGTCAGCCATTCGGACAGCATACCCACTACCGGAGGGCTGGCCAGCAGTCCGAAATACCCGATGGAGGCGACGAGCGATATGGCGGCCTGCGGGGAAATCTTGCTGGACTTGCCTGCCAGACTGAAACAGAGAGGCACGACGGAAGCCATGCCGAACCCGGTCAAGGCAAAGCCTATGGTTGCCGTGGCCAGCGTGGGGGATAAGAGCGCGAGCGTCAGCCCAGCGGCTATGCTCGCCCCGCTTATTTGCAGCACCGGAACCACGCTGTAGCGATTGACGAGCGTATCGGCCACCAGACGTCCCACCACCATCGCGCTTAAGCAGGCGACGTAGCCCACGCGCACCAGACTTTCCTGCACCTGCACGACCTGAGCGAAATAGACAGCGCTCCAGTCATAGAGAGCCCCTTCCGTGGCAAAGCTGCCGAAGGCGATGATGCCGAGAAGGATGATGTACAGATCGGGGCGGATGGAAGCCTTTTCCTTTTTCTGTGCGGCAGACCGGACATCGCGGGGCATGATTGCCGTGCGCAGCATCACGAGAGTCAGGATGGACAGCAGAAATATGGCCCCAAAATGCGGCAGCGGAGCTATGCCCACGGGGGCGGCGACGGCCCCGATGACGCCGCCTATGACGGCTCCGACGCTCCACATGCCGTGAAAGGTGCCCATAATGCTTCTGCGGTAGAGAAACTCCACGCCCACGGCCTGCGCGTTCAAAGAAATATTGAGCATATTGTTGCTGAAACCGAAAAAGACAAGCGCCGCGAACAGCCAAAGACGATCCGGAGCCACAGCCAGCGTCACCAGCGCTGTCGGCATGACGCACATGCCCAGCGTAATGGAACGGCGGCTTCCGATATGCCCCACAAGCCAGGCTGTGGGAGCGATGGCGAGAAGCTGGCCCACAGGCGCGCCGAACAATATGCCGCCAAGCTCAATATCGGAAAGCGCCAGAGCGCTTTTGATGTCCGGAATGCGTATCGCCCAGGAAGAGAAGAGTACCCCCATGATGAAGAAAAAATGCATGAGGGCCACGCGGTAATACGCTTTGGGCGTATGCGGCAGAATCGCTGCGAACATATGGTTCATTGTCTGAATATCCTGAAAACGTTCTTGTTGCCGTGTTAGCCGAAGATGCGCTCGTTCAATTGACGGGATGTGAAGCGCAGCAAATCCCGACAACGGCTGTAGCCGAATTGATCCACAAAGAAGGCGCATTGCGTGCTGCCCATCTCTTGTTCAAACACGTCTGTCAGAGTTGCACAGGCGTCGCCTTTTCCGGCCAGTCCGCTCAACATCAAGGCCACCGTCAACGCGCCGCAGGTCTGCTTTCTGCCCATGCCCAGACCAAACCCGGAGGCAAGGTCTTTCGCCTGCTGTTCGCGCAAGCCGACCAGATCGGCATAGGTCGTCGCCAGCGCTTGAGCGCAACTCATCGCGCCGAACCTTCCGGCTGCCGTTTCGGGTCTTTCCTCAAGCGCTCTTCCCGCCGTTGCCGCGTCGGCACGGGGAATGTCGGGCACCGCGCCCATAAGCATGGCCGCACCGGCTGCGCCGCCCATTTTCAAAAGCATTCTGCGGGAAGGACAGAACCCGCATCCGACATTCTTCTTCATAACAATCTCTCCAAAAGCGTGTGGAACTAAAAATCCACCTGATCGGGATGCAGGCCGGAACCGCCGAAATAAGCCATGCTGTTGATGGCAATCATGTCTTCTTCGGAAATGACAAAATCGAACACGTTCGCATTTTCTGCTATGCGTGAAAGCGTAATAGATTTTGGCAAGGGGAGTATTTCATTCTGTAAGCACCAGCGGATGCACAGCTGAGCGACGGATTTTCCGTATTTCTTCGCGATGGTCGCGAGGAACGCATTGGACAGCATCCTTCCCGTGCCGAGGGGGCTCCACGCTTCCACCAGAATGCCGTGTTGCCTGCAATAGCGCACGGTTTCCTCCTGCATCTGCCCCGGATGGAATTCTATCTGATTGACCATGGGCGGCACTTCCGTGCGCATCAGCGCGTCGAGGTGATGCGGTAGAAAATTGGAGACACCGATGGCCCGGATGCGTCCGTCCCTGTATAGTTCCGTCATGGCCCGCCATGTTTCAAGGTTGATGCTCTCCCAGTCGGGAAAGCGTGAAGCGGAGGCGGGCCAATGGATAAGGTAAAGGTCGAGATAGTCGAGGCGAAGGTCGGTCAATGTCTTTTCAAAGGCGTAGAGCGTGCTTTTATAGCCGCGTTTTTCGTTCCAGACCTTGCTGGTCACGAAGATACTCGTTCTGGGCAGGCCGGATGCGGCGATGCCCCTGCCCACATCGGGTTCGTTTCCGTAAACGGCGGCGGCGTCAATGTGCCGGTATCCCTTTTCAAGTGCTGTCTTGACGGCGGCTACGGCAGTATCGCCGCTCGGCGTTTGCCATGTGCCGAACCCCAGGCAGGGAATGGCGCAACCGTTGCCGAGTTTGAAAGAATCAGTGGGATTATGCATTGTCATCCTCCAGTTCCTTGATCTTTTTGGCCGGAACGCCCGCGACGACGCAGTTGTCGGGAATATCTTTGGTGACTACGGCTCCGGCGGCGACGATGACATTGTTGCCGATGGTCACGCCGGGCAAAAGAGTGCAGTTGCCGCCGATCCAGACGTCATTGCCGATGGTGACGGGTTTCACCTGAGAAAGCCTTGCCCGCCTTCCTTTGGGCGACAAGGGATGATTGACCGTAGTAATCAGCGTATTGGGGCCGATCATGCAGTAGTCACCTATGCGTACCGGAGCGACATCGAGAATGGTCACGTTGTAGTTGGCCAAAAAGTCTTTTCCCACATGGATATTCTTTCCGTTATCACATTGAAAACAGGGCAGAATCGAAGGATTTTTCCCTGCCGATCCAAACAGCATGGTGATTACTTCACGCTGTTTGTTGCGGTCCGTGTGCGGGATGCTGTTAAGTTCGCGGCACAGCGTCACGGCATTGCCCTTGCGGGCTTCAACCTCAGGATCGGCAAAGCAGAATTCCAGTCCGGCATCGAGTTTTTCAAGTTCCGTCATCATGATAGAGTTCCTTGCGTGGCTTAGTGAGTCGTTTTATGCCAGGCGTTGTAGTCGTCAAACGGAGGTTTTCCAGCGATATAAGAAATTTCCGGGATGTCGGGCCGCAATTGTTTCAAGGTCTGATAGGCGCCGGGAACAATCATGCCAAGACGGCAATGCAGCAAAACGGGCTGTCCGGCCGGAAGCTTCAGGTACAGCTCTCTAGCCTCTTCGGAAGAGATGTTTTCAATGGGGATATTTACGGCACCGGCAAAATGTTGTGTCGCAAACCATCGACTGGCGGCGACGTCAACAATGACCAGATTTTTCGTCGCTTTCATATATTCAAGCGCCTGTGCGGGTTCCATGCCGCCGAGGTCGTTCTGTTTTTCAGTCCGTTCCGTCGCATTGGCGCTCACGGCACAGCACAGAATCAGAAAAAGGGCCATCAAAGTTTTCATCGTTTTTTCCTCATGTCTTTTGTGCGCAAGAGAAGCTCGTCATTTCAAATGTCGATCAAAGAACCTGCTCAGCTCAGTAAAATGGAAAGCCGTTTCCGGCGCATCCGCCGCCATATGGTACTGCGCGTGCGACATGCCCTCAAAGACGATCAGATCGGCCACGACACCCGCTTCGCGCAGCTTCAGATGCATCCGCACGGTGTTGCTGAGGAAAAGGTCTCGTGTCCCCGATGTCAGCAACGTGGGCGGGAAGCCTTTGACATTTCCGTACACGGGAGAAAGCAGGGGCGCGCGCAGGTCATGCCCGTCGGCATAGAGTCGTGCGGCGTCCTGCAACCAGCCTTCATAACTGACCAGAATATTGTCCACGCCATCATTGGTGAAATAGGAGTCGCCGGTCTTGGTCATATCCGTCCACGGCGTTCCCGGAGCGATGGCTCCGGGCAGGGGCAGCCCTTCCGCCCTGGCGCGTAAAACCAGAGCCAGTGTCATGCCGCCCCCGGTGGAGGTGCCGAATACGCCGATTTTTTCCGGCGGATAGGTTTTGAGCAGTTCACGATACACGGCCAGCGCGTCGTCCAGTGCGGCGGGATAGGGGAAATCCGGCGGCATCCTGTAGTCGACGGAAACCACGTTTATGCCGCCGAATCCGGCCATGTAGACGGCCTCCAGCGTACCCGCCTCTCCTGGATTCAGCACATAGCCGCCGCCATGAAGGTGCAGCAGGACGCGATCCCGGTTGTTCGCCGCAAGAGTCTTGGGCGTAAGTGTGAACGTCCGTACCCCGTTCATGGTGCCGTCTGCGACCGTCACCCCCATCTTTTCACGCAGAGCGGGCAGGGTAGCCGCGGCTTCTTTCGCCAGTTCTCCAACCCATTTTTTCCATTCCTGAGCCGTGCGAGGATGCGTGTTCCACCAAGGCAGTGGTCCGTTCCCGATCAGTGCCTGAAGCTCGGTACTGACGGTTTGCGGCACCGGAACAGCGCGTTCCGTTATGCCTTTGGCATGAACGCCGCTCGCGCTGATAGCGCAAAGCAGTATCGCGACTCCTAACATCCGTTTCATGGCAGCCTATTCTCCGTTTAGCGGATGAAATTGGTCGGTTCCCAAGGCTCCATAACGGGACGATTGATCCCGGCGGCCTTGCCTGCGGCAATGCACTTGACCAGCCAGGCCATATTGTCGCCCAAAGTCCGCATGGTCTGGAGGCCTTCCTTGTCTTGCAGGACTTCTTCCGGTGTATTGCCGTGTACGGAGTTCCAGTATTGCGAGGACACCACGGGCATACGGGCAATGGTGAAGTATTTGTTCAGCCGATCAAAGGAGGCGCTGGCTCCGCCCCGGCGGCAACTGACCACAGCGGCGGCGGGCTTGAACGCATAGAGTTCATTACGCATAAAGAACACCCGATCCAGAAACGCGCACAGGGCTCCATTGGGACCGGCATAATAGACCGGCGAGCCTACCACCAGCGCATCGGCTTCAAGCAGCAAGCCGATGGCTTCGTTGACCGGATCGTCCGTGAAGACGCACTGTCCTGTTTCCGCGCATTTGCCGCAAGCCATGCAGCCGTGTACGGCCTTATTGCCCACATGCAGCATCTGGGTGCTCAGGCCGTTTTTTTCCAATTGCGCCACCACCATGTTCAGAGCCGTGTAGGTACAGCCCTTGGGATGCGGACTGCCGTTGATCAAGAGAACGTTCATAGTGTGTATCCTTCAGTTTTGTTTACAGGGTAATCAGTTCATACTGATCATGGCCCATGCCCAATTCTTTCATGTAGCTCAGTTGGCGCAGGCCGCCGCGCGATTCGATGCGCTCCACAAGGTCGTGGCGCTGGGCTTCGGGCAAAGCGTATACCAAGTCCACGGAAGCCTGATCCACGGCCAGAATATCCGTGGAAGCCACGATGCCGATGTCCGGCGTCGTCACCGGGGCGGCTTTGACGCCTTCGCAGTCACAGCTCACGGACATCTTGTTGAGCACGTTGATGTAGGTGATGTGCGGGCCGAAATAATGAGTGACGGCCTTGCCTCCTTCCACCATTCTTTCCATGAACTGCTGTCCCATGGGCCAGTTCCCGTCAGGGGCGATCTGGTGGATTTGATTCTTGCCGGTTTTGCCGGAGGCGCAGCCGATGGAAATGTTTTTGAGCGAACCGCCGAAGCCGCCCATGGCGTGCCCCTTGAAATGGGTCAGCACCAGCATGGAATCATAGTTCAGAAGGTGGCTGCCCACGTTGACTTCCTTGAGCCACCTGCCGCCGGGGATGGGGAGCGGCGTGTCGCCGTCCTCGTCCATGATGTCCACGTGGGTAAACGTCCAGCCGTTTGTTTTCAGCGTTTCCCGATGCCCTTCCGTGGTTTGTCTGGGGCTGTTGTACAGCACGTTGCATTCGACCACGCTGCTTTGCGGTATGGTTTCAAGCAGTTTTTGCGCCCACGCCACCGGAAGAATGTTCGGGCCATTGGGTTCGCCGGTATGCAGCTTGATGGCGATCTTGCCGGTAATGTTCTGGTTCACGCGGCTGTACAGCTTCAGCAGGCTATCCAGGCTGATGTCACGGGTGAAAAAGACCTGGGGTTTGTCCTGTGCCGCAGCGGCCCCGGCGGCATGGGGAAAAGCTCCAAGCGCCAAAGCGCCGGCCGCAAGAGCGCTGCCCTTGAGAAATCCGCGTCGAGAAAGAGAACGTGCCATTACTGGAACCTCCTTTTAATGTTGATTCAAAATCGCGGCTACATCGCGCCCGACATGCACACAGCAGTTTGTGCAGTTGGAGAAGCCGCCGTATTTTTGAAGAATATCCTTACAGATGACCGTGTTTTCCTTTTCCTTGAACCGCTCAAAGAGTTGTTTTCCCGCGCTCACAGCCTTGTCGGTCTGGCCGGGAAGATAAAGGCCGACGGCCATCACACCGCCTACGAGCGCTCCACAAGTCCCGTCACTGAATGTTTTTCCGATTCCACCGGCAAAACCGGTGGAGAGAGCCAAAAGTTGCTCTTCCGCCAAACTGCCTCCTAAAGCCTTGCAGATTCCCAAAAACGTGGCTTGAGAGCAGGAATGCTTCTTTTCACGCAAATCGAGAATTGCAGCCTCTATTTGTGATGCTTCCACGATTATGGCGTCGGGTCGTTGCTGGTGGCGTTCCTGGGCCAAAGCGATGATGCCTGTGGAGTGAGTCCATACTCCGGCGACGGCCACACCGCCCGCGAGTTTCAGAAAATTACGCCGGTTGGTGGGGAATGTGATGTTGGTGCTGATTTCCATGTCATACCTCAACCGCGTGGCCTGACGGCCCCGGATAAGTTTGCTGGTACGGGAAAATTACAGCGGTTTACGGGGGAAATCAGCGCTAAATCTTAAAAAAATGTATGGTGAATCTACATGTTTTTTCGTAATCTGGACGGGAGGGAGCGCGGAGAAATCGCCGCTGTCCCAGTTCAAGGGAGGATCATATGGGCCACAATGTACTTGGCGGGGCAATCGAGATTTTGCAGAGGCAGTTCTCCGGGCTGGACTGGACGTTCCATGATGCGCCGGTGAAGGATAACGTGGATAAAATGTACAAGTGGCCGGGTGACCCGTCAGAAGAGGTCATCATATGCGTGCACAAGAGCAACGGCATTCAGGAGCTTTTTCACCGGCACGACTTTTTCTTTTTCAACTATACCTACAAGGGCCAATACGATTCTCTTAGCCGCAAGTATGACAATAAAATCACCATCTACGAGAATGAACTGTACGCGGGCCAGCCTTTTGCCGGTCACGCCCTGTATGCCCACGATAATGCGGAAACAATAATCGTCGGCATACTCATCCAGAAAAGGACGTTTTTTCATTCCTTTTTGCCGCTGCTGACAGCGAACTTCAACCTCCTGCATTTTCTCCTCGACCCTACGGTCAACTGTTTTTCCGACGAATTCATCCATTTCAAGATCGATGAATCTTGTAATATATTACATATTATTGAGCTTATGATTATTGAATATGCCTATAAACAAGAAGACACGCAGAATATACTAAAACCGCTTGTGCTATCTTTTTTGGCAATGATTGCACGCCAATATTCACGTATAACCCAAACGAGACATGAACATCTTAGCGACAGGCTGATTCAATATATTAGCGAACACGTTGACACAGTAACTTTAAAAGAGCTTTCTAAAATATTTCAATATCATCCAAATTATATATCGAATATCCTTTCCAAGAAAACAGGGAAAACTTTCTCACAAATAAAAATTGAGCAACGGATGAACAAATCACTCATTCTCTTAAAAAATTCAACACTTTCCATAAACGAAATAGCTTTGACGCTTGGATACTCCAACAACAGTAATTTTTATAAGGAATTCCGAAGATACTATGGGAAATCTCCTCGTGATTATATACAATAAACACGTCCATATTCGACCCGGAAGGATTTCTGCCATCCAGATTTCCACCGGGTAGATTTTCGGGTATCAAAAATATTTTAAAAATTTTTATCCTATTATTCCATTTGATTATACTACAAAACAAGTGTCAACTACAAACGGCTGTACCTACAAAGTCCCTTTTGTCGCTTCCGGTACATGTTTAAAGACACGACGCAGGGCTGTAACCGGAGCAGCAGGCCGACGGCAGGCACGCCGGAACCGGCTTGGCGCGGGCAAAACCGGATCCAGGAGAGCGCATGATTTTGCCTTTTGATCGGACACGGTATAGAATATAACACTCTTTTTCTGTCAGGCGGCCTCCGTATGCGCCGGAGACAGACTCCATGAATTCCTGAAACTTTTCCGGCAGAGAGGCTGGATATTCTTTATGAGATAAATAATATCTTTTTTTGGAGATAGAGCATGGTATCCAACTTTGCGTTTCTGCACGAAAAATTCCCGGAGCTGGAGGAACTCGGCATGCTGGCCGAACGCTATCTGCGTTCGGACCCGCAGTCCTGCCTGATGAAGGCGGGCCTGCTGTGTGAAGGCATGATCCGGGTCATGTTCGCTCTGGACGATATCACCCTGCCCGAACACTGCGACGCGGTGGAGCGCATCGATATTCTCCAGCGGCGCGAGGCGCTTCCTGCGGATGTCGCCGCCGCCTTCCATTTGATGCGCCGGGTTCGCAACAAGGCCGCTCATGAGGGACTAAGGCTCCCCGAAGCAAAGATACTGTATTTTTTGCAGATCACGCACAGCCTGTGCGAGTGGTTTTTTCAGACCTACGGCGATGAATCCTACCGACAACTGGATTTTGTCGCGCCTCAAGATGCCGAAGCCTCGGGGCCGTCTCCGTCCGAATCAAAAGAGGAAGCCGGGCATGAAAACGCGCTGACGGAGCAGGCTGTTTCCCGCGCCGCGCAGGCATCTGCCGTGCCGGAAGACATCCGCCGCAAACGCGCCGTCGTTGCCGCGAGCAAACGCCATGTGTCTGAAGCCGAAACCCGTTATCTCATTGACGAACAACTCAGAAAAGTGGGCTGGGAGGCGGATTCCGAAACCTTGCGTCATTCCTTCGGCACGCGACCGCAAGTCGGACGGAATCTGGCCATAGCCGAATGGCCCACGGATTCCTCTGTGGGCAACAGGGGCTTTGCCGACTATGCCCTGTTTGCGGGCACGCGGCTGGTGGGTATCATTGAGGCCAAGGCCAGCCACAAGGACATTCCCTCTGTGCTCGACCATCAGTGCAAGGACTACGCCCGCCATATCCGTAAGGAACACCTGGCTCACACCATAGGCGAATGGCGCGGCTTCCGCGTGCCCTTTCTCTTTGCCGCCAACGGCAGACCCTATATCCGACAATATGAGGAAAAATCCGGCATCTGGTTTCAGGATGTGCGCAATGCTTCCACTGCGCCGCAGGCATTGCATGGATGGATGAGCCCCACAGGTCTGGAAGAGCTTCTAGAGCGCGATATTGCCCAGGGCAACCAACGCCTTGAAGTCATGTCCGCCGACTTTCTTACCGATAGGACCGGCCTTAATCTGCGTGAATACCAGCTTCGCGCCATCGAGGCAGCCGAACGGGCCGTGAAGAGCGGCGCGCAAACGGTCCTGCTGGCCATGGCCACAGGTACAGGCAAAACCCGGACAGTGCTGGGTATGATGTACCGCTTTTTGAAAAGCGGACGCTTCCGTCGCATCCTGTTCCTTGTGGATCGCAATGCCTTGGGCACTCAGGCCCTGGACGTATTCAAAGATGTGAAGCTGGAAGAACTGCATCCCCTGAATGACATTTACGCCATCAACGGGCTGACGGATAAAGCAATCGACAAGGAAACCCGAGTCCACGTCGCCACTGTGCAGGGCATGGTCAAACGCATTCTGTACAGTGAAGGCAGCGAGTCCATGCCGTCGGTCACCGACTATGATCTGATCATCGTGGATGAAGCGCACCGGGGTTATATTCTTGACCGGGAAATGACCGACGACGAGCAGTTGTACCGCGACCAGCGCGACTATCAGAGTAAATACCGCGAAGTCATCGACTATTTTCAGGCGGTCAAAATCGCCCTGACGGCCACGCCCGCGCTCCAGACCTCGCAGATTTTTGGCTCGCCCGTGTTCAGCTACTCCTACCGGGAGGCGGTCATTGACGGATTCCTGGTGGACCATGACGCACCGCACCAGCTCAGTACTACTCTCAGTGAGCAGGGCATTCACTACAAACCCGGCGATACAGTGGCCGTCTATGATCCGCTTACCGGCGAAGTCACCAACAGCGAACTGCTGGAAGACGAGCTTGATTTTGGCGTGGACGACTTCAACAAGACTGTGATCAATGAGAACTTTAACCGCGAGATTCTGCGGGAAATAGCCAAAGACATTGATCCTGAGGATACTTCCTCCGGAAAGACGCTCATTTATGCCGTCAATGACCATCACGCGGACATGATCGTCCGCATCCTCAAGGAGATATATGCCGAGGAACTGGTGGATACGGATGCCGTCATGAAGATCACCGGCAGCATCGGCAATCGCAAGAATATTGATGCGGCCATACGGCGCTTCAAGAATGAAAGTCTCCCCAGCATCGTCGTGACAGTGGATCTACTCACCACCGGCATCGACGTGCCCGAGATCACCCGTCTTGTCTTCCTGCGCCGGGTAAAGTCCCGCATTCTGTTTGAACAGATGCTGGGCCGCGCCACCAGACTCTGCCCGGACATCGGGAAAAACCATTTTGAAGTGTACGATGCAGTAGGTCTGTACACGGTCCTTGAGCCGCTCACCACCATGAAACCGGTGGTGAGCAATCCGGCGGTCACCTTTTCTCAGCTTCTGGACGGTCTGGAAACAATGGCGGACCCTCCGCAAATCCTGAACCAGATCAACCAGATTATTGCCAAACTGCAACGCCGCAAGCGCTCCATGACGAATGAACTCAGACAGCACTTTGCCGATATGGCCGGAGACACTCCCGATGCCTTCATTGAGCGCGTGCAGGATTTGCGCCCGCGTGAGGCAAAGGCACTGTTGCTGTCCAAACGCGATTTGTTTGAGCTCATCCAAAGTGAAGAAGGCGCTGCGGGCCGACGCCCCGTCGTTCTTTCCGATACGCCGGATGCGCTCACCAGCCATACGCGGGGTTACGGCAAGGAGAATCTTCGCCCCGGCGACTATCTGGAATCCTTTGCCCGCTTTGTGCGGGAACAGCGCAACGCGATAGCGGCCCTGAACACCATTTGCACGCGCCCGGCCGACCTCAGCCGCGCAAGCCTCAAGAGCCTGCGTCTGGCCCTGGGACGGGAAGGCTTTACCGTCCGGCAGCTTAATTCCGCCCTTTCCCGGATGAGCAACAAAGATATCGCTGCCGACATCATCAGTCTCATCCGTCGCTACGGCATCAATGCCGAACTTCTGGGGCACGAGGAGCGCATCCGTCGTGCCGTGTCCCGGCTGAAGCAGGCGCACAGTTTTTCCAGAGTCGAAGAGAAATGGATCGACCGCATGGAAAAATATCTGCTCAATGAATCCGTCCTCTCGGTACACACCTTTGACGAAAGCGTCATCTTCCGGGACAAGGGCGGCTTTGCCGCGCTGAACAAACTCTTCCGTAACCAGTTGGAAAATATCGTGACCGAATTGAACACCTATCTGTATGACGACGGGGGCCTTGCCGCATGACCACACAGGAAATTGTCGCCAAACTCTGGAACCTCTGCAATGTCCTGCGGGATGACGGCATCACCTATCATCAGTATGTGACTGAACTGACCTATATTCTGTTCCTGAAAATGGCCAAGGAAACCGGCACGGAAGCGGCTATTCCCGAAACCTGCCGGTGGGACGTGCTGGCCGCCAGAAGCGGCATTGAGCTGAAACACGTTTACAAGCAGGTGCTGGCCGAGCTGAGCGAAAACGGCACGGGGCGGGTACGGGAGATCTATCAGGGAGCGGTATCCAACATCGACGAACCCAAGAATCTGGAAAAGATCATCTCCAGCATCAATGCTCTGGATTGGTATTCCGCACAGGAAGAGGGGCTGGGCAACCTGTATGAAGGTCTTCTGGAAAAGAACGCCAATGAGAAGAAATCCGGCGCAGGCCAGTATTTCACGCCGCGCGTACTCATTGATGTGATGGTGCGCCTCATGAACCCCCAGGTCGGCGAACTGTGCAACGATCCGGCCTGCGGCACCTTTGGCTTTATGATCGCCGCCGACCGTTACCTGAAGGATCATACCGACGATTATTTTGACTTGGACGAGGAGCAGGCGGCCTTTCAGAAACAGAAGGCCTTTACCGGCTGCGAGCTGGTGCATGATACGCACCGCCTAGCCCTGATGAACGCCATGCTGCACGGCATTGAAGGGGAAATTCTGCTTGCCGACACGCTCTCCACTGCGGGCAAGGCCATGAAAGGCTATGACTTGGTGCTGACCAATCCTCCCTTTGGCACAAAGAAGGGCGGCGAGCGAGCCACCCGTGACGACTTTGCCTTTACCACCAGCAACAAGCAGTTGAATTTTTTGCAGCATATTTACCGCAGCCTCAAACGTGGCGGCCGGGCCGCCGTGGTTCTGCCGGATAACGTGCTCTTTGCCGACGGCGACGGCGGCCGCATCCGCGCCGACCTCATGGACAAATGCGACCTGCACACGGTGTTGCGCCTGCCCACGGGTATTTTCTACGCCCAGGGCGTCAAAACCAACGTGCTGTTTTTTACGCGTGGTCAGAGCGACAAGGGCAATACCAAAGAGGTGTGGTTTTACGATCTGCGCACCAACATGCCCTCATTCGGCAAAACCACCCCGCTCAAGAAAGAGCATTTCGCAAACTTTGAGGCCGCCTATGCGGCCGAAGACCGCCGCGCCGTGCGGGATGAACGCTGGAGCGTGTTCACCCGCGAGGCGATACAGGCAAGGGCCGACAGCCTTGACCTTGGCCTGATCCGGGATGAATCCCTTCTGGAATATGACGACCTGCCTGACCCCATTGACAGCGGCGAGGAGTGTATCGCCCAGCTTGAAGAGGCTGTGGACCTCATGAAAAGCGTGGTGCGGGAACTGCAAAGCCTGACCCGCAGGGAGGCGGACTGATATGGCCCGCCCCCGCAAGAATGCCACAAAGGCGCAGGGTTCTCTGCTGAAGCCGGATGAAGTGGCCGAGATTCCCGTGGAGGAACAGCCGTACTCTTTACCGGAAGGGTGGAAGTGGGTGAGGCTACTTTCAGTATTTTCTAACCATACAGATAGTAAGAAAAAACTTCCCCAAAAAGAATACCTCTCAACTGGAACTTTCCCCGTAGTTGATCAAGGTAAAGAAATTGTAGGCGGATATACAGAAAATCAGTCTTTGCTATATTCCGGGCCTCTACCTGTAATTATATTTGGTGATCATACTAGATGTATAAAATCTATTGATTTTTTCTTTGTGCAAGGGGCTGATGGAATAAAAGTTCTCCATGCAAAAGATATCATAATTCATAAATTTTTCTACTACGCACTAAAAAATCTCAATATGCCTGATCTTGGTTATCGGAGGCATTTCCCTCTTTTTAAAAAATTTGTGCTCCCCCTCCCCCCTCTCGACGAGCAACAACGCATTGTTGAGCGCACCGAATCTCTTTTTGCCAAGCTGGACGAAGCCAACGCAAAAGCCGAAGCCGTGCTTGACGGCTTGGAAACCCGCAAGGCCGCCATTCTGCATAGGGCGTTTACGGGGGAACTAACACACACGCCACCAATCTCTTTCTTATCCATTACAAACTTTATCAAAAAAGAAAAGAATGCCCTCAAGGCTGGTCCATTTGGTTCAGCCCTGAAGAAAGATTTTTATGTCCCATCCGGCTATAAAATCTATGGTCAAGAACAAGTTATTGCAGGCGATGAAACCATTGGTAATTATTACATCAATGAGGAAAAATATCTAGAGTTGATAGCCTGTAAAGTAGCGCCTGGGGATGTCCTTATCAGTCTTGTTGGAACAGTAGGAAAAGTTCTGGTTCTGTCTGAAAACTGCGAGCCCGGGATAATCAATCCCCGACTTATCAAAATTACTTTGGATCAGAGTAAGATATATCCAAAATTCTTCAGTTATTACTTCCAAAGTGATGAAACCAAAGCGAGTTACAAAGAAAGCTCTCATGGTACTACTATGGATGTATTGAATATGAGCATATTGAAGCAGTTGAAATTCCCTTGTTTTTCTCTCCCCCAACAAAGAGAAATCACCCGTATCCTCGACAGCCTTCTTGCCAAGGAACAGCAGGTCAAGGAAGCCGCTGAAAACGTACTGGAACAGATTGAGCTGATGAAAAAAGCCATTCTGGCCAGGGCGTTTCGAGGGAAGCTGACGGGCCCAGTAACATAACTAAAAACAGTGATAAACAGGTTTGGAAGATGGGCAAGGACCAAAATAGGAGATAACGTCTATGGGTAAAGTGGTCATAGCATCCATAAATCCAGGTGATCCTGATTACGCCTTTGAAGAATTTGTAGTATTGGAAAACAATTCATCAGAGAAAATTTGTCTTGATGGTTGGAAAATTGTTTGGCAGGAATGGCCATCACAAAGAAAGTTACATGAATATATATTTAGTAATTGGAAATCCAAAAAACATTCTTTCGATCCGCAAGAAAAAATGTTTATCATTAGTGGTCTTGCTTGTAATAAGTTTTATCGTATGGGAGAATCAACGCGCTGTCCAAGAGCACATTGGCGAATCTTTACCGATAGTTCAAAGCATATTTGTTCCGTTCCTCATATCAAAGTAACGCTATATGATGATAAAGATGTAGAGATTGCTCATCTCTTCTCCCACCAGTTTAGAAAGTTGGCTCCATCACATCCCGTTATAGTGATAGGTCATGGAGGAAATCCTGCCTGGAGAGAGTTGCAAGAGCATTTGCGCGACCAGCAAGGCTTTGAAGTGGAAGCATTTGAAACTGCTCCGAGGGCTTCACAAACCATACCTGACGTGATTGCCGACCTTGGTTCTAAAGCCAATATGGCCATTCTTGTCATGACAGGCGAAAATGAAATGGCGGACGGAAGCAGATATCCCCGCTTGAATGTCGTCCAAGAACTTGGAAAATTTCAGGAAAGATTTGGCAATAATAAAACAATAATTCTTTCTGAGAAGGGAGTGACTCTTCCCTCTAACAATTCAGGAATAATATATATTTCTTTTGAAACTGGAAATATACGAGCTTGCTTTGGGGATATTATCGCGGTGATAAGAAGAGAGTTTGAATTATAAATATGGATGATAATGGTTCGCAAAATTCATATTGGCGGCTAAAAATAGACTCGAACTCCGGTAATAATCCCAGTTTGTTGGTATGGACGTTGGTATAAAAATTTTTAATATTTTTTATTCAAATAAAAACAAATAGATGACTTCACAATCTGTTCTCCCCTTCGCACCATAAGAAAGTAAACGGGCTGGCAGAGCAATCTGCCGGTCCGTTTTGTTTTTTTCGTCATCGTCTTTTGAGGCTCTGTACGCTGGCAAAAGCTCATGGAGGAACCGATGCCGGACAATAAACGTACTGTCGGTGATCTGCGGGCGTTCAGAAGAGTGGCCATGTTTTTTATGTGCGTTCGAATCGTTCTCGCTATTGTCGGCCCCAAACTTGAGGCCTTTTAGGTATGCGATGAGTGAATGAGATTGGGCTGTTTCCAGCCTTTGCACGCGAGATTTTTCAACGCGCCGGAATTCTTGATGAGAGAAGTTCGGCGCTTTTTTTCGCCTTTTTTCAGCAGGATCCTTTGTGCTTTCACCATGTGTTGAATTTCTTGTTTTGAAGCTCCTGGGACGTTTCGGAACTCGCCTGTCCTGTGCGTTTCGAAACTGAGGCGGGTTCCGGAAAGGCTCAGGCGTCGTTTTTCCTTGGCAGGCTACACTGAGAGAATAAGGCAAGAATAAAAGAGGATCGTATCTGTTCTTCGGCATAGTGACCGGATATGTTTCTTACAGAAAAAATTGTCGGCAAAGGAGTCCGTCATATGGAAAAAGATATGCTTTCCACCGCTGTAAGCGAACCGGTCATCCTGCGCAACGGTTCGCAGCCTTCCATCAAGGGGCCGGATGCATGGTTTACCGGCACGGTCCGCATCGATCCCCTGTTTCCGGCCCATACGCCGGCACGTGCCTCAAGCGCTTACGTCACTTTCGAGCCGGGAGCCCGTACGGCATGGCATACCCATCCTCTGGGGCAGGCTCTGGTCATCACGGCTGGGGTCGGCAGGGTTCAGGTGCAGGGGGGGCCGATTCAGGAGGTCCGTCCTGGCGATACGGTCTGGTTCCCTCCATACGTCAAACACTGGCACGGAGCCGCTCCCGGCGTTGCCATGACCCATATTTCCGTGGCTGAAGAAGAGGATGGGAACAACGTCGAGTGGCTGGAAAAAGTAACGGAAGAGCAATACACGGGAAATTAGAGCCGTTGTTCCGAAAGGCCGGATTGTGCGGGGCAATGCCTTATGTGTACCGTGCGTTGGGAACACGGAGAACATATGCAGTGTGTATATGTTTCCCGTCATCCTGGCTGTAGGGTGTCATAAGAGTTCTTTGAAAGAAGAATGAATAAAAAGGTTGCAAGCATCATTGCGGAGAGGCAATCAAGGAGTTCATAATATGGCTGAACAGTTTTCCCGCCGGAGTTTTCTGAAGGGCGGAGCGCTCACTGTAGGGGCCTTCGTTTTTGGGGGCTTCCCCAGGATCGATGTTGCTATGGCCGCGCCGCAGGAAAAGGCCAAGGTCTTTTTCACGAAGGACATCAGCCTCGAAGGGTTGATGAAGGTCTATGCCCGCGTCAATCATGGCATGAGCGGCAAGATCGCCATCAAGCTGCATACGGGCGAACCGCATGGTCCGAATATTTTGCCCCGCGAAATGGTCAGGGGATTCCAAGCGAATATTCCGGACAGCAGCATTGTGGAATGCAATGTTTTGTATCCCAGTCCGAGGCAGACCACGGAAGGGCATCGTGAAACCCTGAGGACCAACGGCTGGACCTTCTGCCCCGTCGACATCATGGATGAGGACGGCGACGTAAGCCTTCCCATTCCCGGCGGGAAATGGCTTACGGAACTGTCCGTCGGCAAACATATCCTGAATTATGACGCCATGCTGGTGCTGACCCACTTCAAAGGCCATACTGTGGGCGGTTTCGGCGGTTCGCTCAAAAACATTTCCATCGGCTGCGCTTCAGGGAAACTGGGCAAGCAGCAGATCCATCAGCTGCCGGGCGACGGGACCTGGCCGGGAGGCCCGCTGTTCATGGAACGGATGGTGGAAGGCGGCAAAGCCATTACCAATCATTTTGGGCAACATATTACCTATATCAACGTGCTCCGGAACATGTCCGTGGATTGCGACTGCGCCGGGCTCGGCGCGGCGGCACCCACCACGCCGGATTTGGGGATCATTGCCTCGACGGATATTCTGGCCGTCGATCAGGCTTCGGTGGACATGGTTTATGCATTGCCCGAAGCGCAGCGGCGCGACCTTGTGGAACGCATTGAGTCCCGCAGTGGCCTGCGCCAACTCGAGTACATGAAGCTTCAAGGCATGGGGAACAATCAATACGATCTGATCACCGTGTAAGGTATTCGGGATCTCCGCCGATGCGCGCGAAGGGCATCGGCGGGGGACGGTAGGGCGGTTCCGAGGAATAGTCGGGGCCGCCTTGCCGTATCCCGCCCGCGTCTGAAAAAGAGAGAATGTCTGGAGATTCCATGAAAAGGGGTATGCGCGTGGCGTTCGGTCTGGTCCTTTTACTCTGTATTCTTATCGGGGGAGGGTATGCTTTCATGTCGCAGGCTTCATTCGGCAAGTTGCCTGAAGGTGAACGCCTTGACGCGATATCGCAGTCGCCTCACTATGAGGGCGGTGCCTTTCGCAATACGGAGCCGCTGCCGCCCATAAAGGGGAACGGCGGCATTGTGGGCGCGTTGATGAAATACGTTTTTTCGTCAACGGAAGGCCAGAAGCCGACTCGTCCCATTCCTTCAGCGAAAACCGACCTGCGGGGGCTCGACAGGAATACGGATACCGTCGTCTGGCTCGGCCATTCTTCCTACTTCGTGCAGCTCGGCGGCAGACGCCTTTTGATAGATCCCGTGTTCAGTACCTATGCTTCGCCGGTCTTTTTCGCCAACAGGGCGTTCGAGGGGACGAACCTTTACACCGCCGAGGACATGCCGGACATCGACTATCTGCTCATTTCTCACGACCACTGGGATCATCTGGATTATGCCACGGCAACGGCGCTTCGGTCCAAGGTGGGGCAGGTCGTCTGCCCCCTAGGCGTCGGGGCCCATTTTGAGGCTTGGGGCTACGGCAAGGAAACGGTTTTCGAGGGAGACTGGTATTCCGTCCTTGAGGGGAAAGGCAGCTTCGCCATCCACATCCTGCCCGCCCGCCATTTTTCGGGCCGCTCACTGACCCGGAACAAGACCCTTTGGGCGGGCTTTGCCCTTGTTACCCCTGAACGCAGGATTTTTTTCAGCGGAGACAGCGGATACGGCAAGCATTTCGCGGAAATCGGCGCACGCTTCGGCGGGTTTGATCTCGCTATGCTCGACTGCGGGCAATACGACGAGAACTGGCGGTACGTCCATATGATGCCGGAAGACACGGCGCAGGCCGCGGAAGATTTGCGTGCCCGCGCGCTGCTCCCGGGCCACGTGGGGAAGTTCGCCATTGCCTACCATACGTGGGATGATCCGTTCAAACGGATTGTGGCGGCGAGCCGAGGCAAGCCGTATCGGCTTCTCCTGCCCCTGATCGGTGAGCCCGTCGCCCTGCCCATCGCTTCGGACGGTGAGATCCTCCGCTGGTGGGAGGCAGGACGGTGACACGGCTTCATTGATGGGCGAAAAGGCCCCGGCATTTCCCTTGACTGAGCAGGGAATGCCGGGGCCTTTCTTCTTTGTGGAAGGGAGGGCTCACTTTTCTTCAGAAACGTTTTCCGTTTTCCTTCCCTTCCACAATTTCTTCACACGGCTTGAGAGCTCATCCACATGAGCGGGCGTATTTTTTAGCCTGTTCGCTGATCAGATCCATATCCTCAAAGTAGTTGATTTTCATAGCCCGTCTTACGTCATCCAGCGTCCGGGCGGCGGCTTCGCGGGCCCGCATACTGCCTTCCTTGAGGATGTCATAGATGGCGGGAATATCCTTTTCGAGTTCCCGGCGGCGATTGCGGATAGGTTCCAGTTCGTCCTGCAGGACGTTGTTCAGGAACTTTTTGACCTTCATGTCGCCGAGGCCTCCACGGGTATAGTGGGCCTTCATTTCTTCGATGTTCTGATAGTCCGGGAAGTGGCGCTCGAAATGTTCGGGGCGGCTGAAAGCGTCCAGATAGATGAATACGGGGTTATCCTCGACCTGACCGGGGTCTTCCACGCGGAGGTGGTTCGGGTCGGTGAACATGGACATGACCTTCTTTTTGACCTCGTCCGCGTCTTCGCCCAGATAGATGCAGTTGCCGAGCGACTTGCTCATCTTGGCCTTGCCGTCGATGCCGGGCAGGCGCAGGCAGGCCTTGTTGTCCGGGAGCAGCATCTCGGGCTCGACCAGCGTGTCCCCGTAAACCGCATTGAATTTGCGGACGATTTCCTTGGTCTGCTCCAGCATCGGGGCCTGATCTTCGCCCACGGGCACGGCCGTTGCCTTGAAGGCCGTGATGTCGGACGCCTGGCTGATCGGGTAGGTGAAGAAACCGACCGGGATGCTGGCTTCAAAGTTGCGCATCTGGATTTCGGATTTCACTGTGGGGTTGCGCTGGAGCCGGGCCACGGTCACAAGGTTCATATAGTAGAAAGAGAGTTCGCAGAGTTCGGGGATCTGCGACTGGATGAACATCGTGGATTTTACCGGATCAAGGCCGCAGGCGAGGTAGTCGAGGGCGACTTCGATGATGTTCTGGCGCACCTTTTCGGGATGCTCGGCGTTGTCTGTCAGCGCCTGCGCATCCGCGATCATGATGAAAATCTTGTCGTACTTGCCGGAGTTCTGGAGCTCCACCCGGCGCTTCAGCGAACCGACATAGTGGCCGACATGCAATCTTCCGGTGGGCCGATCTCCAGTCAATATAATCTGTTCCATTACAGCTTTCCTTTCGCCTGTTTCGTTTTTTTCGGTTGACGCTTGAGGCGTGCGCGGTTGGCGTCGTAACGCGTCTCTCCATATCCGGGCTCCGCTTCGTAACGGTTTCTGTTCATACATGATAGGGCGATGAAGTTCAAACGCCCGGTGTTACCCTTGGATGGAGGAGGGGGCGGGGCCTCGCAGCAGCCTCCTCACACCTTTTTTGCGCTGCGCCAGCGGGCCTCGCCGCCCCGGAGCCCGCATTCCGCCTCGCTTATGTCGATATAGGGAAGACGGCCTCTTTCTTAATGGTGAATGCATATTTGAATAAACTTTTCTTATTCCAAAACGGAATATTGCTTATGAAAAAAAGAAATAGTTTATAGTATTATAAAAAAAATCCCTCTTTTTAATATTTTTCTATTGAAAATATGCTTGATATAATCCTGAATAATGCATGAAAATGCTTCGAACACTTATAGCTATTTGTGCAAAAATGCTTTTTATCCATATCTCTTTTAAAGAAAGACAGTTATTGTTAATGTACAAAATATCACAAGGTGGAAAAATACAATTCATCAATCGACTGTTTCATTAATCAATTTACGTTTTCGAAAGTAAAATCGATTTTTATTTATGAAAAAAATAAAAAAGATCTATTTGACTTTCTTTTTAGATAAAACTAAAAATAGCCTCACGAGGAAAACGCAAGGCGGAAAAAGCCGATGTTTCCTTTATCGCGTCACGTTGGACTGGCTTTATGAATTGGTTTTCTGGTTTGAAGAACAAAGGAATGTTGAGTTGATGGTGGCATTGAGAACATGAATTCCTGAAGAAGGGGCATCACATGGCCAAATTTCTGGAATATCAGGGCAAGGAATGGCTCGCGAAAGGCGGGATGCCCGTCCCAAAAGGGCGAGTGGCATCTTCTCCTGAAGAAGCGGAGGAAGCCGCCCGCTGGATCGGCGGCCCCGTAGCCGTCAAGGGGCAGGTACAGGCTGGCGGGCGCGGCAAGGCCGGGATCGTCAAGCTGGCCGCTACGCCCGAGGAAGCGCGTGCCCTCGCTGAAGAAATCCTCGCCAAGACCGTAAAGGGGCTTCCGGTCGAGAAAGTCCTCATCGAAGAAAAACTGGACATCAAGAAAGAGTATTACTGTTCATTCGTCATCAACAACGCCCGCGAAGCCCGCTGCCCCATGCTGATGTTCAGCACGGAAGGCGGCATGGACATCGAAAGCGTTGACGAAAGCTTGCTGTTCAGGCTGAACATCGATCCGCAGTATGGCCTCCAGTCCTACGACGCCATCGATGTCTGCACCCAGGCCGGGATTGCTCCGGCAGACCTCTCCAAGTTCGCCTCTTTCCTCACCAAACTGTCCAAGCTCTACAAGAAGTACGACTGCCAGACGCTTGAAATCAATCCCTTCGTGATGACCGGGGACGGCAGCCTCTATTGTGCCGACTGCAAGATGGAGATCGACAACAGCGCCGTGTTCCGTCATCCCGATTTCGGGATCAAGATCGCCCGCGATCTGCCCGGCCAGCCCACGGATCTGGACGTCATCGGCTGGGGCATCGAAGAGACCGACGCCCGCGGCACCGGCTTCCTCATGAACATGGGCTACGATGAAGTGAGCCCCGGCTACGTGGGCTACCATCCCATCGGCGGCGGCTCCGCCATGATGGGCCTCGACGCGTTGAACGCCGTGGGCCTCAAGGCCGCCAACTACGCCGACACCAGCGGCAACCCCGTTGCTGCCAAGATTTACCGCGTCGCCAAGGCGACCCTCTCCCAGCCCAACATTGAAGGGTATCTGCTCGGCGGCTTCATGATGGCGAATCAGGAGCAGTGGCACCACGCCCACGCGCTGGTCAAGGTGCTGCGCGAGATGCTGCCCAAGAAGCCCGGCTTCCCCTGCGTGCTGCTGCTGTGCGGCAACCGTGAAGACGAATCCCTCGAGATACTGCGTACCGGCCTCGCCGACATGATGACCCCGGACGGCATCGGCAGGCGCATCGAGATCTACGGGCGGGAACACGTCACGGACACGAAGTTCATCGGCGAACGGCTGCTTGCTCTGTGCAAGGAATACAGCGCTGAGAAAACGTCTCAGAAGGCAGGGTAGATCCTTGGAAATCAAAGAAAAATCCTCGACTGTCTCGATCGATGTCAGCAAGTGCCTCTCCTGCGAGACCAAGGCGTGCGTCGCCGCCTGTAAAAAATATGCGCGGGGCATCCTTGAATTGAAGGACGGCGTGCCCTCGGTCGAGCATCTGACGGCGGAAGAAGTGCTCCGTCTCGGCACGGAATGCCTTGCCTGTGAATTCGCCTGTACCTTCCACGGCAACAAGGCCATCACCATCGATGTCCCTGTCGCCGGGCTGCCGGAATATCTGGCCAAGCGCGGATTGGCCTGACGCCTCGCGTCGGGTCGGGCAACCATCTTTGACCAAAAGGATTGGGGTATGGGCATACTGATCAACAAGAATACGAAAGTGGTCGTTCAGGGCATCACGGGCCGTGAAGGGTCCGTGCGCACGAAATACATGAAAAGCTACGGAACCCATGTCGTCGGCGGTACCAGCCCCGGCAAGAAGGGCTCCGACGTTCACGGCGTCCCGGTCTACAACACGGTGAAGGAAATCGCCCGCGAACACGGCGAGATCGACTTCAGCGTCATCTTCGTGCCCGGGCATGTGCTCAAGACTGCGGTCATGGAGGCGGCGGATGCGGGCGTCAAGAACGTGATCCCCTGCGTGGAAGGCACCCCCATCCACGACATCATGGAGATGATCGCCTACTGCAAGGCCAAGGGCACCCGCCTGCTCGGGCCCGGCTCCATCGGGATCATCACGCCGGGAGAAGCCGTGGTCGGCTGGCTCGGCGGCAATGTGGAATGGGCCAATACCTTCTTCAAAAGAGGGTCCATCGGCGTGTTCTCGCGCAGCGGCGGCCAGTCGGGAACCATCCCGTGGGTGCTCCGCGAAGGCGGCTTCGGCGTGAGCACGGTCATCCATACCGGCACGGAACCGGTTCTCGGCACCTCGATGGCGGATCTGCTTCCGCTGTTCGAGGAAGATCCCGAAACCGAAGGCGTGGCGGTTTATGCCGAAATAGGTGGTTCGCAGGAAGAGGAGTGCGCCGAGGTCATCGCCTCCGGGAAATTCACCAAGCCTTTCGTGGTGTACGTTTCCGGCGCATGGGCCCCCGAAGGCCAGCGCTTCTCCCATGCATCCAATATCGTGGAGCGCGGTCGCGGTTCGGCCAAGAGCAAAATGGACGCGATCACGAAAGCCGGGGGGTACGTCGCCATGACGCCTACCGACATCCCGGTCATCCTGCACGAGAAATTGAAGAAATAGCTTCGGTCCGATTGGTATCTTTTCAACCAACTTTTTTCCTCAAAGGAGAATTCCCATGGCCGTTATGCGTTCCATCATGTATGTTCCCGGCAATAACCCCAAGATGGTTGAAAAAGCTCCCAGCATCCCCGCCGACATCATTACCCTCGACCTCGAAGACTCCGTGCCCCCGTCCGAAAAGGAAGCGGCCCGCAAGCTCGTTGCCGAAAAGCTTAAATACGCCGGTTCCGGCGGCGCTCAGGTGTACGTCCGCATCAACAACTGGGAAACCGAAATGACCAACGACGACCTCGAAGCCGTCGTGTGGGAAGGCCTTGACGGCGTAACCCTCGCCAAGACCGGCCATCCGGATGACGTCAAGCGTCTTGACTGGAAGCTCGAAGAACTGGAACGCCGCCGCGGTATCCCGGTCGGGACCGTGAAGATCTCCATGCTGCTCGAAACCGCCAAGGGCATTATGAACGCCTACGAATGCTGCATGGCCAGTTCCCGCAACGTGAACGCCATCTTCGGCGCCGTGGACTACTGCCGCGACATGCGCGTGAAGCTGACCTCCGAAGCCGTCGAACAGATGTGGGGCCGCGCCAAGATGGCCATCGCCGCCCGCGCCGCCGGCATCGTCGCCATCGACGCCCCGTTCGTGGCCTATCAGGATATCCCGGCTTTCGAACGCAACGTGATGGAAGGCAAGCAGATGGGCTATGAAGGCCGCATGATCATCCATCCCAGCCAGGTGGAACCCTCCAACCGCCTCTACGCTCCCGATCCCGCCGACGTGGAATGGGCCAACGGCGTTGTGAAGGTGTTTGAGGAAGAGGGGCTCGCCAAGGGCAAGGCCGCCGTTTCCTACCTCGGCAAGATGGTCGATACCCCGGTGTATCTCAACGCGAAGGACATTTTGGCCGCTCAGGCCGAAATCGACGCCAAGGTAAAGAAATAGGTTGTTACGCGGGGCATGTCCGTCGGACATGCCCCGCCCCTTGACGGTTTGAAAGGACGTTTTGGGCGTTGCGGCGCGACAAGCGGGTTTGCCCGTTCCGGCACTTTCGTGTGCAGGGATGGGCCGCCTCCGGAAGCAGGTGTTTTTCCGGGGAGGTGGGGGCCTCCTTCGGGACTGCGCCGGATTCCCGGAACGTCTCTTCATACCGTCAAGGCCGGTTCACAGCGACAGTCCGTTTCCTCTGTTCATGACTCCCTGATACGTTCGCGCTTTCCGGCAGGATCGGAAAGGGCTGCGGAATTGCTCCCTTATTTTTCAAGATCTCGGATCATGCCCTGTACGGGAGATCCGCTCTCCGAACACAAAGGTGTAACGCCGTGGGGGACGGTGCTCTGTTGTCGTACCCTTTTTTCGGCGCTCCGCCGTTACCCTAATGAAGAGGCTCCCCATGTCACGTATCAAAAATCTCCGTGAAGAAGCTCTGGCCCTGCATAAGGACAACGTCGGCAAGATCGACATCCGGATCAAGGTTCCCGCGCGCGACAACGATGACCTGACGCTTGCCTATTCGCCCGGTGTGGCCGAGCCGTGCAAGGAAATCAACAAAGATCCCGCCATGCTCGACGTCTACACCAACCATTCGAATTTCGTGTGCGTGGTGTCCAACGGGACCGCCGTGCTTGGGCTCGGCGACATCGGCGCGGGTGCCGCCATGCCGGTCATGGAAGGCAAATCTTTGCTGTTCAAGCGGTTTGGCGACGTGGACGCCTTCCCGCTGTGCGTGGACACCAAGGATACCGCCAAGATTGTCGAGCTGGTGGAGCTTGTGGCCCCCACGTTCGGCGGCGTGAACCTTGAGGACATCAAGGCCCCCGAGTGCTTCGAGATCGAGGACAGCCTGAAGGCGCGCGGCGTCTTTAAAGGCCCTATCTTTCATGACGACCAGCACGGGACCGCCGTGGTGACGCTTGCGGGCCTCCTCAATGCCCTCAAGATTGTGGGCAAGAACATCGAGGACATCAAAGTCGTGACCAGCGGCGCGGGCGCTGCCGGAACGGCGATCATCAAGCTGCTCATGGCCGTCGGGCTCAAGAACGTCATCATGTGCGACTCCAAGGGCCCCATTTGGGAAGGCCGCCCTGAGGGCATGAACAAGTATAAGGACTCCATCGCCAAGGCGACCAATCCCGACAAGGTGAAGGGCACGCTTGCCGACGCCATCAAGGGGGCGGACGTGTTCATCGGCGTTTCCGTGCCGGATTCTCTGAATGAGGACATGATCCGCAGTATGGCGAAAGACCCCATCATCTTCGCGCAGGCCAACCCCATTCCGGAAATCTGGCCCATTGAGCGCGCGACGCAGGCCGGAGCGAAGGTTGTGGCCACGGGCCGTTCCGACATCAAGAATCAGATCAACAACGTGCTGGCCTTCCCCGGCATCTTCCGCGGCGCCATTGACGTGCGCGCCACCGACATCAACGACGCCATGAAGATCGCCGCCGCCCACGCCATCGCGGATCTGGTTACGCCCGAAAAGCTCAGCCCGGACTACATCATCCCGCCCGCGACGGATCCCGACGTCGCGCCCGCCGTTGCCGCTGCCACGGCGCGGGCCGCTATCGAAAGCGGCATCGCCCGTAATCCCGTAGACCCGCAGTCCGTGGCGGAAAACCTCCGCAAGCGCCTGTCGTAACCGGCCTGAACCCTTTCCTTTACGTTCAACCTTTGGAGTTCATCAATGCCTAGCGCTTCTCTCATAAAGGAATTTGAACAGCTTGTCGGCAAGGAAAACGTCTTCAGCAGCGAGGCGGATCGCCAGAGTTACGCGTATGACGCGGCGGTTTTGAAGCCCATGATCCCCAGCCTTGTGGTGCGCCCCACCGAGGTGGAACAACTCGGGCAGGTGGTGAAACGCTGCTACGAGGAAGGCATCCCCATGACCGTTCGCGGTTCGGGCACGAACCTTACCGGCGGCACCATCCCGGACTGTTCCGACACCATCGTCATCCTGACGACGGGATTGAACAAGATCCTTGAAATCAACACGGAGGATCTGTACGCCACCGTGCAGCCCGGCGTGATCACGGCGAAATTCGCCGCCGCCGTGGCCGCCAAAGGCTTGTTCTATCCTCCGGATCCCGGCTCCATGTCCGTGTCCACCATCGGCGGCAATGTCGCGGAAAGCTCAGGCGGCCTGCGCGGCCTCAAGTACGGCACGACCAAAGATTACGTCATGGGCATGGAAGTCTTCGCCAACACCGGTGATCTGGTGAAGACGGGCTCCCGCACCGTGAAATGCGCCACGGGCTACAACATTGCGCCGCTGCTGGTGGGTTCCGAAGGCACCCTCGCGGTCACGAGCAAGGTTACACTCAAGCTCATTCCGCCGCCGAAGGCTTCCAAGGCCATGATGGCCCTGTTCAAGGACATGGACGGCGCGTCACAGGCCGTCGCCGGGATCATCGCGGCCCATGTGGTGCCCTGCACGCTGGAATTCCTTGACCACGCCTCGATCAACTACATTGAAGACTACGTGAAAATCGGCCTCCCCCGTGATGCCGGGGCCATGCTGCTCATCGAGGTGGACGGCCACCCCGCGCAGGTCGAGGACGAAGCCGTGATCGTGGAAAAGGTGCTGCGCGACAACAGCGCCACGGAAATCGTGGTCGCCCGCGACGCCGTGGAAAAGAGCCGGATTTGGGAAGCCCGCCGCGTGGCCATTCCCGCGCTGGCCCGCTGCCGTCCCACGCTGATGCTAGAAGACGCCACGGTGCCGCGCTCCAAGATCCCGGCCATGATCAAGGCCCTCGACGAGATCGCCGCCCGCCACAACGTCACCATCGCCACCTTCGGCCATGCCGGTGACGGTAATCTGCATCCGTCCATCCTCTGCGACCGCCGCGACAAGGAAGAGTTCTCGCGCGTGGAACGGGCTGTGGACGACCTCTTCAACGCCGCGTTGGAGCTTGGCGGCACGCTGTCCGGCGAGCACGGCATCGGCACCGCCAAAATCAAATGGCTGGAACAGGAAACCTCCCACGGGACGATCATGTTCTCGCGGCGCCTGCGCAAGGCGTTTGATCCGAAGGGGTTGTTCAACCCGAGCAAGATCGTGGGATTCGGGGACTAGCTGTAGGAAGGGAACGGGAGGAGGGCGTTGGAAAGCGGGCTTCTCCCGTCCCGTCCCTCAAAGGATTCGAACGGCAGGGGAGGCGGCATGAAGGGGGTGGCCGAACGGCGCTTTCGCTGCTCCGTGGCCAATGACAGGGGGCCCTGCCGTTTCCTCTCCGGTCAACTTTCCGAATCCGGCACAGAACCGCCCGCGCCTTGAAGGAAGCGGGCGACCACCCCCGGCGGGCGTCCGGGAAAGGGACTGATTCATGGATGAGATTTCAAGTCTTGCCAAGTCGTTGATGGTTCTGGACGACAAACTGGCTTCCTGTATGAAATGCGGTTTCTGTCAGGCCTTCTGTCCGGTTTTCGACACCACCGGGAAGGAAGGGGACGTGACCCGCGGCAAAATCGCGCTGGTCGAGAATCTGGCGCATCTCATCATTCAGGACCCGGAAGCGGTGAACGAAAAGCTGTCCCGCTGCCTGCTGTGCGGCGGGTGCCAGTTCAGCTGCCCTTCCGGCGTGCCGACGCTGGAAATCTTTATGGAAGCGCGGGCCATCGTCACGGCCTATCTGGGATTGTCCCCGGTCAAGAAGGCCTTTTTCAGAAAGCTTCTTCCCAACCCGCGCGTGGTGGATACGCTCCTGCGCGCCGGTTCGCCGTTCCAGAAACTGCTCTTGAAAGATGAGCAAAATCCCCAGAAAACCGCCTGCGCGCCGCTGCTCAAGAACCTGTTCGGGGATCGGCACATGCCGCTGCTGGCGGACAAGCCTCTGCGTTCCAAGGTTGGGAAGGTGGACAGGCCCGCCGGAAAGAGCGGCCTGCGCGTCGCGTTCTTCCCCGGCTGTATGGGCGACAAGATTTATACCGGCGTGTCGGAAGCCTGCCTCAAGGTTTTTGAGCACCACGGTGTCGGGGTGTTCCTGTCCGACAACTTTGCCTGCTGCGGCATCCCCGCGCTGGTGTCCGGCGACCGCGAGGGCGTTGAAAAGATGATCGAGCATAACCTCGGCATCCTTTCGCGGACCCACTTCGACTACATTGTGACGCCGTGCTCGTCCTGCACGATGACCATCAAGGAATACTGGCCCGAGATGTCGCGGAATTTGCCCGCTTCGGTGCAGGAAACCGCCAAGAAGTTTGGCGCCAAGGCCATAGACATCAACGCGTTCCTCGTGGACGTGTTGGGCGTGCACCCCGAAGGGCCCGCCAAGGGTGGCCTGAAGGTGACGTATCACGAATCCTGCCACCTGAAGAAATCCCTCGGCGTCAGCAAGCAGCCGCGCGAGCTTATCAACATGAACAAGAACTGCGAACTGGTGGAGATGGTGGAGCCTGATCGCTGCTGCGGTTGTGGCGGCAGCTTCACGCTGACCCACTACGACATTTCGCAGCAGATCGGCCAGAAGAAGCGTGACAGCATCGTTGCCACAGGGGCCGACGTCGTCGCCACAGGGTGCCCGGCGTGCATGATGCAGCTGTCCGACATGCTGGCACGGAACGGCGACCGCGCACGGGTCAGGCACACCATCGAGCTGTACGCCGACACACTGTAACCATTGCCTCCCACTCCCTGCTGAAGGCGCTCTCCGTGAACGGACGGGGGCGCCTTCTTTTTGCGGCCGATGATATAAGCGGGGTTTGGCTCCGGACCCCGGCAAACGCGTCGCCTCTGCACACCGCGAGATACGGGCTGATCCGCCAGTACGGTTCGCGTCTTGTCCCGGCGGCTTTCCGTTCAACGTGGATGGTTAGGGGTTGCGCGGGGTGGGACTGCTTGTCGTCTCGAAGACGGGCTTCTTGCGTCCGGGAAGCAGGCTGTCGCCGTCGTCCTTGCGGAGGAGCATGAAAACGAAGGCGGCCATCATGGTGATCCCGCCGATGGTGATGAACGTATAGTGGAAATGATCGAGCAGCGTCCCCGAGGCGAACGAGTTGTAGAACCGAAGCACCACGGTGCTGCTCGCCACGCCGAAGCTGATGGAAAGCTGCTGGGTTACGGAGAGCAAGCCGTTTCCGGTGCTGGCGTCTTCGGTGGAAAGGTCTCCGAGGGTGATGCTGTTCATGGCCGTGAATTGGGTGGACATGGCCATGCCGAGCATGAACAGGGGGAGAATGAGCATCCACAGGGGCAGGGTGGGCGTCTGGAGGGCGAACTGGGCAATCATGAGGCCGATGCAGACGGTGACGCCCGTGAGGGTCACCCGGTAGCCGAACCGGTTGAGGATCTTCATGGCGAAAGTTTTGGCAGTGATGGAGCCTATGGCTGTGGGAGCCATCATGGCCCCGGCCACCAGAGCGGGGTACCCGAGCCCGACCTGGAGCATGAGCGGCATGAGGAACGGTACACAGCCCGTACCGAGGCGGGACAGGATATTCCCGCCGATGCCCACGGAGAAGGTGCGCGTGCGGAAAACCGACAGCCTGATAAGCGGGGAGGGATGCCGCCGGGCATGGCGGATGTACAGTCCGAGCAGGGCTATGCCGCTGATGAGCAGTACGGGAGGGAGAAAATCGGGGCCGACCCTGTCGCCGAAGACTTCAAGGCCGCTGGAAAAGGAAACGAGGCTCAGCCCGAACAGGAAAAAGCCCATCCAGTCGAAGGGGCGGCGCGGAGCCGTGAAATCCGGCATGATGTGGTAGGCGTAGAGGATGCCGATGAGCCCGATGGGGATGTTGATCAGGAAGATCCAGTGCCATGTGGCATACGTCACCAGCCAGCCGCCGAGCAGAGGGCCGACCACGGGGCCGACGAGGCCGGGAATGCTGATGAAGTTGAGTACGGCGACCAGCTCGGTGCGCGGGTAAGCCCGGAGCACGGCGAGGCGCGCCACAGGCATCATCATGGCTCCCCCGATACCCTGCAGCACCCGCGAGGCGACGAGCATGGGAAGCGAGGTGGACAGGGCGCAGAGCAGGGAACCCAGAATGAAGAAGTTCACGGCGGAGATGAAAACGCGCCGTGTCCCGAACCGGTCGGCCAGCCAGCCGCTCACGGGGATGAGCATGGCGACGGTGAGGGTATAGCCCACCACGGCGAGCTGCATGGCCAGCGGGGAACGGTCGAGGCTGCGCGCCACGGCGGGGAGTGCCGTGTTAAGAATGGTGGCGTCCAGTGCCTGCATAAAAAAGGCGGCCGCCGCGATGGCAGGCAGTCCAACCAGTTTGTGTAAGGAAAAGGTCATAACGTACGCTGCCTTGTCTTCACAGTTCGCGCTGTGGGTGTCCGATGGTCCGGAAATATGATCTCTTTCGTTTGTATCCCTTTTACATAGCGAGAAAAGATGTTGCCTTCAAGCTGTTCCGGGAGGTATCTGTAGCCCCTTCTTATCGCTTCCGTTCTTCTTCCGGAGGGGGCTGGTGCCTGAGGAACGCGCCCTTTTCCCCTTGAATATTAGGAATGGCCCGGAGCCGAAGCGCGGTTCGGAGGAGAAGGGGAAGGCCCTTTCGCGTGAGGCAACCCGCGCCGCACTCCATTGGCTGCATACGATAGGCGAAGATGCTCCCGCGTAGGGAAAACCGATAGATGCTACATGCCCAAGGCGGCGCTCAACCTGATTTTTTGTGCGTATGGAGCGAGGCGTACGCGGGGATGCAGGATGGGGCGGCGGGCCTTTTTTTATGTACCGTTGGCGAGGGTTGGCGATACCCTACGGAGGGATGAATGTTTTTTGACGCGGCAAGTGTTGTGGCGGCGCATGGTTGGAAGATCCCCGCCAGCTTTGGCGGACGGCGGGCCCGCTGCATATATGGACCTATCGCCTGTTTTAGAGGATACTCGCTCCCCTCTATCGTTTTTGTAACCGGGATGCCCCACAGGGGAAAGCAGTCCGTGCGGCATGGAGATCCGATGCCGCCGGAGAAATTTCACCCCAAAACCTGCCGTGATGCAGGAACAAACGGGAGAAGGCATGGGTTCTCAAGGCAATGTTTTGGGCGGCACGATGATCATCGCCGGGACGGCCATCGGCGCCGGGATGCTGGCGCTGCCGATGATTTCGGCGGGCATGTGGATTTACTGGTCCCTATTGCTGATGGTCCTTACGTGGATGTTGATGCTGCGTGCGAGCCAGGCGATTCTGGAAGTGAATCTGCATTACGAGCCGGGCAGCAGCTTCCACACGCTCGTTCAGGATACGCTCGGTCCAGTCTGGAGCACGATCAACGGGCTTGCCGTGGCCTTCGTCCTGTATATTCTGGTGTATGCCTATGTCAGCGGCGGCGGGTCCACCGTGCAGCAGACCGTCATGGCGGTGACAGGCAACGATCCCGGGATGATGGGCTCGAGCCTGTTTTTCTCGCTGATCCTCATGGCCTGTGTCTGGTGGAGTACTCGGTTCGTGGATCGGCTTTCGGTTATCCTGATGGGCGGCATGGTGTTGACCTTCATCCTGTCCATGACCGGTATGCTGTCGCAGATCCGTTTGCCCGTACTGCTTGACCTGGGCGAAAACGGTTCCGGCGGCGGGGCGGCCATTTTCATTTGGTGCGCGCTTTCCACCTACCTCACCTCGTTCTGTTTCCACGCCTCCGTGCCCAGTCTGGTCAAGTATTTCGGCAAAAGGCCGGCCGACATCAACAAGTGCCTGCGCTATGGTACGCTGATTGCCCTTGTCTGTTATGTGGCGTGGATTGTGGCCGCCGACGGGATCATCTCGCGCGGGCAGTTCAAGGCCGTCATCGCCGCGGGCGGCAATGTCGGGGACCTCATCCGTGCAGCCGGTTCCGGTATCGACAGCAGCTTCATCCTCCGCATGTTGGAGGCGTTTTCCTTCTTCGCGGTGGCGACCTCGTTCCTTGGCGCGGGGCTCGGACTTTTCGACTACATGGCCGACCTGTGCAAGTTCGATGACTCCGTCATGGGCAGGGCCAAAACGACCCTCGTGACCTTCCTGCCGCCCCTGCTCGGCGGGCTCATCAAGCCGGACGGCTTCCTCGCCGCCATCGGATGGGCGGCCCTCGCCGCAACCATCTGGTCGGTCATCGTCCCGGCCCTCATGCTGCGGGCCAGCCGCAAGAAGTTCCCGGCGGCGGCCTATAGCGCCCCGGGCGGCTCTTTGACCATTTATGTCCTGCTTGTATACGGCTGCATTACCGCCGTGTGCCATATCCTTTTCGTGCTGCACTATCTGCCCATGTACGAATAGGGCTTCCGCATATCCGTTTTTCGTCCTCCCGTTCGGTCGATCGGGAGGACTTTTTTATGGGTGCCGTGGACGTTTTCAGGGATGCGCGGCCTGTCTGTTTGACATAAGCCTTGTTGGAAAAGCCTTGCTTCTCGGAAATAAATGATCTAATAGTCTGCTGTCAGTAACTATTACTAGATACCGCTTTCCGAATAGGGCGGTTCAGAGAGGAGCAGGCATGAGTGATATTCTGTTGTGGATGCATCCGTTGATGCAGGTATGCGCCGCCGTTCTCGGGGTATGGGCCATGTGGCAGGGGCTGAAGCGGGTGGCGATGCTGCTTGGCAAGAAGACGCTTTTCCCGTGGAAGCAGCATGTAAAGCTCGGGACGTTGGCCCTCGTTTTATGGATTCTTGGGGCGCTCGGTTTTTATGTGACGCTGGATTTGTTCGGCAGCACACACATTACCGGACTGCACGCCGAACTGGCGTGGCCGATCATCGGGCTGGCCATCCTTGGGCTGATCACCGGGTACATCATGAACCGCTACAAGAAGAAGCGGAAGATCCTGCCCCTCATCCATGGGACCATCAATGTCCTTCTGATCATTCTTGTCGCCGTGGAATGCTATACCGGCGTACAGGTGTGGAAAGATTTTTCGTAAGACGGGAAGCGGGGGAGAGAGGCAAAGACGGCCCGTTCCCCGTACCTTCTTTGTTCTGGCAGGCGGGAGCCTCCGGTGAAGAGCCGGATAACCGAGCGGCCCTGAAATCCAAGGATTTCAGGGCCGCTCGGTTGTGAAACCGTGTAAGCTTACAGGCGGCGTTCCAGGATGGTCTTGATGTCGTCGGAAGTCATCGCCGCGGGATTGTTGGCGAATACGGCTGGCATACTGTCCAGTGCCGTGCGGGACAGCCAGTCGAGCTGGCTTTCCCGCACGCCGAGATCGGACAGGGTGAAGGCGATCCCCAGCGTTTTCAGAAGGGCGTCCACCTGCTCGACGGCGCGCAGCGAGGCTTCCTCTTCCGTAAGGCCGGAAGTCTCCGCGCCCAGAAGCCGGGCCAGTTCGGCAAAATCCGCTTGCGCGTGGGGGCGCATGAACCGCATGTATTCCGGGTAAATGGCGGCAAGCCCTTCACCGTGCGCGACGTTGAGCAGGCCGCTGATCGGATGTTCGATGCCGTGCGGGGCGGTACAGCCCGCGTTGCCTATGGCGATGCCCGCGAACGTGCTCCCCAGCGCCACCCGTTCCCATGTTTCGAGATCGGAGGGGTTGGCCTGTACCTTGGGCAGGCCTTCGCTCAGCCAGAGGATTGCCTGACGCGAATACAGCTTGCTGAACGGATTGGCGCGGACGGAGAGGAACGACTCGATGGCGTGGGCCAGCGCGTCGAAGCCGGGCCCCGCGATGCCCCTGCTGGAGAGCGTGGTCATGAGCTCCGGATCGACGATGCTTTCCTTGGGATACAGGGCGGGCAGGGCGAATCCCTTTTTCACATGGTCCGTGTCGGTGAACACGGCGGTCCAGTTGCCCTCGCTGCCCGTCCCCGCCGTGGTGGCGATGAGCAGGATGGGCAGGGCCTGCCCGCCCTGTTTGCGCCCGTAGATGTATTCGAAGATCGGCGCGTCGTTGTAATAGGCGAAGGCGATGCCCTTGCTTGCGTCCATGACGCCGCCGCCGATCCCGATGACCATGTCGCACCCGTTGTCGCGGGCCGCCTGAGCACCCTCGGCCGCCATGGAGCCCAACGGGTTGGGACGGATGCCGTTGTAGTGCGCCCAGCCGAGCCCGGCGGCTTCCAGCGAAGCGCCCGCTTCTTCGGCGAGCGCCCGGGAGTGCGCGCTGCCGGTGGTGACGATGAGCGCCTTTTTCCCGTATTTCGCGGCCAGCGCCCCGATCTGGCGGCGCATACCGGGGCCGGAATGGATGCTGACGGGGTTGTGGAAGTGGCAATGCATGGGAATCCCCTCCTTACGTCGGTTCGATCGCGTCCGGGTTAGTTCTTCGCGCCCTTCAACTGCCACATCCAGCTGTCGCGGACCATGTCGTCGAGGGTTTTCACGGCTTTCCAGCCCAGCTCCTCAAACGCCTTGGACGGATCGGCGTAGCAGCTCGCCACGTCGCCGGGACGTCTGGCAACGATGCGGTAGGGTACGCTTACACCGTTGACGGCTTCGAAGCGGTGGACCATTTCGAGGACGCTGGTTCCGTTGCCCGTGCCGAGGTTGTGGATGATGCAGCCGGGTTTTGTTTCCAGCTTTTTCAGTGCGGCGATGTGCCCGGAGATGAGGTCGGTCACATGGATGTAGTCGCGCACGCCCGTGCCGTCCGGCGTGTCGTAGTCGTCGCCGAACACCTGCAATTCCTTGCGGATGCCCGCCGCCGTCTGGCAGACGAACGGCATGAGGTTGTTGGGGATGCCGTTGGGGTTTTCGCCGATGAGCCCGGACTCGTGCGCGCCGACCGGATTGAAGTAGCGCAGGATGGAGACGTTGAACTCGGGATGCGCCAGCGCCACGTCACGGATGGTCTCTTCGATGTACAGCTTGGTGCGACCGTAGGGATTGACCGCGCTGAGGGGATGGTCCTCGGTGAGGGGGAGGAAGTGGGGCACGCCGTACACCGTGGCGGACGAGCTGAAGACGAGGGCGCTGCCGTGCTTGAGGCACATTTCAAGAATGGTCAGCGCGGAGTCATAGTTGTTGCGGTAGTACATGAGCGGGTGCGCCACGGATTCGCCTACGGCCTTGTGCCCTGCGAAGTGGATGACCGCGTCGATCTGGTATTCGGCGAACAAGGCGCGCATGGCGGCGATGTCGCCCGCGTCGGCCTTGATGAAGGGGATTTCTTTGCCGCAAATTTCCTTCACGGCGAGGAGGACGGACGGATTGCTGTTGTGGAGGTTGTCCACGCACAGGGGCTCGTAGCCCTGCTTGACGAGCTCCACAAGCATGTGCGTGCCGAGATAGCCGGTTCCGCCGGTGACGAGAATCTTACCCATATTGTTTTTCTCCTAACGCCCGGTCTGTCCGGGCTGAATCTCTCTTGCTGCTTAATCCAGCCGGGCGATCCGCGCAAGAGCCGGCGGTGGGGTTCTGCCGGCGATTGGGTGACGTTTGCACAACAACGTATCGGAAAAGATGTTTTGCCATAGGAGGATAAGGAGGGCCAAAGCGAGATGCCATTGCCGATGACAGCATTGGGGCGCTGCCCGCTTTGCCAATCCATTTTCCTTATTGGAGAAGGTGTTCCGGCAGCGCCGGGGCCGATACGCCCCGGCCGCCGGTTGAAGGGACAGGGGGCCAAGCGGTAGGGGCTTTCCTGCGGATTTTCGTTTTGGAGCCGCGCTTGTCAGGGATATCCGAACGCGTATAAGGAAAAAACTTTCCGGATACAGCAACAAACAATGAGAGAGCCATGAAACTGCAAGGGAAAACAGCCATCATCACCGGAGCGGCCAAAGGCATCGGCGCTGCCGCCGCCCGCCGTTTCTCCGCCGAAGGCGCTCGGATCGTCTTGGCCGACAAGGATGAAGCCAATGGGCATGAGGTAGCAAAAGCCATTGTCAAAGAGGGAGGCGAAGCTGCATTCTGCCTGTGCGATGTGGGAAATGAAGCCGATGTGCAGGCGGCCTTGGACACGGCGGCCCGTACATACGGGAAGCTGGACATTGTGGTGAACAATGCCGGATGGCAGCTCAACAAGACGCTTTTGGAAACGACGGCTGAAGAATTCAACGCCGTACTGAATACGAATCTGACCAGCATGTTCCTGTTCACGAAAGGGGCGGCGAATATGTTCATTGCCCAGAAGACGGGCGGGGCCATCGTCAACGTCTGCTCGACCTTCGCGGTGGTGGGATCTCCGGGGTACGTCGCCTACCATGCTTCCAAGGGCGGGGTGGCCTCGTTTACGCGGGCGGCGGCGATTTCCCTGATGCCGCACAATATCCGCGTCAACGCCGTCGGCCCCGGGACCACGGAAACCCCCGGATTGCACGATGGCGCAAGGGATACCGGCGACGAGGCCAAAGGTATGGCGAGCTTTCTGGCCCTGCAGCCGCTCAAGCGTTTCGGCAAACCGGAGGAAATCGCCTCGGTGATCGCCTTCCTTGCCAGCGATGAAGCCAGTTTCGTCACGGGAGCGTTGTGGATGGCTGACGGCGGCTATACCATCGTGTAGGGCCGCTTCGGCGTTTCCTCTTCCGGAAATCCCGCTTGCGCGGAACAACGGGATGGGGAGGGGGGCTTTGCAAGCGGGAAAGCCGACGAAGATCGAATATAAGGTGTATGGTAGGTCAGAAATCGGCAGGGTGGGCTCATGTACGCTGCTCGCCGCATGAAACGGAAGCGGCAGGGTGCCCGTGCCGCCTGGCAATCTGGTATTGCTTTGGGGAGATCCCGAATTGGGCGGAAAAAGCCTTGGTGAGATGGCTCGGACTGGAAAATCCGCACAGATACGCTATTTCGGTGATGTTTTTTCCCTTTTCGTTGAGAAGCCTTCGGGCGCACTCCAGACGCTCCCGGCGCAGGATGCCGAAGACAGTGTCCTCGAAGAGCATCCTGAACAAGGCCGTCAGCCGTGTGCGGTTGACCCCCACGGCGGCTGCCAGTTCGGGCAAGCTCGGCGGCTTTCCGATATCCTGGAGCAGTATGGCATAGGCTCGGTGCGCGGCCCGGCACTCCGCCGGGCTGACGCATTTGTGGCTGTTTTCCCTGTCCAAGAGTTCGATCTGCTGATAGAGCAGTTCGTATTTCTTGTGCGCCAGGAATACGTCTCGCAAGAGGCCGTCGTCCCGGCAGTTGAGGATCTGCTCGAGGAGAATGCGAAGGTGCAGCGGGATGTCTCCTTTGAGCGTCCGGGATGAGCTTTTCCTGAGCCCATCGTGGACAAAACCGAGCTGGCAGGCAAACAGGCGCAGGCATTCCGGACGGAGCTGGAGCCCCACGGCCTGAATCCGCTTCCCGGCGCGTGAGATGGAAAAGCCTCCGTTCAGGCAAAAAAGCAGGCTGTTTCCCTTGCCGATTTCTTCGGAAAAGGCCTCCCCATCGGCGGCCTGCGCGTCGATGCGTGCCTGTCCGTTCAGGCAATAGAAGAAGGTCATGCGTGCCCCGTCCTGTTGCAGGCGGAACGGGCCCGCGGCGTGCGAGTCGTCATCAATGACGAACAGGGTCACGTCGGGGCAGGAGCACTGCCCCTGATGGAAAAAGCGGCAGGTGCAGGTGGAGTGGATACTCGTAGGCGTCATCAGTCTCACTCGGTTTCGGAGATGTTCCGAAGAAAGGCGCGTCGCCGCGCCGTGTCGGGATACGTCAGAAGGAGTAGCGCAGGGTCAGGTAGACGAAATCGTTGTCCGTGTATTCGCCGAGGATGGTGTCCTCCCCGCCTGTCCAGAACATGACGCCCGTGGATGCCTTCCAATGATCATCCAGTTCGTATTCGAGGAATACCTCGGTAAGCGTGCCCTCCCCGCTGGTGTAGAGTTTGCCCCGGACCCCCGTTTTGAGCGCGTCCCGGAACCATTTGCCGCTGATTTCATAGGTCGCGCCGTGCCATGTCCGGCTGCCGGAAGCTTCCGAGCCTTCCTGAACGTCCCCGAAAAGCTGGAAGTTCAGGTAATACTTGCTGTCGATGTCGTAGTCCCAGCCGAGGACGCCCTGCCACAGATCGGTCCGGTGAAAACCGAAGCTTCCCTGTACCGGAAAACGCGGCTTATAGGCGACCTCGCCCCGGACGGTCTGGCTGCCGAAGCCTTTCGCGAAGGAAGTTCCGAAAGCCGTGAAGCGGGGGTATTCGGCGGTCCAGCGCATCCCGCCGCCGTTGTTCCTGCTTACGAACATCGGGTTGTCGACAAAACCGTGGAAGGCCATGAGCGCCAGATCCCACCCCCCGAGATTGGCGGAGAGGCGCCCGCCGTATTCCACATCCCTGAACCATCTGTCCGGTTCGTCGGGAGCCGTGATCGTGAAGAAGCCGTCGTCCCGCTGCCGCCGGAGTTCGCGCAGGGCGCGCGGTTCCCACGGGTTGCCGGAGCGGGGCAGGGCGTTGACCTCGGCCTTGGGAAGGAACACTCCCTCGAAACTGATCCCGTTCCCCGAAACCGTGCCGCTGAACAGCCATACCGGGAGCCGGTTGTCGGCACGCCCGGTCGTGACCGGGTCCCGCGTATCCAGCGGATTGATGAGATCCATGGGGTTGATGCCGTCGCCCGTCCCCCATCGGTGAGTCTTCCGCCCGAGAAAAATATCTATATTATCTGTATCATAGGTCAGATACAATTCCCGGAGATCGGCTTTCCACGGGGAATGGTCGCCCGGCCACGTGTGGGCGGCCCCTTCGTAGCTGCCTTCAAGGCTGCCGAAGAGCGACAAGACGTCGCGCCGCCAGAGCGCCTCGACCTGCACTTTCTGGCGCAGGGAAATCGGGGTTTCTGGATCGTTCAGGGAAAATTGGTTGCGCGATTCCGCGAACCCTCCGAGCAGGAACGTATCGGAAGCCTCAATCGCATGCAGATCGGAAAAGGCCTGTCCGTCCGAAAAGGGATCGCCCTCCACGGCGGCATGGGCGAAACCGAACCAGAAGAGGCAGACGGCGCAGGCCCGGAACAGGGTTTTCATGCCTACCTCTTGAGATCCTGCGGCAGAAAGATATCTTCGGCGATCGGCGTGTTGTAGGCCACTTCCCGTATTTCCATGATCGTTTCCGAGTCCGATCCCACGGTGCGCATGCGCTGGCGGGTGGCGGTCCAGATGCCCTGTATCTCCTTGTAGCCGCCGAAAACCAGCTCCTTGCACCGGTTCCCGCCCTGATCGTAGAAGTCGATTTTCGCGGGCAGCCAGATATCTTTTCTGATCCAGATAATCCGTTTGGAATAGTTCGTCTTTTCTGGGAAGACCGCTTTCGCCTCCAGTACGTGGCAGTCCACGCCGGAGAGGGCCTCGTCGGGCAGCAGGGTATAGGTGTCCTTGTCGACTTCCCGCCGCGAAATGTCCTCATTGGCGTAGTCGCTGCGCATGAAGGAGCCCTTTTTGCTGCCTCCGCTGATGCGGCGGACCAGCGACTCGGCGGGCATGTAGACCCACATGTCATCGTCTTTGTTGATATCCCTGTAACTCCACGTGAGATAGGCCGTATTCCGGATGTCCCCCGGTTCGAGAAAGCGGATGTGCTGCTTTTCCGAATCGGGGAACTTCTTTTTCTTCATGGCCATGAAGCGGACAAGCTGCTGATCGCCGCGTTTGATGATCATCGCCATAGACATGTCGGAGGTACGGCTGGTGTCCACCTGATCCGCCTTGAGCGCCACATCCCTGCCGGTGAGCGCCCAGCCCGAGGCGGGGAGGATGAGCTGGACGCCGAGCAGGGCGGCGAGGACGATGCCGGATTTCCGTGAAAACATGAACTGCATGGAATCTCCTCGTATCAGCATGAAGGAAAAAGGGTTTCGCAGACCACGGCGGCGACGTGGCCTGCAAGGGGAGTGCATTCCGCGAGGGCCGCCCCGTCCAGACGGAGCGTATCGCCGCATGGGTGGAGCGCGAAGCTGTCCAGAGGCCGCCCAAGGCCTTCGCCCGTGGCCTTGAGGAAGGCTTCGCGGCAGACCCAACAACGCAGGAAGGCGCGATCCCGATCGTCGGACGCGGCGATCCAACGGATCTCGGGGGCCGAGAACCAGCGGCAGGCGATGAGCATGGCCTCGGGCAGAGGGCGCACGGGTTCGACGTCCACGCCTACCGGGGCGTCTTGGCGCACGGCGAGCAGGGCCAGCGAATCCGAATGCGCCAGGTTGAAGTGCAGCGAACCGTGCGCAAGCCGGGGCTTGCCGTCCGGACCGGAGCGGAACCGGAGCGTTTCGGGCGGGGTATCCAGATAGCGGGACAGCACGGAGCGCATCCAGCCGTGGGCCTGCCGGTACCGTTCCGCCAGCTCCGGGGTGTGGAAGCGGGAAGCTGCCGCGCATTCCTCCTCGGAGAGCAGATCCCGGAAACCGGACTGTGTCGGGCCGGTTAAGGGGCGGCTCCAGACATGGACGCAATCGGAATCCGCAGGCGGGGCAGCGGCGTCCCCGGAAAGGAGCAGGAGCCGGAACCCGTTCGAAGGTTTGCCGTCCTCGCAAGGGGGCGTGGGTGGCGGGGCTGCCACGGTCTTTGTAGAAAGGGCGGAGGGAGAGAACACAGGGAAACCTCTTATTGAATTTGAATTTCAATATCTGATAATAAAGGACGGGGAACGCTGTCAAACTTCCCGAAAAATTTTTGTACATGCAGAAACAGGATCAAAAGCTGACAAAGGGGGATGGTTTTTCTCAGTGAAATTTACCTGTTACAGCAACAGAACCGCACGGCTGGAGAAGCGGGTGGCCTTATAATCGGGCGTTTTTTCTGCCGCAAATACAAAAAAAAGATACGCAGATGAAAGTAAGCGGGCGTGAGTTGTCTTAAGTTGTCCTCATCGGACGGCGTAAGCCCTGTTTATAATGAAAATGAAATTCAAATTCATTTTTACACCAGTTTTTGGAACGGTCATGAAGCACTCCCTGTTGTTCTGGTCCCGCAAATCCCACTGTTGGGCGGGCGTTTACCTGAGCGCCGTCACCCTGCTTTGGCTGGGCGAAATGGCACTCCTGCCCGCTGTCTACGAGCCGTGGTTCGAGGTTGCGTCCCCATCCCCCGCCGTATCCTCCGTGGGAACGCCTGCGGTGTCCGTACAGGATGTGCTGGATCGCTTCAGTCACGAACGGGTGGACGGCGAACCGTTGACGCCCGATACGGTGACTTTTTTACCGAAGGAGGGTTCGTGGGTTGTCCGCGACGCCGGGCGGTACGTGTCCGTGACCTACGACGTCCGTACTGGTGAGGCGCGTGAGCGGGCCTTTGATTCGGCCAAACTGGTCGAAGAAAAGAACGGGCTGGCGTGGCTCAGCCCTGAACTGGGGGCCGCGCTCAAGCTTTCCTTTCAGCCGTTGTTCATTCTGCTGTGCGTGACAGGAATTCACCTGCTTTTGGGACGGAACCGCCGCCCCGGAAAGGAAAAGGAACGTGCCGCCACGCTGGACGCCGTGCGGACGGGTGAAACCTGCCTGTATGAGCGGGCGGATGATCCATGCCTTGCCGGGCGCCTTGCCTCTCTCGGCTTTCTGCCGGGCGTCGCCGTACGGATGCTGCGTAACGCCAAGCGTGGGCCGTTGCTCGTGCTGGCGAGGCATACGCGGGTGGCCCTCGGGCGAGAGATCGCGTCGGGCATCGTTGTGGCGAGGAAGGGCTGAGCATGGGCGCTTTACGGAATCATCCGGCGGGGAAATCCTTGACTGTCGCGGTGGCGGGCCAGCCCAACACCGGCAAGTCTACACTGTTCAACCGGCTGACCGGGCTGAACCAGCGTGTAGGCAACTGGACGGGGAAGACCGTGGATCGCAAGGAAGGCGCGGCCCTTTGGAACGGCGTGGCCTTTACCTTCGTGGATCTGCCCGGCTGCTACGGGATGACCCCGCATTCGCCTGAAGAGGAAATTGCCCGCGACTACCTGCTTTCCGGCGGACCCGACGCCGTGCTCGCCGTGGTCAACGCGGCGAGCGTGGAACGGAGCTTGTATATCGTGTCCGAGCTGGTGGCGCTCGGCCTGCCTGTGGTCGTTGCGCTCAACATGACCGACGTTGCGGAGCAGGAGGGCAGGGCTGTGGATGCCGTTGCGTTGTCTTCGGCTCTTGGCCTGCCCGTGATCCCGCTGGTGGGCACGTCGGCGGACGGGACCGCCGTGGACGCGTTGCTCCGGGCGCTCGCGGAGGCATCTTGCCCCGCCAGTGTGCCCGCCGTGCCTGCCAAGGTGTCGTTGCTCGCGGAGATCATCGGGGCGGCCCTGCCGTACGCCCCGCTCTGGGCGGCGTGCAAGCTGTTCGAGGGCGACGAGGGGCTGCTGGCCCGGACGGAAACCCTTTCCGGGGAGAAGCGGGAGGCGATCCGTGTGCTGCTGGGCGACCCCTCGGTCGCACCGGAGCTGTACGCGTCCCGGCAGGCATGGATCGACGCCGCATGTGGCAAGGCCGTCCGTACATCCGGTACGGGCCGGGGGCTGACCGAGCGCTGGGACCGGGTTCTCCTTCATCCGCTATGGGGACGGTTGGCCGCGTTTCTGGTCATCCCGGCGGGTTGCGTGCTTGGCGCTGCGCTTGGCATGATGACCGGCGGCCTTGTGCTGTTCGCGGTGCTGGCGTGGGCTCCCGATCTCAAGGCGGCCTACCCCGGCCCGCTGGGGAGCCTCGCCGCCGATGCCCTGCTGCCCGCCTTTGGGTGGGTGGTCGCCCTGTTGAGCATGATCAGCGCGCTCTACGCCATTTTTTCTTTTCTGGAGGACACCGGCTATCTCGCGCGGGTGGCGTACCTCATGGATTCCTTCCTCAGCGGTCTGGGCATTGACGGGAAATCCGCCATCCCTCTGATGATGGGATTCCTGTGCAACACGGTGTCCATCGCCGGGAGCCGGGTCGTGGATTCGCCGCGCCGCCGCCTCATTACCTTATGTATGCTGCCGTTTATCCCGTGCAGCGGGCAGATGGGCGTGGCCTTCCTGTTCGCCTTTGCCCTGTTCCCTGCGGGTACGGCCCTGCTCGTGGTGCTCGGCGTGAGTTGCCTTAACCTGTTCATGGCCGGGGTTGTGGGCAGGATCATGCACGCAACGCTTCCCGGCCGCTACGCCAACGGCCTCATCATGGAGCTTCCGCTGTACCACCGCCCCAATTTCAGGACGATCTTCGGCAACGTGCGCACCCGTGCCGTGCTGTTCCTGCGCGGCGCTGCGGTCAACATCTTCGCGGCGCTGATCGTCGTCTGGGCGATCAGCACGTTCCCCGGCGGCACGGTGGAGACGAGCTGGCTGTACCGTTTCGGGCGGTGGCTGGAACCCCTCGGTTCGTTTCTGGGGTTTGACTGGCGGTTTACGGTCGCGCTGCTGAGTTCCTTCGTCGCCAAGGAAACGACGGCGGGGACGCTGGCGGTCCTGTTCTCCGTGGGAGCGACCGACCATGAGGCCGTCGTGCAGGCTCTGCGGGCTTCCATCACCCCGGCGGGAGCGCTGGCCTTCATCGTGGCTTCCAACCTGTACATTCCGTGCATCGCCTCCATCAGCGTCCTGCGCAGTGAACTGGGGAGCTGGGGCAGGACGCTGGCGTTGCTGGCAGCCATGTTCGCCTTGGCGATGGGCATGGCGTGCGCGGTCTATCATATAGCCGTATTTGTTTAACCATTTTACGAGAGGACAATGATGAACCAGATCCATCCCGAACCGCTTTCGGGCACGCTCGTCGACATTCTGGAGGAGACGGCGGCCCGGTATCCCGAACATGGCATTTTCCATGTCGCGTCGGGGGACACCTCGGAGGAGTTCCAGAGCTACCCCGAATTGCTGCGCAACGCCAAGGAGATGGCGCAGGTGCTGTACCGGCGCGGGCTCCGGCCCCGTACGCCGCTGATCCTTTCGGTGGACGCTTCGCGCACGTTCCTTGAAATCTTTTGGGGATGCCTGTTCAGCGGCGTCCTGCCAGCGCCGCTCGCCCACATGCGTACGCCCAAAGCGGATTCGATGGAGGCGCAGAAGATTTTTCACGTCTGGGAGGCAATCAAGGCTCCCATCGTGGCCGATTCGTCCAACGAGCGGGCCTTTGCCGTGCTGACGGACATGTTCAAAGGGACGGGGGCCACGCTCATAGCCAGCGAAGACCTCATCACGGAGGCCCGCATCGTCGATTTCCAGGAGGACGACCGCTACATCCCGCAGCATGACGATTCCGCCGTGCTCCAGTTCTCCTCCGGCAGTACGGGTATGCCCAAGGGCGCGCGCCTCACGCACCGCAACCTCATTGCGAACATCCGCGCCCTGCGGGCCATCGAAGGCGGCACATCCGAGGACAGGCTGGTGACGTGGCTGCCGTACTTCCATGATTTCGGGCTGTTCGGATGCCACCTCATGCCTATGCTCGCGGGCATGGATCAGATCAAGATGGACCCGTTCCAGTTTGCTCAGCGTCCGTTCCTGTGGATGGAAAAAATCCACGAGCACCGGGGCACCATCACCTCCGCCACCAATACCGGCATCGAGCATCTTTCCGCATACATAGGCTTGCGTGCCGACCGGCTGCCCGAAGTGGATCTCTCGTGCCTCAAAGTGTGGACGGTGGGCGCGGAAATGATTTCCGCCGAATCGTGCCGCATCCTGCAGGAGCAGCTCGCGCCGATGGGCCTCGCCCCGCACCTGCTCATGCCTGGCTACGGGCTTACCGAGACGACGCTGGTGGCGACGTGCCACCCGCGCAATACCCCGGTGAAGACGTTCACCCTCGACCGCAGGCTCATGGTGTCGGAGCAGGTTGTCCGCTACGTGCCCAAAGGCGAAGACGCGGCCGAGTTCACCAGCGTGGGCAAGCCCGTCCAGTATTGCGAAGTCCGCATTGCCGACAAGGACGGCAAGCCCCTGCCCGCAGACCGTGTGGGCGTGGTGGAAATCCGGGGGGACAGCGTCATCTCCGACTACTTCGACAATCCCGAAGCGACCGAGTCCTCGTTCAACGGGGAGTGGTTCTCCACCGGGGACATGGGCTTCATGGACGCCGAGGGCGACCTGTGCATCGTGGGCCGTTCCAAGGAAATCATCATCGTGCGCGGGCAGAACTATTATCCCGCCGACATCGAGCACATCGCCCTGTCCGGCATGGAAAAGGCGTTTCGGCTCGTGGTGGCGTGCGGCGTGTACGATCCCCGGGAAGGCCGCGAGATCATCCTGATGTTCTACATCCCGGCGAAAAAGGGGGCCGATGCGGAACTGGCGCAGCTCCTGCACCGCATGAACGAACAGGTTTCCACACTCGCCGGGTTCTCCGTCGACCGCTTCATCGCCGCGCGGCAGGGCGACATCCCGCGCACGTCCAGCGGAAAGGTCATGCGCAAGGCGCTGTGCGAGGGCTACCTCAACGGCGATTTCGACGGCAAGATCACCGTGCTTGAGCATGAGGGGCCCGTCCTCGATCCCGCTTCGATGGATCACGAGCAGATCGTGCTCGGCGTGTGGAGCGACGTGCTTGAACTGCCCGTTGACGCCATCGGCACGAAGAAGAACCTGTTCCGCCTCGGCGGGGATTCCATCCGGGCCATGCGTATGCAGGCGCGGCTTGAGGACATCTACCGGGCCAAGATGGAAAGCAATTTCTGCTACCTGTTCCCCACGGTGGAGCAGCAGGTGCAGTATTTCCGCACCCGCGACTTCAGCATCGAGCCGCCTCAGAACGAGATCGAGGCGCTTCTTCAGAAGATCGTGGCTTCCAGCCTCGGCATCAAAGCCGAAGCCGTGAGCGTCAGCGCGGAACTCATGCCCCTCATCGGGGACATCTCCAAGGCGTTCGCCCTGTTCGACGCTATCCGCGAGGTGTTTGCGGAAGCGGAGATCGGCGAGGACTTCCTGCGTCTGACCACCATCCGGCAGATGGCGGACTACCTGTGGCCCCGCGTCTTTTGCGAAACGCACGCGGACGGCGACGTGGCCTACTTTCCGCTGATGCATTTTCAGGAAACGTTGTATTTCCACCGTAAAGGCTTCGTGCAGAACGAGCCGAGCGGCCTGAGCTGCTACATCTACCTCAACGCCCGCATGGACGGCGACTTCCGGCCCGACGTGTTTGACAAGGCGCTGAACTATGTGGTCGGCCGCCATCCCATCATGCGCTCGGTCATCGACGAGGAACGCGAGAAGCCCCGTTTCAAGGTCTTCAAAACGGTGCCCGAAGTGCACGCCAGACATATCGACGTGTCGCATCTGCCGCCTTCGGAGGAACGGGCCTACATCCTGCAGCGCGGCCTCGAACTCAACGACTACCGTTTCGATCTGGGCGAATGGCCCCTGTTCTTCTGCGAGATCACGAAATTCGCCAATGATCGCTATGTGTTCGCCATGAACATCGACCACATGCTCGTGGACGGCTTCAGCTACATGCAGGTGTTCGACGAACTGTTCAACACCTACGACCGCATGGTGCTCGGCGAGCCGTGGGAATTGCCCGAAGCGGCCATGACCTTCGGCGACTATGTGCGTGTGGAAAACCTGCGCCAGCGCACGCAGGAATACAAGAACGCGCTGGAGTTCCAGCTCGGGCTGTTCAAGGATCTGCCCTCCAAGGCCCTCCTGCCCACCAAGCGCAACCCGGCCCTGTTGAAAGAAGTGTATTTCGACACCTTCTATCAGGAGATCCGGCCCGAAATCATCGAGGGCCTCAACGCCATTGCCGCCGAGGAGCAGATCAGCCTCAACGCCCTGCTGCTCGCGGCCTACTTCAAGCTGATGAACGTGTGGTGCCATCAGGACGACATGATCATCAACATGCCGGTGTTCAACCGCGAACAGTATTTCGCCGGGGCCCGCAAGACCGTGGGCAGCTTCATCGACATCTTCCCGGTACGCCTGCAGACCCACTTCGACGAGCCCATCGTCCAGATCGCCCGCAAGGCCGAGGCGTTCACCCGCAAGCTTCTTGAGGTGCCCGTCTCCTCCATCGAGCTCTCCCGCGAGCTGTTCGAGCGGCAGGGCCTGCGCGCCACGTCCATGAGCTCGATCATCTTCAGCAACTCCATCGGGATGTACGCGGGCGAAGTCAGCGGCATGAAGACCATCAAGCTGGAGACGCCCGAATTCCGTACCGGCGCGCCGGGCACGTTCATCGACCTCGTGATCTACGACTACCGCGTGCGCCGCAACGACAACGACGTCTTCTACTTCAACTGGAACTATATCCGCGATCTCTTCGACCGCGAATTCATCGAGACGCTGGCGAAGCAGTACCACATCCTGCTTGAACAGCTCATCCGTTATCGGAATGAGCCGGATCATCCGTTCTCCGGCGAGGACATCGTGCCGGAGCGGTACCGTTCGCTCATCGCGTCGCTCAACCGTACCGAAGCGGCTATTCCCGAGTCCACGCTGCACGGCCTGATCGAGGAGCAGATCCGACGTACCCCGGACAGCGAGGCCCTGACCTACGAAGGGCGGAGCCTCTCCTACGCGGCCTTCGGGAAGCGGGCCGATCAGGTGGCCGGGCTGCTGCGGCACCTCGGCGTCTCTTCCAACGAGTTCGTCGCGCTGTTCCTGAACCGCAGCTTCGACACGCTGGCGGGGCAGCTCGGCATCATGAAGGCCGGGGCCGCCTACCTGCCCATTGGGGTTGACTATCCCACGGATCGCGTCGCCTACATGCTGGAGGACTCCGGGGCGCGGGTACTGCTCACCCAGTCCGCACACCTCAAGGAACTGGAAGGCGCGCTCGGCAGGGTGGAGCACATCCTCGTCATGGACGAGGGCGCAAGCGCCGCCGCCATCCCGGAATCGCTCCGGGAACGGGTCGTCATGCCGTCAGGCATCTATGTTGACCGCCCGGACGTGGCCCTGCCCGCCGGATCGCCGGACGACCTCGCGTACATGATCTATACCTCCGGTTCCACGGGCAAGCCCAAGGGGGCCATGATCACCCACCGGAACATCGTCAACTTCCTGACGTGGGTGAAGGAGGAACTGGGCATCACGGCGGCGGAACGGCTGGCCTTCGTGACCTCCTACGCCTTCGACATGACCATGACCAGCAACTGGACGCCGTTCCTCGTCGGGGCCTCGCTGCATGTGCTGTCCGAGGAGAAGACCAAGGACGTCAATAACCTGCTGCGCTTCATCAGCGAGAAGGGCATCACGTTCCTGAACATCACGCCTTCGCATTTCTCGCTGCTCTCCAGCGCGCGGGAATTCCTTGCCGATGCGGACATCCCCCTGCCCGAGACCATGCGGGTCATGCTCGGCGGCGAGGTGATCAGCACCAAAGACCTCAACCAGTGGCTGAAGTTTTACCCCGGCCACCGGTTCATCAACGAATACGGCCCCACCGAGGCGACCGTGGCCTCGACGTACTTCAGGATCCCGGTCAACGCGGACAATCAGGTGGATCTGCCCGTGGTGCCCATCGGCAAGCCCGTCTACAACACCCAGATCTACATCCTGAACCGTTTCCGCGAGCATTGCATGCCCGGCGTGCCCGGCGAACTGTACATCGGCGGCATGGGCGTGAGCAGGGGCTACCACAACAAGCCGGAGAAGAACGCCGAAGCCTTCGTGCCCAACCCCTTCAACCCGGCTGATCCGTCCGACAGGCTCTACCGCACCGGAGACGTGGTGCGGATGCTCGACACCGGCGACCTCGAATTCCTCGGCCGCGAGGATCACCAGATCAACCTGCGCGGCTACCGCATCGAGGCGGGCGAGATCGAAAGCGCGCTGCGCGAGCACGAGTCCGTGACCGAGGCTGTGGTCGTGCCCCGCAAGGACACGGCGGGAAGCCTCACGCTGGTGGCCTTCCATACCGGTTCCGAGGTTCCCGCGGCGGCCCTGCGTGACCATCTCGCCAAACGGCTGCCCGAATACATGATCCCGGCCCACTTCGAGCTCCTCGGCGAAATGCCGTGCACGCCGAGCGGCAAGCTGGACAAGAACCGGCTCCCCGACGTGGTGATCGAGGCCGGGAAACGAGACGCCGCCGTGATCCGCCCGGTGACGGAACTGGAAAAGCGCATCACCGCCATCTGGGAGGATGTGCTCGGCGTCACGGATCTCGGCATGACCAGCAATTTCTGGGACGTGGGCGGCGACTCGCTCAAGGCCATGCGCCTCATCATGCGCATGAAGAAGGAAGGCTTCATCGACTTCGGCCTCAAGGAAGCCTTCGAATACCAGACGGTCGCCTCCATCGTGAGCCGCATCCTCCGCAAGGGCGAAGGCAAGGCGGAAGAGGCGGGCATCGTGGCGCTGACGGATGTGGAACGCCCTGAAGCAAGGCTCTTTTGCCTGCCCTACGCGTGCGGCAACCCCACCATGTATCGGCAGTTCGGCAGGTTGTTGCCCGCATCCTACGCCGTGCTCGCCGCGAACCTGCCCGGACACGGCAAGGCCGGGGAGCCCATGCGCTCCATTCCCGAAATGGCGGCCCTGTGCGTGGAGCAGCTTGCGGCCTTCAACGACGGCACGCCGCTGTTCCTGCTCGGCTACTCGTTCGGCGGGTTCCTCGCCTACGAGATCGCGCGGCGGCTTGAGGAAAAGGGGCGCCCCGTCGCCGGGGTCGTGCTGGTGGCGAGCCCGCCTCCGGGCGTGATCGGCGGCCTGCGGGCAATCATCGACAGCTCGGAGGACGAGATCGTGCGCGTCTCGAAGGAGGTCTATCATTACGATTTCGCGGAGATGACCGAAGCCGAGCGCCGGGACTATCTGAACACGCTCCGGGTGGACACGCAGGCGATGCTTGATTTCGCTTTCGGGGCCGCCGTGGAAGCCCCCATGCTGAACCTCGTCGGCACGCTTGAAGAGGAAGAAGAGCTGAAGGCGATGGCCGAGGCGTGGAACGCGGTGTTCGCCAACCCGTCCCATGACCGGACGGAAGGCGCGCACATGCTGATCAAGACGCATCCGGAGGAACTGGCCGGGAAGGTCAGGCATTTCATGAACGAGCTGTTGAAAAGGGAAGGGAAGGCATGAAGAGAAACGGCATAGCGGGTATCCTTGCGGCGGTTTTGCTGTCGGCGTGGTCGCTGCCCGCTGGGGCGGAGGAAACCTATAAACTCGATCCCGTGCTGGTCACGGCCGAAAAGCGCACGGAGAACGTGCAGGACGTGCCGGTCAGCGTGACCGCCATTTCCGAACAGCAGATCAAGGACTCGGGCATCCGCTCGATTCAGGATGTCGCCCGGCAGGTTCCGAACCTGTTCATCGCCAATTGGGGGTTCCGGGGCAACTCGTACGCCTTCATACGCGGCATCGGGGCCGTCAACAACGACCCGGCCATCGGCTTTTATGTGGACGACGTGAACTATATGGACTCCCGCGTGTTCGACACCAACCTGTTCGACATTGAGCGGATCGAAGTGCTGCGCGGGCCGCAGGGGACGTTGTACGGAAGGAACAGCCTTGGCGGCGTCGTCAACATCGTCACGAAAAAACCTGACAATGAATTTCATTATGGTCTTGAGCAGACGGTCGGCAATGAAAACCTCTACGAGACGACGCTCTACATGCGCGCGCCGCTCATCAAGGACAAGCTCTTCTTCGGCGTATCCGGCACGTCGGAGCAGATGGACGGCTACAACACAAACGACTTTCTGGACAAGAAGGTGGATCGCCGCCGGGGCCTCAACGGCAGGATGCAGCTGCGCTGGATGCCCACGGACAAGCTGGACGTCACGGCCAACGTGGACGGGGAAAAGGTCAACGACGGCGTATTCCCGCTGACGGACATGGATCAGGCCGACAAGAACCCGCACCACGTCTCCTATAACTACGAGGGCAGGGACAAGCGCGACACGCTCGGCTCCTCGCTGCGCGTGGCCTACGACGCGCCGTGGTTCAAGGTGACCTCCATCACCGCCTACCGGGGATACAACGACGTGACCCGGAACGATCAGGACTTCACGCCCTATGACCTCATCACCGCCAGGGAGGATATCAAGGATCGCCAGTTCACGCAGGAATTCCGGTTCGCATCGCCCGAAGGCTCCGGGCCGCTTAAGTGGCTCGGCGGGCTGTACCTCTACAAGAAACATCAGGATCACACGCTGGATTTGAACTACGGGCAGGGTGCCGCCGACATGGGCATGGTTCCGATGGCGATGACCAACGCGGCGGATTCGGACATCAAGACCTATGGTTACGCCGTGTTCGGGCAAGCCACCTATACGCTGTTCGACAAGCTCGATCTGACCGCCGGGCTCCGCTACGAGTATGAGAAGAACAAGCTGGACTACGCCTCGGACTATCTCGCGGGCGGGATGGTCGTCCCCGGCATGAGCTCGGACATCAGAGGCCGGAAGCACGACGACGTGTTTCTGCCCAAGGCGCAGATCGCCTATCGCTGGACGCCGGACTTCATGACCTACGCCGGGGTGTCGCGCGGCTACCGCAGCGGCGGTTTCAACACGAGTTTCCTCGATGTGTCGGATCTGGCCTTTGATCCCGAATACAGCTGGAACTACGAGGTCGGCTTCAAGTCCTCGTGGTTCAACAACCGCGTCAACTTCAACACCTCGCTGTTCTACATCGACCTGAGCGACCAGCAGGTGACGCAGGTGCTGCCCACCGCGAACACGGTCATCCGCAACGCGGGCAAATCCAGAAGCATGGGCTTTGAAGTGGAAGCCTCCGCGCTGATCACGGAGGGCCTGCTTTTCGAGGGCAGCTTCGGGTATACGGACGCCAAGTACCGCCGCTATTCGGACAAGGTTTCCGGCATGGACTACGCGGGCAACCGCACGCCTCTGGCCCCCGAATACACCTACAACCTCGCGTTGCAGTACAGTCTGCCGCTGCTGGAGTCCTTCGACTTCTTCCACAAGGAGGACTCGCTCACATGGATCACCCGCGCCGAACTGCAGGGCGTCGGCAAGTTCTACTGGAATGACGCCAACACCCTCAAGCAGGATCCGTATGAGCTGGTGAACCTGCGCACGGGGCTGGAAACGGACAATTATTCCATCACGTTCTGGGCAAAGAACGTGTTCGACAAAAAGTACAATTGCGTGGCCTTCGCCTTCTCCGGCTCGTCGGCGCTCGCGCAGGTGGGGGCCCCGCGCTCCTTCGGCGTGACCTTCCGGGCCGATTTCTAAGCCGTACCCACCGTTCCCGGCCTGTCCGGGAGCGGCTCTGCCGCCCGGGGCCGATCCGCTGATCGGCCCCGGTTCCTCTCCACAGACGCAATCCGGCGGGAAGCCCCGCCGACTATCCGCAGGTGAGTATGTCCTCCTTTTTCTTTGGCCGCCTGACCGACTGGGTCCTCCGCAGACGGGGCGCGGTTGCCGTCCTGATCGTGCTGCTGACGGCGTTTTTCCTGTGGAAGATGCAGGATCTGCAATTCGACAATTCCAACGAGATATGGTTTTCCGAGGGCGATCCCTCGCTGGAGCGCATCAACACGTTTCACAAGCTCTTCGGGAACGACGATTTCGTCTATTTGGTGTTTGACGCGGACACGCTGTTCTCTCCCGAATCGCTGCGCCTGCTTTCCGATCTCGTGTCCGATATCCGTAAAAAGGTCCCGTACCTGCGCGACGTGACCTGGCTTGGGAACGCCGAGCGCATCGAAGCCGACGCCGAGGGGATCGTCGTTTCGGATTTCATCGATCCGGAAACGTACGACGCCGCGTCCATGCCGGAACTCCGGCGGCGGGCGCTGGCCGAGAAGAACTATCGGGACAACCTCATTTCCTCGGACGGGAAGACCGTGGGGATGCTCCTTGAAATGCGGACGTATCCCAGGGACAGCGTGGAGCCGCGCTCGGAAGTGACCCATGCGCTGCGCGGGGTGCTGGCGCAGCCGGAGTATGCCGGATTTTCGATCCACGCCGTGGGCCAGCCCATCCTGCACAACGACTACAACGAGCTGTCCTTCAAGGAATCCGCTACCTTTTTCGGGCTGTGCCTGCTCGTCCAGATGGTTCTGCTGTTCTGGCTCGGCAAGGGCGTGCGCGGCGTGATCGGCCCCATTTCCGTGGTGGTGCTGAGCGTGATCTGGACGCTCGGCATGATTCAGGTGCTCGGCTTTACCCTGAACTTGTTCATCATCCTGATCCCGACCCTGCTGATCTGCGTGTGCATCGGCGATTCCATGCACATCATCGCCACCTATAACCAGCACCGCCGGGAAGGGCTCGGTGCCGTCGCGGCCCTGCGGCAGGCCATGTCCGAGACGGGTATGCCGTGTCTGCTCACCAGCCTGACCACGGCGGCGGGATTCCTCGGTTTCTGCGCGGCGGATATCCAGCCGTTCCGGGAAATGGGCGTCTACGCGTCCGTGGGCGCGCTCATGGCCTATATCCTCAGTATCCTCGTCGTGCTGCTCCTTTACAGTACGGAGAGGGATAAGGCGCCGTCCGCGCCCACTCCGGGGATGCCCGGTGCGCCCGCCCGTACTGCTTCCCCGTCAACGCCGATCCGGATCGGAACGCCGGACATCTTCGACCGTTTCCTCGGCAGGGTCTACCTGATCAATGTCCGGTATCCCAAAGTATTGCTGGCGCTGTTTGTGGTGCTGCTCGGGGTGTCCGTCTACGGATACACCTTGGTTGAGGTGGAGACGGGCACGGCCCGGATGCTCTCGAAGTCCCTCCCGCTGCGGCAGGCCTACGACTTTGTGGATGAACGCATGGGCGGTTCCATGTCCGTCGAGATCATGCTCGACACCGGGCGGGAGAACGGGGTGAAGTCGCAGGCGTTCCTGCGCGGGCTTGAGCGCCTCCAGCAGCACCTCGATGTATCGCCGCTGGTCACCAAAACGGTCAGCGTCCTCGATATCATCAAGAAAATCAACGAGTCCATGCATGGAGGGGACAAGGCGGCCTATGCGCTTCCCGACGGGGACGATGCCGCCATCGCCCAATATCTGCTGCTGTACGAAATGTCCGACGGGCGCGAGCTGGACAAGCTGGTGAGCTTCGACAGCCGCGTGGCCCGCCTGACCGCCAAGACCCGCACCCTCGGCACCGGGGACGTGCGCCGCCTGTCCGAGGACGTCGCCGCCTTCTCGCGGGGCTTGTTCGGGGACACGGTCAAGGTGCGCATGGCGGGGAACCTCGACTGGACGAAGTCCATGAACGACCTCCTCGCGGATGGCCAGCGCCAGAGCTTTCTGGCGGCCCTGCTGGTCGTGAGCGTGATCATGTGCTTCGCGCTCGGTTCCCTCCGGCTCGGCCTCCTCAGTATGCTGCCCAACATCTTCCCGGTATTCGTCACCCTCGGCCTGATGGGGGTGTCCGGGATTTACATGGACATGCCGCTCATGAGCTTCAGCGCGATCATCATCGGGGTGGTGGTCGACGACACGATACACTTCCTGTTTCATTACCGCGAATCCTTCGCCCGCACCGGCTCCTATGAGAAGGCGCTTGAAGAGACGCTGCTGTCCACCGGGCGGCCCATGCTGTTCACGACCATCACCATGCTGTGCGGGTTCTCCGTGCTCCTGTTCTCGGACATGGTGGGCGTGGTGAAGTTCGGGGGCCTCGGCTGCTTCGCCTTTGGCTGGGCGCTGCTCGCGGATTATTTCCTCGTACCCGCCATACTGCTGACATTCCGTCCGCTTAAGGCCCCTTCCAACCCTCCTTTTTCCGGGGAGACGGCGCGGAGGGGCGTATGAACGGCCGTATGATCGGGGTGATTGGCGGTACTGGCCGGGTGGGGCGCGAATGCCTCCGCTATCTGCATGAAAACACGGCGTTCGGGTTGCTCATCGGCGGGAGAAAGCCGCCGAGGGAAGCGCTTCCCGGTTCCTTCCTGTCCGTGGATGTCTTTGACGAAGCTTCGCTCGCCCGTTTTTGCGGACAATGCTCCCTTGTCATCAACTGCGCGGGGCCCGCTTCCGCCGTCCGGGAACGGGTGGCCGCCGCTGCGCTGGCCGGCGGCTGCCATTACGTTGATCCGGGCGGGTATACGCCGCTGTTTCCGATACTCTCTTCCCGGAGGCCGGAAATCCGCGCCAAGCGGCTGACGTTCCTGCTCACGCTCGGCATCCTGCCGGGCCTGTCCGAACTCTTCCCCGTGTATGTGGCCCGGACGTGCTTCGATCAGGTGGAAGGCTTTGAATACGCGTGCGTGGGGCGGGATCGCTGGACGTTCCCGTCCGCGTGGGACATCGCGTGGGGCGTCGGCAACATCGGCAACGGCGAAGCGCCCGTCTACTACGAACAGGGCGTGCGCAGGCAGGCCGGGCTGCTCGCTTCGGGCAGGCGCATGGATCTTCCCGCGCCCGTGGGGAGGCATACGGTCTTCCGGCTGATGCGCGATGACTTGCAGCTGTTTGTCGAGGAGTCGGGCATCAGCGAGGCGCACGTGTACGGCAACAACTGGGGGTGCTGGGTAACTCTTGCCACGGTGCTGGTACGGCTGGCCGGATGGTACGGCACGGAACGGCGGCTGGCGCAGTCGGCCCGGCTGATCATGCGGGCGGCGGAACTGGACATGCGCGGCAGGAAGCCGGGGTTCATGCTGCACTTGCGTATGCGCGGGACGCTGCGGGGCCAGCCCCGGAGCGTGGTCAGGACGTTGTTCCTTGAGGATACCTATCGGGCCACCGGATTGTGCGCCGCCATCGGCGCGCACCTTGCGGCGGAGGGTATGGAGCCGGATGTGTTCCGGGCGGCGCAGATGCCGGATCCGCAAGCCTTCATGCGGCATTTTCTGGCGCAGGGATATGTGATTACCGGGGGCGCTCTTCCCGGAGAATGGGGGCGCCTATGAAACTGTATGCCCGCCTCGTGGTCGCGCTCGGGTTCCCCATCGCGGCGGCGTGCACCCTGTCGCTGCCGTTGATCCTGCTCGGTGCCGTCGCCCCGGACCCGCGCCCGTGGAACTGGCCCACCGTGTACATCGTCGATTTCCTGTACGGGCTGGCGCTGTTCTCGCAGCTTGTGGGCTTCCTGTGCCGCACCTCGCGCAATCGGCTCTGGACGGCGGCTGTGGGCGGCTATACGGCCCTCGCCTTCGGTCAGGCCGCACTGGAGGCGCTGCTCGACCTGCTCGGCGTGCAGCCAGCCCCCATCACCGCAAAATGGTTCATTTTCCTCTTCATGTCCGCCGGGCTGATCCTCGGGGCGCTGATGCTGCTGCTCGCGTTCCGGCATGGGCGGTACTGGACGGCGTTTTCCCTTTCTCAGGAGCGTTGAACATGACGAATCTTGCCTCTGCCCCGGCTTACGGACGGCCCGGCGTGTTGCTCACCGGCGCGACCGGTTTTCTCGGCGGCTATCTCCTCAAGGAACTTGTCGAGCGTACCGAAATGCCGATCTATTGCCTGACCCGTTCGGACGGCACGCTCGGCGCGCGGGCCCGGCTCATGGACAACCTGCATTTCCTGTTTGGTGCGGACGCCGTGGAAGCGTGGCCGCTTGAGCGCATCGCCATCGTGGAAGGGGATCTGGCGAAAGAGCGGTTCGGGCTTTCCGAAGCGGGATATGCGGAGCTCGCGGAGCGCACGGGCGCGGTCTTCCACGCCGCCGCCATGCTCTGGCATTTCGGCAAGCTGGAACAGTTCCTGAAAGTGAACGTGCAGGGCACGGAAAACCTGCTCGCCTTCTGCTCGGCAGGAATGCCCAAGACGCTGAACCACATTTCGACGCTGGCGGTGAGCGGGCGGCGCTGCGACAACCCAAAGAACCTGTTCACGGAAGCGGACTTCCACGAAAGCATGGAATGCCCCAACGTGTACGTCGAAACCAAATACGAGGCGGAAAAGCGCCTGCGTCCCGCCATGCTCGCCGGGCACGCTGTGCGGATTTTCCGTCCGGGCTTTATTATGGGCGATTCGAAGACGGGCCGCTTCAAGAAGCACATCACGTCCGACGCCCAGTATCTGCACCTTCAGGGGCACATATTCATGCGCACGGCCCCGCCGCTGTATGACGACGACTACATGGATCTGACTCCGGTGGATTACGCCGCGGCGGCCATCGTCCATATCGCGTTCCAGCCGGACACGCCTCCGGGCACGTATCATGTGTGCAACCCGCAGCCCATCCTCAAGTCCCAGATATGGGACATCATCCGTGACTACGGGTTCCCCGTGCGCACCGTGCCAGCGGAGCGTTACCTTGAGGAAGTGCTTGATTCGGACGACGAACTTTTCTTGCGCGGCCTGCAAAGCGTGATCGTCTATCTGGGCGACTACGAGAAGTCCCCCGCCATCTTTGATGCCAGCGAAACGCTGCGGCGGCTCAAGGGATCGGGCATAAGCTGCCCGCCGCCCGATCCGGCCCTGCTGCGCCGCTATCTGGACTATTGCGTCGACATCGGCTTCCTGCCGCATCCCTCAACGCTTGGCGGGCTTGAATGGTCATGAGCGCTTCGTCTTTTTCCGGTTTTCCCGCGGATGCCCGCATTCTTGGCTTGGACATTGGTTCAATAAGTGTCGATGTGGTCCTTCTCGACGGGTTGGGGACGCCCCTGTACAGCCGGTATGTCCGTCATCACGGACAGCCGGATAAGGTGTTGTGCGCCGAGCTTGAGGCGCTGGAGCGGACGCACGCAGGCATCGCCGCGGCGGTCACGGGCACGGGCGCGGATCGTGTGGGCCGTCTGCTCGGCGCGTGCGCTGTAAACGAGGTCATCGCGCAGGTGGCGGCGGCTTCGTTCCGCTGCCCGCAGGCGCGTTCCGTCATCGACATCGGCGGGCAGGACAGCAAGTATATCCAGCTTGAGCCCGCCGGGGAGGGGGACGGCCTGCGGCTCAAGGACTTTTCGGTCAGCTCCATGTGCGCGTCCGGCACGGGCAGCTTCCTCGATCAGCAGGCTACCCGCCTCGGCCTCGACATCGAAACCGAATTCGGGGAGGCCGCGCTCCGGTCGCGGGCTCCCGCCCGTATTGCCGGGCGCTGCTCGGTCTTTGCCAAGTCGGACATGATCCACCTCCAGCAGAAGGGCACCCCTGTAGAGGACATCGTAGCCGGGCTGTGCCACGCGCTGGCCCGCAGCTTCAAGGCCAACGTGGTGGGTGTGAAGGCGTTGGAACTGCCCGTGGCGCTGGTCGGCGGGGTTGCCGCCAACGCGGGCGTAGTCAAGGCCCTGCGTTCCGTCCTGCACCTTGAGGAGGATGGGTTGTTCGTGCCCGAGGATTTCGCGCTTTCCGGCGCGTTCGGCGCGGCGTTGTTCCTGCTTGGAGGGCAGGGGGAAGCCGTACCCTACAAGGGGCTGGCCGCGTTCCGGGAAGGGCTCCGGCAGCGGGTGCCCATGAAAACGCTGGTTCCGTTGCAGCCCGTCAGCGTGTCTCCTCCGGGATGCCGGGGAGCGTCGGATGAAGGGCCGAAGGTTTCCGCGGGATTCATGCCGCCGCTCCGTCCGTCCGCCTCCTCCCTGCCGGACGGAGCGGGAACGCGCGGTCTGCCGGGGCGTCCCGAGGCGCGCATCCCGGAGGGCGGCTCTCCGTCCTCCGCACCCCGCGAGCCGGCGGCTTCCCCGCTCGCGGCGGACGACGGCGACTCGATCCGGAGCAGCCTGTGCCTGCCGCTGGAGCGCCGTACCCGGGTGTTCCTCGGCATCGACATCGGTTCCATCTCCACCAATATCGTGCTCATGGATGAAAACCGTGAGGTCGTGGCGAAGTACTACCTCATGACCGCCAGCCGTCCCATCGAGGCGGTGCGGACGGGGTTCCGGGATATCCTTGAACGGTACGGGGAGCTTGCGGACGTGCAGGCCGTGGGCGTGACCGGTTCGGGGCGCCACCTCATCGGGGATCTGGCCGGGGCGGACGTGGTGGTCAACGAGATCACGGCCCATGCCACGGCTTCGGCGTTCATCTGCCCGGAGGTGGACACCATTTTCGAGATCGGAGGGCAGGATTCCAAGTACGTGCGGCTGGAGAACGGCCTCGTCAAGGATTTCACCATGAACAAGGCCTGCGCCGCCGGGACGGGCAGCTTCCTTGAAGAACAGGCGGAAAAGCTCGGCATCAGCATCAAGCGGGATTTCGCGCGTCTGGCCCTTGCCGCTGAGCACCCCGTGGACTGCGGCGAGCAGTGTACCGTGTTCATCGACTCCGAGGTGGTGCGCCACCAGCAGCGGGGCACGCCGGTCAGCGACATCGCCGGGGGCCTCGCCTACAGCATCGCCACCAACTATCTGCACAGGGTCGTGGAAAAGCGGCCCGTGGGCGATCATATCCTGTTTCAGGGCGGGGTGGCCTTCAATACGGCGGTGCTTGCGGCCTTTGAGCGGCTCACCGGGAAGGCGATCACAGTACCCCCGCACAATGAGGTGATGGGGGCCATCGGGTGCTGCCTCATCGCGCGGCGCAAGATGCTGGAAACGCCGGGGTTCGCCACCGGGTTCACAGGGTTTGGGGTGCTCGAAAAAGGGTACCGTCAGGAATCCTTCCAGTGCAATTTGTGCGCGAACCAGTGCGATATCAGCAAGATATTGGTCGAAGGGCATCGTCCCCTGTTTTACGGCGGGCGTTGCGAACGCTACGAGGTGCGGCGCTCTTCGGGGGGCGGGGGGCTGCGGGATCTGTTCGCGGAGCGCGAACGCCTGCTCATGTCGGCCTACCAGCCGAAGGACAAGGCGGGCTCGAGGGGCGTCATCGGCTATCCCCGTATGCTGACCTTTCATGAATATTTCCCGTTCTTTCAGGCCTTTTTCTCGGAATTGGGCTTTTCGCTCCTGCTTTCGCCGCCCACCAACGCGGAGATCGTCCGGCGGGGCGTTTCCGGGGTGGCCAGCGCCGCCTGCTTCCCTACCAAGGTGGCGCACGGACATGCGGCGTGGATGAAGGAGGCCGTGCTGGAAGGCAAGGCCGGGGCCATGCTTATCCCGTCCCTGCGGGAAACGTTCCCCACCGCCGAGGCGCATCCCTATGCCAACCATTGCAGCTACATCCAGTTCATCCCCGATCTGGTGAACGAGGCGTTCAAACTGGAGGCGTCCGGCATCCGGCTGATCCGTCCGGCGCTGCATTTCCGCATGGGGCGGGAGCAGGTGCTGCGCGAACTGGAACGTACGGCGGCGTCCCTCGGCGTCTCTTCAAGGGCGGAGGTGCGGCGCGCCTGCGGTGAGGCCTATGCCTCGCAGGCCCGGTTCCGCGAGGCCCGCAACGCCCTCGGCAGGGAGGCGCTCGACGCTCTGGGGCCGGACGGCAAGGCCGTGGTGCTGGTGGGCAAGGCCCACAACATCCACGATCCCGGCACCAACTTGAACCTTGCCCGCATCCTGCGGGGCATGGGCATCCAGACCATCCCCAGCGATCTGCTGGATCTGTTCCATTCGCCGGATGTGGGCGAGGCGTGGCGCAATATGACGCTTGCGATGGGGCAGCGCACGCTTGCCGCCGCCGACATCATCCGGCGGGACGCGCGGCTCAACGCCATCTATCTGGCGAACTTCGGCTGCGTCAACGATTCCATGTACCCGCGTTTCTTTGGCAGGGAAATGGGCGAAAAGCCGTTCCTGCTGCTTGAGATCGACGAGCATTCCGCCGAGGCGGGCGTGGTCACGCGCTGCGAGGCGTTCCTTGACGCGGTGGCGAACTTCGACGCCGCGCGGGAGATCGCGCCCCGGCGCACGCGCAAGATCGAATTCGATCCCGGCGGCGATCGCGTGCTGTATCTGCCCCATGCCGCCAACGGCATGGCGGTGTGGGCCGCCGCGCTCAGGGCGCACGGCATCAACGCCAAACTCCTCCCGCCGCCCGACGAGCGGAGCCTCGAATGGGGCCGCCGCTGCCTCGATGGGAAGGAATGTTTGCCCTGCACCCTCATGACCGGGGATATGGTGCGTCTGATCAAGGAGGACGGCGTGGACCCGGCGAAGGCCGCGTTCTTCATGCCCGGCTCGTGCGGGAGCTGCCGCTACGACCTTTTCAATACGCTCCAGCAGATCGTCTTTGAGGATATGGGGCTCGGCGGGGCGGCGCTTGTGGACGAGTATCAGGGTGCAAACCGCAAGCTCCACGCGATCATGTCCGGGGCCTCCTGCGGCATGTTGGCGTGGCGCGGCTTTATTGCGGCGGACATCTTGGAAAAGCTGCGCCTGCACATCCGGCCCTACGAGACCGGGGCGGGGGACACGGACAGGGCCTACTACGCCTGCCTCGACCGGCTCGTGGAGGTCGTGGAGGCAAAGGGCGACGTGGAGCGGGCCGTGATCGGCATGGTGGAAGCCATGCGCGCCGTGCCCGTGGATCGGAGCAGGCCGCGTCCCCTCATCGGGCTTGTGGGCGAAGCGTACCTCCGCAACGTGGATTACGCCAGCAACAACATCATCCAGAGTGTGGAGCAGATGGGCGGGGAGATACGTATGCCCGCGATCATGGAGGTGCTGTGGTACTCGCTCTACAAGCAGCGGTACTTTCAGGAACTGGGGCGGCACCGCGTCAAGGCGTTCATCCACCGCGTCCAGCACGGCATCCTCAACCGCATTGAGCGCAAGATGCGCCGCCATGCGGCCTCCGTGCTTCCCGATCCGTATGAAAAGCCCATCTGGGAGGTCATCGGGCAGAGCGGCCTGAGCCTCGATGCGGGCCTCGGTTTCGGGGCGTCCGTGGAAATGGCCCGCAGCGGCATCAGCGGGATCATCCACGCCATTCCCTTCAACTGCGTGCCGGGCACGGTGATCCAGGGCCTTGAGGGGCGTTTCCGCTCGCTGTTCCCCGGCGTCCCGTTCATGACCGTAGGATTCAGCGGGCAGGCCGATCTCGGCGTCCGCATCCGTCTCGAAGCGCTGGTGCACCAGTGCCGGAGCCTCGCCCCGGGGCACGCCGCCAGAATGTAACCCTTACCCGTTCACGGCGCGGTTGGCCGCCCTCCGGCGGGGTTGTCCCCCGGAATCAGGCTACGGCCGCCGCGCCGCCGAACAAGGAACGACATGTTTCGCTATACGAACCACGTTTGCAAGAAATGCTTCCTCCAGAACGATCCCTTCCACAAGGTCACGCTCAATGAGGACGGCGTGTGCTCCCTGTGCGCCAAACCGGCCCCGGAAGAGGCCCGGCGCGATTGGGATGCGCTGGAAAAACGCTTTGCCGCCCATCTGGACCGCGTGCGCGGCACCCGGCCCTACGAGGGCCTGATCATGATGAGCGGCGGCAAGGACAGCGCGTATCTGGCGGATCTCCTGAAGGAGACCTACGGGATGCGGCTTCTCGGCTTCATCATCGACATCAACTATGAGTATCCGGAGACGTTCGAGAACGCGAAGACCATCGCCCGGAAGCTGGATCTGCCCTATGTCGTCTTCCGGCAGGAACCGGAGGCCATGCGCCGCTACTACCGCTTCCTGTTCACCGAGAAGGCGCTGCTCCAGCCGGACGGCGGGCAGGTGTGCACGTTCTGCGGGCGCTTCCTCATCCATTCGGCGTGCGCGTTCGCCCGGCGCATGGGCATCCCGCTGGTGTTTTCGGGGCACAACCCGGATCAGATTTTCCTCATGGGCGAAAGCATCCACAACACCCCGGAGCAGGATGTGCTTATCGAGTTTCTCATGGAAACGCTGTCCGAGGAGACGGGCAAGGCGTTGGCCCGCTGGCGGGAGAGCTACGGGGAGCCGGAGCTGCCGCTGTTCCCGGATTCCATCCACGTGGAGGGGACGGAACTGCTGTTCCCGTTCCAGTATTTCCCTTACCGCCCCGAAGCCATGATGCGCCACGTGCGCGAACGCCTCCAGTGGCTGCCGATCAAGCGGTTCTCCAAGACGTACATCGCCTCAGGGTGCCGCCTCGTAAAGCTGTGGGCGTACATGGCCTATCTCAACAATACCAACAGCTACGTCGATTTTGAATTCTGCAACCAGATCCGCAACGGCACGCTTTCCGCGGACACGGTGCGGCAATTCTACGAGCAGGCCGAGATCGATTACGAGGAGCTTGCGGAGCTCATTGCCGAGCTGGACATGGCCGGGCCCATGAAGGCGCTTTTGACCCCTTATGGAGAGAAGGCGGAAGCGCTGCTCCGGCTGCTTCCTTGACGCATTCCTTCTTCCGTAAACCGTTTATGATTCTGAAAGGATGTCCGATGAGCCAGATATTCCTGTCACCTTTTGCCATGCCTGAGCTTGACCGCGTGGTCGAGCAGTTGTGCGCCCCCTCGTCGCTGGAGGGGGTCTTCCACCGCCCGCTCCACGATGCGCCCATGCCTTCGCTGGACGTGCTGGAAGAAATCCTGTCACGCCTGAAGATAGCTTTGTTCCCCGGTTACTTCGGCATGTCCAACGTGCGTATGGAGTCCATGCGCTACCATCTTTCCGCCAACCTCGATTCCATTTTCCGCAAGCTGGCGGAGCAGATCCGCTGCGGCGCGTGCTTTGCGTGCGCGGAATACGCGCAGGAGTGCCTTGAGTGCGAGCGTATCTCGCGGGAAAAGGCGCTTGAGTTCATCGAGCGGCTTCCGCACATCCGGCGTCTGCTCGCCACGGACGCAAGGGCCGCCTATCAGGGCGACCCGGCTGCGACCAGCGCGGGCGAAACCATTTTTTGCTACCCGTCCATCCTGACCATGATCCACTACCGCATCGCGCACGAGCTGTACCTGCTCGAAGTGCCGATCATCCCGCGCATCCTGTGCGAAATGGCCCACGCCATCACCGGCATCGACATCCATCCCGGCGCGTCCGTCGGGGAGGCGTTCTTCATCGATCACGGCACCGGCGTGGTCATTGGGGAAACGTGCGTCATCGGCAGGGGATGCCGCTTGTATCAGGGGGTTACGCTCGGCGCGCTGTCCTTCCCCAAGGGGGCCGACGGGGTGCTCATCAAGGGCATCCCCCGCCATCCGAAGCTGGAGGACGACGTGACCGTGTACGCGGGCGCGACCATCCTCGGCAACATCACCATCGGGGCGGGATCGGTCATCGGCGCGAATACATGGGTCACGCGGGACGTGCCCCGCAACAGTAAACTCGTTTCGGGAGACTGACATGGAAAACACGAACAGCCTCGGCCTGCTGCTGTCCTTCGCGCGGCCTTGCCGCAGGCTTCTCGCCGCCTCGGTGGGCCTTGCCGTGCTCGGCGTGGCTTCGGGCATGGTGCCGTATTTCGCGGTATCATACATGATCGTGGATCTGTATGCGGGCACGGCGACGCCGGAAAGCCTGTTCCTCTTCGCCCTGATAGCCCTGTTGGGGCAGGCCGGGCGCGTGGCGCTCGGCACGGGGTCCACCGTGCTCTCCCACCGCGCGGCCTTCGCCATCCTGAAAGGCATCAGGACGGACATCGCGGCCAAGCTGTCCCGTATGCCGCTGGGCAGCGTGATCGAGACCCCCTCCGGCAAGCTCAAGACGCTCATCGTGGACACGGTGGAAAAGATGGAGGTGCCCCTCGCGCACCTCATCCCCGAACTGACATCGAATCTGCTCGTGCCGTTGTTCATGGCCGCCTACCTGTTCTGGCTGGACTGGCGCATGGCGCTTCTGGCGCTGGCCACGTTCCCGGTGGGGCTGTTTTGCTACATGGCCATGACCAAGGATTACGCGGAGCGCTACGCCACGGTTCAGGACGCGGGGAAGGGCATGAACGCCGCCATTGTGGAATATATCAACGGAATTGAGGTCATCAAGGCGTTCAACCAGTCCTCGGCCTCCTACGGGAAATTCGTAGCGGCGGTCAGGGCCAACCGGGACGCCATGAAAGACTGGTTCCGCGCCACCAACGGCTATTACGTCGCGGGGATGGCCATTGCCCCGGCCTCGTTGATCACCGTGCTGCCCGCCGGGGTATACTTCCACATGAGCGGAACGCTGGACGCCCCCGCCGCGATCACCTGCTTTATCCTGTCGCTCGGGCTCATCCAGCCGATTTTGCAGGCGCTCGGCTACACGGACAGCCTCGCCATGATGGACAGCACCCTCAAGGAGGTTTCCGACTTGCTGGGCAGGCCGGAAATGGTGCGCCCTTCCAACTGCGTGCCGTTGCGCGGGCATGGGATCGAGTTTGATCAGGTGTCGTTCGCCTATACGGGGACGGGGCGGGAGGTCTTGCAGGATGTGTCTTTCAAGATCGTGGAAGGCGGCATGACCGCCATCGTCGGACCGTCCGGCTCGGGCAAGTCCACGCTCGCCAAGCTGCTGGTCAGCTTTTGGGAAGCGGATCGCGGACGCATCCTGCTCGGCGGGGTGGATGTCCGCAAGCTCCCGTTGTCTCAGGTCATGCAGTCCGTCGCCTATGTCTCGCAGGACAATTTCCTGTTCAACGTCAGCCTGCGGGAGAATATCCGCCTCGGCAGGCCGGACGCCACGGACAGGGAAGTGGAAGAGGCTGCGGAGGCTGCCGCGTGCGGCTTCATCAAGGCATTGCCCGGCGGATATGATACGCCTGCCGGGGATGCCGGGGCGCGCCTTTCCGGGGGCGAGCGCCAGCGCATCGCCATTGCGCGGGCCATGCTCAAGGACAGCCCCATCGTGGTGCTGGACGAGGCGACGGCCTTTGCCGATCCCGAAAACGAGGCGTTCATTCAGGAGTCGATCAGCCGCCTCGTCAAGGACAAGACGCTGGTGGTCATTGCGCACCGCCTTTCCACCATCGTCCGCGCGGATCGCATTGTGGTCATGGACGGGGGCCGCGTGTCCGCCGTGGGCACGCACGCGGAACTGCTGCAAACCTCGCCTTTGTACGGGCGACTCTGGGAATCGCATACCGGGGCACGGGATGCCGAAGGAGCGGAACATGATTGAGACGATCCGCAGGCTGCTCGATTTTTCAGGCCGTTGCCGCAAGGATTTACTGTGTGCCTTTGGCTACGGGGTGCTGTACTCCGTTTCGGAAGTCATTCCGGTGCTCGCCATCGTGGTGGCGCTGGAGGCCGTGCTGTCCCCGTCCGGCGGTGGCTGGTTCGCCGTTGTCGCGTCGGGCGGGCTTATGGGCCTGAGCGTCGCCGGGAAAATCGTATTCGGAAAGAGGGCCACGGAACGCCGTATGCTCGCCAGCTACGATATGTGCGCGGACAAGCGCATTGAAGTGGGGGAAATCCTCAAGCGCGTGCCGCTCGGCTATTTCAGCCAGAATCGCCTCGGCGAGCTGACAGCCACGCTCACCACCACGCTCGGCGAGATCGAAACCAACGCCGTGGCAATCCTCGACAAGGTGGCGAACGGCTTCGTGCACGCGGTGGCCATCACTCTGCTGATTTCGTGGTACGATTGGCACGCCGGCCTGATCACGGCGGCGGGGCTCGTGGTGTCCCTGTTCGTATACGGGGCCATGCAGCGGAAGGGCAGGAAGCTCTCCCCGGTACGCCAGGCGGCGCAGTCGAGGCTGGTGGCGGCGGTTTTGGAATATGTTCAGGGGATGGCCGTGGTGAAGGCGTTCGGGCTTGGGGACCGCTCCAACAGGGCGGTGGACGAGGCCATCGAAGCCTGCCGCGCCAGCAACACCGATCTGGAGCGTTCCTTCTCCACGTTGGCCGCAGCCTACCAGCTGGTGTTCAAGGTGGCGGCGTTCGGCGTGCTCCTCTCTTCGGGGCTGCTGTACCTGAGCGGCGATATGGATCTGATCAAATGCCTGCTGCTCATGGTTTCGAGCTTCATGCTGTACGCGCACATCGAAATGATGGGCAGCGTTTCCGCGCTGTCCCGCGTCATTTCCGTAGCGCTGGATCGCATGGAAGCCCTGAAGAATGCCCCGCTTCTGGACGAGCGCGGGGAAGATTTCGTGCCGGAGTCCTTCGACATCCGCATGGAGGATGTGGTGTTTTCCTACGACGGGACGCGCCTCCTCGAAGGGATCAATCTTGTGATCCCGCAGGGGACGACCACCGCGATCGTCGGGCCTTCCGGCAGCGGCAAGACGACCCTGTGCAGCTTGATCGCCCGGTTCTGGGACGTGCAGGAGGGCAGGGTGCTGTTCGGCGGGCGCGACGTGCGGGAATACACCTGCGACGGCCTGCTGCGCAACATCAGCATGGTGTTTCAGAACGTATACCTGTTTGAGGACACCATCCTGAACAATATCCGCTTCGGCAAGCCCGACGCCACGATGGAGGAAGTCCGCGAAGCCGCGCGCAAGGCCCGCTGCCATGACTTCATCATGGCCCTGCCCGAAGGGTATGAGACGCCCGTGGGCGAGGGGGGAGTATCGCTTTCCGGCGGGGAACGGCAACGCATTTCGCTGGCCCGCGCCATGCTGAAGGACGCGCCCGTGATCATCTTGGACGAGGCCACGGCCAGCGTGGACCCCGAAAACGAACGCCAGCTTCAGGAAGCCTTTGAAGCCCTGACCCGCGACAAGACGGTCATCATGATCGCGCACCGTCTCTCCACCGTGCGCAAGGCGGATCAGATCCTCGTGCTCGACAAGGGGCGGATCATCCAGCGCGGGCGGCATGAGGAGCTTATGGAGCAGGGCGGCCTCTATGCGGACTTCATCCGCATCAGGGAACAGGCTGTCGGCTGGTCGCTGTGAGCTTGGGCAATGCTTGGAAGGGGTAGAAGCCTCCCCCCCGGTGAGCCGCCTTCTGTTTTATCTTTAAACGTAACTGGGCTTCCGCCAACCAAAGAGAGAAGGCAGACGGCCGAAAAGAACGCATGGAACCTCGCCCAGCGTGGACGGATAAGCCGGTTCCGGTTGAAGGGAACGGCATAAACGGGTTTGCCGGGCTTTTCGCTAACAGGGAAGAAGGGGCGATGCCCCCATCGGATAGGCAACGTGGGCCTGACGCGGCGCGACGTTGAAAATCTGATGGGGGTTTTTTTCGGGAAAATTTCATTCGGTTAAAGTGTACGGGCCGTTACCTCCACCGGGAATTTGGAGCAGATCATGTCTCTCCAGTAAATAACGGGTACGCTGCTGATGTGTCGTAAACGTGGCAACCCGTAGCCCCCGATACGCTACCGGGTATTTGGTCGGCGTGGACAAAAAACGCAGATTGGTGGAGATTGAGGGGGTAAGGAAAAACGCCCTGTTCCCGTCAAGGGTATGGAATATGCCGTGGGGTGCCGTATGGTACACAAGGATTTGATATACGAGATACTTTCTGTTGTTGAGGAAATACCGGAAGGGTGTGTTGCCACGTACGGCCAGATTGCGCGTCTGATCGGCAGGGACAAGAACTCCAGGCTGGTGGGAAAGGTCCTGAGCATGGCGGAATATTATGGTGACTATCCGTGTCACAGGGTCGTCAATCATGCGGGGCGTCTTGTACCCGGATGGCTGGAACAGCGTCTTTTACTGGAAGCGGAACAGGTCGTCATGAAGGACGACAGGCATGTGGACTTGAAAAAATGCCGATGGGATTACTGAAAAGGAGGGGACGGTGAACCGCATAACGTACCACACAACGCCCTTGGGACGGGTCATGCTTGCGGCGAAAGGCGATGCTCTTGCCGGACTCTGGATTGAAGGCCAGAAATATTTCGCGGATGGCTTGAAAGGGGAAGCCTGGGAACAGGACGATTTCCCGGTGTTCGTTCAGGCCAAGGAATGGCTCGATCGGTATTTCGCCGGCGAGAAACCTCGTATATCAGAGTTGAAGCTTGAGCCGGCAGGAAGTGAATTCAGGAAGGCGGTATGGGAAGCCCTCTGCCAGATTCCTTATGGCGAAGTCGTAACCTATGGGGAGCTGGCCCAAAAAATGGCCGTACTCCACAATAGGGAACGGATGTCCGCGCAAGCGGTAGGCGGCGCAGTGGGGCACAATGCCATTTCCATCATCATTCCTTGCCATCGTGTCGTCGGGGCTAACGGAAGTTTGACAGGCTATGCCGGTGGGATCGATAAAAAAATAAAACTGCTGACCCATGAGGGGGCATATTCGGAAAGCTTTTTTGTGCCGAAAAAGAGTACCGCCCCATAACCCACTGGTTTCGCGCTATGCTGTCATCCGCATCCCGAACCATGCCGATCCCCACAGCCCGCTGTTCATGTCGGTGAAACGGCGTACGGGGATGCGTTCGAGCAGCCTCCGGTGCGGGCCTTCATAAAAGGCTTCCCGGAAAGCGGCACACTCGGTCACGAGGGGGTTGCGGAGGGCTATGCCGCCGGTGACGAACAGCCCGCCCGTGCAAAGTGTGGACAACGCCCAGTTCCGGCAGGCCCGGGCGTAGAAACGGGCGTACCAGCGCAGCGTCCCGGTTTCGCTCCCGAGCGCTTCGGCGGCGATTTCGTGAGCCTCCCGGCGTTCTCCGGTGAGAAACAGATGGAGCAGGCGAAGCCCGCGCCCTGACAGCACATCATCGCCGCTCAAGCAGGCGAGCCCGAGTTCCCGCGCCGCGAAATCCTGAAACGCCGCCTCCTCTTTGCCGATGAAAGGAAATATGACATGCCCTCCCTCGGCTGGAAGGGGGAGCCATGAGCCGTGGCTGTCCCGGATGAGCGAGGCCGTGCCCAGCCCCGTGCCTGCGCCGATAATGCCGATGGGCCCGGCGGGACGGGGGCCGGGAGCGCCGAGCACGCAATGGGCGCTCGAACCGGCTTCGGTCAGGCACGCGCAGGCTTCCGCCGTGAAATCGTTGATTATCCGGCAAGAGCGGATGCCGTACCGCTCCCCGGCGTCGGTCAGATCCACTTCCAGAGGCGCGTTGGTCAGCCGGGCTTTCAGCGGATCGGCGACGGGGCCAGCCATGCCGACGACGAACGCGTCGGCGGTGCGGGGATGCCGATCCAAGGCCGTTCCGCAGGCGCTGATGAGTGCGCCCGTGTCCGGGAGTTCCGCCGTTTTGCGCTTGCCCATGCGGTGCAGGGAGAGGATCCCCTTGTCCAGCGTGAACCCGGCAAAACGGCAATTGGTGCCGCCGAGATCGACGGCCATAATGTACGGCATGGGGGCCTCCTCTTGGGATTGCCGTGGCAACCCCGAAGCATAAAGGGAAGTATGCCAGCTGATGCGGGCCGGAGACAAGCGGGTAGAGAGTGCCCCCTGATGGGGGCGGGTGGGCGTCTCAAACAGGCGGGCACCCCGTAACGATACGGAATGCCCGCAAAAGAGGGCCTGTGGCGGGCTGAAATCTTCCGCAACGGGAGCCCCGGGTTGCTCGGGACCCTTTAGGGCTGTTCGCTGCCGCGCGGCTCCGCCGCTTCGGACGGCATGTGTTGCTGCCGGTTGAGCAGGGACGCGTAGGCTTGTTCCGCGTTGTAGCTGCTGCGGACCAGCGGGGCCGAAAAGACGAAGGGGATGCCCAGTTCCCGCCCCTTTTGGGCATAGCTTTCGAAGATGTCGGGATGGACGTAGCGCTCCACTGGGTGGTGCTTCTGGGACGGGCGCATGTATTGCCCGATGGTCACGATGTCGCATCCCGCGGCGGCGAGATCGGCCAGTACGCCGTGCACTTCCTCATCCGTTTCCCCAAGCCCGACCATCAGGCCGCTCTTGCTGACGCGCCCGGCTTCCTTGACGCGGCGCAGGAGCTCAAGGCTCTGCTGATAGTCGGCCTGAGGCCGGATGCGGCTGTAATGCGCGGGAGGGGTTTCCACATTGTGGTTGATGATGTGGGGCTCGGCGTCCATGACGGTTCGCAGGGCCTCGCGGCTGCCGCGAAAATCGGGGATGAGCACTTCGATGGTGGGGCAGGTTTCGCCGCTGTCCCGGATAGCCCGGATGGTTGCCGCGAAGTGGGCCGATCCGCCGTCCGGCAGGTCGTCCCGCGTCACGGACGTCACCACGGCATGGCGCAGGCCGAGGGCCGCCGCTGCCTTGCCCACGCGGGCGGGCTCTCCGGGATCGGGCGCGAGGATGATGCCGCCGCCGATGTTGCAGAAGGCGCAGTTGCGGGTGCAGGTGTTGCCGAGGATGAGGAACGTGGCGGTCTTGCGTGAGAAGCATTCGAACATGTTCGGACACTTGGCGCTGTGGCAGACCGTGTGCAGATCAAGCCCTTCCACGAGGGCGCGGGTATCGGAGAAGGTGTGGTTGCAGGGCAGCTTAACACGGAGCCACGGGGGGATCCGCAAAGAGGGTTTGGAATTCTCGGGTGCAGACATCTTTGACCTCCTGCATGGAAAGGGAATCGTCGCCGCACTCGCGGGACAGGGATGTGGCCTCGGCATCGTGGAGGCCGCACAGGGTAATGGCGCTGAAAAGGGAAAGATCGTTCCCCACGTTGAGCGCGAAGCCGTGGAAGGACACCCAGTGGCGCACGCACATGCCGAGCGAGCACAGCTTGCGGTTGTCGATCCATACGCCAGGGCGGCCTTCCCAGCGGGCGGCCTCGACCCCGAACGCGGCGGCGGAGCGGATGACGATTTCTTCCAGCGTGCGGACGAAACCGTGCAGCCCGTTCGTGCGCTTGCCGACGCGGAACACGGGATAGGCTACGAGCTGGCCCGGAAAATGGCAGGTGATGTTGCCGCCGCGATCTGTCTTGACGATTTCGACGCCGCGTGCCTCCAGTTCCGCCCGGTCGAGGAGCAGGTTCTCCTCGCCGCCGTGACGTCCGAAGGTGATCACGGGCGGGTGCTCCACCAGAAATAACGTATCTTCTTCGCCTTGCCGTACGCGCTCATGGCATTCGAGCTGAACGGTCAGCGCTTCGCTGTAGGGCATCACGCCCAGATCGACGATGTTCACGTTGCCTTGCCTGCGTTACGTAAGTGCCGTTGCACGGAAACGGCCGAGGCCCGCCGCCCTTTCCATGCGTCTCCTAGTGTCACGGGATGACCTGCAATAATCCTCGTATGGTGTCAATATGCCCGGGCAACATCTTATCGGAGAAATGAAGGCAAGGCCGTTTTTATGTGCATGGAACATACGGCTCTATTCTTTCTCATAGTGCCCGGAGCGGGTTTCACGGTATGTATAAAAGCGGATTCCGTCGGGGCATGATACGCATCGTGTCGTGTGATGGTTGCGGAAAGGCCGCCGGAAATGGGCCTGACGGGAACGGATGGTGCACGTTTCCGTTTTTTTCGAAGTGACGTTGACCGAATGCGCCGTGTTTCGTATACAAAAAGAAAAAACCTGTCGTCTTCATCAATGAGGAGATCGCCCATGCGGTACGTGTATCTGTTTCATGAAGGCAATGCGCGGATGAAGGAGCTTTTGGGCGGCAAGGGGGCCAACCTTGCGGAAATGACGAACATCGGCCTGCCGGTTCCCTGCGGCATGACGATCACGACGGACGCCTGCCGGGAGTATTACAACAACGGCAAGAAGTTGCCGGAAGGGCTCGTCGAAGAGGTCACACGGAATCTGAAGGCCATCGAGGAGGAGGCGGGCAAGCGCTTCGGGGACGAGGATGATCCCTTGCTGCTCTCGGTCCGTTCCGGTGCGGTCTTCTCCATGCCCGGCATGATGGACACCATCCTGAACCTCGGCCTCAACGCCGCCACGTTCAAGGCGCTGGCCAGGCATACCGGAAACATGTGGTTCGCCTGCGACACCTACCGGCGGTTTATCCAGATGTTCTCGGATGTGGTCATGGAAATCCCCAAGGACAAGTTCGAGCATATCCTGCAGGAGCAGAAGGCCGCGCAAGGCGTCACGCAGGATCAGGAGCTCAGCGTCGAGTCGCTGCTTGCCGTCATCGATAAGAGCAAGGCGCTGTATCGGCAGGAAATCGAAGAAGATTTTCCGGAAGACGTGACGCGGCAGCTTTTCCTGTCCATTGAGGCGGTGTTCCGCTCGTGGAACAACCACCGGGCCATCGTCTACCGCAATCTGAACAAGATCGACCACAATCTGGGGACCGCCGTCAATATCCAGGCAATGGTCTTCGGCAACATGGGCGAAGACTCGGGCAGCGGCGTGGCCTTCTCGCGCAACCCTTCCACCGGCGAGAGGAAGCTGTACGGCGAATACCTGATCAACGCGCAGGGCGAGGACGTGGTGGCGGGCGTGCGCACCCCCCGGCCCATAGCCGAACTCAGCGAGGATATGCCGGAGATTTTCGAACAGTTCCGGTCCATTGCCGAGAAGCTTGAGCGACATTACCGGGACATGCAGGACATTGAGCTGACCATTGAGCGCGGCAAGCTGTATATCCTCCAGACCCGGAACGGCAAGCGTACGGCGCAGGCGGCCCTCAAGATCGCGCACGACATGGTGGGCGAGGGGTTGATCGACAAGAAGGAAGCCCTGTTGCGCATCGATCCGGAGCATCTGGCCCACGTGCTGCACCGACAGATCGATAGTTCTGCGGACCTCACGGTGCTTGCCGCCGGATTGGCGGCCTCTCCGGGCGCGGCGTTCGGCTCCGTGGTGTTCGACGCCAACGAGGCCGAGCATTTGGGGCGTATCGGCTCCAAGGTGATTCTGGTGCGTGTGGAGACGACGCCGGACGACATCCACGGCATCGTGCAGGCACAGGGCATCCTGACCAGCCGGGGCGGAATGACCAGCCACGCGGCGGTCGTGACCCGGGGCATGGGCAAGCCGTGCGTGTGCGGTTGCGAGGCCGTCAAGGTCGATTATGAGCAACAGCTGTTCACGGTCGGTTCGACAGTCGTCAGGAAGGGTGAGCTTATTTCCATCGACGGGACCACGGGGCAGGTCATTCTGGGGGCCGTGCCGTTGAAGGACCCGGAACTTTCCAAGGAATACCAGACGATTCTGGAATGGGCGGACGAGGTGCGGACGTTACAGGTCCGGGCCAACGCGGACACGCCGGAAGACGCGGAAAAGTCCCGCAAGTTCGGTGCGCAGGGCATCGGCCTGACCCGTACCGAGCACATGTTTATGGCGCAGGAACGGCTTCCCTACGTCCAGAGGATGATTTTGGCGACGACCACCGAGGAGCGCATGGGTGCGCTCCTGCCGCTCAGGATCATGCAGGAGAACGATTTTTACAGCATCCTCAAGGCAATGCACGATTTGCCCGTGTGCATCCGGTTGCTGGACCCGCCGCTGCATGAATTCCTGCCGAGCTTGGAAAAGCTGCTGGTCGAGACGACCGAGCTTCGGATACGCAAGGACAATCCGCAACTTCTGGAAGAGAAGGAGCGCCTTCTCGCGCAGGTGGTCAAGCTGCACGAGGCCAACCCCATGATGGGGCATCGCGGCTGCCGCCTTGGGATCACCTATCCCGAAGTCTACGAGATGCAGATGCACGCCATCTTCAACGCGGCGTCCCGCCTGACGCGGGACGGGTACACCGTGTTGCCGGAAATCGAGATTCCGCTGACCATCAGCAAGGCGGAGATGGAGATCCTGAAGGCGCGGTGCGACCGGATCGCCAGGGAGTGCATGGAGCTGCACCGCGTTTCCTTCACCTACCTGTGCGGGAGCATGATCGAACTGCCGCGCGCGGCCCTGCTGGCCGGGGAAATCGCGGAGTCGGCGGAGTTCTTCAGCTTTGGGACCAACGACCTCACGCAGACATGTTTCGGGTTCAGCCGTGACGACGCCGAGGGCAAGTTCCTCCCGGCCTATATTCACCAGCATATCCTGAAGGACAACCCCTTTGCCGTGCTCGACCGCGAGGGCGTGGGCCGTTTGATGCGGATTGCGGTGGAAGAAGGCCGTAAGACGCGGTCGGATCTGATGATCGGTATTTGCGGCGAACACGGCGGCGACCCCAGTTCCGTTGAGTTCTGCCACGAAATCGGTTTGGATTTGGTAAGCTGCTCGCCGTACCGCATCCCCATCGCCCGCCTTGCCGCCGCACAGGCGGCCTTGAAGCATCCCCGCCCGGTGGGGTGAGTGCGTTTTTGAAGGAACCGGGGGGAGGGAAACCCTTCTG